>Ga0335082_10006326_pt1 | contig 12920 bp, 8 predicted proteins | sample Lox_Sample_41_FD_206718 | JGI IMG/M metagenome (GOLD analysis project Ga0335082, IMG submission 206718) | Soil microbial communities from Loxahatchee National Wildlife Refuge, Florida, United States - Lox_Sample_4.1 | ecosystem: Environmental > Terrestrial > Soil > Wetlands | place: USA: Florida... | reverse complement strand
GCAGCTCGTTCGCAGCCTTTTGTTCGGTGTAACTCCGACGGACCTGGCGACCTTCGCCGGTGTTCCCTGTCTGCTGGCCGCCGTGGCTCTTGTCGCATGTTATGTTCCCGCTCGCAGTGCAGCCAGCGTCGATCCGCTGACCGCCTTGAGGCAGGAGTGAGATGAATACGATCGCACAGGACGTTCGATACGCATTTCGGATGCTCGCAAAGAAACCGGGATTTACTGCGATCATCGTTTTGACGCTAGCGCTCGGAATCGGCACGAACTCGGCTATTTTCAGCGTCGTGAATTCGGTCCTCCTCAAACCGCTGCCATTTCGCGATCCAGACCATCTGGTGCATATCTTTGAGTCGAATCTCGATCGCGACCATTATGAGTGGGGAAGCCCGCGCGGATTCATCGTAGTCCGGCCGGGAACTTTTTTCGATTGGAAGAGCCAGGCTCAGTCTTTTGAGAGCATCACAGCAGTAGGAACATTCAGCGCAATGCTTGGCGGAGCTGAACGCGCCGAATCGCTCGCTGGGCAGGAAGTCGACGAAGCGTTTTTCGATACCCTCGGCGTGAAACCCGAGCTCGGCCGCGTTTTTCAACCCGATGATTTCCAATCCGGCAGCCGCGTAGTGATCCTGTCACACACCTTGTGGCAGACGCGCTTCGCCGGAGATCGAGCGATTGTCGGCAAGGCGATCATGCTCGATAACGTCGCTTGGACCGTGGTCGGAGTGATGCCGGAAGGGTTTTACCAGGCCCGCTGGGCGGTTCCCCTGCTTTGGCGCCCGCTGGTAATCGACCCCGAAGTGAAGTACAGCCGCGTTCTCTGGAAATTCTTCACCTTCGCACGATTAAAACCGGGGTTGACGTTCGAGCAGGCGCAACACGAAATGGACGTCGTAGGCGACCGCATCAAAATCGCAGCGAACACGCATCTCAGTCCAGTTGTCGTTCCGGTAACAGGATATTTATTCAGCCAGTACGAACGGCTGTTCTATATTCTGCTCGGTTCGGTCGGATTGGTTCTCTTGATCGCGTGCGCCAACGTCGCGAGTCTGCTGCTGGCTCGCGCAGCCGAGCGCGATCGCGAGTTCAGCGTTCGCGCGGCGCTCGGAGCATCGAGGGGACGCCTGATTCGGTTGGTGCTGATCGAGAGCCTGATGCTGTCTGGAGGCGGCGCTGCATTTGGGATCGCGCTGGCGTTCGTCAGCATTCGGCCGATTGTTGCTTTGCTGCCCGCGTCAAGTCGAGTGCCACGCATCAACGAAACAATGATCGATCTTAGGGTGCTCCTGTTCACGCTTGCCCTCGCGCTGCTGGCTGGAGTCTTTTTCGGAATCGTCCCCGCGATTCGCTCCTCGCGGCCAAATCTCAATGAAAATCTCAAAGAAGGAGGACGTTCAGGATCGGCAGGCATCGCCGCCAAGCGGATCGGCGATGCGCTTATCGTCTCCGAAGTCGCGTTGTCTCTGGTGTTACTGGTCGGAGCCGGTCTTCTGATCCGGAGCTTCTTCAAGCTGATTCGCTCTGATCCTGGACTGAACACCGAACGCGTGATCGCCATGACGGTCGATCTTCCGGCCCATCGATACGGAAAGTATGAGGTTGGCGGCGCGAATCCGGCGCGAGCGCGTCTTTTCGATGAGATTGAACGGCGATTGCGCAATCTTCCAGGCGCGAAGAGCGCGACGGTGACCGCCTCTCTGCCGCTTCGGCATGGGCCGAATCCGTGGGGTATGCACATTCTAGGAATGCCGGAGCCGCCGCAGAACCTCGACAAAGACGGAATGTGGGGACACGGCCGCGTGTCGACGCAGCGGGTCACTCCCGGTTACTTCGAAACGTTCGGGATTCGGCTGATTCGCGGCCGCTACTTTGATGCGCGCGATACGCGGGATGCCCCGATGGTCGCGATCATCAATGAGGCAAACGCCCGGCGCTACTGGGGCGGCCAGGATCCGATCGGCAAGACCGTCGAAATCGATATGACCAGCTACCATCCACGTTTGCAAGTGGTCGGTATCGTCGCCGACAGCCGGCTGAATGCCCTCGATCAGGAAATTTATCCGCAGGTCTTCTGGCCGATGGCGCAACTACCCGCATCGAGCGGATGGATCGCGGTGCGAACCAGCACCGATCCCGCTTCGCTCGCCAACACAGTGCAAAAGGCGATCCGCGATCTCGATCCGGAACTGGCGGTCAGCCAAGGTATGACGATGCAGGACGTGCTCGGCGATTCCGCCTGGCGGCAGCGGTTGACGGCGGTGCTGCTCGGGGTGTTCGCTGGGCTCGCAGCGGTGCTGGCAGGCGCGGGAATCTACGGAGTCTTTTCGTATTTGGTGGCCCGAAGGATCAAAGAACTTGGGGTGCGGATCGCGCTCGGCGCCACTCGCATGCAGATCCTGGGACTCGTCATCGGCTCAGCGCTGCGACTGGCGTTGATCGGCATCGCCATCGGAACAGTAGCCGCACTCGCGACCGGACGCCTGGTCGCGGCGTGGTTATACGGCATCCAAAGCCACGATGTGCCGACTATCGGCGGAGTATGTCTCATGCTTCTGATCGTCGCGGTCTTCGCGTGCTACATTCCGGCGTATCGAGCGACCCGCATCGATCCAATTACAGCTCTCCGGGAGCAATAGATGATTCTTCAGGATCTTCGCTCTGGCCTGCGGCTACTGCGCAAATCTCCGGTGTTCACAGTGGTCGGGATCACGACGCTTTCGCTCGCGATTGGAGCAAACACTGCCATTTTTGGATTGCTGCATTCCGTTCTTCTTGCGCCTTTGCCGTATCCCGATGCGGATCGGCTGTTCATGATTTGGGAGACAAATCTCCCGCAGGGCCGCGCGCAGGATCAGCCTTCGCCTGCGAATTTCCTCGATTGGCGGCGCATGAACCGATCGTTCACGAAGATGGCCGCGTTCGGTGCGGCGTTTTCCACCGTCGAAACCGAGGGCCGCGTCGAAAGCGTGAGCTCAGCCTACTACACGGAAGACTTTTTCGAGCTGGTCGGCGTCACGCCCGCCTTAGGCGACTTCCCAACCCCACAGGAGATCGACGCGCGTGCACCGCTGATCGTGATCAGCTACGACTACTGGCAGCGGCGCTTCGGCGGCGACGATCGCGCCATCGGCAAGCAGTTGCTGGTGGAACGGAAACTCTATCGGCTCGCGGCGGTGCTTCCCCAGCGATTTGCGCTGCCTGCTTACAACACCGACCTGTGGTATCCATTCAGCTTTCGCAAAGACCCGCCGCGCGCGCAGCACTATCTTCATGTGATCGCGCGGTCGAAGCCCGGCGTCACCACCGAGCAAGGCAAGGCCGACATGGACGCGATCGCGCAACGGCTGTCGGAGATGTATCCAAAATCGAACCACGGCTGGGGTGTGGCCATCGTTCCTCTGCGAGACGATGTGATTGGCGACGCGCGGCTGGCCATTCTGGTGATGGCGGGGGCGGCGGGATTCGTTCTGCTGATCGCCTGTGCGAATATTGGGAATCTGTTGCTGGCGCGCGCATCGTCCCGCACGCGCGAAATGGCCGTTCGGGCCGCGCTCGGCGCATCGACGCTTCGTTTACTTCGACAGCTCTTTACCGAAAGCCTGTTGCTGTCCGTTGCGGGAGGAATCGCAGGAATCGGTCTCGCTTATGGTTGCTGGAGTCTGCTGGTCCGTTGGCTCCCGTCGAGCGTTCCCCGGATGAACGAAGTGCGGATCGACCTACCGGTCCTCGCGTTCACGCTGGCTGTCACCTTGCTCGCGTCGATTCTGTTCGGACTCGCGCCGGCACTTCAGTCTGGTCGCTTCAATCTCGAGAGCGCCCTTCGTGAAGGAGGATCGAAAGGAACCTCCGCGCGAGGAAATACGTTTCGCCAGGTTCTGCTCGGAGTCGAAGCCGGGCTCGCGCTGCTTTTGCTGACCGGCGCCGGCCTGATGATCCGTAGCTTCCAGCAAATCCAGTCTTTCGATCCCGGATTTGATCCGCGAGGACTGCTCGTCCTGCGTATCAGTCTCAATCGGACCGCTTACGCCGAAGGCCCGCCCATCGTCAACTACTATCGGCAACTGCTCGAACGGATACGTAACATTCCCGGCGTGCGATCCGCGGGCGCGGCGACAGGACTGCCAATGAGTGACGTTGGGATCAATTTCGACCGGCCGTATTACGCCGCGGATCGTCCCACGCAATCCGACGCGGAATCCCATGAAGCTGATCTGCGCGTCGCTACGCCTGGGTATCTCGAAGCGATGCGCGTTCGGATCATCCGTGGGCGAACCTTCACTGATTTCGACTCGAAAAACGTTCGCCGAGTGGTCATCATCAATGAGACGCTCGCCCGCGACGCGTTTCCGAATCAAGACCCGGTCGGCAAGGTCCTGATGGTGAGCTTTGAAGGCTGGAATCCGCACGAGGTGATCGGGGTCATCGGCGACACGCGTTACTACGGCGTGAAACAGAACGCCAAAGCGGAAATGTTTTTTCCGCAGGCACAGTATCCTTTCTATGGCCTGATGAACGTCGCGATTCGCGCGTCGGGCAGCACGCAATCGGTCACCGCCTCGATCCGTAAAGAGGTCGCCGTCCTCGATCCCTCGACACCGGTGCAGAGCCTGGTTACGATGGACGATCTGCGCGCCAACGCCGTATCGCGCGACCGTCTGGCTATGTTGCTGCTCGGCGTCTTCGCTGGAATGGCGCTGATGCTCGCCGCATCGGGGATCTTCGGCGTAGTCTCCTACGCATCGGCGCAACGGAAGCGCGAGTTCGGCATTCGGATGGCGTTGGGCGCAAATCGCACCGAGGTTCGCGCCCTTGTGCTGTGGCAAGCGATGATCCCCGTCTCCATTGGACTCGGAATCGGCATGGCCGGAGCGTTCGTGCTTACTCGATTGATGACGAACCTGCTCTTCCGGATCGAGCCGTTCGATCCTCTGACCTACGCGATCGTTACGATGTTCCTGGTTGGCGTCGCAGTCTCGGCCTGTCTGCTCCCGGCGCAGCGCGCAACGCGAGTCGACCCGATCGATGCATTGCGCGAGGAGTAATTTCATGGAAACGCTTCTGCGTGATCTGCGGATGAGCTTTCGCCAATTCCGGCGTCAGCCTGGGCTGACTCTCGCGGTACTTTTGACGCTCGGACTGGCGATCGGCGCCAACACCGCGATTTTCAGTTTTGTCAACGCGCTGCTGATCCGGCCCTTCCCATTTCGCGATCCAGATCAACTCGTGAAAGTCGAATCATTGCGAGGCGGCCAACCGGGAAAGCTCTCGCTCCGCGAAATCCTGGACATTCGGGAGCAATCGACCACGCTGGAATCGATCGCGGCGCACACCAACTCGGCAGGCGGCTACAATTTCAGCGGCGAAGGGCGCGCGGAAGAATGGAAGACGGTTCTGTCCACGGGAAATCTGTTCAGTGTGCTCGGCGCACCGCTCGCGATCGGCGATGCGTGGCCGCAATCGCTGGATAAAACGCGTGATTCGCGAGTCGTGATCACTTATGGCGTATGGCAGCGATGCTTCGGTGGGCGTCGCGACATCGTGGGCAAGACAATCACTCTTGATCACATGCCGGGCTATGTGATTCAAGGTGTCGCTGCACAGGGATTCGATTTTCCAAGCGGCGTTGAGATCTACCGCTCGATCGGCGGATTTGGAAATTATGAACGGCGGGACTCGCGCGGCGCTGTCGGCATCGCGCGCATCCGGAGGCCTTACTCGGTCGAACAATTCCGAGCCGAACTGGATGCGATTTCGCGCCGGCTCGCGACACAATATCCCGACACCAACGCGGGTCTTTCATTTCGGGTCACGGCGTTTCGTGAGTTGTACACAGGCGACGTCAAGCCGTACCTGATTGTGCTGCTGTGTGCGGTGGGATTCGTACTCTTGATCGCGTGCTCGAATGTGGTGAATTTACTTCTTTCGCGCGCGATTGGCCGGGAGCGCGAAATGGCGGTTCGGATCGCGATTGGCGCGAGCCGGTCCGCAATTCTCCGGCAGCTCCTGACTGAGAGCGTCGCCCTCGCGCTCGCATCGGCGGCGGTGGGGCTTGGCTTGGCGCATCTCTGGATGAAAGTGCTGCTCGCCATTATCGGAAACGAACTACCTGGATGGCTGGTGGTCACAATCGACTTCCGCGTGCTGTCCTTCACCGCATTCATCGCGATTGTTTCGGGCATCGCGGCTGGCCTGGCGCCCGCGCTTCAAGCGTCGCGAGGAGTTCTCGCCGAATCTCTCAAAGAGTCCGCACGCGGCGCTTCAGGTGGACGCCGATCCGGCCGGTTGCGTGATTGGCTGATCGTCAGCGAAGTGGCAGGCGCCGTGGTGCTGCTGTCGGGCGCCGCGTTCATGATTCGCACGTTTGATCGGCTGCAATCGCAAGAAAAAGGATTCCGTTCTGAATCGATTCAGACGTTCCGTGTCGCCCTGGGAGCGAAGTACGCCGGCCAACCGCGCAAAGTGCAGTACTATGAACGCGCACAGCATGACCTGGCTGCCATTCCCGGAGTGCAGGCGGTCGCTTTCATTTACAATCCGCCGCTGTCGCGGCTCGACTCGGTGCCTCCGCCGGTGCAGCTTGAAGGACAATCCGCCGCCGACGCGCTGCGGAATCCGTATGTCAATTTGCAGATGGTCAGCGACAACTACTTCGAACTGATGAATATCCCCTTGAAAGCGGGCCGCGGGTTCACTCCGTTCGAGCGCGAAAGCACCGAGCTCGTTGCTATCGTGAGCGAGCGTCTGGCGAAAATGCTCTGGCCCGGTCAAGATCCGATTGGCAAGAGGTTGCTCTACAATCCTGCGCGCAACCCTCCCAATCCCTACTACAAGGTAGTCGGCATCGCGGGCAACGTTCAGCATCGCGAATTGGGAGGCGAGCCCAGCCTCGAGCTGTACCTTTCCTACCGCCAGCTATGCAATTCCAATGAGTTCATGCTGGCCAAAACCATGCTGTCGCAGAGCGAATTCGAACGGCGCGCGCGGCCGATCATGGCGGCGATTGATTCCGAGCAATCGGTCTTCGATTTTCAACCCTACGGCCAGCGCATTCTGGACAGCATCTGGCAATTGCGGGTCTCGCGGACGCTGTTGACCGTATTTGGAGCGGTGGCGCTGGCGCTCGCGGCTATTGGGATCTACGGGGTTATGTCTTACCTCGTCGGACAACGAACACGCGAGATCGGAATTCGGTTGGCCCTTGGCGCAACCCCTGCCAAGGTGCGCGGCCTGGTCGTCGAGCGCGGCGTGATTCTCGGATCAATTGGCGCCGTCGCCGGTTTGCTCATGGCTGCCGGTCTGGGACAAGTCCTCTCAAACCGTATACATCATGTATCCGCAAACGATCCGTTCAGTTTGATGGTTCCGGCTGGGATCCTTTTGGGTGCTGCCGTGCTCGCCTGCGTTATCCCTGCATGGCGAGCGTCAAGGATCGATCCCGTTGTCGCACTCCGGCAGGAATAGTCCACCTAGTTCCAGAGTTTCTGAATGGCATGCGCATGACGCTTGCTGACGATAAGCTCCTCTTCATTGGAAAGCGTCAACATCCAGCGCTGGCTGCTGAGCGGCACCATTCTGGCCACGTGATCGAGATTCACCATTGCGTTCCGATGGATCCTGGCAAAGTTCAATCCAGCGAGCTTTTCCGCTACTGCGCGCAAGGAATGGCTGGCGAGATACTTTTTCTTCGCAGTAACGATCCAAACCAACTCCCGCTCGGCGCGAAGCGCCAAGATAGTGCTCGCATCGATCAGATAGTACGCTTCGCCCAGCTTACCTACAATTTTTCGCGGTCCGACTGTTCCATGGGCCAGAATCTGCTGAAGGCGCGCCACGCTTTCCGCCGCCGCCACATTGCTTTGCAAGCTGCGAACGCGCTTGAGGCAATGGTCCAGCCGATCTTCGCCCACTGGTTTTAACAGGTAATCCACGGCCCCGGCCTCGAAGGCTCGGATCGCATGCTGGTCATACGCCGTCACAATAATGATGTGCGGAAGCGATGGTCCTTCCAGCCGGCGAACTACCTCGAAGCCGTCCATTCCCGGCATCTGTAGGTCCAAAAATACGAGATCGGGATGCAGCGCGTTAATGTGCCGGATCGCATCCTGGCCGTTCTCGGCCTCGCCAACGATCTCGATTTCCGGCGCAATTGCCTCCAGTTCCTCGCGGAGCACCTCTCGGGCGATCGGTTCGTCGTCAACGAGCAGAGCTCGAATCGAAGTATTCATTTTGGGGAAGCAGAACCTCTGTTTACAGGATTTCTGACGTTTGCGCCACAAAAAACTCACCAGCGGTCAGGTCTGAAGGTACACGGGCTGATTTCGGCGACTACTGGGCTCCTCCGTCCAACCAATTCAGCGTTGCAGGACTTCAGCAAGAGGCGTGGGTCCTTGCGCCTCCTTTGTTTGGCATGGAATCGCGAAACTGACGATCGATCTACCCGGCTGACTGTCGATTTCGAGTTGGACCGCCGGGCCATAATGAAGCCCCAGCCGCCGGGACACGTTATCCAAACCTACGCCGGCGTGTTCGTGTGACGCCGCACGAGTCGCTTGAAAGCCTGGTCCCGAATCCTCGACTCTAACCCTAAGCTTGGAACCCTCAAGCTTGACCTGAATGCCGACTTCGCCCCCGTTCGGAGAAGCCGCAACGCCGTACTTGACGGCGTTCTCGACAAGCGGCTGAATCGAAAGCATCGGGACGGGCTGTTGCAGAGCCGCCGTTTCCACATCCATGCCGATTCTTAACTTGTCCCGGAGACGGAGTTTCTCGATTTCGAGGTAGGCTTTGATGATTCGAAGTTCCTCTTCAAGCGAGACAAAGGCCGTGCCGGACTGAAGCAGGTAGCGAAAGATCTCCGTCAGATTCAGTAGAGTTTTTCGAGCGCCGGATGCCTCACGGGGGATGCTGCCGTAAAGAGCATTGAATGCGTTGAAAAGAAAGTGCGGATGGATCTGAGACTGCAGCGCTCGAAGTTCCGCCTGCGCGACGAGTTGACGCGTCTCGGCCGCTCGTATTACTTCCAATTGCTGGCTCGCACAGGAGGCGATCCGAGCGAGTAATTCCAGATCCTCGCTTAAATATCGGCGACCGCCAGCGCGTGGTCCCAGTAGGATGTAGCGAGTGTTCCCGGGCGACGTGCTGACCGGAATTATCACTTCCGTGCCGAGGGCTTGAAGCGCTTTAGTACCCGGGTCTGCAGTACTCAGCGCCGGAAAGCTCAGGGCAGAAGGTATCGAAGATGATCCGATGTCAGCCCGGCAGACTTGTGCATGAAGCGCTGCGGAGATGATGTCGGTCACCTGTTCGATATAGCGAGCCTCGTCAATGTTCTGAACGCTTAGCCGGCGGATCTTCTCCATCACGCGTTCGATGTCCGGCTGGCGAAAGAGTACCCTCGAGACCTTATGCTGCAAGAATCCCCGAGAGATGGCGAACGCAGACAGTGCGCCACCTATAAGCAATACTCGCTCGGGGAAACTCAGCCGCGGAACGTAGTACGCAGTGAAAAGAGCAAAGGAAACGGCCACCGCGACGTTCACGAGAAAACGAACGAACGCATCGACGAGGACGAAGCGGTAGTCCTGCATGATGATGAACAGCGCCAGCGGAATCCCGCCGTGATGGACCGCTAACTCCATCGACCAGGCGTCCGGACTCCGTCCGCCGCTGAAATGCGCGAAAGAAACGGCGAACAGAAAGAGAGACATCGCGCTCATCATTCGCATGCTCAACGACCGCGGGTTTTCCTCGCCTGACCAGAGAATCGCGAGCACGGAAACGATGCTCAAGAGCCCGAATCCAATAGTGATGATCCCCAAACCGAGCCGATGAAAGTTCTCGGCATCGCGAAAGCGTTCAACAACGTGGGCGAGCGTCGCAAGAATACTCAGTCCATATCCGGTCCGAACCACGAGCGGGAGGCGCTTGTCAAGACAGAGGTGCAGCAGGATGGCAGGGATTAAAGTCAATGCGCAAAAGCTCGCGCCCGCGACAATTGTTTGTACCCGAGGATTTGCATTCCCAAGCAGAATGACGCCTAAGGATCCCGCATTCCAAATTAATGCCAGCGCCGCCGCGACTAACGAGAGCCGTGTTGCCCGCAACTGTTGCCGGGACCGGTGAAGCACTACCAAGACGAGAAAGATGCCGAAAATCAGCACGCCCGCCGCGTGCCCCAGAATATTAACGGAAAGGTAACGGCCATCACCGAAAATATCGATCATGTGAACCTCGGTGGGAGAAAAACTCCATCCCCGCTGATTTCATCCCGTGCATTGTCATTGTAGTGCCGCTGGCATGATTTCGCGAACTCATTTACGCCGCCGGCATTATTCTGGAAGCGCTTATGAGGCGCCGCGGTTCGCGCATTGACGGAATTGGGATCAGGCGGCGTCTGGTCGGTGTCATTCTTGCCGCCTTCATGATCGCCGTGCTGGTGTACGCCGCACGGCTCTACCTTAGGCCGCCCCATCTGAACAGTCAAATTACGACGCACCTGCGGTAAAACGGGTTTCGAGCCAACGTGGCGAATCATGCAGCCGCCAATAGGGTCATGGCCCGTTCAAGAACGGCGGCTGCCGCGAAGCCAGTCGCGAGTGACCTTGCGGCGGCTCGTTTTCCGCTCCGTGCGCACTCGGCGCGAAACATATGAATGCCAACGAAAAGAAATCCGGCTGCCGCGAATGCCAGGGAACCCATGAACAACGCTTGACTGTGAAAGGATGCGGTGTACCTCTGCGCCGCACCGCCTATGACCAGGAAAACGCTGGCGGACACGGCCCAACCGGCCGCCATGATTGGTCTTTGCGTCACGGAGTGAAGCAGAAGTCCGAGTACAACGCTCTCCGGCGCCTTGTGCACAAGGTTCCCAACCAGCATGCCGATACCAAGGTTGCCCGTGGTAGCGGAAGCGAGTTGCATACTCCAACCGTCGAGAAAATTGTGCAGACAGATTCCCGTCACCAGCGGGAGCAGCACGTTCATCTGCGTTTGGTTAGACGGCTGATGGTTATCAGTATGCGTGCAGCAGGGGCAGACCGGAAATACAAACCGGTCCACCAGGAAAAGCATGCCGAGGCAGCCTACCAAGGCAAGTCCGGCGTAGTTCCAGCCAGAAACCTGACCCATTTCCGGCAGCATCCAAACCAGAGCCACCCCGCACAAGATACCGCCGCTGATCGCGATGGCCTCGCTCCGCATTCGCTCAGTGCTCGACGCAAAGATGCCGAGTAGACTACCCAAGATGTCAATCGCGATAAGAATGAGAAGCATTTGTAGTGGCTACCCTACGATCGGGAATCTGCGCAACAGAAAGACTCCCAAGCCACAAACTGCCAGCGCGGGCACGCCAAGTCCGATCAGGCCGGCGTCGGCTCGCGCCGCCACGACACTCGAAGGCTCCTCCTCGAAGTGGAAATCGGGGAATCCATCGATATCCGATGCGGAGATCGCTTGGTTCCTCGCGATCTTCGGATAAAAATAGGAACGCCACGCCCGGTGAAACCGATCGGACAACCCGAGGAAATGCTTGTACCGCTCGGTGCCTGTTCCGGCGATCTCCAGCAGGCTCGACTGGGCGATGATAGTGGGAGAAAGGAAACGGTAGCGATCCACGAGCGCTTGCTGAAGAGCGAGTTGCTCATCGAACCGGTCCATCACAGGCTGCGCGCGTCTCTCAATCTCATCCTGAGTCGCCAGGGAAAGCGCGGCGAAATCGTTGGTATCGGTTCGCTCCCCGGCCAGATCGGGATGATCCTCGTAGTACCTCGCTAGAAGCTGGCTCCCCTTTCCGGAAGCCTCCGCCGACGCTGTGCGCATCGCCTGGACCATTTCCACTCGCGAGGGAACCGGGTATAGTGCCTTCACCCCGACATTTAGTAGAGAAGGGATGAGCAGAACCAGCGCCAGCCAGATCCCCGATAAGGCGATGGCGTTCGTCGAGGAACTCGCGCCACACGCGTTCACCAGCATCGCGACACCAAACCAGAAGGCCCCGTAGAGCGCAACGACGCCGCACCACAACACAAGACGCAGCGGAACGTCACCCGGCTGTGCGAGTCCGCCCGTCGCAATAAGACCGCCAATGGAAAGCACAATTCCGATCGCGAGCACGAAAAGGAAACGGAACACGATCTTGCCCAACACCACTCCCTCGAGCGAGACCGGCTGAGCGAGCGTCATGGCCAGCGTGCCGGATTCCTTTTCCCAGGAGATCAGGTTATAGCTGAGAGCCAGAATGACCAGCGGATAGAGGTACAGGATCACAAATGCCACGTCGAAACGTCCGGATATGAGATGCACCGGATTTTCAATCTCGTCGTTATTCAGGAACGTATCCTTGCTCGCAATCGATACCTTGAAGTAATAAGGATAGAGATCGCTCTGTCCGACGGCGAGCGCCGCAAGCGGGCCCGGCGGCATGGAGGCATATTTCAATCCGAGCGTCCGGCTCGCAGCGGACGCATTCCGCGGATCGCTGAAGGAAGGCGGCCGGTTGCGACCGGCATTGGCATTTTCAATGCCGACTTTCATCTGAGCCAGGCGCTGATGCTCTTCTTCCTGGATCGAGCGCAGCGTGCTGCGCTGAAACTCCACCCAGGACGATCCGTTGTGGAAGCCGTAGGCAAACGTAACGAGGAGAAGAACGGTCGTAGCCCAAAGGGTCAGATCCGCGCTGAGGATCTTCCATTCGTGCTTGAAAACTTGAGTCAGCATGCTCAATCCAGCCGCAACCTCGGTGTCGAGCGCCAAAGCAGGAAAACGGCTCCGGCCGTCCATGCGAGCAGTAAGCAAACGGGAAGCAATTGGCTCCCAAGCACCCACGACAATCGGGGAGCCTGATAGTTGAACTCAGGAACCTGCGCCCAAAGATCACCACCGCGCAAATACCTACCGTCGGCCGTTTTGCCGTTGTTTCTGAT
>Ga0335082_10006325_pt1 | contig 12921 bp, 8 predicted proteins | sample Lox_Sample_41_FD_206718 | JGI IMG/M metagenome (GOLD analysis project Ga0335082, IMG submission 206718) | Soil microbial communities from Loxahatchee National Wildlife Refuge, Florida, United States - Lox_Sample_4.1 | ecosystem: Environmental > Terrestrial > Soil > Wetlands | place: USA: Florida... | reverse complement strand
TTTCGGTCCGACCCACAGGAGGTTTCATCATGTTCACAGGTTCCATGGTCGCGATCGTCACCCCGTTTAAAAAGGGGAAACTGGACGAGAAGGCCTTTGCCGATCTGATCGAGTTTCAGATCGCGGAGGGCACGTCCGGAATCGTGCCGTGCGGCACGACAGGAGAATCGGCAACGCTCAGCCACGAAGAGCACAACCGCGTCATTGAATCGACCGTAAAGATCGTCCGCGGCCGCGTCCCTGTGATCGCCGGAACCGGCTCGAACAGCACCGAAGAAGCCGTCGCGCTCACGCGCCACGCCAAGAAGGTCGGTGCGGACGCGGCCTTATTAATCTGTCCCTACTACAACAAACCGACCCAGGAGGGTCTCTACCGGCATTTCAAGACCATCGCCAAGGCGGTGAACCTTCCGTTGATGCCGTACAACATTCCCGGCCGGACGGGCGTCAATATGCTTCCGGCCACCGTGGCTCGGCTGGTGGATCCGAAAACCGGCGAGAAAAATATCGTCGCGATCAAAGAATCTTCGGGATCGCTGCAACAGATCAGTGAGGTGATCCGACAATGCGGCGACCGACTGGCCGTTCTTTCGGGTGACGACGCCTTGACCCTGCCCATCCTCGCCCTCGGCGGACGCGGCGTGATCTCGGTTGCGGCCAATCTTATTCCGAAGGACTGTGCCGAGATGGTCAAGGCGGCCCTCAAGGGAGATTGGGACAAGGCCCGTCGACTGCATTTCGGCATGTCTCCCCTGGTGGACGCTCTCTTCATAGAAACGAACCCGATCCCGGTTAAGACGGCACTGGGATGGATGGGTCAATGTTCAGATGAAGTCCGTCTGCCGCTCTGTTCCATGTCCGATACAAACTGTGCCGTGCTGAAGAAGGCGATGAAAGAGCACGGCCTGCTTTAGCAGCTCAGCAGGTGGCGAAGGGACAGGACGCGCTGATCCAACGAACCCCAATAGGTCCTTGCTAGTCCGATATTAAGGATTACGATAAATGATAAACGTCATCATGATGGGCGCCTCCGGCAAGATGGGCGGCCGGATCATTACCCTGATGCAGGATAAGGCAACCGGCCTGCAATTGTCCGCGGCCGTCGAGAAGAAAGAACTCCCGGCCGTCGGGCGGGACGCAGGCGAAGTCGCCGGCTGCGGGCATCTCGGAATTTCCATCGGGCATGCGATCGGACCGGCCTTGCCGAAGGGCGATGTCGTGATCGATTTCACCGAACCGTCCGGGACGCTCGGAATCCTGCCGGAGGTGGCCAAAGCCAAGAAGGCGATCGTGATCGGCACAACCGGATTCTCCCCAAATGAGACCGATCGTATCCGCGACTTTGCCAAGCAGATTCCCTGCGTACTGTCACCCAACATGAGCGTGGGCGTCAACCTGGTCTTCAAGATCCTGGCCGACACGGCCCGGGTGACCGGCGACGACTACGACGTCGAGATCGTCGAGGTGCATCATCGCTTCAAAAAAGACGCTCCGAGCGGCACGGCCTTGAAGATGGCCGAAGTCGTCGCCGGGGCGTTGAAACGGAATCTGGACGAGGTCGGTGTTTTTGCGAGAAAAGGGCTGGTCGGCGAACGGAAGAAGAAAGAGATCGGTATCCAGTCGCTGCGCGCCGGCGATGTCGTGGGCGAGCACACCGTGATCTTCGCCGGACCGGGCGAACGGATCGAGATCACCCATCGCGCCCATAGCCGCGATAATTTTGCGCGGGGGGCGCTCGTCGCGGCCCGCTGGATCGTCAATCAAAAACCAGGTCTTTATGACATGCAAGATGTCCTGGGGCTAAAGAAGGGATAACCTTTCAGCGAGCAACGCGAGCGAGAGGGGGAGGCTCCACCAGGCTTGGCCGGTGGAGGGGGCGACGCGAGCCCCTATAACGGTTATGCAAGATGTTTTGGGGCTCAAATAATCCATGAAATTTGTCCGCTTCCGAAAAAATAACCAAATCGTGCACGGTCTCGCCGAGGGTGAAACCGTCCGAGTAATCGATGGAGATCCCTTTTCCAAGTACACAAAGACCAACGAGAGCGTTCCGCTGAAATCGGTCCGTCTTCTCGCACCGTGCGAGCCGTCTAAGATCGTGGCGGTCGGCGTCAATTATCAGGACCATGCGGCTGAGTTCAAAAAAGAGCTTCCCAAAGAACCGTTGCTTTTTTTGAAACCGTCCACGTCCGTACTGGATCCTCAAGAGCCGATCCGTCTTCCCTTGCGTTCACGCCGCGTGGATTATGAAGCCGAATTGGCCGTCGTAATCCGTAAACGAACAACCAAAATCACCCTTGAAGAAACGCCGGAATTTATTTTGGGCTACACCTGCATCAACGATGTAACAGCTCGGGATCTCCAAAAAGAGGACGGTCAATGGACCCGTGCAAAAGGATTTGACACCTTTGCACCCCTTGGTCCCTGGATCGTGACCGATCTCCGCCCGGACAATCTGAAAATCGAAAGCTATCTGAACGGCGAGCGACGCCAATCGGCCAGCACGGCCCAACTCATTTTCAAGGTGCCGGCCCTTGTGAGCTTCATCTCGCAGATCATGACGCTGCTTCCCGGCGATGTGATCGCGACGGGAACGCCGGCCGGCGTGGGTCCCATGAAATCCGGCGATACCATCGAGGTCGTGATCGAAGACATCGGCCGACTGATAAACCCGGTTCAATAAACGAACAGAAAGGAGTGGCTCTCCCTTTATGCCTAAACCCCAGCTTGCAGACCGAATCAAAAACCTCCCGCCCTATCTTTTCGCGGCGATCGACCAACTCAAACAAAAGGCGCTGGCCAAGGGGGTGGACCTGATCAACCTTGGAATCGGCGACCCGGATCTTCCCACTCCGGCCACGATCATCCAGCGTCTTCAACGGGCCTCCGAGGACCCCAAGAATCACCAGTACCCCTCTTATGAAGGATTGCCGATGTTCCGACAGGCGGCGGCCGACTGGTATCAGCGGCGATTCGGCGTCCGACTCGATCCGAAGGACGAGGTGCTGACACTGATCGGATCGAAAGAAGGCATCGGCCATGTTCCACTGGCTTTCATCAATCCAGGAGATGTTGCTTTGATCCCCGACCCGGGTTACCCGGTCTATCACGCCGGCACCCTGTTCGCCGGCGGCCGATCGCACTTCATGCCGCTCAAAAAAGAAAATCATTTCTTGCCCGAGTTCGACCGTATTCCGAAAGCGGTCCTAAAAAAAGCGCGGCTTTTGTTCATCAATTATCCGAACAACCCGACCTCGGCCACGGCCGGAAAAGATTTCTTTAAAGAAGCGATCCGGTTCGCCCGTCGCCACAAGCTGATCGTCTGCCACGACAATGCGTATTCAGAGGTTTACTTCGACAGCGAACGGCCGATGAGTTTCCTGGAACTGGACGGGGCCAAGGAGGTGGGAATCGAGTTTCATTCCCTTTCAAAAACTTTCAACATGACCGGGTGGCGGATCGGCTTCGCGGTGGGAAATCCCCAGATCCTGTCCGCATTGGGAAAGGTCAAGAGCAACCTCGACTCCGGAGTCTTCCAGGCGGTCCAGGAGGCCGGAATCGAGGCCCTGAACTTGAGGGAGTCGGCCACGGACGAAATCCGGAAGATCTATCAGGAACGAAGGGACACGTTGGTCTCGGGACTCTTGGGTCTTGGTCTGTCGGTCGAACCGCCCAAAGCCACGTTCTACGTCTGGGTCGGCGTCCCAAAAGGTTTCACCGCGATGAAGTTCACGATGCACCTTTTGGACCGGGCCGGAATCGTCACCACCCCCGGCTCGGGGTTTGGAAGATCCGGGCAGGGATATATCCGAATGGCGCTGACCGTGCCGAACGAACGACTCATGGAAGCGGTCGGCCGGATGGAGCGGCTGCTGTCATGACGGACCCCGTGATCGCCTATATCGGAATCGGTTCCAACCTGGGCGACCGGCAAGCCTACTGTCAAGAGGCCGTCCGGTTCATCGCCCGTTTCCCGAAGACCTCGCTCATCGCGGTTTCATCCCTCTACGAAACCGCCCCTCTGGAGCGGGCGGATCAGGAATGGTTTATCAACTGCGTCACGGCCGTTCGAACGACGCTCTCTCCCCGCGAACTGCTCCAGGCCTGTCAGGAGGTGGAACAGTTCCTCGGCCGAAAGCGGAGCGTGCGCTTCGGACCGCGGACCATCGATCTGGACATCCTTTTTTACGGCGACCGGATCATTCAGGGACCCGACGTGACCATCCCGCATCCCCGAGCCCATCAACGGCGCTTCGTTCTGGAACCCTTGGCCGAGATCGCCCCGGAGCTGGAGCACCCGACGCTGCACAAAACTTCTGGGCAACTGCTGCAGGAGATCAAGGATCTGCAGGAGGTCCGCCGCTGGGCACCGTTTCCCCTTGAAAAGAAGGCCGGATAGGGATGGCCAAAGGACCCAAATACCTGGTGATCGAAGGACCGATCGGCGTCGGGAAAACCAGTCTGGCAAAACTCCTGGCCCGTGAGCTGGGCGGACGGCTCGTTCTGGAGCGTGCGGAGGACAACCCGTTTCTGAAGGAATTTTACAAAGACCCCAAGCGCCTCGCGTTCCAGACCCAGATCTTTTTCCTCCTATCCCGTTATCGCCAACTTCAGGAATTATCCCAGATGGACCTGTTCGAGCGGACAACGGTCACGGACTACTTTTTTCCGAAGGACCGGATCTTCGCCTCGATCAATCTGGAGTCCAGCGAACTGGCCCTGTATGATCAGCTCTATTTTCTTCTGAACCCCACAATCCCGACCCCGGATCTGGTCATCTATCTTCAAGCCGGCCCCGAGGTTTTGATGGACCGCGTGCGTCACCGCGGCCTGGACTACGAAAAACCGCTGACGCCCGATTATCTTGAGACCCTCAACCAAGCCTACAACGACTTCTTTTTTCAATATACCGGGTCGCCGCTTCTTGTCGTCCAAACCTCCGAAATCGATTTTGTGAACCGGAGAGCCGATCTCGATGACCTTCTTCACCAGATTCGGCAGATGAAAAACGGCATTCAGTATTACATTCCTAAAAAATAAACCCACAAACCTTTCGTTCGGTATGGCCTCCATGAAGATTGTTAAAAGCATCCGTCAAATGCGGATGTGGACCGAAGGGCAACGGCGTCGTAGAGCGACGATCGGTTTCGTTCCGACCATGGGGGCGCTGCACGAAGGCCATCGCTCGCTGATGCGGGAGGCGCGGAAACGATCCGATGCGGTCGTTGTGAGCATCTTTGTCAATCCCACCCAGTTCGGCCCCAACGAAGATTTTACCCGATACCCCCGAGACGCCAAAGGCGACGCGTCACTCTGCCGACGCGAGAACGTCGCCGCTCTTTTCATGCCGACGGCCGACGCCATTTATCCCGAAGGGCACGACACCAAGATTTTAGTTGGACGAATCGGCGAGGTCTTGGAGGGCGCTTTCCGGCCCGGCCACTTCTCCGGCGTCGCCACGGTGGTGGCCAAGCTCTTCCAGATGATTCGGCCGGACATCGCCTTCTTTGGACACAAAGACTATCAGCAAACCGTCGTGATCAAACAACTGGTGCGGGATCTGGATTTCCCGGTTAAGATCGTCGTGTGTCCGACCGTCCGCGAAAACGACGGCCTTGCCATGAGTTCGCGCAACCGGTATCTCTCGGCCGAGGAACGAAAGGCATCCCGGGTTCTGTTCAAAGCATTGCAAAAAGGAAGGGAGCGGATTCGACAAGACGAGCGTGAAGCGGCGGCCGTCCGGGACGCAATGGCCCTCTCAATCCAAAAACAACCGCTGGCCCGGATCGAATACGCGGCGATCGTTGATCCCGACACCTTGAAAGAAGTCGTTATGATTGAAGGACCGGTCGTTTTGTTGCTGGCCGTCTGGATCGGCAAGACCCGTCTCATCGATAATTTATGGGTAAAACCGGATTCGAGGTAAGGATTAATCGGGCGAAGCGAACCCGCGACGCAGTGTGTTCTCGCTCACGACCTTCGGAATCATGAACTGAAGCAGATAATCCGGCCCGCCGGCCTTTGATCCCACTCCCGAAAGTCGATATCCCCCGAACGGCTGCCGACCAACGAGGGCCCCTGTGATTCCGCGATTGATGTAGAGATTGCCTGCAGTCATCTCCTGCACCACACGCTCGATCGCGGCCGGGCTGCGCGAATACAATCCCCCCGTCAGGGCGTAGTCCGTGGCGTTGGCGATCCGAATCGCCTCGTCCAGGTTTTTGGCGCGCAGGACCACCACGACCGGCCCGAAGAGTTCCTCCTGCGCGATGCGGCATTCCGGCCGGAGATCCGCGATCAGGGCGGGTCCGGCGTAAAAACCCTCCGTCGGGACATCCGTCACCTGAAGGATCACCCGTCCTTCCCTCGCGCCCTCCTCAACGGCCGTTCGCAGCCGCTGCTGCGCCGCCGCGTCGATGACCGGACCGAGCTCGGTCGCCGGATCTTCCGGCGGGCCGATGCGGAGCGATTTCAACGCCCCCGCAAGCCGATGGACAAACGTGTCGTAAATCGATTCCAAAACGATCGCGCGCGAACAGGCGGAGCATTTCTGGCCTTGAAACCCGACCGCGGACTGGACCACGCCCGGCACGGCAAGGTCGAGATCGGCCGTCTCATCCACAATAATCGCGTTCTTCCCCCCCATTTCGGCCACAACCCGCTTGACCTGGCGTTGTCCGGAGGACAGACGAGCAGCCCGCTCGATAATCCCAAGCCCCACCTCGCGTGAACCGGTGAAGGTAACGAAGCCGATCGCGGGATGCCGCAGGAGATAATCCCCCACGATCTCGCCCCGGCCGGGCAGGTACGCCAGGACGCCGTCGGGGAGGCCGGCCTCCGTGAAAGCTTGGACCAGATGATATCCCATAACGGGAGACAGTTCCGAGGGTTTGAACAAAACGGCGTTGCCGGCTGCCAGCGCGGCCGACACCATTCCGGCCGGGATCGCCAACGGGAAGTTCCACGGCGCGATCACAACACCGATCCCGATCGGGAGATAAGAAGAGAGATTGCGTTCTCCCGGATAGTCTCCCATTCTCCGCGACGGGGCCATCCGCTCGATCTCATCGGCGTAGTAACGCAGGAAATCGATCGCCTCGGTCACATCCCGATCGGCTTCCCGCCAGGTCTTGCCGACCTCCAACACTTCCCAGGCCGATAGTTCCATCCGGCGCCCTTGGAGGTTTTCGGCGGCGCGCCGCAGAACCCCGGCCCTCTCACTTGCCGGTTGCCGGGACCATTCCATCGCTGTCGCTTCAGCCGCGGCGATCGCCCGATCGGCTTCCCGGGTCCCCGCCGAGGCGGATCGTCCCACCACCTCGGACGGCCGCGCCGGATTGATCGATGCGATCCCGTCGTCCGTATGGACCGCCTCCCCCCCGATCAAAAGCGGGTAGTCCCGTCCAAGCCGTCCGCGCACGGACGCGATCGCTTCGGAGAACTCGGAACGAACCCGGCCTATCCGGAAATCCAGCGGGGGTTCGTTTCGAAAACCTTCGATCTCCGGTTCGCCCACGGGCGCGGCGGCCGGTCGAGCCAGCAGGGAATCGGGCGATTTCCCTTCAACGAAATAGTTCCGAAGAAAAGATTCGTTCGAGGTGTTCTCGAGCAGCCGGCGGACCAAATAGGCCACTCCGGTGATCAGTTCCCCCACCGGCGTATAGACCCGGACACGTAAACCCATCCCGGTCAACGCTTCCAGTAACGGCCCGCCCATCCCGAACAGCATCTGAATCTCGTAGTCCCGTTCCGGGATTCCACGGCCGCGGGCCGCTGCGATGACCGACGCCAGGCTGCGGACGTTGTGGGTGCCGAACGCGGCGCGGACCGTGTCGGACGCGGAGAGCAATCGGTTCGCGAGACGTTCGTAATTGGCATCCGTCTCCCCTTTGGCGAGGTAGACCGGAACCGGCCAGCCGTTCTGGCGATGGATCACCGTTTCATAATCCCAGTAAGCGCCGCGTACAAGGCGGACGGTTATCTCGCGACGGTGCTGCGCGGCCCAGGCCAGGATTTGTTCGAGATCCTCGGCCGAATCACGAAGGTAGGCCTGGACCACGATCCCAGCGTCTCGGAATCCGGAGAGCTCCGGGCGACCCATCGCACGGAAGAAGGTCTCCAGAATAAGACTCTTTAACGCGTAATGTTCCATGTCAAGATGAATATGCACGCCCAACTCGCGGGCCCGGATCAGCAAGCGAGCAAGACGCTCGGTCAGAACCGAAAGGCTCCCTTCCCAATCCAGAGGATCCATTTGAGAATACAAGGACGATAGCTTGACGGCAAGGTTGGCCCGTGGGATCAAACCGAACCGGTCGGCGGCCGTCGTCGATTCCGAGTCGTCGGTCACAAAGCGGGCGAGCCGATCGATCGCACCCAAGTAGAGACGGAGATACGCCTCAGACTCTTCTTCGCTGACGGCCACTTCGCCCAACATCGAGACCGACCAAGCGGCGCCCGACCGTTCCATCTTCTCCAGGGCGACTCTCGCTTCTTCAAGATCACGGCCTGCGATAAACGATCGGGCCATCCTCTCGACATTGGCATGGATCGCGGCCGCTGCCATCGGAACAGTGGGTGAACCCGGGATCAAGGTTTTCATCCCCCAGGAAAGGAACGGCGGCGCGCTGATTTCGGGACGATCGAAATGTTCCCGAAAAATGCGGACCACATCTCCGGAGGTTTTCAGATTAGGCAGGACGTCGATGAATCGGAAAAAGGCAATCTTGAACGGCTCATTCTGCATACACCAGCGGAGAACCTGACCCTGCCACCATTCTTTTTCAAAAAGAGAGTGGCGATCTCTTTTCAGACGGGATAGAATCTCCCGGCCGACGCGCTGTGTTTCCTGCTCGAGTTCGAATCCGTCCATTATTTGATTATAGCCGATTCGATTCGGCCTTCTCTACCGGTTCGTGAGATGATGAAGAAAGGAGTTCACTAAAAGGGGGGGCTCCGTCCGTTGAATGATTAGGCCTGCGTTGATTTCGAATGACCGGGTGGCGGGACGTCGCCGACGCGATTCCGGCAGTAGGGGCAGATGATCCATTCCGGCTGAAGCGGTTTCCCACAGGCCAGGCAGTGATGGGTCACCAGATGAGCGCAATACGGGCAAACCTGAAAATCAATGTGAATGGATCGTCCGCACTGAGCACAAAAGGTTTGAAGGTCTTCGCGGACCTCGATCACGCGCAACAACTCCTCGATGGTGGTGATCCCCTCCTTTACTTTGTTCAGACCGTCCTCCCCCAACGATGTCATCTTCGAAGCCAATGCCGTGGATCGGATGTCCTGTTCGGCCGCCCCGGCCACGACCAGTTCCCTCAGACGAGGGGTCATTTCCAATATTTCATACAGCCCGGTCCGACCTTGATAGCCGATGTAATGGCAATAGCTGCAACCCTTTCCGTAATAGAAAGACTCGCTCTTCACCGAATCCAAAGGAATCTTCAGACTCACCAGACTCTCCACGGGGGGCGGCATGGTCGTTTTACACCGCGGGCAGACGCATCGCACCAAGCGTTGGGCAATAACGCCCATGACGAGCGATCCCACCAGATAACGTGGAATCCCGAGGTCGACCAATCGGGTGATCGTGGAAGGCGCGTCGTTTGTATGAACCGTCGATAGCACGAGGTGCCCTGTCATGGCCGCCCGGCAAGCGATCTCGGCCGTTTCCAAGTCCCGGATCTCGCCGATCAGGATCACGTTTGGGTCTTGCCGGAGGATCGATCTTAAACATTGAGCAAACGTGAGACCGATGTCTGTGTTGATCTGAACCTGATTCACCCCGTCCAGATTATATTCGATGGGATTCTCCACCGTCACGATATTCGTCACTTCATCCCGCATGGCATGGATCATGGAATACAGGGTCGTGGTCTTTCCGCTTCCGGTCGGGCCGGTCACCAGGATGATGCCCTGTTTGCGCCGCATCAGCGAGCGAATCAGCGATAAATTCTGGGGTGAAACCCCCAACGTGTCCAGCGAAACCACCAGTTTTCCCTGATCCAGCACTCGGATCACCATCTTTTCCCCGTATTGGGTCGGAAGGGTGGAGAGTCGGAGATCGATTTCCCGGTTATCCGATCGCACTCGCACCGAACCGTCCTGAGGCAACCGTCTCTCGGCGATGTCCAGCCGGCCCAAAATCTTCATGCGGGATATCAGGGCCCCGTGGATCCATTTCGGCAGCCGGAGGTCTTCTTTGAGGAGGCCGTCGATCCGATACCGCACGCGGAAGTCTCGTGAGGTGGGCTCGATGTGAATGTCGCTGGCGCGCTCTCGAATGGCTTTGGTCATAATCAAATTGGCCAGTCGGATGACCGGAGCGATCCGGCTTCGCTCCTCGAGTGATTGGGCATCCGCCACCGTCGAACCGATTTCCGGAATGATTTGGAGGACGGATTCGTCGTACTGCTGAGCCGTTTCCTGAACGATACTCTCCACCGAGGAGTTCAGGTTATAATACCGCTCGATCGCCTCCAGAATATCCTTGCGCGTTGCGATGACCGGCTGGATCCGGAACCCGCTGGCGAAACCAAGGTCCCGCACACATTCATAATCGAGGGGGTCGACCATCGCAACGGTCAACGTTTTATTTTCTAACGAAACGGGGATCGCACATTGTTTTCTGGCCAGGGTTTCCGGAATCGCCATGACGATGTCGGGCTCCAGCGCCGTTGTGCTCAGATCCATGAAGGGATAACCCAGTTGAGTGGAGAGCGCCTGCGCCAGCGCCTCATCCGAAATGATGCGCAGCGTGGTGAGTGTTTCTCCCAGTTTTCTGCCCAAGCGCTTCTGCTCGTTCAAGGCGCGTTGGAGTTGGTCATGGGTGATCAGTCCCGCATCGAACAGAAAATCGCCCAGGCGTTTTTTGTTTTTGAATTCAATTCCGTTTTTCTGGGATTCCTTATCGGACACGGATCACCTATTTTTATTGAAAACAGTCAATTAAATTCTACTATAGACCCGTCCTTTGTCAAGCCGGACCAAACCAGTACGAATGGAAAATCTTCATAAGATTGGAGGCCTCAGCGACCGCCATTCCTGCGCCCCATGACACCGGCTGCGGTACGCCGTCCCGGTACGTTTGGACTATCCTCCGATTCCCATCCATCTCGACAAAAACGGCTCCGTCCTGATCGGTTCGGTAGATCTGCGTCTTGAGCGCATGGTAAGCGGACAGGGTCTCAACGGAAGGGTGTCGATACGGATTGTTTTCACCGACCGACACAACCGCCACGTCCGGGGCGACTTGGGCGAGAAAGTCGGGATCTATCGATGTACGGCTACCGTGGTGCGGAACTTTCAGGACCGTGGTTTTGAGGAGATTTCCCCAACGTAAGAGATCCCTCTCGGCCGCCTTCTCGATATCTCCGGTAAACAGAAGCGACTCCCGTCCGTACTCGATCCGGATAACAAGGGATTGATCATTGTCGGGTCCGGCAGGGTCGGCCATTTCAGGGTGCAGCGGCACGACCCGCACAGTGCCCTGCAGCAACGGCAAGCCACTACCCGTGATCCGCCTCTCCGGAATCGCTCTGGATGAGACAATCATACGAAACTGGTCATAAAAAACCGCGTCTTTTTCCAATCCGTTCGTCCAAACCTCCCCCACTTGAAATTTTCTTGCGATATAGGCCAATCCACCCATGTGATCCAGTTGTGGATGGCTCGCAACCAGATAATCGATCCGCCAATGACCGGTGTTCCAGAGATAGGGAGCAACGGCCAATCGCCCAAGATCATAATTCCCGTACGTACCACCGCCGTCGATCAGCATCGTCTTTCCGTCCGGCATCTCCACCCACGCGGCATCCCCCTGTCCGACATCGAGAAAGGTCACTCGGAGCCGTCCATCTGAATGAGACTCCGTTAGCCGCATAATCCAGATGGTTGCGATCAGAACGCAAGAACCGATCGCGGTCCACTTCCAGACGCGTTTGACCCTGAAGAGAAGGACGATGACCCCCACGAGGTAGACCCAGGCCAAGACCAAGAACGGCGGCGATGGAACATGCACCTCGGACGCCGGAATTCGGGCGAACCATACAACCATCGAATAAAGCACATTGGCCAGCATTTCGTTTAGTCCTGACAATGGCAGTGTCGTTCGGTCAAAAAGAACCGCCGAGACCGAGCACGCCAGTCCCAGCGGAACGATCACCATTCCGACGAAGGGAACCACGATCAGATTGGACAGGAAACCCACCCAGCTGATCTGGTTAAAATAGAACGCCGTCAACGGTAACGTGGCAGATTCGGCCACAACCGTCATGACCAAATAAAACCGGATCTTCTTCAACCACCGTCCCATCCACGAGGATTCTTCTTCCGTCCCCTGGACCGCCCCGATCCCGGTTTCCCGGAATGAAATCTGATCCCCGCCGGCCAGAACCATCGCCAGGACCGCGAGGTAGGAAAGTTGAAAAGAAATCGAAAAGACCGCCCGAGGTTCCCACAGAAGGCTGAGAAGGACCGCCAGGGCCAGGGCATTCAACGGATCGTCGGCCCGTTGGAACCATACGGCCGTGAGATAGATAAGGATCATGATGAGGGAGCGAACCGTCGCAATCTGAGCGCCGGCCAAGAGCGTATAGAAAACAACCGGAAGAAGGGTGACCAGGATGCTGAGCCGTGTCACAGTCAATCGACGGCTTACGGACAAAAGCCAACCGACAGGCATATTCCGCAAAAATCGGCCCGATAAATGAAAAACAACCAACGCCACCAAAGCCAAATGGGAACCCGAGATCGAAAGCAGATGGGTCGTGCCCGAAATCATGAAGGCCTCACGAATCTCGGGATTCAACGATCCGGTTTCTCCGATGAGCATCGCTTGAAAAATTGCGGACGAGTCCGGTGAAAGAGACCCGTCCAACACATTCCGTATTCGTTCTCTCCAGGCATAGATCCTGC
>Ga0335082_10006324_pt1 | contig 12922 bp, 9 predicted proteins | sample Lox_Sample_41_FD_206718 | JGI IMG/M metagenome (GOLD analysis project Ga0335082, IMG submission 206718) | Soil microbial communities from Loxahatchee National Wildlife Refuge, Florida, United States - Lox_Sample_4.1 | ecosystem: Environmental > Terrestrial > Soil > Wetlands | place: USA: Florida... | reverse complement strand
GCATAGCTCGAGGTGTCGCCGCCTGCGACTACCACTCGCCGCAGTCCGGTGCGAGCTATCAGGTCGCGTGCGATGCGCCCGAGTCCCGCGCCGAGCAGCTTCGCAGTGTTGCCCGAACCGCCTGACAGCGTTTCACGGGTGGCCCGGATGCTCGGATCGTCCGGCCCGGCCGCGGTGTAGACAACCACGCTCTTGCCCTGAGAAAGCGACTTGAGCGCGTGTTCGAACAAGCTTCTTGCCGTGCTCTCCGCGGTCTGCGGCCGGCACAGTTCCTCGCTGGGTGCGCGGATGCAGTCGAAGCCGTGCTCCGATGCCCACTGGATCTGGCTCGCGGTCATCGGCGATGCGCTTCCGGAAACCACGACTAACTGCTTCACCGGGGAGACCCGGGGGAACGATGCCCGCGCCGCCGGGATAACTCCGCTCGCGCGCCAGTGCGCCGTGAGGGCGTACTCGACGCCGGAGGAGCCGATCGCGAAGTGCTGCGCACGCTGAGCGTGCTGCCAGATCAGCCGGCCGACCGTGCGCAGGCTCTGGTCGTCGGCGCAGTCGTAGAGCAGCAGGTCGGGCTTTGCGTCGAGCTTCTGCGCGTGACGCGCATCGATGCTGGCCTCGTCGCCTGCCAGCTCGGGCAGGCTCATCAACCCGATGCGGGCTTGCGTCTGGTGCGACAGGTGCACGCGCAGGTCGGCCTCGTGCATGGGCGTCGTCGGATGGCGCGACATGGTCGGGTGGCGGTCGAGCCGGAAAATCTCATCGCCCGCCGCGGCGAAATGATTCCCGAATACGGTGTAGCGCCGCAGCGGCGGGGCTCCCGCGAGCACCGAGATGATCTGCCCGGGAACAAGATTAGCGCGCGCCAGGTCGGCCACATGGCCGATGCTGCCCACTTCTGGAGCTGAGTCGAACGTCGAGCACACCTTGTAGTGGGTGAGCGGAGCGCCCAGCGCCCACAGCTCGCGCAGTACCGGCTCGAGCTGCGCGTCCATCTCCGCCGGTGACATCGCACGACTGGTGCCGGCTACACCCATGCAGCGCAGATCCGGAAACTTCCGTTGGAGGAAGTCTGGTTTGGGCGGTGAGAGGAACAACACGGTGCGCAATCCAGACAGGGCCAGCGCCTCCATCGCGTCTGTGGAGCCGGTGAAGTCGTCGCCGTAGAAGGCGAGCAGCAACTCAGAGCGGGTAGCCATCAGCCTCTACCTCCGAACTTCTCGATCGCAGCGCGCAGCTCCGGATGGGACTTGGCGTAGCCCTCCAGGGTCGCGCCGGCAAGCGCCGCCTCCCAGCCCTGCTGCATGCTGAGCACGCCTGACGCGGTGCCTCCCGGATGCGCGATGATCCCGCCGCCGGCGAGGTGGATCACGTCGACGGTGTTGGTGGCGGCATAGATGGGCAAGGCCGAGCCCGCCCATTGCGCCGAGGAGATCGCGGGCATCACGCGGTAGTCCCCGAACAGGGGCGTGAGGCAGTCGTTAATCGAGCGGCCTACTTCCTCGTTGCTCTCATAGAACTTGCTGTTGAAGCCGCCCACGTGCAGGTGATCCACCCCTGCCAGCCTGCACAGCTTCTGGTAGGCGGTGAACCCGATGCCCAGCAGCGGGTGCCGCGCCATCGCGCCGAAGTTCGCGCGATGGCCGTGGATCGGCAGCTCGCAGTGGCGCCGCACATGCGCCAGTGCGGCGAAGCCGACGCTGTTGATGTTGATCATCACGCAGGTGCCGCCGTGCTTCTTCACCAGGTCGTGGCTGCGCAGCATGTGCTCTACATCGCCGGTAATGTTGAATGCATACATGGCTTGCTTGCCGGTCGCTTCAGCGACCCGCCGGATCTCCGGCATGACCGCCGTGACGCGCTCAGCCAACGGAGCATAAGGCGGGTCCGCATGCAGCTCGTCATCTTTGATGAAGTCGAGCCCGGCCGATGCCAGATCGCGCACGAGCTTGCACAGCGCCTCGGTGGACAGCCCGATGCTGGGTTTGACGATCGTGCCGATCAAGGGCCGGCCCTGCACCTGGGCAAGTTTGCGCGTGCCGTCGATTCCGAAACCAGGGCCCGGGTAACGTTCGGCGAACGCTTGCGGCAGCTCCAGATCCACCAGGCGAACGCCGGACAGTTCCTGCAGCTCATACAAGTTGCCCGCCACCGTGGCGAGCAGGCTGGGCAGCGAAGGGCCGAAGTTGTGCAGCGGAAACGAGATGACGACCTGGCCGCGGCGGTACTCGCTACGTCCAGCATCTGAGCGCGGGGCTTTGCTTCCCGGCAGACTCGGTGCAGGCACCGTATCAAGAGGCTCGATACGCACGACCTGAGCGGCGAAACGCTCCTTCAGTTCGCTGGTCTCCCCCGGGACCGACACGAACGTGCCGCTCGACTGCTCCCCCGCGATCACGGCCGCGGCATGCTCGAGCGAATGCGGCGTCTCGATCAGGTAAGTGGCTAAAACTCGATCTTGGCTCATGCTCCCTCCGGCTGCCTGCACTCGGTGCTACACGCCGAGCTGTGTTGCGAGATCCATGAAATCGGTCGCGGTGAAATCCGCTATGCCGAGGCCGTCTTGCGCGGTATCAGCCTTTCGCTGAGGCCCGTACTCGAGTGGGCGCGTGACCAGCGCCGTCTTCAAACCGAGTTTCTTCGCCGCTTTTAGATCGTCCACGTGAGCCGCCACCATCATGACCTGGGCCGGCGCGGGACCGAGCAGCTTGGCGGCGCCCAGATAAACTTCGGGATCGGGCTTGTAATGGCCGAATAGTTCGGCAGACAAGATGCAGTTCCAAGGTAACCCTGCGTACTTCGCCATGTTGGTCAACAGGCTCACGTTGCCGTTGGACAGCGTCGACACGATGTAGCCTGAGCTCAAGCGGTGCAATCCGCCCACGGAATCAGGCCAGGGCCACAGCCGGTGCCAGGCACGGTTGAAGTGATCGATTTCTGCTTCGGACAATCCCCTGATGTTGAACTGAAGTAGCAGATCGTTCAGGATCAGCCGGTTCAGCCCATCGATGTTCATCCACGGGATCTGGCCGCTGCGCACGCGCTGCATCGCGGGTTGATAGCCACCTCGCCAAGCATCGGCAAATGCCACCCAATCCACGTCGATGCCCTTGCGTTTTCCGAGCAGCTGTCCCTCTCGAATGATGGAGCCGCGCCAGTCCACCACGGTGCCGAAGACGTCGAAGACCAGGGCGTTTGTCGAAGCCCGCGCATCGGACTGCGCCGCGGGCTTCGAATCGCCTGCTGCAGCGGCTGCCAAGGTGTACTGACCGACCGCCGCCAGGGTGAGGGACGCTGCTCCGGTCGCCATGAAATTGCGGCGGGCGTTCATCAGATTGGGTTCGTTGGGGTGTGAGCTCATATCATTGCCGCTCCTATCGGCTCGGGGTGTGTATTGCTCTCGTGCAACCATAGTCTGCTTCAAACCAACCAAGGGTGCGCTAAAAAGTACGCGCTTTCGAAGTCACGAATCTTGTCCGCGTCTTGCAGGGTCGCGGCCACCGCATCCAGACCGTGCACCAGCGCATTCTTGGTCAGCGCGTCGATATCGAAGCGGATGGACTGGCCCGTCGCTGCAATGGTGACGGTTTGTGATGGAAGGTCGACTGTGAGGCAGTTTGCGTTTGCCTCACCGGCCTGCCGTCCTAGCGTCTCGACCTCGTGCGGCCGCAGCGAGACTGTGAGGACGCCGTTGCGCGCGCAGTTGTCCTGGAAGATGCCACCGTACGTCGTGCCGATGACGGCGCGGATGCCGAACTGACGCATTCCCCAGACGGCATGCTCGCGGCTCGAGCCGCAACCGAAGTTGGGGCCGACCACGAGGAAGCGCGCATCCGCCCAGGGCGGCTGATTGAGAACGAACTCGGGCCGTGGTGCGCCGTCCGCGAAGCAGCGCAGATCGAAGAGAAACCCGTCGCGCAAACCGCTGCGGTCGATGCCCTTGAGAAACTGCTTGGGCATGATGGCGTCGGTATCGACGTTGGGCAGCAGCAGCGGCGCCGCGGCGCCCGTCACCGAGTTGAATGGCTCCATCTATGCCTCCAGCGTGCGCACGTCGGCGAGTCGGCCTGCGATGGCGGCGGCCGCCACCATCGCCGGGCTCATCAGATGCGTCCTGCCGCCGGCCCCCTGACGGCCTTCGAAGTTCCGGTTGGTGCTCGATGCGCACCGCTCGCCGGGCAGCAGGCGATCGTCATTCATCGCCACGCACATCGAGCAGCCGGACTGGCGCCACTCGAAGCCCGCATCGAGGAACGTGCGGTGCAGGCCTTCGGCCTCGGCCTGGTCGTGCACAGCCGTCGAACCCGGCACCACCATGGCCCGCACACCAGGCGCGACGCGCCGCCCCCGCGCCACCTGAGCCGCGGCGCGCAGGTCTTCGATGCGGCCGTTCGTGCACGAGCCGATGAAAGCGCGATCGATCTTTACATCCTGCAGACGCATCCCCGGGGCGAGCGCCATGTAGCGCAGCGCCGCATCCATCGCACGGCGGCGTAACGGATCGGGTTCCGTTGCGGGATCGGGGACCCGGCCATCGACGGGAACTGACTGATCCGGGCTCGTGCCCCATGAGACCATCGGTGCGAGTGCGGTCGCATTCAATGCGATCTCGCGATCGAAGATGGCGTCAGGATCGCTGTGCAGACCACACCAGGCGGTCACGGCCTGGTCCCACAGCGTTCCTCGCGGCGCCATCGGTTTGTCCTTCAGGTACTCCAGCACTCGCTGATCGGGCGCCACCAGGGCACCGCGTGCTCCGCCGTCTACACTCATGTTGCAGATGGTCATGCGCCCTTCGACGCTCGTGGCCGAGATCGTCGTACCTGTGAACTCGACCACGAAGCCAGCGGCCCCCGAAGCACTGATTTGCGCAATCAGCGCCATGATGACGTCCTTGGCCGTGACGCCCGGCTGCAAGGCGCCGTCGATCGTGACGCGCAGGCTCCCCATGCGCCGATACACGAGCGTTTGCGTCGCGAGCACGTGCTCGATCTCGGAGGTCCCGATGCCGAAGCTCAGCGCGCCCAATGCGCCGTGCGTGGTGGTGTGGCTGTCGCCCGCGGCGACGACCATCCCGGGCAGGACGAAGCCCTGTTCGGCAGCGACGACGTGCTCGATACCCTGCCGCTTGTCGAGCAGATCGAACAGCTGGATCCCGAAATCCCGGCAGTTGCGCGCAAGATGCCGGACCTGCTGTGCCGTCGCGGCGTCGTCGATCACCATAGTGCGCAGGGGCGCGGTGGAGTTGACATGATCCACGACCGCCAGCGACGCGCGCGGGCGCCACACCGGACGTCGGCCCTCACGCAAGGCGCTGAAGGCCTGGGGACTGGTGTACTCGTTCAAGAAGTGGCGATCGACGTAGAGCAGGATGTGCCCCTTGTCATCCAGCTTCCGCACCGTGTGGGCAGCGCAGATCTTCTCGTAGAGTGTCCGGGCAGCGGTCATATCGTCGCCTCGGTCATCCAGCTGCCGGTGCCGGACGGTCCGGCACCACCACTACGCCGTCCTCGTCCGCCACGACCCACGCCCCGGGGACGAACGTCACGTCCCCGAACGTCACCGGCACATCGACCTGACCGCCGCCGGCCAGAACACCGCGCCGCGGATAAGTACCCAGAGCCTTGACACCGATCTGCATGGCATCGATCTCTGCGACGTCCCGGACGACACCATGGATCACTACACCCGACCAGCCGTTGCGCAGCACCTGACCGGCCATCGCGTCGCCGAACACGGCGCAGTCGAGCGCGCCGCCGTTGTCGATCACCAGAACGCAAGCTTCGCCGGGTTGCGCGACGACCTGCCGGATCAGGGCGATCTCGCCCCGGCAGGTGACGGTTCGTATCCTGCCCTCGAAGGCACGCCGACGGCCCCAGCTGAGAAAGTTCGCCCGGCAGGCTTGTGCATCGTTGCGCGCGTCGCAGAGATCGGCTGTCTTGACTGTCATGGCGCGATACCCGGCTCAGGCAACGACTTCGTGGCGCTCGGACGCGCCCGCGGAACTGTCCGAGACGACTTCCGCGGCGGGCGCGGGCCGGCCCCGGATCATGTCGGCCGCCTTCTCGGCAATCATCATCGTTGCCGCGCAGATATTCGCGGATGGCATGCTCGGCATGATCGAAGCATCGGCGACGCGCAGGCCCGCGATGCCGCGCACGCGCAGCTCGTCGTCGACCACCGCGGTCGGGTCGCTGGCCGGGCCCATCCGCGCGGTGCCCATGACGTGGTAGCACGAGGCGCCATAGGTGCGAGCGAAATCCAGCAGCTCGGCGTCGGTGGTGACGCCCGGCCCGGGCAGCATTTCCTCGGCGAAATACGGCGCCAGGGGAGGCGTGCGGAGCAGCCGCCGCGCTACCTTCATGCCGCCGATCAGCACCTGCTGGTCGCGCTCGTCGGTCAGGAAATTGGGCTGCACGATCGGGTTGTCGAACGGGTTGAGCGATGTTGCGCGGACGTACCCGGTGCTGAACGGGCGATGCTGCCAGACGCCGCAGGTCATGCCTGGATACTCGTCGAGCACGCCGATGTAGCCCTCGCGATAACTCGCTGGGGTAAAGACCCCCTGGAGGTCGGGCTCCTCTAAGCCTTCGCGCGACTTCCAGAACCAATGCACGAGCGAGGGACTCACGGCCAGGATATTGGGATGCCGCAGAAGCCAGCGCACGATCTGCACCTGCAGGCGCAGCCCGACCGCCAGCTCGTTCATGGTGATGCTGTCGCGCACCTTGCCGACAAGGCGGATGGAGTAATGATCGCGGAAGTTCTCGCCGACCCCGGGCAGCTCGTGCACAAGTGGTGCACCGAGCGACTGCAACAGCGCGCCTGGTCCGATGCCGGAGATCTGCAGCAACCGAGGCGTGTTGACCCCACCGCAGCTCAGGATGACTTCGCGCCGCGCCCGTACCTCGGTCTTGTTGCCGGGCGCGTTGCTGCGCACGTAACGTACACCAACCGCGCGCTTGCCTTCGAAGACCACGGACGTGGCGGTGGCCTGCGTGCGCACTTCGAGGTTGCGGCGCTTGCTCGCCGGCCGCAGAAATGTCCGCGCCGTGGTCTGCCGCCAGCCGTGCAGGATGTTGCGCTGGTAGTAGCCCACACCTTCCTGGCGCGCGCCGTTGTAGTCCGGGTTGCGCGGAATCCCCTCCGTCTGGGCGCCGGCGATGAACGCTTCGCAGATCGGGTGGATCCAATCCATGTCGGTGATCGGCATCTCGCCCTTGCGGCCGTGGAACCGGTCGTCGCCGACGCCGATCTTGCGCTCGGTGCGCTTGAAGTACGGCAGCGCCTCGGCGAAGCTCCAGCCGCGGTTGCCGGCTGCCGCCCAGGCGTCGTAGTCGGAGGGCAGCCCGCGGTTGTAGACCAGGCCGTTGATCGCGGTCGAACCGCCCAGCGTGCGCCCCACTGGAACCGGGACGCGGCGGCCCTTGGTGTTCTCGCCCGGTTCCGTGGAAAACTGCCAGGTGAAGGCGGGATTGAACAGAACCTTGATGAAGCCGGCCGGAATGTGCAGGTACGGGTGCCAGTCCCTGGGCCCCGACTCCAGCAGACAGACCGTTGCGGCTGCGTCTTCCGAGAGCCGGTTGGCGAGTATCGAACCCGCCGCCCCCGCCCCCACGATCACGTAGTCGAAAACCTCTGCCGCTGTGCCGCCGTTGCGATTCGCCATGATGGCCTCGATCGTTGTCTGACAAACTCGGGCGGCTTTCTTCGCGCCGCCTGGACGGGTGTTAGCCTGGTTAGGTGTACACGGAGATCTGCCAGGGAACGAACTCGTTCTGGCCGTAGCCGTGCTGTTCGCTCTTGGTCTTCTTGCCCGACGCCGCGTCCAGCATCATCTGGAACAGCCGCTGGCCCAGTTCCTGGATCGAGGCGGTGCCGTCGATTACCTCGCCGCAATTGATGTCCATGTCATCTTCCTGCCGCTTCCACAGCGCCGTGTTCGTGGCAGCCTTCAGCGAAGGCGCCGGGACGCAGCCATAAGCAGAACCGCGGCCGGTGGTGAAGCAGATCAGGTTGGCGCCGCCGGCGACCTGACCGGTTGCCGAGATCGGATCGAAGCCGGGGGTATCCATGAAGACGAAGCCTTTGCTCGTCACCGGCTCGGCGTACTCATAGACATCGACCATGTTGCTCGTGCCGCCCTTCGCGACGCCACCCAGCGATTTCTCGAGCACCGTGGTGAGTCCGCCTGCCTTGTTTCCGGCCGAAGGGTTGTTGTCGAGCTCCGCGTTGTTGCGCGCGCAGTAGTCGGTCCACCACTGAATGCGCTTGACGAGCTTCTCACCCACCTCGCGCGATACCGCGCGCCGCGTCAGCAGGTGCTCGGCGCCGTAGATCTCCGGCGTCTCCGAAAGAATGGCCGTGCCGCCATGGCGAACCAGAATGTCCACGGCGGCGCCCAGCACGGGATTGGCAGAGATGCCCGAGTATCCATCCGAGCCGCCGCACTGCATACCGACGGTGAGATGGCTGGCCGGCACCGGCTCACGCACCGCTCTGTTCGCATCCGGCAGTAGTTCCTTGACCCGCTCGATGCCGAGTGCGACGCTCTTGGCCGTGCCGCCCGTCTCCTGGATCGTGAAGGTTTGCAGCTTGGGGCCCGGGGTCAGCTTCTGCGTCTGCACGATGCCGCCGATCTGGTTCGCCTCACAGCCGAGACCGACGATCAGCACGGCGGCAAAGTTAGGATGGAGCGCATAACCGGCCAAGGTCCGGCGCAGGATGGCGATGCCTTCGCCTTCCGTATCGATCGCGCACCCGCCCCCGTGGGTCAGGGCAACCACTCCATCGACGTTCGGATAATCGGCCAGCGCCTCGGGCCGGATGTCGCGCCGGAAGTAGTCGGCAACGGCGCGCGCGACCGTCGCCGAGCAGTTGACGCTGGTCAGGATGCCGATGTAATTGCGGGTCGCCACACGTCCATCGGGGCGCACGATGCCCATGAACGTGGCCGGCTGCGCAACGTACTCGGTCGGCCGCGCATCGACGCAGAAGGCGTAGTCGCGCGCGTACTCGGTCATCGCCAGGTTGTGCGTGTGCACATGCTGGCCCGGCCGGATGTCCTGCTTGGCGATGCCGATGATCTGGTTATAGCGATGGACCGGATCGCCCTTGGCGATCGCTCGCGTTGCCATCTTGTGGCCCGCGGGGATCAGACCCGTGACCACGACATTCTCTTCCGCGACGCGTGTTCCCGACATCAGTTGGTGGCGTGCGATCACCACGTCGTCACTGGCGTGCAACCGGATCACCGGCGATGCTGCCTGCCAGCCTTGGTCTTCCACCTGCGCTGTCCTCTCCTCTTGGATATGCATGGTCTTCTCCGCTGACTCAAGCGAACTCGCCGACGAACTTGCCCTCGCGCAGAATCATCTGGTCGTCGAGGTAGATAGTGGGCTGGCTGATGAGGCCGTCCAGGTGAATCTTCGCCTGCACGGTGCCGCCGGGGAACGTAGCGTTGCTCCCGGTACTGACGTGGGTCCAGCCGAACACACGCTCTCCTTCGAAGCTGGGGTCTTCGCCGAGCAGCGCCGCGCCGGTGTTGGTGCCGATCCCCCAGGCGGCGAAGTTATAGGCATTGTCGTCGTCCAGGCTGGCCAGCAATTGCGAGAGGCGTGCTGCTTCGCTGCCGCCCTCGGTTTTGACGAGACGCCCGCGCTCGAAGGTCATTGTCACCGGCGCGGACACACGCCCGATCTGAGTGATCGCGCCGTCCACCACCGCTACGCCCGAGGCGCTGCCGAGCCGCGGAACACTCAGAAAGAGTCCCGGCGGAAAGGTGTCCAGGTCGCCGGGCTTCTGAACCATGCCGTCCAGAGTCGCCACCGGATGGCCGAGCTCGTACTTCATGTCCGTGCCCAGTGCGGTGGTCACCCGCGCCGTGCGGGCGTTCGCAACGCGATCGGCGACGCGATTCGTCAGGCTGACCAGCCGGTCCATGTCTACCGACATGGTCCGCAGAAAGCCGTCCTCGGTCACGCCCGGCATGGAGATGACGCGCGCGCCGGCCTTCTGCGCCTGGACACGCGCCGACGAATGCGTCATCGAGTAGGTCGTATACAGAAAGGCAAGGTCGCATGCCTGCATCGCCCCCAGCACCGCGGCCGGCGGTTCCTGTGGCGTGCTGCGACGCGCGGGCATGACGGTCAGCACCGGCTGCGCGTCGGCGGCGAGAGCGGCGGCCATCAAGGCCTGCGCCACCGACTGATCGCGCATCGTGTCGGTGACGACCAATACGCGCTCGCCCGGCTTGACGTTGCCGCATTTCTCGACGGCAATGCGGGCGCACCGCTGGAGCTCTACTGTCTTCATCGCTGCCTCACTGTTCGGAAAGAGGGAAGAGCCACCCTGCCGGGGGTGCTGCCGAATCCGACCGGGTGTGATGGCAGCATCCTAGGACCCGATGAGGCGTGCGGGAAGCGGTATCTGGCCAGCAGGCCATGACGAAATGCGATGGCCCCGGGCCCTGCAGGGAGCACAGCGCCAGAGCAGCTTCCGCGGGTGCCTAACGGATGGCTACCTGCTGAACAGCTATGCCCTGGACCGGCGGGCGGCGGCACAGGCCTGCAGATGCTGGACGAACAGCTTCGCAGCTGCGGGCAGCGCGTTGACTGAGCGCACGCAGACGCTCAACTGGCGCGCCGCCCAGGGTTCGTCGAGCATGATCTCCGTGAGGTCGAGCCGCCTGGCGAACAGATTGGTGAGCTTCTGCGGGGCAATGGCGATGCCTAGGCCCGCCGACACCATCAAGCACAGCGCGTCGTAACCTGTCACCTGAATCTTCAAACGCAACGGCCGGTTCAGTTCGGTGGCGATCTTGCCGAGCTGCGAGTTGATCGAGCTGCCCGTGCGCATGCCGACAAATTCCCACTCCAACGTGTCGGCGAACTGAACCCGCTTGCGCTTTGCCAGGGGATGATCGTTGCGCGCAATCACCGCCAGGCGGTCGACTTCGTATGCCAGCGACTCGACGGGCTCGCTGTGGGCAAATGCGGTATAGATGCCAACGTCCGCAGCGTTCTCTGCTACGGCCTTCACCGACACCGAGCTGTTGCGCTCCTCCAGTTGCACGTTGATCTGCGGGTGAGCACGCAGAAACGACGCCAGATCGGTGGGCAGGAACTGCGTGATCGCCGAAATGTTCGCGAACACCCGTACCAACCCGCGCTCTCCGCCCGCATAGTCCAGCATCTGCACGTGCAGGTCGTCGAGGTAGCTCACCGCGCGCCGCGCCAGGTTGAGCAACGCGACTCCGGCGGCCGTGGCCTCGACCCCCTTGTGGGTCCTGCTCAGCAGCTGCGTGCGGAGCACGTATTCCAATTGGGTGATGCGCTTGCTCACCGCCGCAGCGGCAAGGTGTTCGCGTTCGGCTGCGGCAGCGATCGATCCCTCCTCGACGATGGCGATGAAAAGACGCAGCGATGTGGGATCGATTCTCATGGTGATGGGATGGCCGATGGATGGAGGCATTGTCTACCGAAAAGGACGTGGTTGGTTCAAGTTCTATCGGCAATTCAGGGCGCGGTGCGCCCGACTGCTTAGGCCAGCTCGGCGAAGTACGCGACGGTCCGCTTTTCTAGAGCGCGACGGGCAGCAACGGGTCGCTACCGCCCCGTTGCGCTTTTTAGAAAGCGGCCGATCGGTTGTAATTTTGCTTACATTGCCGGTAGGTGTCCGCCGATGACCGCTGTCAGCGAATTCTGATTTTCGCGATGAATTCAGCGAACGGCGGCTTACAAAGTACACCGGTCAGTGAACACGAACAGATGGGCTGGTTCACTCCGGTAGAGATCACGGCACTCCCACTGGCGCCAGCGGACGAGTTTTTGGTCCCGATATTGGTGAGTTCTGCGCATCCTTGAATCACGGCTTCGCCCCCGGACACCCAGTGACCACGGGTGATTTCGGACCGTCGCGTTTACTGGATCACCTCATCGGCACGCAACAGGATCGACTCGGGAATCGTGATGCCGAGTGCTTTGGCGGTCTTCAGATTGACCACTAGCTCGAACTTGGTGGGCTGCTCGATCGGCAGATCGCCTGGGTTGGCGCCCTTGAGGATTTTATCGACGTAGCCCGCCGATTGCCGGAACAGGTCGCCGTAGTTCGCCCCGTAGGACATCAACCCACCTGCGTCAACGTATTTCCTGTTTCCGTGGATTGTTGGTAGCCGGGCGCTCGACGCCAGCTTAAAGAGCATCGGCCGATGAACAAGGAAGAGGGGATCCTCAATCACGTACAGCGCTTGAGCACGCGCTCGGTTCACAGCTGAAAATGCAGGGGCGATATCCTCGGGCGTTCTCACACCCGCGAAACTCAGTTCGATCGCCAATGGGGGCGCCACCGCCTTGAGTTCCTCGATCACCTTTGCGTGCCACGGCACGGTGGGATTCGAGAGGACTGTCACACGGGTAGCCTGCGGGAGCGCTTCCTTGAGCAGTTGCAGCCGCTTAGCGCTGAGTTCGCGCAACATCAACGAGAGCCCGGTGAAGTTGCCCCCAGGACGCGCGAGGCTAGCAACAAAACCGGACCCCACTGGATCGGCGATGATCGCCATGACGATGGGGATAGTTGAGGTGGCGCGCTTGAGTGCCCGGGCTGCAAACGTGTTCTCCACAACGATCACCTCGACTTGGCGCCGGACCAGGTCGGCGACCAACTCCGTTACCCGATCGTAATCTCCCCTGGCTGATCGCCACTCGATCACCACGTCGCGTCCTTCGGCGTAGCCCGCGTCCCTCAGCCCTTGGCGGAACTCCTGCGCCTCCTTGCCCTCGGGCGACAAGCCCACGATGAGGACCCCGATGCGCCGCGGCGAAGCAGGCTGCTGCGCTCGGGCGGGGCTGGAAAGCCCGAACAGTCCGAAGCAGGCGGCCATGGAAATGAAGGCGAACGCAAAATTGCGCCTCCTCACCGGATCACCTTG
>Ga0335082_10006323_pt1 | contig 12924 bp, 13 predicted proteins | sample Lox_Sample_41_FD_206718 | JGI IMG/M metagenome (GOLD analysis project Ga0335082, IMG submission 206718) | Soil microbial communities from Loxahatchee National Wildlife Refuge, Florida, United States - Lox_Sample_4.1 | ecosystem: Environmental > Terrestrial > Soil > Wetlands | place: USA... | reverse complement strand
CTCCCAAGAACTCGGCGATGTACTTGCCCCGCTCGCAGTAACTGAGCGCCGGAAAGCGCGGCTGGGCAAACGGATCACGAATCCGAATGGTGACTCTCGCATCCTTCCCCGGCGGATCGATGAAATTCCCATCCGAATCCTTTCGGTCATACTGCGTCCGCAACGTACGGCCCCCGAAATGAACCGCCTTCAGCGCCCCGTAATAGGCCTCCGGAATCGACTCCGACTCAACCGAGAAAACCGGCAATCTCCCCGCCTCATCGCAATTCACGCTCTCGCGAACCAGTTCGATCATTCCGCTCTCCTTCCACGTCTTGTGTGGTCATAGAGAGCATATACTCATCGGGCCTCACAGCAAAAGATAGTCCAGCGCGCATCATCTACGGTCCGGCGGAAAGCTACTCCCTCTGGGAGGAAATCGGAACTGCCGGCCAGAGCTGGCAGATCTTCAACGTGTATTCCTGGGTCGGCGGCTTCTCCGTCGTCGACACCTACCACTGCAATTCCGCGGTGTATCAGCAAGGCGCGCCCGATGCGCTTCCTGCGCCGGCCTCGATACCAACGGCTATCGTTCACCATGAACTTCGTCGTCTACGCCTACAGCTATTACTCCCGAGGCGGCGGTGGCGGCGCCGGCACTCGCTGGCGAGTCACCGGCGGATCGGTCACCATCACCCAATGAAGCTCTGAATTCCACCGCGCCGGCGTCTCGATGTAGAGTGGGTGGTCGATACACCTCCTGGAGTCGCCAGTGCCAAAGAGCCACATTCTCATCATTCCGGCCCTATCGCTGCTGCTATGCGCCGCGTCGGCGCAGCCGCAAGGCGCCACACTCCCCCAAGGACCTCCGCAACCCTGGGGCCAGAACCCCAAGGGCATGCACATCTACATCTGGGCGGGTCTCAAATCACACGGCCCTGGCCAGCACGACTACCCGCTCTTCCTCGCTGACTGGAGCAAGCTCCTCACCGATCACGGCGCCATCGTCGACGGAGCCTTGCACGCTCCCACCGCCGCAGATCTCGAAAAGACCGATGCCGTCGTCATCTACAAAGGCGACGCCGGCTACCTGAGCGACGCCACCAAAGCTGCTCTCGAAGCCTTCGTCAAACGCGGCGGCGGCCTGGTCAGCTTCCACGACTCTCTCTGCGGCCCCGATCCCGCCTACCTCGCCTCCCTCCTCGGGGGCGCCAAGAAACACGGAGAGGTGAACTTCACCCTCGATGCCCCGGTCGCCTACACCGTCGCCGACCCTTCGGACCCCATCATGAAAGACATGTCCGCCCTCACCGTCTCCGACGAAGCCTTCTTCAACATGACCTGGGCCAAGGACCCCGCCATCCACCCTCTCGCCACCAATGCCATCGCCGCCACCCGCTGGTCCGCGGACCACAAAGGCGAAGTCGTGCCGCAAATGTGGGCCTACGAGCACACCCTGCCCGGCGGCCAACCCGCCCGCGCTTTCGTCTGGATGCAAGGCCACACCTACGCCAACTTCAGCAACTACCAAATCCAGCGAACCCTGCTCCGCGGCATCGCCTGGGCCGCCAAAAAGCCCGTCGACGAGCTCATCGATTACGTTCCTCCACCCCGCCCGGCGCCCAGAATGCCGCCTACGAGTGACCAGCAGTAAGCTTGTGCCAATGAAATGTATACTTGTATCTAGACACTCGATGAACGCAACTATCGTCGATCTCCGCTATCACATGAAGGATGTGCTTCGCGCCATCGACCGCGGCGAAACGGTCACGGTCCTCTTCCGCGGCAAGAAAAAGGCCCGGCTTATGCCGATCGCCTCCACATCCACAAACATAAGTGAAGGCGCGCCGAAGACCAAGGATCAACCCTTCTTCGGCATGTGGAGCGACCGCGACGATCTGGCCGATCCCGCTTCCTACGTCCGCAAACTCCGCCAGCCGCGTCCAATAAACCTACAACGCCTGACAAGAAAGCGGCACGGCGCCGGGAAGTCGAAATGATCTTCGACACGGACGTCCTCATCTGGGCGTCTCGAGGCAATCCAGCCGCCGCTCGCACCATCGACGCGGCACCCGACCGCGCGCTCTCCATTGTCTCGTTGATGGAACTCCTTCAAGGAGCCCGCTCCAAGCCGGAAGTCCGCCAGATTAAGGAATTTCTTCGCCAACTCGGATTCAGCATATTGCCCCTTTCTGAATCCATCGGCTCCAATGCTGCCGCCCTCATCGAGCAGCACTCCCTCGCCCACGGTGTTCAACTGGCCGACGCACTCATCGCAGCCACTGCCATCGAATCGGGCCATCAACTCTGCACTGCGAACACAAAGCACTTCCGTCCCATCAAGTCTCTCTCTCGCGTTGCGTTTCGGCCGTAGCCTTTTCCAGCGCATAGAATAAGGACCGTAATGAAACTTGCGCTCTTCCTTATAGCGTCAGCCGCCATCATTTCAGGACAGACGAAAAAAGACGGCCTCTACGCCACCTTCAAAACTTCCAAAGGCGACTTCACTGCGCTCCTCTACGAAAAGAACACCCCCAACACCGTCGAGAACTTTGTCGCCCTTGCCCAAGGCACAAAAGAAACCCTCGACCCCAAAACCAGCAAAATGGTCAAGCGCCCGCTCTACGACAACATCACCTTCCATCGCGTAGTCCCGGGCCAGATGATACAATCCGGCGACCCCACCGGCACCGGCTCCCACAACTGCGGCTTTACCATCCCCGACGAGATCCTCCCCGGACTCCGCTTCGACGGCTCCGGCAAACTCGCCATGGCCAACACCGGCGCGCCCAACTCCGGCGGTTGCCAGTTCTTCATCACCACAAACGCGATGCGCCCCTGGGACGGCCAATACACCGTCTTCGGCTACATCGTGCAAGGCATGGATGTCGTCGCGAACATCAATCGCGGCCCCGTGCGCGGCGACAAACCCGTCGAGCCTGTGAAGCTGCTCACCGTAACCATCGAGCGCGTCGGTCCCGAACCCGCCAAGAAAACGAAGAAGAAGTGAGCGGCGCAGCCGAACTGCTGGGCAGCCTGTAACCATTCCCACACTCTGCTTCATTACTTACTGAAGGCAGGCCGCTCATGTTACGCAAAGCGTCAGCACGCGCTCAAACTCTTTCCTCAATCCTGGCCGCTTTCTCTTTAAGCAGCACACCGTTAACAGCCCAAGACAAATACTGGAAGAACCAGGCCACCATCGGCGCCGGCCTGGCGGTTCCTGGCGGGGATACGAGTGCCTATATGTCATCCTCGTTTCTGCTCCGCCTCAACTACGCGTACCGCTTCCACAAAAACCTGCAAGCCGAAGTCGGCCTCGACTCCATACTCGGCGGCGCCGGAGTGAACAAGGTCGCGCCAACCCCGTTCGGCAACGTCAGGGTCTACGATTGCGAGTACTTCTACCCCTTCGGAGCGCGCGTAATTCTCCCGCTCTTTCACAACCGGTTTGAATTCAGCGGGGGTGGAGGCGGCGCCTACATGCAGTATTCCGAAGAAATCAAGCCTGCCGAAGATTCGGCCGCGACGTGCCCGTACGGCGGATGCGGCTGCGTCACCTGCAAATTGCGCGCCGGCTGGGGCTATTACAGCGTCGCCGGAGCCGCCTTCTCCCTCGATCACCGCCGGCGTTTCTGGCTCGGGGTCAACGGACGATATGTCCGGGGAACCACCTCAGGACAGTCCTTGGGCACAGGGCCTGACTCCGCCACCAAAGACCGGTGGCTCGGCACCACCGTCGACTTCACCTACAGGTTCTGACAACGAGGTGGTTATTCAGCCGTGCCCTATTTTTCCGGGGCGTTCCGATAGGCGACAAAAACATGCCAGCCGCCGTAGGCGTCTCCCCACCGTCCAGTAAGGTCTCCTCGCTCGTTCACGCCGAAAACGGCCGTCCACGCAGCCTCGGGAAACGGGACGTTCGGCAGAGGCGTGAAAAGACCGTGCCTCCAGAGGAAGCTGCGCGCCGGGTAGTACGGGCTGGTCTGGTCGTAATTCCCGATTAGCAAAACGTCGCCGGCATTCGTTAGGCCATTCACAAAAGTTCCGCCGGTCGGATTGCCGGGGGCGTCGAAAGTCGTTGTCCTCGAACCGTCCTGGAAGTAGCCGCGCATAAGGCCCTTTGCCTTGTCGACGAACTGACCCCCGATCTGTCCGGCGTTGTTGATGAACTCAGGCCCGGCCCAGAACGCACTTACGTCCCAGTCAGCGGGAAACGTGGGGAAAAAGTAACGACTTCCGTCCCAAATCCAGTGTGTGAGTGTCTCGTAGTAAATCGAGTTCGAGGCCGAGCCGGTGGCGCGACCATTCTCACTCAAGCTGATCCCCGCATTGAATTTGAATCCATGCGGGTTCGGAAGAACGAACCATCTGCCCGACTTGGCATCGAGGCCTGCCGCTGGCTGGTAGTTGCAGGAGATGCTCCAGTACAAGCCGAACGCGATGCCGTTGTTCGTTAGGCTCTCAAACTGGGTGCCCGTGTCTGGGCATTTCCGGTCCACCCAGTCCAAAGAAGTCCATTTACCGCTGTTCCACAGCCATGCGTGCGTGGTGTAGCTGACGCAGTCGTCCGTCCAGACCACGACAACCATGCGAGCGTTGTTAATTGCGTGGGCATCGACGTAACAGTGCGTCCCACCGGGTGGGTCGATCCGCATGAACGTGTAATCCGCCTGTGCCACATCGGGAGCGTGTGTTAGGAACAGAGGCTTCGGATCGGCAGTGATTGGGATGTTCGGATAACTGATTCCCCGAGGTTGGGCAAAGCACATCGGGGCCGTTGCGAGGAGCGCAACGAGTAAGAATAGAAACACGTTGCGAGATTTCACACTACCCTCCTGAGCGCACATTCTGGCGCAATAATATACGGTTTGCAAGGCCTGAATATCTTGAGTTAGCGCACTCTCGGAATACCTCCACCAGCTGCTGTCATGGCCCGGCAGCCGGAGGATTACATGCCCGCCCCTGTCTCCCGCAGCTCCGGCCGGGCGGGCGAAACCTTCGACCGGATCGTCACAGCCGCATCGGAAAGCCCTGTCGCCGTTGCCGTAAGCCGTATCACCCCGCCCTGCTTCGATGTCCTCACCACCACCAGCGCGCGTCCCTGGAACAGCTTGCCTCGGTCACCCTGATACGGCGCAGGGTCTCTGCCATCTCCATTCCCCACCGCCGCCATCACTCCCGGCCCGCCAATCGCGAAGTGCACCTCCTGGTCTGCAGTCAACTGAATTTGCCCCTTCGCATCCAAAGCCTCCACCGTCACGAACGAAAGGTCCTGTCCGTCCGCCTGAACCGTCGAGCGGTCCGCCGTCAGCCGCAGCCGCGCAGCTTGGCCTGCCGTCGCAAGAACGCTCTCCGCAACCTCGCGGTCCCCTTTCACGCCCACCGCCTTCAACGTGCCCGGTGCATACGGGACATCGAACATCGCCTTGAACTCCTGCTCGCGTCCAGTCGGCTTCTCCCCGATCAGCCTATCGTTCAGAAACAGCCGCACCTTCTCCACGCCCGAATACACCTCCACCTGCAAGGTCTTGCCTTCCTCACCCGGCCACGTCCAGGTCGGCATCGTCGGGTACACCGCCCATCCCGCGACGGCGATCTTCTTCCCCTCCGGCTCGGGCAGCCGCACGGTCGCGTACACGCGATCCCCGCCATTCCACAAAATATCGCGATAGTACGACTGCGGCTTCCGGTGTCCTGTCAGATCGATGTCGCCGCAGTTTGCCGCGTGCCACGGAAATCCCGGGAACAGCAAACTCATCGGCGACGGCCCGCCTTGCGGAGCGCCCTGGGCCATGATCGCAGTCATATCCACGCCATTCGCCATCGCGAGGAACATCTTGTCCACCATGGCGTCCATTCCGGACATGGCCTTGGTCGCCATCGCCGCCTGTTCTGGTGTCGCATAGGCCCACGCCCCGATCCCCGACTCGCCCAGGTAGTCCATCGCGGTCCACACAAATTCGCCAAGGATGTACGAATGGTCCTTCGCCAGCCGCCATTCCGTGAATGCCTGGCCCGGGAACGACTCCGTCGTCATCATGACCCGCGACGGAACACGCCGATGGTCGTTCTCATGGTGCCTGGCCATGTTGTAGTTGTAGCCGGTAACGTCGAGATTCGAAATCACCGCATCCGGATACTCGCCCGATGTGCTGGTCGGAAACGCCTGCGACACAGGCCGGCTGCTGTCGAGCGACCGCACCTGATCCGCCAATTTTTTCGCCATCGCGGGACCTCGCTCCACCAGAACTTCCGGGATCTCGTTCCCAATGCTCCAGAAGATCACCGATGGATGATTGCGATCCCGCTCGACCATCGCCGAAATGTCCCGCTGCCACCATTCATCGAAATTGCGCCCGTAGTCGAACTTCGCCTTACTCGCCTTCCAGGTGTCGAACGCCTCATCGAACACCAGCAACCCGAGCCGGTCGCAGGCGTCGAGAAACGCCGGTGACGGCGGGTTATGCGACGTGCGCACCGAGTTGAACCCGGCCGCCTTCAATAGTTCCACCCGCCGCTCCTCCGCCCGGTCAAACGCCGCCGCTCCCAGCGGCCCATTGTCGTGGTGAACGCTCCCGCCCACGAGCTTGATGGACCTGCCATTCAGCAGCAGCCCCTTCTCCGCCGACCAAGCAAGCGTTCGAATACCGAATGGCGTCTCGACCTCGTCCACGACCTTGCCGTCCTTCAGAACCCTCGTCACCGCTCGATAGAGGACCGGCGACTCCGGCGACCACAACGCCGGCTTCGCCACCGCGATCTCCTGGCTCGCCTCTGTCTCACCGCCCGCCGCCGCATCGACCGTCGAATGCGCCCGGCCCGCGGTCTTCCCAGTCCGATCCACAATCCGCGTCTCCACCGTCAACCCCGCCGGCCCCGCCGATTCGTTCGCCACGCGCGTGCGCACCGAAATTTTCGCGGTTTCGCCCCATGCCTCTTTTGTCGTGACGAACACCCCCCAGTGAGCAACGTGAACCGCATCAGTCACAACCACCCGCACATGGCGGTAAATCCCCGACCCGCTATACCACCGGCTGTTCGGCTGTGCGGAGTTGTCCACGCGCACCGCCAGCACGTTCGGCCCCGTGTAGTCGAGGTCCGTCGTCAGGTCGAACCGGAAACTGGTGTACCCGTAAGGCTGAATTCCCAGTTTGCGCCCGTTCAGGTAAACCGTCGCGTCGCGGTACACGCCGTCGAACTCGACACTGACGCGTTTCCCCTTCCACTCCCCGGGCGTGCTGAAAGACTTCCGGTACCACCCCGTTCCCGCAGGGAAATAACCGCCCCCTCGCCCGCTCGGATTGTCCTTGTCGAGGCGGCCCTCGATGCTCCAATCGTGTGGAAGTTCCACGCCGCGCCAGTTCGCGTCGTCAAAAGAGCGCGCCTCGGCGCCGTTCGGATCGCCGGGCAGGAATTTCCAGCCTGAATCCGCTCGCAGTTCCAGCCTCGGCGCCTTCGCCTGCGCCGCGGCCATCGGTATCGCCGCGAACAATGCCAACAAAGTCAATTTCACAAAGGCCTCTTTCTCTGCTTTTCAGGTCGCGGCCGCTTGCGCCGCGGCGGCTCGGTCGCGCGCAATCCCAGCAGAATCACGCGGATCGTCTCCCGGAACAGGCTGTCGATCGGTTGTCCGTACTCCAACTCCACCCGGTCGCCCAACGACGCTAGCCGTCGCTGTGCTCCCATCACGGCGTTGATCACCGCATGCATCGTCAGGTCCGGGTCCAGGTCGCGCCGCAGCGACCCGTCGGCAATCCCGTCGCGGATCAAAGAGCGAAAGGACTCGAACCCTCCCGGGCTGACCTGCGCTTCGAGCGACAGCAGGCGTTCCACCGACCAGTGCCTCGCGTACATGGCGTCGAACTCCGCCATGAATCGAACTCTGGATCGATCCTTCGCCAGCGCGTCGGCCATGACCTCGAGCAGCGCGGAGATCTTTGCCAGCACCGTATCAGCCGCATCCATCGCCTGCTTCGCGCGCTCGGCCGCATGGGCAAACACGTCCCCGAGAATCGCCCACACCACCTCGTCTTTGTTCTCGAAGTATTCGTACAGCGTCGACGCCCGGATTCCCGCCGCGTTGACTATATCCGCAACCGTCACCCGGTCGATTCCCCGCTCGTCGAACAGCTTCTCGGCCGCGTCCAGAATGCGGCGCCGTTGGCGCTCCCGATGGGAAGTGTACGCCCCCCGCGCCGGAGGCTCGTTCGTCTTGACCGCCCGGTGTTTTGCCATTTACGAAGGCCAGTCCAAATTCAAAATACTAATACAAATTACAATATGCCTTCGGATCGCGCGTTGTCAACACCGGCGACATGCTGTCCTTCAGCCCTGGGACATTCTGGCCCATAGAACTTCGAGCTCCGGCGTAATTGGTTGAATCGCCTAGTACTTCGGTTTGGCAGGCGGTGTGCTCCATCCGGATCCGAGGTCACACCGTGAAACCATCGTGGCTCGTACTGATGCTCATCCTCCTGCTCGCGGTCCTTTTCCCGCTCCCGGTCAGCGCCACGATCATCGTGAACGGCACCTTCGAAACCGGCGACCTGACCGGCTGGACCCAAACAGGCGAGACCTTTGCCACCGCCGCCTGTCTGGCGGGCACAGATTTCTACGGCCGCCCCTGCACGGCCCATTCCGGCCAGTTCGCCCTGGCGTACGGCCCCCCCAATCCCGGCGCGTTTTTCCAGGTCCTGACCACCCAACCGGGGCACACATACCGTCTCGATTTCTACCTTCGCAACGACAACTACGGGCAAGGCGCGGCCAACAGCCTGTCCGTCCTGTGGGACGGAGTCACTGTCCTCGCGTTGGCCAACGATCCGGACCACGACTACCAGGAGTTCTTCATTGGCGGTCTGCTGGCAACCACCGCTGCTACAACCCTGCAGTTCGATGTCGTCAACGTTCCCGGAGCTTTCTTCATTGATGACCTTGACGTCCTCCCGAATCCTGAACCAGGCTCATGGCTATTGCTGGCCTCCGGGATCGTCCTGATTGCAACTCGCTTCATCAAGTTGAATTGAGCAGCCTCCGGGCACGAAATCCCACACCACGGGGTCCAAATGTTCGAATATGCTCCTCGTGAGACTCCTCCCTTCCCTCGCCGCCATCGCCCTATGTTCCGGTCAAGCGAACCCTGCCTGGGTTCAGCAGCGCGATCTCCCTGAGGCTCGCATTTTCGAAATCGCCGCTACCGTCGGGAAAAGGATCCTCGCGGTTACATCCGGTGAGGACGGCAAACCAGGCACGGAAGTCTTCGAATACAACGCCGCCGCCGACACGTGGACGAGGCGCGCCCATGCCAACCTGATCCGGCACTCCTTCGGAGCCGGCGTCGCAGGCGGCCGGATTTTCATCTGGGGTGGAGTCGCCGGAGGAAAGCTGACAACGTCGACGGAGATGTACGCGCCCGAAACCGACACCTGGACGCCGAAATCCCCAATGCCCGAGCCCCGCCTGTTTGCGAAAGGAGCCGAGGTGGCCGGAAAGCTCTACGCCGTTGGCGGCATCCAACCGCCCGGTCGAAACCAGGTGCCCCTGCTGCACGAGTACGACCCCAAAACCGATTCATGGTCGGCAAAAGCACCCATGCCGGAGAAGCGCGACGCCTACCGCGTTGCCGCTGTAAATGGCCGCGTATACGTAATCGGCAACTTGAACGGCAGTACTCACGTTCTGGAATACACGCCTGCCACGAATCAGTGGGCCGTGCGTTCGGCCATGCCGACCCCACGTTTCGACTTCGGAATTCATGCCTCCGGAGCCTTGATCTACACCTTCGGCGGAATGGGAAACCGCGAGCTCGAGATCTACGACCCCGCCGCCGATCGCTGGATCTCGAAGCCTCCGATGCCGAGGAACAACTGGTGCCAGGTCCTGGCGGAATTGAACGGCAGAATCTATATGATCGGCGGCGGCTTCCCCGCGCCTGACGTCATCCGCTCAGTCTATGAGTACAATCCCGCTCTCGACCGCTGACTTCAAATGCTCACCAGCTCACTCCCGCAAGTACTCCTCCAGGAAAGCGAACACGTCCGGTTCCCAAATGGGTACGCCCAGCAAAGGAAAGTTGTGCCCGTCGTCGGGTGTTCGACCGATCGGCGGGTAAATCTTCAAACGATGCGGCTTGCCAAGTTGCGCGAGTCGCGCGTCGAGCTCCTTGCCGGGATTGACGGAATAGTCGTTCGCGGCATGGACAAAGAAAACCGGTGCCCGAATGTGCACCGTCGCAGCAAGAAGCCTCTCCCGCAGCTCGGGTGACCGATCCCAGCTGTAGCCGGCTGCGGAAAAGATAACCACCGCTCGCACGCCAGGTTCTTTCTCCGCTTGCAGAATCGTGAGCGATCCTCCGAACGAATGCCCGACGATCGCCACCCTCCGCGCATTGACATCGGGAAGTCCGCGCAGAAACGCGAGCCCGGCGGCCGCGGCACTCAATTCTCTGCCTTCCAGCAATCGGAGCTGCAGCGCATTCCGGGCCTGCTGTCCGTGCGCCGCAAACTCGTTGTTCATCAGATCAACGGCACCCGTCCCTTGGTCCGCTGACAATCCAACGCCTTGCCGAAAAAGAAATAGAAATATATAGCCGTGCCGGGCGAACACAGGCCCAAGCGCCTCCGCCTGCCCCTCATAGGGGCCGAGCCGTTCCAGTTCTTCGCGTGTGCGCCCGCTGCCATGGTTGACCAGGATCCCGGGAAACGGGCCGCGTCCCTGAGGGCGCCACAGCAAAGCATGGAGAGTGGCCGGCCCATCGCGAATCACCACGGTTTCAGGTCCGGCGGCGGGCTGGCCCTCGGACATCGACACAAAGAAAACAGACGTCGCGAAGACCAGGAGCCGGTTCTCCATGGTCATTCAACCCTCCCGGCTACTTCGTACGCAGAACCTTGTCCAACAGCAGGTAACGCTCGCGCGCTTCCGGCTCCGCGCAAGACTCCGCGTTCAACTTCATGATCTGGAACCCTGTCTCGGGCGAGTAAGCGGGCCACTTCGGTACCCCCGCGCCGTTCGGATCGCCGGTCTTGATGAAGTTGGCGAAATACGTCTCCATCAGGTTCGAGAGCTTGTAGTCGGCCGGCTCCCACGCGTAGTGCTTGTTCGTGGCCAGGTTGCCTAGCGCGTATTCGATCTCGGCCGAGTGCACGGCGCCGCGCCACTTCGGAGCCGCCGAAGCGGCGCCCGTGTTCGTAATGATGCCGCCCGCCGTGCCCGGCGTCTGGTTGGCGGCTCCGAGAAACTTCGGACGCGGCCGTCCGTACAAAAACCGGTACACTGGCTTCCCGCTCGACTGCCGGTGTCCCTCGCCCAGCCGCCACATGTTGTAGCCCATCCCCCGGTCCGTGGCCAGCGTCTGCGCCGCATCGAGGACCTGCTCTTCGGTCTGCCCTGCCGGATAGAGCGCCAGCACCCGTCCCGCAGCCTCGCCAAACGTCTTGCGAACGGCGGCCGCGTACCCCTCCGGCGTCGCTGGATTGTCCCCTAGCAGAGACCGTGCATTCCTGTCTTCCGTAACCCACCCCTGTAACAGCGCCACATGCGCCTGTTCTCCCGCATCCACGTACTCAACCAGATCCTTGGCGGACACCTGGTAATTGTCCGCAATCGCCTCGAACCGCGCCCACGCCGGTTTCGCGGTGAGCTCGAGCAGTTGCGCGGCGGGCATCGCCCGCAGCTCTTTGAGCGACTGCGCGCCGGCCGCGGCCATGAACTCGCTCCCGCGCTTCTCCCCCTCAGCCAGCGTCGGAGGCTTCGTCGCACTCACCATGCTGCCGCTCTCCATGATGGCACCGGCAAACAGTCCCTTCGAAAGCGGAGAGAGCATCTGCACGGTCACCGAGCGCGAACCGGCTGACTGGCCCGCGATCGTCACCCGCTTCGGATCTCCCCCGAACGCCGCGATATTCGCCTGCACCCACTTCAGCGCCGCGTTCTGATCGAGAAAGCCGTAGTTGCCCGACGAGTGGTACGGAGCCTCGGTCGTCAGCTCAGGGTGCGCCAGAAAGCCGAACACCGTAAGGCGATAGTTGATGGTCACCGAGACGATGCCCTTCGAGGCCATGCTCTCGCCGTCATAGCGGTACTCGGAGCCGTCGCCCGCCATCAGCCCCCCGCCGAAAAAGTAGACCAGCACCGGCAATCTGTCCGACGCCGATTTGGCCGGCGTCCAAACGTTGAGATACAGGCAGTCCTCGCTCATGCCCTTGCTGCGAAATTCCATGTCGCCGAAAATCGGCCGCTGCATGCAACTCGCGCCGAATTCAACCGCCGGGCGAACGCCCTCCCAGTTCTTCGCGGGTTGTGGCGCCTTCCAGCGCAAGTCGCCCACCGGCGGTGCAGCGAACGGAATCCCTCGGAAAATCCGGATCCCGGCTTGCGTCGTGGTCCCTTCCACCGCCCCATTCACGGTCTTGACCCGCGCCGCCGCTTCGGCCCCCGTCATCCCAAGCACACTCGCAGCCACGCAGATATTGATACGGCTCATCGGTTTCATGATTCGTTTCGTTCCTCGACCTTCTCCATCGTATCGAACATAGTCCAGGGGCTCGGGTTTCATGCATACCTAGTCGTTGCCTCGACGCCGACACTGAGAAGTACGTCCGCGACGGGCGCCTGCCGGGCGCCGGCATCCACGTCCAAGACGGTTACACCGGTGACCGCCTTCCCCCGAGACCGATGCGGAAAAGGGTGTCCCTTATCCAATGTGCTTCCGAACACGCAACTGCCGCGCGTCAGCACGGCAAAAGCACCTCGCAATTCCTTGCAACAAGCTCGGCCTTTTCCGGCGCGTGCATCCCAGGGAGCCGGATCAACAAGACGTCGGCATGAAGTAGCTTTTGGCGATAGACAAGTTCGCCGAAATCCTTGTCTGCAGTGATCAACAGCGCCTCGCTCCGGCGACCAGGCGCCAGAACTTCTTCGTCCCGAATGCCGAGATCCAAT
>Ga0335082_10006322_pt1 | contig 12924 bp, 11 predicted proteins | sample Lox_Sample_41_FD_206718 | JGI IMG/M metagenome (GOLD analysis project Ga0335082, IMG submission 206718) | Soil microbial communities from Loxahatchee National Wildlife Refuge, Florida, United States - Lox_Sample_4.1 | ecosystem: Environmental > Terrestrial > Soil > Wetlands | place: USA... | reverse complement strand
TGGTGACCGTTCCCGACGTCGCCACCGCGGGCGTCGCGATCGAGGAGGTGCGCCGCCAGCGGGAAGAGGTCCCCGACTTCTACGAAATCTTCGTCGCCGACGCCGACCGGCGGCTCCAGGGCGTGCTTCCGCTCAAGGACCTGGTAGCGAGCCCGGTGGATCGGCCGGTCCGGGAATTCATGCAGCCCCCCGCGCACGTGGTGCACCCCGAAGTGGACCAGGAAGAAGTCGCCGGTCTGCTCTCCCGCTACAATCTCCCCGCGGTTCCGGTAGTGGACGCCGAGATGCGCCTGCTGGGGCAGGTGACCTTCGACGACGTGATCCATGTGGTCCAGGAGGAAGGCACCGAGGACCTGCTCAGGTTCGGCGGTGTCCCAGGCCACGAAGACCTGGCGGCCCCCTGGACCCAGTCGGTGCGGAGCCGGTTACCCTGGCTCTACGTCAACCTCGCCACCGCGTTCCTGGCCGGGGCCGTGGTCTATCTGTTCCGGGACACGGTCAGCCACACGGTGGCGATTGCGGTCTGGATGCCGATCATCGCCGGGATGGGGGGAAATGCCGGGACCCAGGCGCTCGCCGTCACGGTTCGCCGGTTGGCCCTCGGCCACATTCCGCTGGGGCGGAGCGGCCAGGTGATCGGCAAGGAAGTGATGGTCGGGCTGGCCAATGGATTGGCCAACGGGGTGGTGGTGGCGTTGGTGGCCTACCTGATCGGGCAGGGGCCCACGTTGGGTGCGGTGGTCTTTCTCGCGATGGCGGGCAATCTGCTGGTGGCGGGCTTCGCCGGAGCCTTGATCCCGATCCTGCTGGAGCGATTCGGGATCGACCCGGCGATCGCCTCGTCGATCTTCGTGACCACGTTTACCGACGTCTGCGGATTCCTGCTACTGCTCGGGCTGGCGGCGAAGCTGTTGTTGTAAGGGGGGTCGGGCTGGGCAGACCTCGTGCCTCGTGCCTCTTGCCGCTCCTGGGTAATTCGAAGACGGGCAAGAGGCACGGGGCAGGAGGGATCAATGCGGCGCCACCGTGATCAACCCTTTCACCTTATCGAATACCGACTGGGGCACGATCTTCTTGCTCACCAGTTGGCTGATGTCCGAGAAGGGACGGGCCTTGATGATCTTGTCGGCGTATTCCTTGAGTCCGGGGAGCGCTGACAGTTGGTCCTTGGTGGCCGTGTTCAGGTTCACCAGAGACGACACCGCAGCCGCGGCGCCGGTGCTGGTGGCGGCCTTCATGGCGCTGTCGTGCATGCCGGGCATCGCCGGGGTGGCCTGAGCCCAGGCTGTACTGGCCAACGCCGCCAGGCCGAGGGTTAGTGCGAGAGCCTTGAACCTCATCGTGACCTCCTCTGTAGGACTGATACCTGCGGGACCGGGCGGGGACGATTCGCCCAACTGCGTATAGGCTACCCCAGAGGGGCTCCAGGTTCCATCAGGCCCACCCTTACTGCTTGGCAATCACCTTGTCCTTGATCTTGTCGTAGGTCGCGCTCGGCACGATGTTCTTGCTGACCAGCTCATCCTTCCGCTTGTACGGCCGACCCTTGATGATCCGGTCCGCGTAGGCATCGCCGATCCCGGGCAGCGCCTTCAGCTGGTCGCGGGTGGCGGTGTTGAGATCGAGCAGTGCCGCGGGGGCCGCTGCGGGCGTGGCCGGCTTCGCCATGTGAGTTGTGTCGTGGGCCGGCGCGGCAGGAGCGGCGGGCTTGGCCTGGGCGGTGAGAGGACCGGCCGCGGCAGCGAGAAGCAACAGGGTGAGCAACGGGCCTTTCATGGATGCTCCGATCATGAAGAGTAGGGTCGCCGCCATGGTTTTCGGCGGTCGTCGCACCGGAGGATGCGTCAGGCGGAGGGACCGTCGCGAACGGCCTGGCGCAAGCGAGAACCTGGGAGTAGCGTAGGCGGTTCAGGTTCCGGCACCCATGGGGCATGGGCGCGGCACGGGGGTGGCGGGGAGGTGCTGCGGACCGATCCCGGACAAAGGGCGAAGCCCTCTCGCGCATGCGGGAAGCTGTGTTGGGGCAAGGCTTTCGGCGGACATCACAAGCCCCCGAATCCCTTCAATAGTGGCATGCCCATTGCACGGCGGAAACAGCGGATCGTTGCGGGGGCGTGGCCGCTCCTCTCAGACGCTCCGGTTCTTTCTCTACACCTCGGGGATAGCTCACACGTTTCGTCGGGCCCGGTCGTGGGGACGGGTGGCCGGCGAAAGGGGTCGATCCGTGGTGCACCAGAGCGGGATGGAGCGGCCAGCGACATCGAAGTGTTCACCCATCTCGGGAACCACTGGATGCCGGGTACCACCCTCCTAATGTCTCGATTGCTCCTATCCAAGGCGCTCCTCCTGTACAAGACCACCGGCTGGTACAACGCCGCGGCGGCGGCGGAACTGGCGCGGGAGGCCTCGGGCTGGATGCCTAACGGGACGGACGAAGGGCGGCATTTCCAGGAGGCGGTGGACTGGCTCATCCGAGCCCATGACGCCGGTGGTGACGGAGGCGTGGCCCGAGGCTACGGCGTGGGCTGGATCCCGTTCTTCGGGCGCAAGGGATGGCAGCCGTCCTGTCCCGAGACCACCGGCTACATCATCCCCACCTTTTTCGATCTCGCCGCGCGCCTCCGCCGGGACGACCTGCGCCAGCGGGCGCTGACCATGGCCGATTGGGAACTCCGGGTGCAGATGCCCAACGGGGCGGTGATGGGAGGGACGGTGGACGAGACGCCAACCCCGGCGATCTTCAACACCGGTCAGGTCATGCTGGGCTGGCAACGGGCTTTCGAGGAGACCGGCCACTCGCCATATCGGGATGGCCTGGAGCGGGCCGCCCGCTTTCTGGTCAGCATGCAGGACCGGGACGGCTCCTGGCGGCGGGGAAATTCGATGTTCGCCCTGGCCACCAGCACCACCTACAATGCTCGGACCGGATGGGCGCTGCTCAAGTACGGTAACCTGGTCGGTATCGAGGAATATCAGTACGCCGGGATCCGGAACCTGGAATACACGATGAGCCAGCAGCGGGAAAACGGCTGGTTCGCCGATAACTGCCTCTCTCAGCCGGATCAGCCGCTCACCCACACCACCTGCTATGCCATGGAGGGCTTGCTGGGCGGGTACTTCGAGTTGGGCGATGACCGCTATCTCGAGCGGGTTCGCCTGACCGCCGACGCCCTCAGCCACTGCATCGACGAGCGCGGCCGGCTGCCGGGCCGCTTCGATTCGTCCTGGCGTCCCATGGTGAACTGGTCCTGCCTCACCGGCTGCGCCCAGTTCGCGGGGGTGTTGCTGCACCTGGGTCGAATCAGCGGAGAGCCCCGTTACCAGGAAGCAGCCCGCCGGCTTCTCCATTTCCTGCGATCCACCCAGAACTGCCACAGCCCCAACCCGGGGCTCCGCGGCGGCATCAAGGGCTCCCACCCCTTCAACGGCGACTATGGCCGGTACGAGGTCCTGAGCTGGGCTACCAAGTTCTTCCTCGACGCGCTGATCCTCGAGGAGAGCCTGGGCGCGAGAGCGAACGCGGCCGCGTGAGCGGGCGCGAGCCTAGTGTTTGGTGGTGTCGGTCAGGGGCGGCTGGGGCACGCGGATCAGCTTGAGCTTGTCACTCTTGGAGGGGTCGGGGCGATGATTGGCGTCGGCGTCGATCAGCGTCAACTCGAGCGTATCGCTCTGGAGGCGGGCCTCCACGAATCCCGAGCTCTGCGTACCGCTGAGGGTGCCCCGGAGGACTCCGGCCGAAACCCGTCCCTCGAGCGTGAGTGAGGTGGCCCCCCCGCGCATGGTCCCGGTTACCCTTCCCGAGCCATCCTGGCTCATCACCAGCACCAGGCGCTGGCCGGCAGGGTCCTCGATCGAGAAGGTGCCACTGAAATTCTGGGCGGTGACGGGGGCGGGAGATGCGAGCCAGAGCGCGGCTGCCACGGGAAGCGGGCGTAACGTTCTCAGGAGACTCTCGAATCGCATCGGCTAGCAAGCTAGTTTCAGCCCTCAGATTCCGCCATTCTTCCCGCGTCCCCACCGATTTCACGGCATGGAGCTCGAGCACTTCCTGGTCCAGTATGGGCTGATCGCCCTGTTCCTGCTGTCCATGGTGGACGCGGACCTGGTCATGATCCTGGCTGGAGTCGTGGCCCACATCGGCTTTTTCGATCTCCGCGATGCGATGCTGGTCGGCGCCGCAGGGAATCTGGTGGGCGACACCGCCTGGTATGGCCTGGGACGATGGCACGCGGGCTGGCTGAAGAGCACTCGGGTCTACCGGCGAGTGGGGCCCACGGTGGAGCAGCTGGCCCGCCGGCTGGGGCCCTGGCAACTGTTCGCGGCTCGCGCCATCTACGGAACCCGGGTCGCCAGCATGGTCTTCTGGGGTCTTCATGGGCTCAGAAGCGTCCGGTTTCTCGTGTTCAACGGACTGGCCTGCCTGCTCTGGGCCACCGCGCTGGCCGGGCTGGGATACTTCCTGAGCGATAGTGCCGAATCCCTTCTGGGAAGAGTCCGGCGGGTGGAGATCTGGCTCCTGGCGGCCGTGGTGGTCGCCGCGATCGTGGTCTTCATACTGACTCGGGCGGCTAGGCGCGGGCTCCATGCCCCGCCGCCTCCCGAGGAGTAGGTCGTAGACGGCGCTTTAAGCTCCCCGGGCAATCCGAGCAGCTTGCCTATCTCATTTCCACTGGCGACCTTACAACATGGCTGCAGATCTCCTTTCCGAGCTCCGAGGGCATCGGATCCCGAGCCTGGCTCGAGCCATTTCCCAGGTGGAAAACGAGCGCCCCGGCTTTGAGGAGCTGCTGGCTGCCATTCACCCAGCCCTCGGCCGGGCTCGGCGCATAGGAATCACGGGTCCTCCGGGAGCGGGGAAGTCCACCTTGACCGAGCAACTGGTCCGAGGCTTCCGGGCCCGCGGTCTCACCGTAGGGGTGGTCGCGGTCGATCCCACCAGCCCGTTCACCGGCGGAGCACTCCTGGGCGACCGAATCCGTATGGAATCGGTGGCCCTGGATAGCGGGGTCTTCATTCGCTCGATGGCGACCCGCGGCTCGTTGGGCGGGCTGGCTACCACCACCCGAGAGGTCTGCGATCTCCTCGATGCCGCCGGGTTCGATCGGATCCTGATCGAGACCGTCGGGGTGGGACAGTCGGAGCTGGCCGTCTCCCGCACCGCCGACAGCACCGTGCTGGTGCTGGTGCCGGAATCGGGAGACGGAATCCAGACGCTCAAGGCCGGAATCATGGAGATCGCCGATCTGTTCGTGGTGAACAAGGCAGACCGGCCCGGCGCTGACCGGCTGCGGCAGGAGTTGGAGGTGACGATCGGCATCCGGGGGGGACAGGCCTTTCGCCACGTCCCGGCTCACCACGGGGTCCGGGCCGAGCGCCGGTCGAGCGGCGGGAGCCAGGAGGCGAGTGGGGAACCTGGGGTCTGGCGGCATCCCGTGCTCGCCACCGTAGCCTCCAGAGGGGATGGCATCGGCGAGCTGCTCCAGGCCCTCGACGCGCACCACGAATGGATGGAATCGAGCGGCACCCTGGCGGACCGCCGCCGGCGCCGGCTGATCGAGCGGACCCGGGAAGTGATCACCCGCGCCGCCCGCCGGTGGCTGTGGGAGGAGGCCCAGGCGGACCAGCTGATCCAGCTCCGGCTCGACGACCTGGTGGCGGGCCGAGTCTCGCCTTATGAAATTGCGACCGAACTAGTCGAGGGTCTCAAGCAGGGAACACGGGCATGAGCATTCGGGAATCGGATCTCGCGGCCGACGATTCTTCGCCTCGCGCGGAGGAGGAGCTGCAACGCCTCCGGGAGCAGTTCCGCGCCTGGCAGGAGCGCTGGGGCAAGCTGCCCGTGCGCCAGGATTCCGATTTCACCTCCGTTTCCGGTCGCGCCACCCAGCCGGTCTACTCCGCGCTCGATCTTCCGCCCGATCTGATCCAGGGCTCCGGGCTGCCCGGAGAGTATCCCTACCTGCGGGGCATCCACCCGACGGGATACCGGGGGAAGCTCTGGACCATGCGGCAGTTTGCCGGATTCGGCACGGCGCAGGACACCAACCAGCGGTACAAGTTCCTGCTCTCGCGGGGACAGACCGGCCTCTCGGTCGCGTTCGATTTCCCCACCTTGATGGGCTACGACTCGGATCACCCGCGGTCCGAAGGAGAAGTCGGGAAGTGCGGGGTCGCCATCTCCAGCCTGGCCGACATGGAGACGTTGTTCGACGGGATTCCGCTCGACCAGGTCTCCACTTCCATGACGATCAACGGACCGGCCGCGATCGTCTTCTGTTTCTATGTGGCGGCCGCCGAGCGGCAGGGCGTTCCGATCGGCGAGCTCCGGGGCACCATCCAGAACGACATTCTCAAGGAGTACATGGCTCAGCACGCCTGGATCTTCCCGGCGGAGCCCGCCCTCAAGATCATCGTCGACCTGTTCGAGTGGGCGGCGGAGCACACGCCCAAGTGGAACACCATATCGATTTCCGGCTACCACATCCGTGAGGCGGGGGCCACGGCGGCCCAGGAGCTGGGGTTCACCCTGGCCAACGGGTTCTGCTACGTCGAGCATGGCCTGGCGCGAGGGCTGGACGTCGATCGTTTCGCTCCCCGGCTCTCGTTCTTCTGGGATGTGCACAACGATTTCTTCGAGGAGATCGCCAAGCTGAGAGCCGCGCGCCGGATCTGGGCCCGGCACCTGCGCGAGCGCTATCAGGCCAGGGATCCCCGCAGCTGGCAGATGCGGTTCCACTCGCAGACCGCGGGCGTCACCCTCACCGCGCAACAGCCGCACAACAACGTGGTTCGGGTGGCTTACCAGGCGCTGGCCGCGGTGCTGGGCGGGACGCAGTCGCTGCATACCAACGCGCTCGACGAGACCTTGGCCCTCCCCACCGAGGATTCGGTGCGGATTGCCCTCAGGACGCAGCAGATTCTGGCCGCGGAGACCGGGGTGGCCAACGTCAACGATCCGCTGGGCGGCTCCTACTACGTAGAGGCGCTGACTTCCGAGCTGGAGGGCGAGGCCGAGGCGTTGTTCGCCGAGATCGAAGCCCAGGGCGGTGTGGTACCGGCGATCGACTCGGGCTGGTTCCAGCGTCAGATCGCGCGGTCGGCGGCGCGATTCCAGACCGAGGTGGAGCAGAGGCGCCGGGTCGTCGTGGGAGTCACTGACTTCGTCGAGGACGGCGAGCCGGCCGTGGAGATCCTCCGGGTGACGGAGGATGCCGAGCTGGCCCAGCGGCAGCGGATGGCAAAGCTCAGAGCGACCCGGGATCAACACCTGGTCTCGGAGCGGCTCGAAGCCCTTCGGACCGCCGCGGCCGAGGACCACAACGTGATCGGGCCGATGCTCGACTGTGCCCGCGCCTACTGTACCCTGTTCGAGATCCGGGAGGTTCTCGAAGGGGTGTACGGGACCTATCGAGAGCCGGTGTTCTTCTGATCATCCCTTCCCGCATGGTTGCTTCTCCCGACTTACCCAAACAGCTCTCCAGACTCACCCGGATTCGCCCCGGCGAACACCGGGTGGTGAGTCTCTACCTCAAGATCGAGCCGCGCGATCGGGCCGGCGGCAAGTACCTGATCAAGGTCAAGAACCGGATCAAGCGGGCCTTGCAGGGACTTCCGGCGCTTGGTCTGCCGCGCGACAGCCGTGAGGCGGTGGCCCGGGACCTCCACCGGATACAGGACTTTCTCCAGAGTCCCGCGCGGCTGCCTTCGACCCAGGGCCTCGCCATCTTCGCCTGCGAGCCGCTGAAGCTGTTCGAGACGATTCCGCTCCCGCGGGTCCATCGCTCGCGGCTGGGGGTGGACCGCTCTCCCCAGGTGCGGGAGATCGTCTCCACCGAGGACGAGTTCGGACGGGTGCTCACGACCGTGCTCGATCGTACCGCGGCCCGCTTCTTCGAGGTGACCGCCTTCGAGGCCCGGGAGGTAGCGGACCTGCGGGGCGATGCCACTCGGGGTGGGAAGTTCCACGGGAGCCGGCGGGACGCACCCGGCCGGGGAGAGGCCGAGCATCACAACCGGATCCGGGCCGAGAGACAACGGCACCTGGAGGCTGTGGCCCATCGCCTGTTCGAGCTGGACCGCGCCAAGCCGGTGCACGGCATCGTGCTCGCCGGTCCCGGCCCCGAGGCCGGGGCCCTCACGCCGTTTCTCCACGAGTATCTGTCCCAGCGGTTGATGGGCACCACCCGGCTGAATCCCAAGCACATGACGGCACCTGAAGTGCACACCGCTACCCTGGTAGTCCGGGAGGAATACGAGCGCGCCAGCGAGCGGTCGCTGGTGCACCGCCTCCAGGAGGGTCAGGGCCGGGGATGGGCGGTCAACGGCATCGCGGATACCCTCCAGGCGCTGAGTCGCGGGCAGGTGCGGACCCTGGTGGTAGACGCCGACGCGGGCGGCCCCGGCTATCGCTGCGCCGATTCGGGGCGACTCGCCCTGGAGAGCGCCGTCTGCCACGGCGAAGGGGAGCCGGTGCCGGTGCTCGACATCGCCGATGAGGCGATCGAAGAAGCGCTCCGGCAGCGGGTGGACGTGGAAGTGGTCTACGATCCAGAGGCTCGCGCCGCGGTACGAGGGCTCGCGTCGTTGCTGCGGTTCCGTTGACGCTCCGGGCGGTCCTGTTCGACGCGGGGAACACGCTCCTCTTCCTCGATTTCCCGCGCCTGGCGCGCGAGGTAGGGAGGGTCGTGGGGGTCCCCCTCACTACGGAGCAGTTACAGGCCCAGGCCAAGCCGGCGGCCCTGATGCTCGAGCGCGGCGAGGCCAGCGACCGTGACCGCGCCTCGGTGTATCTTGAGACGCTCTTCACGCTGGCCGGCGTGCCGCGGGAAAGCCTGGGGACGGTCCGCCAACGGCTCCTCGAGCTGCATCGGGAACAACATCTCTGGAGCTCGGTGGATCCCGAGACCCCGCATTCGCTCGAGCGCCTCCGTGCAGCGGGATTGCGTCTGGGCGTCGTCTCCAACAGCGATGGGCGAGTCGATGAGGCGTTGCGGGCCGCCCGGCTCCATCACTTCTTCGAGGTGGTGATCGACTCGCAACTGGTCGGGTTCGAGAAGCCGGATCCCCGTATCTTTCAGGCGGCGCTGGACCGGCTGGGCGTTCGGCCGGCGGAAGCCCTGTACGTCGGCGACATCTACGAAGTGGACGTGGTCGGGTCCCGACGGGCCGGGATGGACGTCATCCTCCTCGATCCGTTGGGGAACCACGGTGAACGCGACGCACACACCGTGCGCGGGATCCGGGACCTGACCGACCAACTCCTTCTCCGAACCGATCGGCGAGGCGAGCCATGACCAAGACGCCGGGACCGCAACGACCCATACGTGTGCTGGTGGCCAAGCCCGGTCTGGACGGGCACGACCGTGGCGCCAAGGTGGTGGCGGCCGCGCTCCGTGACGCCGGCATGGAAGTGATCTACACCGGGCTCCATCAGACCCCCGAGATGATTGCCACCGCGGCGGTGCAGGAGGACGTGGACGTGGTGGGACTCTCGATTCTCTCGGGGGCCCACATGACCCTCTTCCCCCGAGTTCGCCAGCTGCTGGTCGCCCAGGGGCGCTCCGACATCCTGCTCACCGGCGGGGGGATCATTCCGCAGGAAGACATCGCCACGCTCGAGACCCAGGGGGTGGGCAAGCTGTTCGGCCCGGGCACGCCTACCGCCGACCTCATCGAGTACATCCAGGGCTGGGCCGCCCAGCACCTCACCGCCTAGCCTGTGACCGCCTCACCCGCCGGAGCGCCCAAGCGCCAGCGCCTGCGCGCGCTGACCGACGAGTACGTCAAGCTCGCGGCCAAACTCCGGGAAGGGGGAGGCGCCGCCCGCATCGCCAAGATGCACGAGCAGAAGAAGCTGGCGCCCCGGGAACGGGTGGCCGGCCTGCTCGACAAGGGCAGCCCCTGGTTCGAGCTGGGCCTCCTGGTCGCCTACGACCAGTACGATGGGCAGGCGCCGTCGGCGGGCGTGGTCACCGGGTTGGGAGTCGTGGCCGAGCGCGAGGTGGTCATCGTCGCCAACGACGCCACCGTCAAGGCCGGGTCGTGGTGGCCCGAGACCATCAAGAAGATTCTCCGCGCCCAGGAAGTCGCCATGCGGCAGCGGATCCCCATCATCTATCTGGTAGACAGTGCGGGAGTGAACCTCCCCTACCAGGGAGGCGTCTTTCCCGGCCAGTACGGCGCCGCCCGGATTTTTCACTACAACTCGATCATGCGGCACTACCTGCACGTACCGCAGATCAGCGCCGTCATGGGAAGCTGTGTGGCCGGCGGTGCGTACCTCCCGGCCCTCTCGGATGTGATCTTCATGGTGGACGGGACCAGCTTCATGGGGCTGGGCGGTCCCAACCTGGTGAAGGGCGCCACTGGCCAGACGGTGGACGCGGAATCGCTGGGTGGGGCCCGCACCCATACCCAGCTGAGCGCCGTCGCCCACTATCGCGCGGCCAACGATCCCGAGTGCCTGGCCAAGATCCGGGAATATCTGTCCCGCCTGCCACGCGAGCACGGGGTGGCCCACTCGCTGCGTCCGGTCCGTCCCCCGGGGCGGTCAGCCGCCGACCTCTACGATCTCCTCCCCCACGATCACCGGATGTCCTACGACATGCACGCGGTGCTGGCGTGTCTGCTGGATGGAGGAGCGCTGGAGGAATTCCAGCCCGACATCGCCCGCGAGCTGCTCTGTGGCCATGGGTATATCGAGGGGCGTCCGGTCGCGATCCTCGCCAACGGCCGGGGTGTGGCCAAGGGGCGCCCCGGTGAGCAGCCGCGGTTCGGGGGGATCATCTATACCGAGAGCGCCGAAAAGGCGGCCTACTTCATCGAGACCGCCAGTCGAGAGCGGCTGCCGCTGCTCTTCGTCCAGGACGTGAGCGGGTTCATGGTGGGACCCGAAGCAGAACAGTCGGGGATCATCCGGGCCGGCGCGCACTTCGTAGAGGCGATGGCCACCGCGGTAGTGCCCAAGCTGGTGCTCACCCTCAACCACGCGTCGGGTGCCGGATACTACGCGATGGCCGGGCAGGGGTTCGATCCCGACTTCATCCTGAGCTGGCCGACCGGCCGAATGGCGGTGATGGAAGGCGACTCCGCGGTCGAAGCGGTGCACGGGCCCGAGCTGGCCAGGGCGCGGGAGAAGAAGGCCGATCCCGCTCCGGCGGTGAAGGATGCGGTGGAGGCGATGCGCGCCGACTACGAGCATCAACTGGACGCCAAGTACGCCGCCGCGCGCGGCTATGTGGATTCGATCGTGACCGCTGAAGAGACCCGCGACCAGCTGGCCTTCCTGCTCCGCGTTACCGCCAACAACCCAGGTCCCCACCTCGGCGCCTACGTGCTGCCCGCGACGGCCGGCTCGTCGTGAGTCGTCGCTGGGGGCGGTGGGAATTTCCGGCGCGAGCCATTCCTGGATTGCTGGCTCTCCTGCTCGGGTGTGCGCATCCCGCGCCCGAGGTACAACCCAACGTCGATCCTCGTGCCCACCCGGAACCAAAGGTGGCCATTCCGAGCGACAGCGTCGCTGCGCCACCGGGCGCCGCGATAGAAGAACCGCAGCGCAAGCCGGCGCCCGCCGAAGCCTATGCGGAGGAGCTGATGCCGCTCGGCAGCACCGGAGTCACGGGGTTTCTCCGACGACACCCGACCTACGACGGCCGCGGGGTCCTGATCGCGATCCTCGATGGCGGCATCGACCCCGGCATCCCCGGCCTCCGCACCACCAGTACCGGCGATCGAAAGGTTCTCGAGCTCCGCGATTTCTCGGGGGAGGGGAAGATTCCGCTCGAGGCGGTCGTCCCTCGCGGGGATTCGGTTCAGGTCGTGGGCCACTGGCTCCGGGGTTTCGGCCGGGTCCGCGCGCTCAACTCCCACGGTCCCTACTATGCCGGGGCGCTCTCGGAGCTGGCGCTTGGGAAACCGCCGGCCTCCGACGTCAACGGCAATGGCGCCTCGACCGACACGCTTCCGATCCTGGTCACCCGGGCCAGCGACGGATGGGTATTGATGACCGACATCGAGGGCGACGCCTCGCTCAGCAACGACCGTCCGGTGCACGACTTCGCCGTCGCCAAGGAATACTTCGGCTGGCATGCACCGGGGCGGGTCGCCCCCCTCGACTTCGCGGTCAACTTCGCCGATTCGGCGGGAACCCCGCGCCTCGACCTCCTGTTCGACGGATACAGCCATGGCTCGCACGTGGCGGGGATCGCGGCCGGCAACGACCTCTACGGAATCAAGGGATTCGACGGGGTCGCTCCCGGGGCGCAGATCATCGGGCTCAAGATCGGGCGGGACGTGTACGGGGGGATCAGCAGTACCGGAGCGATCATCAAGGCCCTCGATTACGCCATCCGCTTCGCCTCGGCGCGGCGCCTCCCCCTGGTCGTCAATCTGAGCTTCGGATTGGGGAATGCCCCCGGCGTGGTCGCCCGGATCGACGAGATGGTGGACTCGGTGCTGGCCGAGCATCCCGATGTGGTGATGTGCGTCAGCGCCGGGAATGACGGCCCCGGCCACGGCAGCCTGAGCTCGCCCGGCTCGGCCACTCGAGTCATCACGGTGGGCGCCACCCTGGCAGGCGGATTTCGGCCTCCCGACGACGTGAATGTGGATCCCCTGATGTATTTCAGCGCTCGGGGAGGCTCAATGGCCAAGCCGGATATCGTGGCCCCCGGCGCCGCCTATTCCACGGTGCCTCGCTACAACGCGGGGATCGAGATCGAGCAGGGCACCAGCATGGCTTCGCCCCACGCTGCCGGTTTGGCTGCGCTGCTGCTCTCGGGGCTCAACCAGACCAAACGCACCGCTACGGCGCGCCAGATTCGTCAGGCCCTGATGGTGACCGCGCGGCCGGCCAGCCAGCTTGGGTTCCTCGACGAAGGCACCGGGTTGCCCGACGTGGGCGCCGCGTTCCGTTGGCTGGAGACC
>Ga0335082_10006320_pt1 | contig 12925 bp, 19 predicted proteins | sample Lox_Sample_41_FD_206718 | JGI IMG/M metagenome (GOLD analysis project Ga0335082, IMG submission 206718) | Soil microbial communities from Loxahatchee National Wildlife Refuge, Florida, United States - Lox_Sample_4.1 | ecosystem: Environmental > Terrestrial > Soil > Wetlands | place: USA... | reverse complement strand
TTGACGACTACAAGGTCGGCGACATTAAAACCGGGCGCAAAAAGGTCAAGGTCTTGCTGGCGGGCGACACCGTAGGCCCGATTCTCATCGACGAGGTGCACAAAAGCGGCCAGCCGTTTGCCCTGGTGCGCGCTTCCGCCAAAGGCGACTTTGTCGGCTCGCTGGCGCTGCAGCAACTCAATCTAGAGAGCAGCGGCCGGGTGCGCGACATCATGCGGCCGACGGTCTACTACTTGCACGAGGACGACACGCTCGGCCAGGCCCTGCACGCTTTTTTTGAGACCAACTATCCGCTGTTTGTGGTGCTCAATAGCGCTGAGGAATATGTCGGCGTTCTGACCATCGCCGAGGTACTCAAGCAGCTGCTCGGCCACATGCCGGGCGACGAATTCGACCAGTACGCCGACCCGGCCGCCGTGGCCGCCCGCCACCACGTTGCGCCGCCCGCCGATGAAACCCCTGTTAAAACAGATGACGAAGTGGTAGAATAGCAGACTGATGAGAGTTTTAAGTTCTAAGGTCAAGGATCACGCCGGCCAGACGGTGCGCATTGAAGGCTGGCTGCACAAAAAGCGCCTGCTCGGCGGCCTGACGTTTATTAATGTGCGCGACCGCCGCGGCGTGATACAGGTCGTGATCAAGGACAAGGACGAGGTCGAAAAGCTGCGCGGCCTGCAGATCGGCACGGTGCTGGCTGTAACCGGCACGGCCAAGGAAGAGCCTCGCGCCCCCGGCGGTGCCGAACTGCACGACGCCAAGCTGGAGATTCTCGTACCGGTCGAAGCCGAGCCGCCGATCGAGATCGACAAGCCGCTCAGCCACAAGCCCGACAATCTCGATACGCTGTTTGAGCACCGCGTCGTCGGCCTGCGCAACTTGCAGGAGCGAGCGGTCTTTATCATCCAAGCGGCCATAACCCGGGCGCTGCGCGAATATTTCCACGAGCACGACTTTACCGAGATTCACACACCCAAGCTGCTGGCCGCTGCCACCGAAGGCGGCGCCGAAGTCTTTCGGATAGATTACTTCGGCCAAGAGGCGACGTTGGCGCAAAGCCCGCAGTTTTATAAACAGATCATGGTCGGCATCTTTGAGCGCGTCTTTGAGATCGCGCCGGTCTACCGCGCTGAGCCGAGCGCCACCACGCGCCATATGACGGAGTACACTTCGATTGACGCCGAGATGGGCTTTATCGACATTGCCCGGTTGCAAAAACTGCTGAGCGATCTGCTCAACTACGTCAGCGACTACATCTGGCAGCACCACGAGGCCGAGCTGAAGAGTCTGCGGGCCACCAAACCCGAGCTGCCCAAAGAAATCCCCGCCATTCCGATGGCCGAGATTCACGAGCGCTACTCCAAGGCCACCGGCCAAAACACGGTGGGCGAGAAAGACCTGCGGCCTGACGAAGAACGCTGGATCTGCGAGTACGCTCACAAAGAACTTGGCAGCGAGGCCGTCTTCGTAACAGATTGGCCAGCCTCCGAAATGAAGTTTTACCACAAAGCCCAGGCCGCCACTCCGGAGCTGGCCGATCGCGTCGACCTGCTATTCCGCGGCGTCGAGATTGCCACCGGCTCCATGCGCGAGCATGATCACGCCGTCGTGCTGCAGCAGCTCAAAGATATGGCCGGCGGCGACCCCAACGACCCCGGTTTTAAGCCGCTGCTCACCGCCATGCAATACGGCATGCCGCCGCACGGCGGCTTCGGCATGGGCCTGGAGCGCCTCACCGAAAAATTCCTCGGCCTCGCCAACGTCAAAGAGGCCACCCTCTTCCCCCGCGACATCAACCGCCTGAGCCCATGAAAACCACCTTTGCCAGCGATAACTACTCAAGTGTCCATCCGGCAGTTATGGAGGCACTCCAAAAAGTTAACACCGGCCACCAAATTAGCTATGGCGACGACGAGTACACCGCGCAAGCGGTAAAACTTTTCAAAAAAACCTTCGGTGAAGATATATCGGTTTTATTTCTGACCAATGGCACGGCATCCAATGTTCTAGCGCTTAAGCTTTTGCTGACCAAGCCGTATGAAGCTGTTATTGTTGCGGGAACCAGCCATACGTTTAATGACGAAACAGGCGTGATCCAATCCGTGCTGGGCGCACAACTTTTTCCAATTCAGACACCCGACGGCAAACTGACCATCGAGATGCTCAAAAAGGAATACCAGCGCCGTAGCCCACACAATCCCCACTCTGCGGCGCCAAAAGTTGTCAGTATCGCCCAACTTACGGAATACGGCACCCTCTATTCCGAGCAAGAGATTGCTGCTATCGCAAAATGGTGCCACGACCACGACCTATACCTCCACATGGACGGCAGTCGGTTAGCCAATGCCGCCGTGGCGCTTGGTACCGACTTACGCGAGGCATCGCGTGATCTCGGTGTCGATATATTATCGTTCGGAGGCGCTAAAAATGGATTGATGAATGCCGAAGCTCTGGTAATATTCGATGCACCTACCAGTAGCCTTGCGCACATGCAAAAACAGGTCATGCAGCTGACATCAAAAATGCGCTACGTATCGGCCCAATTCATTCCATATCTCGAGGATGGTATCTGGCAAAAGAATGCAGAGCACGCCAACAAACTGGCCCGCCTATTAGCAGAGGGCCTCAAGCCAGTTCAGTCAGTTAAAGTTACGCAGGCAGTCCAAGCCAACCATGTCTTTGTCAGCATGCCCAAGGCGCTCCAGCAAAAGTTGCACCAAGCCGGACACCATTTTTACAGTTGGGACGAGACCATAGACGAAGTCCGCCTAGTCACTGCGTGGGACAACTCCGAAGCTGATGTGCGGACGTTCCTAGCCGACGTCAAGCACTCGTAGTCGCTACGGCCGGTCTGCCTCTATGAGCGCACTCTCAAATCGTAGTATAATTACACTCCAGATATACTATGATTTGAGAGTGTCCCCAGGGGTAGTAGTGTCATAAGAATATTAAAACGACGTGGGAGTACCACGTCGTTTTAATGAGCCGGAAGTACTACTACTTCCAACCGAACGTTTGGCCGAGGAGCCAGATCGTGAAGGCGACTGCCATAAAAAACAGTCCCAGACCGACCGGCGAGCCCCAGCTGAACCATGAGCCCCAGGCGCGCCAGTGCTTCATGTGCTCGTCGTAGTACTTGGCTTCCTGGGGACTGACATCTTGGTGCTTTGCCATACAAATCTCCCTTAAAGTTAATGAAGATCCGTTGGTGGCGTGAGTGCCGGGCCGTGTTGTTCGCTGCAACGGCAGGCGCACGGCCGAGAATGGCTGCCACGTTCATGTATATTGAATCACTTCCGGGGTAAAAACACAAACCAGCTGGACAAATATTATAATTTTGTTATAATGAACCATATGACGCAAAAGATTATTAAAATCGGTTCCAGCGCTGGCGTAACCATCCCCAAAAAGCAGCTTGAAGAGCTGGGTCTGGCCGTCGGTGACGAGGTCAACATCGAAATCCGTCCGACCCGCGGCCAGCTAAAAGAATTCGCCGACGAGCTCGACAAATTTATGGATCTCTACGAGCAAGACCTGCGCAACCTGGCCCAGCGATGATTCAATACCTGGTCGAAGAAGAGCTGCTCCTCGCGCACTTTAAATTAATTGAGCGTTTTGGCGGCGCTCACGGAGTGCGCGACCTCAAGCGGATTAAATCCGTGGTTGCCGCACCGCAGCAGATTGCTTTTGGCGCGGAGCAATATCCTGACATTTTCGAAAAGGCCGCGGTCTATGCATGCAATATTATTGGCGATCATGCATTCGTGGACGGCAATAAGCGTACCGGTATGGCCGTGGCGATTATGTTTCTGCAGCGTAATGGCAAGCGGTTCGCGGCCCGGCCGGGCGAGCTGGAAGATTTTGCGGTGCGCATCGCAGCTGAGCAGCTAGATGTGCCAGCCATCGCCGCGTGGTTGCGCGAACGCATAAAGTAGCAAACTGCCGAACGCCAGCTGGAACACGGCCTGCGATTCCAGCGACCAGCCGTGCAGCGGCGCCAGCCAGATAAACGACCAAATGCCACCGGCCAGCTCGACGCCCCATAAAAGAATAGCCCGCGGATCATAGCGCATTCTGACCACCAGCCAGCCGCTAAACAAAAGTTGCAGCACAAACAGCGGAATGCCAAAAGCCCGGTGCAGCCCGTCAAAAAAATTGTTGAGCGAGTCCGGTGTCGCGATGACACCGATGATAAGCAAGCCCATGGCAGTAAGTGCGTAGCGAACGGTTTTTAATTCGGGCCGCGTAAACAACTCGGCGGTCTTAATCAAGAAATAGGCCGGCCCCAGCAGCATCAACAGGTAGGGCATAATCGTCTCACGGTAAACGCCGTAGTAGCTCAGGCCGCCATTGGCGCTCAGCCCCTCCGGCCGCAGCATGGCGCACAGCAGCAGCCCCGCCACAAAGCAGGCTTGACCATAAGCAATGTACCGGACGGCTGCGGGTTTCATGTCCTTAGTATAACTAAGCCTACCGCCCAGGGCAGTTTCTTGATAGACTTTGGAAAGGCTAACCGAATATGGCTAAAAAGAAACCCAACCAATCAAAAGAACCTGCTGCGCCGACCGAGTTGGAACAGCGTGTTGATGCCATGATGAGCGTCGAGCAGCCGGCCGCCAATGCGGCTGAACCGGCGGCTCCGACGGTAGGTGCCGACTTGCCAACCGCACCCCAGTTGCCGGCCAAGTTACTCAAGACTATTAGCGCTTCCAAAACTACCAAGCCAAAATCTACCAAGGCCGCTGCACCCGCTGCTGCGATCGAGCCAAGCGTGCCCGACGATCCGCCCCCGGAGCGGATACTCAAGCTGCACATCGACGAGACTGCCGAGCTGCCAGCTGCTGGCCCAACTGATGAAGAACAAGCCGCCCCGGCACCCGATTTACCGACTGGCGATCCGTTAGCCGACGATCAAACCGACGAGGCGGTTGACGACATCACGGCGCACGAAGCCGACCTGCAACTGGCCGTCGACGACGCCCGCGCCCGGCGCCGCAACGCTGAGCTCGAGGGCCAAAATCGAGAGGGTGTACTGCACGCCTTCTTCACCAGTCCCTGGACCTGGCTCTTCATCATCGGCATCGCCGGCGTCACCTGGGCCTGGTTCCACTAGCCGATTCGAGTCCGAGCATACCCGCCATGTATGAGTAATATGGGTATTTGATAGTGGTATAGTTGCTCTATGATAAAGAAACTCAAGTATCTATCAATCGGCCTGGCCTTTATCATTGTTGCAATAGCGCTAACACTCTATGTTGCCCATTCGACCAAGACGGCACATAACAATAAACGCATTATTACGGCAGCAGTTAACGACATTAAACTACCTGAACAATTCCAACTTGTTAGCTCCAAGTATGTTGATGAAGCCTGTCTTGATGTTTGTGCCAATACGCTACTCACATATCGGCCCGCTAACGGTGGGCAGCTGGACAAGAATTCAGTGGTATTAGAGTTAGAGAACCAGGGGTATGTTTATGAGAGCAATTACTTCTACACAAAAACATACTATGGTAAGAAAGTACATGTAACAGTTAATTCAGGCAATCATCACGAAATGTCGATCGATGTGAGTCTGTAGCTCTCGCTTACAGCAGTCTAGCCAGCTCTTCCGCGTACAAAGGATAATTATCGCTTGGGCCGCCGAGGCTTTCGCCGTTTCTGATTCGTTCCCTAACGCGATCCTGCGCATACCAACCAGCTCTGCGGCCAACTATTTTTTGCATCTCTGCACAATGCATTTCATCTAAGTCTATAGTTGGGTGTTGACGATTATAGGGTTGAACTAAACGTTCTGGTAACGACACATCATGCCTTTCGGCAGCCTTGACAAGTTTTGCTGCGAGAGGTCCCAATTTGTCGGGATCAATTTTCTTTGTGGGCAGCTCTCCGGCTTCACCAAAGTCAAAAACCTTATTCTTTACCCCTCTACTAGGCAGCCATAAAGCTTTGTACATAGGGCGTGTACCCGCAAATGCAGCAAGCTCCATGCCATACATACTGCCAGCGACTTCGATGGTTCGTTTTGCAATGCCACGCAGCAAGGCTGGCTCGACTTCACCAATTTTTACTTCAAAATTCTTAGCTAAGCGCATAGCTTCTCCTCGTTATGGATATAATAACATAGTAAGCACCACCTGGCAATTACCTGAAAACACGAAGTAGTTCCAAGCCTCCACCGCCACGGCCCGCCAACCGCTAGCGCAGGCTGATGACGGCCATTTTGCCGTCGGTGTGGAGGGAGCCGGTGATGACGCGGTTGATGAGGCGGTAGGGCCGGCCGAGTTCCACGGTCTCGACTGATTTAACGAGGTTTTTGGCGCGCAGTTTTTTGATGATCAGCTGGCGTTCGCGATTGGTGTCGGGATCGACCATGTGCGTAAATTGCAAATTATGCCGAATAAAACCGATGCCGATATCCAGCGACGCCGCACCCACCCAGAGCAGATTGTCGCCCTGCACGTGCCGGTCGCGGTGATGCCAATAAATACTGCGAAAAGTGAGCGGCCGCTTATTCTCATATGTTGTCGCCCAAAACCGCACGTGATGCCGGTTGCCGGCCGAGCCTTCGATCGGAATCTCAAACGCCAGATCCTGCTTGCGCCCAAACAGGTAGAGCGTGCTCATCGGCGCTGTCGGGTATGACCAGCCGTAGACCGTGCTGAGCATGTGGCGAATAGTGTGGCGCGGGCTGTGCGGGTCGGCCAGGTACCAGCCGGATTTTTGCATGGCATTAATGAGCTCCCGGCGCGTGCCGATAATGCCGACGTTTAATGGGTCGGACGCAAAACCATCCGGCGTTACGCAGTACAGCGGCAGGTGAGACGGCGGGTACAAAATTCGAAACAGCCGGATTAGCCCCGGCACCAAGACATACGCGCCCAGCGCGTAGGTCGCCAGAATGGCAATGCCGTCGGGCAGACGGTGGTCAAAATACGGAAAAATATCGCGGATTGACAGGTACGCGATGGCGATTCCGGGCAATAAAATAGCGAAACGGGCCGCTAATCGCAAACTATACTGAAACATTGGCTCCTCTTATAATACAATGCGTGAACGTGATTGACGATACGAGACGGCAGGCCTTACAAACAGCGGTGTGGGAATATTACCAAGCGCATGGCCGCCATGATCTGCCATGGCGCCGGTCCGGCCGCGGTGGCCGGTTTGATCCGTATACGATTATGGTTAGCGAGTTTATGCTGCAACAGACGCAGGTCAGCCGGGTGATTCCTAAATACCGGGAGTTTTTGCAGCGGTTTCCGACGATCGAGACCTTGGCGCCGGCGCCGCTCGGTTCGGTGCTGCGCACCTGGAACGGCCTGGGCTACAACCGGCGCGCCAAGTTTTTGCACCAGACGGCTGGTGTGGTCGTACGCGAGCATAAGGGCCGGTTTCCGGAGACCATTGACGAGTTAACAAAGCTGCCCGGCATCGGCTCCAACACTGCCGGCGCCATTCTGGCCTACGCCTTTAACCAGCCGGTCGTATTTATTGAAACCAACATCCGCACCGTCTTTATTCATCACTTTTTTCACGATCGAACTGATGTTCCGGACGCGGCTATCCTGCAACTGGTCGCCAAAAACCTGGATAGCCGTTGGCCGCGCGAGTGGTACTGGGCGCTGATGGATTACGGCGCGTACCTAAAGCAAACCGCCGGCAATCCCGCCCGCCAAAGCCGCAGCTACACCAAGCAATCGCGGTTTGAAGGTTCGCGCCGGCAAATCCGCGGCCAGGTGATCCGGCTTTTGGCGGTTCGCCCGCATACGTCGCGGGACCTGAGCAGTCTGATCGCTGACGAGCGCCTCGCAGATGTGCTGCAAGAGCTGCAACAAGAGCGTCTGATCAACCGGCAGGGCAGCCGGTTCACTCTGTAAAGCCGCGGTTGCCGTGGTACAATGCTAGCCAGTATGGCCGAACCTCAAGCTCCCGCTCCCAGCCCGAATCCGGCGCCACCGGCCGCGCCGGTTATAGATGTAGTAGCACCGCCCCATGCGGCCGCCAAGCCAGCCGACGAGGCCGCCCCGCCCGCCAAACCGAGCCAACCCGCCAAAGCCACTGTCCAAGAAGCGCCCAAAAAGCCCAAGCCACCCAAGCAGGGCGTAACCACAGCCATCTTCGCCACCGTTATTATCGTTCTCGGCCTGGCCGCGCTGGCTGTCTTCGCCTACCTCAAGAGCAGATAATGAACGCTGCACAAGCTCTTAAGCAACCCGGTGCTGTCGGCGTTCTGCCGACTGACACAGTCTATGGTCTGGCCGCCCGGGCTGCCGACCCGGCAGCTGTCACCCGGCTATACGCCTTGAAAAAGCGTGAAAATAAGCCCGGCACCTTGATTGCCGCTAATCTTGAGCAACTCGAAGAGCTTGGTCTCAAACACCGCTACCTTAAAGCAGTCGAGCAATTTTGGCCCGGTGCGGTCAGTGTTATCATTCCGGCTGCCGACCCGCGGCTCAGTTATTTGCATCAGGGCAAGATGAGCCTGGCGGTGCGGATTCCCGATGACGACGGGCTGCAAAAACTGCTGCGTCAGACCGGGCCGCTGCTAACCAGCAGCGCCAATCCGCCGGGCGAGCCGACTGCTGTCACCATTGCTCAAGCCAAACAGTACTTCGGCGACCAAGTTGACTTTTACCAAGACGGCGGCGACCTCTCAGCTCGCCAGCCGTCCACCGTCATCCGCATCATCGACGATGCCATCGAGGTCCTCCGCCCGGGTGCCGTCAGAATTCCTTGAGACCAAACACACATAGAAAACGCAATATAACATATATGTTATGATCAACAGATAGAGCCATAACATATATGTTATATTGGCCAACTAGTTGTTCTGCTATGATTGAGTCATGGCGCGGGAGCTTAAAATCTGGCTGGATGACGAGAGCCATATTACTGGCAAACTTAAGTCGCTCGGTGCTGTTTTTGAAGGCATAACCGACACCGTGCACACGTACTTTAACCAACCCGACGGCCAGGTGCTCAAACTGGTTGATTCTGGCAGCCGCACGACACTTGATAGGCTGAAGCGGCAAGGCAAGCAGTTCGTTTTTGCCGGCAAAGAGCCGGTTGCAGATCGGGCAAGGATGTTGCAGGAACTCACCGACGAGTACGGCGTCAAAGCCGTATTAATTATGCACGCTCGATCCTACCGGCTCCACGATTACGAAGTTGCGCTTTACGACATACAAGATGTCGGTAAGTTTTTAATATTGACAGGCGAGGATCCCACAATCGAGCTGCTCGATAAATGGTTCGGCCTCAAATCACCGAAGATAGTAACGGTCTCATTCGACAACCTCTGAGTTGTCGCACCGGAATGCTATACAATGTGTTCATGACATTTGACGAGTATCAAAAGCAGGCGCTGACCACGGTGATCAGCAGCAGCGACGCGTTTAAAGACTCACTGCACTGGGTGCTCGGCATCAATGGCGAAGCCGGCGAGGTAGCCGAAAAGGTCAAAAAAATCATTCGCGACAAGGACGGCGTGATCAGCCAGCAGGACAAGGCCGAGCTGGCCAAAGAGCTCGGCGACGTCCTGTGGTACTTAGCGGTTTTTGCGCACGACCTGGGCTTTTCGTTTGACGATGTGGCTCGCAACAATCTGGAAAAGCTCAGCAGCCGCAAAGCCCGCGGCGCCCTGAAAGGTTCCGGCGACAACCGATGAGCCGTGTCAGCGGAGGGTTCTAAATGCTTAAGAGTATTCTCCATACCGGTCTAGCTGTTCCAGACTTGCAGGCAGCTATGGAGCTGTATGCATCACTCGGCTTTGAGGTCCAAAAACAGTTTCATAAAGATGATCTGCAGGCCGATATCGCTATAATTACCAAGGGTGAAACAGCCTTTGAGCTACTGCAATTTAACGACCCAAGCCATCCGCAGATTCAATTTATTCGTAATCACATTGCAATCTATTCTGACGATCTGGAGCACGACATTGCCGAGCTCCAGCAACAAGGTTACAAGCTGACGATTCCGATCACTGAGGGTATGGTGTACCGTTTTGCCTACTTGCAGGACACGGCAGGCACGAATTACGAAATCGCTACCGACAAAACTACGCGCTAAATTCGGCGCGCAGCCAGTCGTCCAGGCTGTCGCCGCCACCGCCGGCCATGCCGACTACCATGTCGCCGGCGTCTAGGTGTTTTTGAATAATCTGCTTGAGCTTGGCGCCGCGCTCTGCCGGCTCGGCAATGCTGGGATCGTCCAGGTGCGAGATCAGCTCGTCGGGCGGAATGATGCGCTGCTTGGGATTCTCGCGTGCCAGGTAACTGGGCAGCCAGTACAGTTTGTCGGCGCCCGTAAAGCAGTCTTTGTAATCATCAAGCATGTAGTGCTGGCGCCGGTTGGTCAGCGGCTCGTAGAGCACGACCAGCTTTTGGCCGGTCTCGGCCGCTATCTCGCCGGCCACGCTCATGGCGCCGCGGATTTTTTCGGGGGTGTGCGCGTAGTCGCTATACAAGTTTGGCGCAATCTGTTCCATGCGCCGGCTCAGGCCGGGAAAACGGTTGATTGCGGCGATAATATCCTCGAGCGGCTTTTGGCTGAGCTGGCGAACGGCTTTGGCGGCCAGCCAGGCGTCGAGCCGGTTGTAGCGCCCTTTAAGCGCAAGCTTTTCGATCTCCGGGTCAGATGAATCCATGACAGCGTGATGATCATTCGGCGCTAGCCCCAAATACATGGCATCTTCTTGCCAGATTTCGAGCCACTCGCTCTGGTCGATAAATTCGCGGAAGGCGGCTTGATAGTCTTCGCGGGTTGGGAAAATTTCGTGATGGTCCCACGACACACCGGTGATAATGCTCACGAACGGCTCGAACGTCAAAAAATTGCGGTCAAACTCGTCGGCCTCGTATACAAAGTAGGCCGAGCCGGGTTCGTAATGCCCCATGTCGCCAAACGACAACTTGGCGCCCACCGACCAGCTAATCGACACGCCGAGCTGTTTGAACAGCCAGATCAGCATGGCCGTGGTCGTCGTCTTGCCGTGTGTGCCGGCCACAGCGATCAGCTTGAGCTTTTTATCGGTGAGGATTTGATTCAGCAGCTCGTCGCGCTTAGAGACCTTGATGTCTTGGTCGCGGCAAAATTGCAATTCGGGCGCAGCCGGATTTTCGAGGGGTAGGGCGGAAGTGTACACAAACCAATCGATCGGCCGCTGATCGTGCACCCGCGCGATCACTTCGCGGTCCTGGCCGATGTGAATATCAGTAATGCCGTGCTTTTTCAGATATTGGATGTACTGCGAGTCGCGCTTGTCCGAGCCGCTCACCTTGTAACCGGCCTGGTGGGCGATCTGGGCCAGCGGCCCAATGCCCGCGCCGCCAATGCCCGAGAAGTAGATATGCATGCTACTAGGATATAATTCATAGTTGAAATGAACAAACGGCGGCTGCACCATACATGGACCAAGTTACAGTGGATCAAACCCTGGTATTTTCTGGCGATGGCGCTGGTGAGCGCCGTGATCTGCATCTTTGCGCTGCGCGCCAACAACCAGCACATGCTCAAGCTGCGCGACGCCGTCTACGCGGCCGACCGTCAAAACAGCGACGTCCAGGGCGCGCTCAAAAGCCTTCAAAGCTATGTGACGTCGCACATGAACACCGACTTAAGCACCGGTACCTCGGTTTACCCGCCGATCCAGCTCAAATATACCTACGACCGCTTGGTCCAGGCCCAGCAGGCTGCTCTCAACGCCGGAACCGGCAATACGCAACTGTACACCGATGCCCAGACCTACTGCCAGGCCCAGGATCCGGTCGATTTTTCCGGACACAACCGCGTACCATGCATTGAGCAGTATGTTCAAACGCATGGCGGAACCGCACTCCCGACCGCCCCGGCGATTCCTGATGCGCTCTACAAGTTTTCGTTTGTGAGCCCGTACTGGTCACCCGATCTCGCCGGTTGGAGCCTGGTGCTGGCAGCGCTCGGCGTTGCCTTATTCATCACGACTCAAACCGCCCGCTGGTGGTTCCGCCGCAACGTCGTCTAGGTTACGCGCTAAGGATTGCTGGTAGTGGAGTTGTTGGCAGTGCCGGAGTTGCCGTTAGCCGGCTGAGCGGTATTGCTCGTCGAGCTCGAACTGCTGCTCTGGTCGCTACACTTCTGCCCGCTGGGGTTCTGCTGTTGGAATTTGTCGACTGCCTTGGCAACCTGTCCGCCGCTCTGCAAGTTCTCCCAGAAGGTTACGGATTGGCGGTTGATGACCATCTGATCGTACGGCTCGTGCAGCTCACAGCCCAGCTTGACGAGAGTTACATTGTTGCTGCTATTGGTTGTGCTGGTACTACTGGAGCTGTTGGAGTTATTGGTCTGCAAGTAGTAAATGTTGGTGAGCACAAAGTATTTATCATTGAGGGTCTTGATGTTGCCAAAGTACACCTGGCCGGTGTTTAGGAAGACGGCCTGCAACTTAGTGCCGTCAACATAGCTGTCCTCAGTCTTGGGGCCGGTAGAGACGGTAATTATAAGTGCGACCAGTAAGACAACAACCGCTAACAAGGCCAGCATGGCGCCAATACGCGTCCATTTGCCTTTGTCGCCTCTGCCTCTTTTGCCGCCTGTGCTCGGACTGCCAACCGGGACACCTTGTGCCCGGGGCGCCGGCGCTTGCGGTTGTGTACTGCGATTGGAAAAGTCCATAGATGTGCCTCACTCCACCCTTTTGGGATTATTTTTATGCTTACCGACCTAGTGTAGTACAACCGGCCACGGCGATCAACCGTCAACTGGCCGGCGCGTCCGCTTTCTCTGGTAAGGGGTTGACAAACGAAAACCCACCAGAGTATGTTAGGGGTACATTACTAACGGTAAGAGAGGGAGTCAGCAATGGCCTACAAGCACACTAATTCCAAGGGTGTAACCTACTACTTAAATTCTAAGGAAGTTACCCTTCGCGGTGGGAAAAAGCAAACTA
>Ga0335082_10006319_pt1 | contig 12925 bp, 10 predicted proteins | sample Lox_Sample_41_FD_206718 | JGI IMG/M metagenome (GOLD analysis project Ga0335082, IMG submission 206718) | Soil microbial communities from Loxahatchee National Wildlife Refuge, Florida, United States - Lox_Sample_4.1 | ecosystem: Environmental > Terrestrial > Soil > Wetlands | place: USA... | reverse complement strand
ACTCCCTCCCCCGCGTGCGGGGGAGGGCGGGGTTGGGGGCGAGAAGCGTGCGATGTCGGTTGAAGTGCCTCTTCCCTCAGTGGCTGTTCGCGCAGTGCCTCTTCGAATACCCAATGCACTTCGCGTGCGACTTTGCCGCGCGCCCCACCCTGACCCTGCAGGCGGGGGAGGGGAATGTTCACGCTCGCAACGCTGCCGGTTCGCTTGTTACGCGCCCTACCGACGCGGCATCTTGACGCGCGAGATGGTCCAGCGCGTCACCTCGGTTTCCCATTCGGCCGGGCTGCCGGTCAACGGCAACGCGAGGTTGGTCACGTAGATCCAGTCGCCGATGATGAGCGGCGACGCGGGAAAGAGCAGCCCGATGGGGCCGCCGTCGCGTGCGATGCCCTGGAACTCGCCGAGGCGCGCGACCACGCGACCGATCTCGTTGAGTGCGACGATCTCGTCGCCCTGGTTGGCCGCAACCCAGAGGCGGCCGCTGTCGTCGGCAACGATGCCGTCCGCACCGTGGACGCTTTCGGCGAAGACCGAGATCGTCCGCGCGGTGAGGTCCATCTTGAGCACCCGGTTGTCGCCGGTGTTGGCGATGAACAGCGCGCTCTCGTCGGCGTTCAGCGCGAGACCGTTCGCGCCGAACGGCGGGAACCCGGCGGTGGCGAGCAGCGGATCCTGTGCGACCAGCAATGGACTGCACGGCGTCGTGCACGTCGCGACATTGTCGATGCGGAAGATCGCGCCCTGGAACGAATCCGACACATAGAGACTTCCGGAGCGGGTGAACGTCATCGCGTTCGGCGCGGGGAAATGGTTCGACCCGAACTTGATCGTGTCGCTGCTGCCGTCCGGATTGGCAACGCTGCGATCCGCAGGCTGGCCGATCGCCGGGAAGGTGGCGACGTCCTCCACGGGCGTCGACGCATCGAAGCTGGCCGGCATGCGCTGCAGCTTGGATGCGCCGAAGTTCAGGATGTAGAGCTTGCGCTGGCGCGCATCGAAACCCAGTCCAAGCAGCGGTGTTCCGCCGAAATCCTTGATCGCGCTGACGCGGCCTTCGCGTGTGAAGCGAACGGCCTTGTTCGCGCTGCTGAAGTCGAACGTGCCGACGAAGATGTCGCCGTTATGGGGATTGGTGGCAATGCCTTCGGGAAAGCGCACCCCATCGGGCAGGGTGGCGAAGTGGACGACCGCATCACGATTTACGACGAAGCGGTCCGAATCATGTGCGATTGCGCGGTCGGCGGCCGCCGGGATCAACGCGATCGCACTTGCTGCGAGCAAAAGCTTTCTCATGATCTCCTCCCTTGTTTTGTTTCTCGTTGCCCCTGTCGAGAGGGGGAGAAGATGGTACGCCGGCGCGGGCGTCTCAATGCGGAATTCGCAGCGATCCGGCCATCTCGAGGCAGATCAGCCAGGGCACGGCCGCCACGATCATCATCACCATCGCGCGTCGCACCCAGCGGAACTTGAGCGACGCGATGACCGCCACGCGGTGGCACTGGTCGGCGAGGTCGCGCGCGAATTCGACCTGCGGAACCGCGCGCAGGCTGTTGAAGTAGTCCTCGCGGGGCATCTCGGCGATGCTGCCGAAGAACACCAGCGATCCCGGCCGACTGCCCGGCCGTGGAAATGCCGCGAGTGCAGCCATGCCGATGCTTGCCACGCTGCCGGCCGCGGCGAGCCCGATCAGCACCCAAAGCCACGGTCCGGCGCGCATCAGCGCGGTTCCCGACAGGGTCGCGATGAGCGCGCCCAGCATCGCGATGTTCGACGAGATCACGAGACCGCTGCGCGAGTCGGCAATGGTGCCCGTGGCGACCAACCGGCCCAGCGTGGTTTCCTGCGAGCGCAGCAGCTGATCCGCGGTCAGCGGCCCCGCGCCCAGGCCGGCAAGTTCGTGAAGGGATTGCGGTGTGGAAGTCTGCATGCCGATCCTCGCGTGATGGGGCAGTCGCAACCGCGCCGATCGACCGTGGCTGCAGGTCGGCGCGCTCCGCCGCGCAGCAATCCTATCGGAGGCAGGCGGTCAAGCAATGATGTTGTCAGGTGCGCAGGCGCTTCAGCAGCGCATCGGCGTCGGAGTTCGAGGCGTTGCTCGTTGCAGCTTCGAAACTAGCGCGCAACAGTCGCATCAACGTCTCCGGCTGCGGCGTGAGAGTGCCGAAAAAGCGCACCTCGTCCCCCACGGCCACCAGCAGCGTCGGAAAGTTCTCGACGTCCAGAGATCCGAGCAACGCCTCGTGATCCTCGATGTCGAGCCAGATGAAGCGCGCGTCGGCAAACTGCTGCGCGGCGCGCTCGAGCACGGGCCGGTAAGCCTCGCAGGTATCGCACCATGCGGCGCAGAGGCACACTGCCAGCTTGCCGGCGCCTGCTGCGGCGCCAGGCGCGGCGGTTCGGATGACGCTCATCGAGTCGTGCGGGTGGAAAGACGCAGCGCGTCCAGGACCGCATTGTCCACGACTCGACGGTGCCCAGCGGGCGGATCAGGTATGGCCGAACGTGGTCCTCCCGGCGCGATCATTTCGCGCGACGCGGACGATCGCGACGTCTGCTTCATCGTTTCCGGGCGTGCCCGCGACGATGTACTCGCACACGGGGAGGCAGGTCACCTTTCGCATCAGGTCGCGGGTGAATTCCTCGACGAGTTCTCGGCGATCGACGCCGAGCCGCGCGCGCTCGACGTCGTCGGGCTCGCGTCGACGCTGGTCGGATCGCTCACCCCGACGGCGTTCCCGGAACTGTTGCGCGAACATCCGCTGCTCGTCGACCGAGTGTTGGGACGGCTCACCGCGCTCTTGCGCGACATCTCCGAACGCGTGACCGAGCTCAGAACGCTGGGGCTGGCGAATAGCATCCAGGCCGAACTGCTGCGCCTCGCCGTCCAGGCCGGGATCGAGGGGAACATCGCGCGTGTGGACCCTACTGCGAAGCACGCTGGTATCGCGAGCCACGTGAGCACCAATCGCGAGCAGGTCACGCGCGATTTGCCCGCGCTCGCGGGCATCGGGCTGCTTTCAAAGGACGGTGCGGTACTCGTCGTGCGCGACGTCGGGCGCCTCGAGCACGTGGCCAGAGAAATGCGGTCCATCGCGTGAGCGCCTTCGACCCCGAGAGCGCGAGCGCGGAGTGCTTGCGCGACGCGGTAATCCGAACGGTGTGCGCAAGCGAGGCCGGTGCACATCGCCGGACCGTGGTCCCCGTACAACAAGCGCGCCAGCGAAGGCGCAATCAGCGCACGAGCGCATACGCTTGCGGGCTGCCTGAAATCGAGAGCGGCGCGGCAACGAATCATGCGAACGACACTTGTCCTGCTTGTCCTGCTGTGCGTGAGCACGGCGGCGCACGCGCTTGGCGCCGATCCCTGGCGCGACTGGCGCAGCGCGGACAGCACGCACTTCCGCATTCACTATCACGCGGAACAGCGCGCCATCGCCGAAACAGTGGCGCAGATCGCCGAGCGCGTGTACCCCCGCATCACGCAGCAACTGGCGTGGGAACCGCGCGGCCGCACCGAGATCGCGCTGCTCGGCGAATTCGACATCACCAACGGGTATTCGACGCCGGTTCCGTTCGACACGATCGGCATCTACCTCGGTCCGCCCGACGAGGGCGAACTGCTCGAGAACAGCGCATGGCTCGAGTTGCTGATCACGCACGAGTTCACGCACATCGTGCATCTGGACAAGATTCGCGGCGCGCCGCGCGTGCTGCAGTACATCTTCGGCCGCCTGCCTTATTTCTTCCCCAATGCATGGCAGCCGATCTGGGGAATCGAAGGTCTCGCGGTCCTCAACGAGAGCGATCCGCCGGCCGGCAAGGGAAGGCTGTACGGCCCGACGTTCGAAGGATGGCTGCGCGCGGAGCGCGCGAACGGCTTCATTTCGCTCGCCGAGATCAATTCCGACGGGCGTGCCCTGCCGCTCTCCAAGCAATACCTCTACGGTTCGTACTTCTACGACTACCTGCAGCGCACGTATGGCAGCGACGCGGTGTTCAAGTACGTCGATCGCTACAGCGGCAACATCGTTCCACGCGTGCACACGAATCCCGAGGTCGCGACCGGCAAGACGATGGATGTGCTGTGGACCGAGTTCCTCGCCGATCTCGCAGAAGGCGTCGACCGTCGTGCCGCGGCAATCAAGCGCGAGCCGGACAACACCGGGACGCCGCTGATTCCTTTGTACTGGAGCGTCGAGGACATTGCGCCGGCGCCGCAGGGCGCGGTGTACGCGGTCATGGACAACGGAATCACGCGCACTTACCTCGAGCGCATCGAACCGGACGGTGCGGTCACCCAGCTCAAGGGCCTGAATGCCGGTGCGCGCATCGATTCGCACGGCGACGACGCGGTGCTCGTGACGCAGCCGGAAATCTGCGACAACTGGAATCTGTTCTTCGACCTCTACCTGTACACGCGCGCCGACGGACTGAAGCGTCTCACCCATTGCGCGCGCCTGCGTCGCGCCGTGTTCGCAGGCACCGATTTCCTTGCGCTCAAGAACGACGCAGGCGTCACGAGCCTCGTGCTCGTTGGCCGTGACGGACGCGAACTGCGCACCGTGTATGCGCCGGGTGCCGATACGGAACTCATCGATCTCGCTTCCACCGACGACGGCAAGCGCGCGGCCGTCGTGCAGAAGAAATTCGGCCGTTGGTCGGTGGTGGAGTTCGATCTGGCATCCGGGCGCGACGTTCCCGCGACCCGCCTGTCACTCGATGGCCCGGCGTTCGAGCCTTCTTATCTCGCCGATGGGTCGCTCGTTCTCGTCGCAGCGCGCGATGGTGTCTACAACGTGTGGCGCCACCAGGCGGGCGGCAAGCTCGTCCGGCTCACGAACACCTATACCGGAGTGACCGCGCAGGCGTTGGGAAGCGACGGCGCGTTGACGGTGGTGACACTCGAGCACCAGGGTGTGGCCGTGCGCCGCCAGGCAGCGCCTTCGGCGCTCGCGGAAATCACCGTAAGCGCGCCGCCGCCGGCTGCGGCCGAGCCCGCGCCCGCACCGGCGGCGGAGACCGGGTCGCTCCTGAAGGACGAGCGCAGCTACCTCGCTCTGCGATCGCTGTATCCGCGCGGGTGGTTGCCGGCCATCTATGCCGATCGCGGCCTGACCGCGTTCGGCGCGAGCATCTTCGGTTCGGACGCGCTCGCGTTTCACCGGTACAACCTGACCGCGATGTACGAGACGTCGCAGAACGAACCGATCGGCAGCTTCGAATACATCCTGTACGACCGCCACTTCTTCGCCCTCACGCGCGAGCTGAACCCGCTCGCATCGACCGGCAGCGGCAGCGACGAGAAGACGACGATCTACGAGCGCCACACGACGGGCCAGTGGGTTTCGACGCTGCCGTGGCTGCGCCTCGAGCATCGCGTGACGCTTGGCATCGGCGCCGCCATCGATCGCACCGACCACGTAGTGGTCGACACGGTGACGACCACGTCCGCCGACCAGAAGCTCGCGGCGGCCTACATCGAATACGACGGGCGCAACACGAACTGGCTCGCGGAAGGGTTCAACCGCGGCGTGCGCGGCCAGGTTCTCTACGAGACGTACAAGCCGTTTTCGTCGAACGACTTCGACGGTTCGCTGGTGCGCTTCGACGGCGAAGGCTATCTGCCGCTCGGCCCCACGGTGCTCGCCGCCCGGTACACCGAGGTGCACGCCAACGGCAGCACCGGGCGCTACCAGCTCGGCGGCGCGATCTCGCTGCTGCCGCTTGCGGTGCCGAAGCTGACCGACCGCGACCTGCCGTTGCGCGGCTATCGCGGCGACGAGCCCGAGCTGCGCGGCCGCAACGCGCGTCTCGGGACCGTCGAATTTCGCACACCGATCATGGATATCGACCGCCATGCCATGGTCCCCCCGTTCGGTATCAACCGGCTGTCCGCGAGCGTGTTCTTCGACATCGGCACGGCCTGGGACAGCGGGTCGCCGTCGAAGTACTACCGGGGCGTCGGCGCGGAAATGCTGGGCGAGGTTAAGCTGCTGTACATCCTCGAACTGCAGGTGCGCGTCGGCGTCGCGGTCGGCCTGGACGATCCGGGCACGACGCGGGCGTACGCCGCTCTCGGACGGCAGTTCTAGTGCTGACGCCATGCCCAACCATCGCAATCGCTTTCCCGGGCGGCGACGCTTTCTCAAGCAGTCGACCGCCCTTACTGCCACCGTGGTGGCGCTGCCGCTGCCGCGCCTGGCCGCTGCGCGATCGCGACCCACGCCGCCGCAAGAATCCGGGCGCAATGCGCCGCCCGTGACAGGCGCAACCACGCGTCCGCAGGCGCGCCGCCGCGGGGGTCAGAAGAAGTGAGGCGTCGATGCGAGAGCCGCTGCATCGCCTGAGTGCGGTTCAGCTCGCGCGCCTGATCGCCGACGGCCAGGCCTCGGCGGAGGTCGTAACGCGGTCGTTCATCGATGCGATCCACGAGCGCGAAGGCCAGATCCAGGCGTTCGCATGGTTCGACGCCGATCGAGCGATCGCGGCGTCTCGCGAACTGCATCTCGTGCAACGGCGCGGTCCGTTGCATGGTTTGCCGGTAGCGATCAAGGACAACATCGATACGGCGGATCTGCCGACGAGCTACGGATCGACGATCTACCTGTCGCACCGGCCCTCCATCGATGCAGCAGTCGTTTCGCTTCTGAAGGACGCGGGCTGCTTCGTGCTCGGCAAGACGGTCACGGCGGAACTCGCCAACTTCGTCCCCGGTCCGACGCGCAATCCGCACAACCTCGAGCACACACCGGGCGGCTCCTCGAGCGGCAGTGCCGCGGCCGTCGCCGCATATCTGGCTCCGCTCGCCCTCGGTACTCAGACCGCAGGCTCGGTAATCCGGCCGGCTGCATATTGCGGCGTCATCGCCTACAAGCCGTCGCCACGGCTGGTGCCGCGCGCCGGCGTCAAGCCGAACTCCGACACGATGGACGAAGTCGGTGTCTTCGCGCGCTGGGTCGAAGACGCGGCTTTCGCGGCGGCCGTGCTCGCCGGCAAGCCTGCATGGAAGGAATTGCCCGCGCAGGGACTTGCGGGAACGCCGCCCGTCATCGGCAGCACGGCGACGTCGCATCGCGCGCTCGCGGCCGCATCGATGCTCAATGCGCTCGAAGCGGCGGTCAGGAAACTCGCTCACGCCGGCGCGCGCTACGCCGAGCTCACGTGGCCGCGGGTTTTCGACGGCCTGTTCGATGCGCAGAAGACGGTGCAGGTCTTCGAGACCGCACGCGCGCTTGCCGCGGAGTTCGCCTACCGGCGCGATCTGCTCTCCGTGCGGCTGATCGAGCTGATCGAATCGGGCCGCGCAACGTCGACGCAGGAATACGTCGCGGCATTGCAGCTCGGCCGCGCGTGCGCGGCGGCGATCGACAGCCTGTTCGGCGCGGCCGACGTGGTGCTGGCGCCGAGCGCGCCTGGCGAAGCGCCGAAGGGCATTGGCTCCACGGGCGACCCGATCTTCAATCGCCCCTGGCACCTGCTCGGCTGCCCGATGATCAACGTGCCCTGCGGACACGGCGATGCCGGATTGCCGCTCGGACTTTCGGTGATCGGCCGTCCCGGCGACGACGCGCGGACCTTCGCGGCTGCTGCCTGGATCGAACGCGCGCTGCGCGAGTAGCCGGCTCAACCTTGCAGCGGTGGCAGCGCGCGCGGGCGCCGATCGGCTCCCGTTGCGACGTATACCAGTGTCGCTTCCGTCACCTTCACGACGTCGGCCTGCAGGCGCATGCGCTCGGCGTAGACCTCGACCTCGACGGTGATCGACGTGGTGCCAGTCTTGAGGATGCGGCCGTAGAACGACAGGAGATCGCCGACGAACACCGGATTCTTGAAAAGGAAGCTCGTGACGGCGATGGTGGCGACGCGTCCGTTTGCGCGGCGCGCAGCGGGAATGGCTCCGGCCACGTCGACCTGCGCCATGATCCAGCCGCCGAACACATCGCCGTGCACGTTGGCATCGGCCGGCATCGGCATGACGCGCAGTACCGGATCGCCGTCAGGCAGGCAGGTTTTTTCCACGGCGGGCGCGCTCATTGGCGACCTCCATGCGACTTGTCAAGCGCCGCGAGCGCCATGCGATCGACTACCTGCGGTGCAAGCAGCTTCAACCACATTCCCGCCCTGCCGCGCCCGGTCATCACGAGTTCGCGCCGTCGCGTGCGCATGGCCCCGATCATCTGGCGCGCGCATTCCTCTACCGTCATTCCATCCTCCTCGGATAACCCCGATACGCCCGCCGTCGTGCCGTCGGCATTCAAGCCATGACGGCGGATCTCGGTGGCGACAACTCCCGGAAAAACCCTTGTGACCGCCACGCCCGAGCTTTCCAGCTCGATGCGCAGCGCCTCGAAGAATCCACCCAGCGCGAACCTGCTGGCGCAATACGCGGTGCGCCGGCACGCCCGTCTTGCCGGCCATCGAGGAAACGCCGACGATCAATCCTCGTGTCTTCCTCAGGTGCGACAACGCGAAGCGCGTGAGCGCGACACAGGACAGGAAGTTCACGCGCAAGAGCCTTTCGTAGGTCGAGAAATCCGTCGTGTCCTCGAACCAGGCGTGCATCGATACGCGGGCTTGTTGACGAGCACATCGAGGTGCCCGAAGGCGTCGACTGCCCGTTCGATCAGTACACGGCATTGCGCGTCGTCGGTAACATCGGTCGGCTGCACCAGCCTCCGGGCGCCGCGCGCGCGGCAGTCCGCTGCAACGGCTTCCAGGCGATCGGCGGAACGTGCGGCGAGCACCAGATGCGGTTTTTCCCCGCTCAACTGGCGCGCGAGTTCGGCGCCAATGCCCTCCGATGCGCCCGTGATGACGATGACCCGGCCGGTGAAGGCCATGCAGTTCTCCAGGCGCGCGCGCGCCGTGAGCGGATAATCGAACAGGCAAGCAACGATATCAACCCGTTGGAACGATGCGAGGAATAAGACGCGGCGCTGGCGCCGGGCTGGCGATCCCGCTTCGCCCCGGCGAATCGCGCAATGACTGGCAGACGCTCGGCGTGCTGCTGCCCTATCTGTGGACCTACAAGGGGCGCGTGCTGTTCGCCATCACGTGCCTGGTCGGTGCCAAGGTCGCGGTCGTCGGCGTGCCCGTGCTGCTCAAGCACATCGTCGACGCCTTCGTCGTGCGGGCCGGCGCGATCAATGCGACGGCGCTCGCGGCGGTTCCACTGGCGTTGATCGTCGCGTACGGCCTGTTGCGCATTTCCACTTCGGTGTTCACCGAGCTGCGCGAGTTCTTCTTCGCCAGGGTGACGCAGGCGGCCGTTCACACGCTGGCCCTGAAGACGTTCCGCCACCTGCATTCGCTGTCGCTGCGTTTCCACCTCGAGCGGCGCACCGGCAGCGTGACCCGCGAGATCGACCACGGCATGCGCGGCATCTCCTCGCTCATCAGTTACACCCTGTATTCGATCCTGCCGACGCTGATCGAGCTCAGCCTCGTGCTCGGCTACCTGCTGTGGCACTACGAGATCTGGTTCGCTGTCATCGTCGCCGTGAGCGTCACGATCTACATCACGTTCACGTTCACGGTGACCAACTGGCGCACGCAGTTCCGCCGCCAGATGAACGAGCTCGATTCGAAGGCAAGCGCGCGCGCGGTCGACAGCCTGCTCAACTTCGAAACGGTCAAGTACTTCAACAACGAGGAGTACGAGGCGCGCCGCTACGACGGCACGCTGGCGCAGCAGGAGCGCGTGGCGATCAAGTCGCAGCAATCGCTCAACCTGCTCAACACCGGGCAGCAGTTGATCGTCGCCATCGGGTTGACGCTGATGCTTTGGCGCGCCGCCACCGGCGTGGCGAACGGCAGCATGACGGTGGGCGACCTGGTGCTGGTGAACGGCTTCATGATCCAGATGTACGTGCCGCTGAACTTTCTCGGCGTCATCTATCGCGAGATCAAGCAGGCGCTCACGGACATGGATCGCATGTTCCGCCTGCTCGACGAGCAGCGCGAGATCGCCGACGGCCCGGATGCGCGCCCGCTGCAACTCGCCGGTGCGACGGTGCGTTTCGAACGCGTCAACTTCGGCTACGACGCGCGCCGGCAGGTGTTGTTCGACGTCGATTTCACCGTGCCCGCCGGCACGACCACCGCCGTGGTGGGCGCGACGGGATCGGGCAAGAGCACGCTCGCGCGGCTGCTGTTCCGCTTCTACGAAGTGCAGTCCGGCCGCATCCTGGTCGACGGGCAGGATATCCGCAGTCTCAAGCAGCAGTCGCTACGGTCGGCGATCGGCATCGTTCCGCAGGACACCGTGCTGTTCAACGACACGATCGAATACAACATCGCGTACGGACGTCCGGGGGCATCGCGTGACGAGGTGGTCGCGGCGGCGCGTTCGGCCCACATCCACGAATTCATCGAGCGCCTCCCCGACGGCTACCACACGATGGTGGGCGAGCGGGGCCTGAAGCTCTCGGGCGGCGAAAAACAGCGGGTCGCCATCGCGCGCACGTTGCTCAAGCGGCCGGCCATCCTGATCTTCGACGAGGCCACGTCGGCGCTCGACTCGAAAACGGAGCGCGTGATCCAGGAGGAGTTGGAAGCGATCGCGGCCGACCGCACGACGCTCGTCATCGCGCACCGCCTGTCGACCATCGTGTACGCGGACCAGATCCTGGTTCTCGATCACGGCCGGATCGTCGAGCGCGGCACCCATGCGGAACTCCTGCTGCGCGGCGGGGTTTATGCACGCCTGTGGGAGTTGCAGGCGCGCGACGAGGACCGTGCGCAACCGGACCTGGACCCGCAAGAAGTCGCGGCTTAGGGCGCTTTTCGTTCGTTCACCCGGGCTGCCAACCCGGCTACGCTAGGGGCCACGATGCCGCAAGCACGGCGTCGGGTCCGCAATTGTCGATGGGAGTCGGCATGTTGAAACGATGGCTTCTTGCCGCTCTGCTGCTGTCAGCCGGCACGGCGCTGGCACAGGTGCAACCGACGCTGCAGAAGATTCGCAGCACCGGCGTGGTCACGATCGGTGCGCGCCAGGATGCGCTTCCATTTTCCTATCTGGATGCGAACAAGCGGCCGATCGGCTATGGCATCGAGATCTGCAACGAGATTGTCGGGCGCCTGAAAACCGAGTTGAAGCTGCCGAGCGTGCGCGTCGAGTACGTGCCGGTAACCGCGGCGAACCGCTGGGAAGTCGTGAAGACGGGCAAGGCCGACCTCGAGTGCGGGTTGTCGGTGAACAACCAGGAGCGCCGCAAGGACGCGGGTTACTCGATGCCGTATTTCTTCGCCGGTCTGCGCATCCTCACCAAGGCAAGCTCCGGCATCAAGGATTTCTCCGACCTTGCGGGCAAGAAGGTCGTGACTGCCAAGGGCGCCAATGCCGTGCCGATCCTGCGCAAGCGCATCGAGGATGGCCGCCTGCGCAAGACCGAGCTGCTCGAGCTGCCGAACTACGAGCAGGCGTTCGCGATGCTGGACAAGGGTGAAGCCGATGCGCTGGTGACGATCGACAATTTGCTCTACGCGTACAAGGCCACGGCGCCCAAGCCGCAGGACTACATCGTGACGGGCGATTTTCTCGTGCTCGAAGCGGTCGCCATCGTGCTGCGCAAGGAAGACGCCGAGTTCAAGAAAGCCGTCGATCGTGCCCTGGCGAGCCTGATGATCGATGGCGTGGTCGGCCGGCTGTATTCGAAGTGGTTCCTTTCCCCGATCCCGCCGAGCAACGTCGCCCTGGGCATCCCGATGAGCGCGCTGCTGCGTGATCAATTGCGCTGGCCGAGCGACCGCACCGGCGACGACTACATCACGAACTGACGGCTGGCCCCGCCAGGGGCGCGCCATCGCCAAGCCCGGTGCACGCGCGGCGCTCGTGGTGCGAGCGGGCGGCCGCTCGCGCACCAATCGGTAGATTCCCTTCGACGGACACGCAACGACGTGGGACCGTTTGTCGCACTGCGGCGCTGGTATGTTTGCTGCATGGTTTTTTCCAGTGCAACATTGCCCCCGCCTGCCAATCCGCGCGGCCGCTGGTCGCTGCCGGGCCGGCGCCAATCGAGGAGGAGAAACAACTGATGGTCAATAAAGCATTGAAGGCCCTGGTCGGGGGGCTCGTCGCGGCGCTCGGTTTCGGCGCGCTGCCGGCGCACGCCGGCAAGACCCTGGACGGGATCAAGCAGCGTGGGCAGGTCATCTGCGGCGTGAACACGGGACTGCCTGGTTTCTCGTCGGCCGACACCCAGGGTAACTGGACCGGGCTGGACGTCGACGTCTGCAAGGCGATCGCTGCCGCGACGCTGGGCGATGCGAACAAGGTCAAGTGGGTTCCGCTGACCGCGCAGCAGCGCTTCACGGCGTTGCAGTCGGGCGAGGTCGACATCCTGTCGCGCAACACTACCTGGACGCTCACGCGCGATGCATCGCTCGGCATGCACTTCACCGGCGTGACGTACTACGACGGCCAGGGCTTCATGGTCCCGGTCAAGTCGAAGATCACGAGTGCGAAGCAGCTGAAGGGCGCAACCGTGTGCGTGCAATCGGGCACAACGACCGAAAAGAACCTGACCGACTTCTCGCGCGCGAACAACCTCGCGCTGAAGCCGGTCGTGTTCGAGAAGCTCGAAGCGGCCACGGGCGCGTACTTCTCCGGGCGCTGCGCGGCTTACACGACGGACGCCTCGGGACTTGCCTCCACGCGCAACAAGGAAGCCAAGGATCCGAAAGAGCACATCATCCTGCCCGAGTTGATATCCAAGGAGCCGCTGGGTCCGAGCGTCCGACGCGGCGACGATGAGTGGTTCGCGATCGTGAAGTGGGTCGTGTTCGGGCTGATCGAGGCCGAGGAATACGGCGTCACGCAGGCGAACGTCGCGAAGATGGCGACCGACAGCCAGGACCCGGTCGTGATGCGTCTCACCGGCAAGTCGGAGGACATGGGCAAGCTGCTCGGACTCGAGAAGGA
>Ga0335082_10006317_pt1 | contig 12926 bp, 5 predicted proteins | sample Lox_Sample_41_FD_206718 | JGI IMG/M metagenome (GOLD analysis project Ga0335082, IMG submission 206718) | Soil microbial communities from Loxahatchee National Wildlife Refuge, Florida, United States - Lox_Sample_4.1 | ecosystem: Environmental > Terrestrial > Soil > Wetlands | place: USA: Florida... | reverse complement strand
AGGGATTCATCGGGCTGGGCGCGGTGGAGGACTACTCGGCCGGCGTGGTCCACCGGCACGAGCAGACGCTGAAGGGTCCGAAGGCGGATCGCATGGAGCTGCTGCGGCACACGCACGCGCATTTCGGTCAGATCTTCATGCTGTATCCCGACCCTGAGCTGGCCATCGACAAGATCCTGGACGAGGCCGCGGAGGTTCCGCCCAATGAGGAGCTGAGCGATGAATACGGAGTGCATCACAGCGTCTGGCGTATCGATGAACCGGGCACCGTGGCTCGCATCAGCGAACTGATGGCCGACAAGAAGCTGCTGATTGCCGACGGACACCATCGCTATGAGACCGCGCTGGCCTTCAGCCGCGAGAACGCGGAACTGGCCGGCGCCGATCGCGTGATGATGACCTTCGTGAACATGCACTCGCCGGGTTTGAAGATTCTCGCGACGCACCGGCTGCTGAGCGGGCTGGACGGATTCGACGCGGCGGCTCTGGCCGCCCGCCTAGGGGCGACGGCGGTTCCACTCGACCGGCTGCATAGCGTTTTCTCCACCACGGCGCCGGACCGGCTGCGGCTGGGGTTTGTGGCGGCGGGTCAGCAAAGCGCGTTTCTGGTGGATCGCGCGCGCGGGCCGCAGGATCTTGATGTCCGTTACCTGCATGACGAAGTGCTGGGCGAGGCGCTGGGCATCAGTGAGCACGATGTGCGTGAAGAGAAGTACCTGAAATACGTCCGTGGGATGGACGCCGCGATCGAGCGCGTGCAGGCCGGAGAAGCGCAGGCGGCGTTCCTGCTGGAGCCGACCACGGTGGAACAGGTCGGGAACATAGCGTTTGGCGGCGGCGTGATGCCCCAGAAATCGACCGATTTCTACCCGAAGCTGCTCAGCGGCCTGACCATCTACCAGCTGGGCTGAACCAGCCCACCTTCCCCGCTGCCACGCCCGGCAACAGCGTGGTATCGTAGATAACCCAGGGGGGCGGGTGGCGATGAAACCCATTCTCAGTGTCTTTTCCTTGAGTCTGGTCTGCGCGCTGGCAGGGTTTGCCTCGGAACTGTCTGAACGGGCCTGGAATCTGGAGAAGAAAGGCGATCTTGCGGCCGCGCGGGAACTGCTGGACCGCGCTGCCCACGCCCCCGGAGCTGCCGCCTCCGACCTCGCTGACTGGGCCGGGTATCTTGACCGGCATCGCGACCCGCAGGCCCGTCCCGCTCTCGAACAGGCGCTGGCCGCGGCTGCGGGCGAACAAAAGGCCGCCATTTCGCGCGAGCTCGTTGTGGCCGATCTGCTCGCGGGCGACAACGACGCTGCGCGACGGCATCTGACTGCATATCACGATGCCGGCGGCAAAGACCTCGAATGGCCGTCAACACCGGCCGCACCGCGACGCCAGACCAGCCTGGTGACTATACCCGGCCCGCTGCCGTCGTTTTCGCGTATGGCCGCGCTGGCTCCGGATCTCGATGCGCCAAGCGTGCTGAGCGCTCTGGCGCGCAACGTGGTCACCAACGGTTATCAAGCGTCCTCGAACAGTGACGCGCTCGATCAGACCGAATACCTGAAACTGGTGATCCGCTACGTTTCTCAGGCGCGCGAGCTCTCCAAGCTCGCCGGCAAAGACGCCGTGATTCGCGTACCCACGTGCGACTCCATCGAAACCGGCGATTTGCTGCGCGTTCTCGGCTATCGCATCCGGGGAAGCTGCGGGAGCGACGTGGTGCTGGAGACGGTGAACCCCTCGCGTGCCTTCCTCACCATCGATTCCGGTTTCCCCCTGGCCGGGCTGGAGCAGGCGCTGCGCACCAACCGTCCCTTCACCTACGAGTACAAGTCGGTCGAGGTGCCGGTGGTGTACGGGCCCGACTACTGGCTCGGGTCGCACGGTATTCAGGGCGGCGACCTGCTGGACGCATTCCTGAACGATCCGTCGCTTTGCCGGCTCTACCTGGCAATGACAAAGCTCGATCCGGCCACCGCCGATGAGATTCGCAAGAGTGTCGCTTCCACGCGCCTGCGCATCTTCGCCCACGTGATCGATTTCTTCGGAGGGATGTTCGAGATCCGCGACGGACGCGCAGTGGCGCCGGGTGGCCCGCGAACGGACCGGGTGTGGGCAGAACTGGCCGGCGCCTCGCCAGAGAAAGGCGCCGATTTCTTCGACAAGTTAATCTCGAAAGACGACGGCTGGCTGGCCAGCTATTACGATTCGCTCGCGCGCATCAGCGGACCGGTGCACGATTACCTCACGGAGCCGGAACGGCTGAAGCGGTTCTATCTGGCGATTCGCGGCAAAGTGACCAGTCCTGGCCCGGCGCGACCGGTGTTCCGTTCGAATACCGATATGGTGCTGCTCACCAACCGTCTGCGCATCGACGCAAACGGAAAGCCTGTGATCCCGGGCGGTCTGGACGCCTGGCGCGATCTGTTCGTGCATCACACCATCGGCAAAACGGACGCGAAGCTCTCGAAGGCGGCAGCCGGCTGGAAAGAGTCTGACGACGTGCTGGAGGCGCTGTTTGGGCTGTGCCGCAAGATCACGGATAATGAGCCTTTGCGCATCTTCATGTCGCTGAGCGACGTGGATCGCGGGCGCCGCATTCCGCTCGACACCGCGACGGCCGCAAAGATGATCAAAGACTGGCGCGACTATGGCGCGCAGTACCCGATTTTCGCCGAAGTGACCGATGTCAGCGCCCCAACGCTGGTTCACTTCCTCGACGCGGCGGAAGGAATCAGCGGGATGAAGGAAGGGCTGCTGCGAGCCGACACGGCCGGTACGATGCAGGCGCTTGTCGGGCTCTGGCAGATCCTCTACCGGAACGGCTCGATTACGCCGGCGAACGCAGACAAGACGCTGGCGGCGATTGTCGCCGGCTTCACGAAGATCTCAAGCCAAGAGGAGCTTTTCGCCGCCGGGCGATCCGGTGTGAACACACTGCTGGCGGCAACCGGCGCCACTGCAATGCCGCAGGAGCGTCTGGTGGAGCTGCTGGGAGGTCCCGACGGGCCGTCCGATCCCGATACGCGCGGCGACATGGTCCGCAACATAGCCATGATCTTCGAGGCGCAGCGCTTGATCTCGATTTCCGATCTTTTTGCTATTGCCGACGGACTGGCCGCGCACGGAGAGAAGGGCAATTCCGCGCTGGTGGCGAAGGCCGCGGCACGCATTGCCGACGTGCAGCTTCCGCACGCTTCCCTGAGCTCGGTGGAAAAGAATGTGTTCACGTTCGGCTACTGGTCTGAGCGGCACGTCGAAGCCGAGCGAAAGATGAACCTGAAAGCGGAGATCGATCGCGCCGGGTCGGACGCAAGGAAACTGGCGGAGATCCGCGGCGATCTGGCTCCGTTGCTGCGCGACAGCCTGGTGGGACTGAACTACGCCTACTATGCACCGCCGGGCGCTGAGATTCTGCAGACCAATCCGCTGTTCGTACGCAGTCACGATTTCATCGGCCTGAACGGGCCGGGCCAGTCATGGAAGACCACGGAAGTGGAAGGCGGCGGATGGCCCACCAACAGCGGCGGAAAGCTGGCCGGTTCGCTCGCAGAGCTGCCTTATGCGCTGGCACAGGCGGAACAGAATTTTCTGGTGCCGAGCCGCGAGCAGGCGCTCATCTGGTCCGACCTGGTTCCGCAGTTGCTAATGAGTTCGACGGTTCCACGCTGGTGGCATGTGTCGCCGGCGCACACCCACTGGGTGCAGTTGCACATGGACTATGGGGAGACTTTACTGGCCGAAGCGGCTTTGAATGCCGGGCGAAGGCAAAACGTGCTGTCGATTCTGCATCGTTATGCCGCCCCGGTCCGGGTGGCCGAGATCGGCGCTCTGCTCGAAGCTGGAGATGCGCGCGACGCCGTAACCAGAACGACGCCATCGGAACTATTTGAGCTGGCGCGCGCATCGGCGCAGGAACATGCGACCGATCCACTGGCCACCGAGATTGGCCAAATCGCCGCCGAGGCGCCGGATCAGGTCAACTATGCCGCGATTTCGCGCCTGTTCGGCACGCCCAAACCGACGCTGGCAAACAGCATGATGCCGCAACTGCTCAGCCTGCGCACGTTCCCGGCGCTGATGGGTTACTCGAGCCGCATTCTGGCGGAAAGCTGGGAGTCGGACCTGCTTTATTACGCGTCGATGGCGGATCAGCTCGATATGCAGCCCGCAAGGCTCAATCTGATGGTTCCGTACTGGACGCGCGAGACCATCGAGGGCATCTTCGCCACGCACCTGGAGGACTGGCCGGCTCTGCTGCGCTCATTGCGATCAGTGGGCAGCGAGGCGCTGACGAAGAGCCACGGCGAAAGAGCGGCGGGCGGCGCGGAGTGACGGATTCGCATGACAAGGATGTTTCGAACCATGGATAAGTCGTGGATCGGCGCGGCGGCGGCCATCATTGTTTCCGGCAGCCTGCTATGGCTGGGAGCGCAGGAACGGCCCACCTTCAAGGTGAAGGTGGACATGGTGGTGCTGAGTTTCACAGTGACCGACAACAAGGGTCATTACGTGACCGGGCTGAAGCCGGGCGATTTCAAGATCACCGAAGACTCGATCCCGGAGAAGATCGCGACGTTCAGCGAAGGCAACAAGCCGCCCGTGGAAGTGCGCGCGGACGGAACGTCGGCGCCCCCTCCGGTCCCCGAGGAAAAGGCGGCCGGCGAGACGCCGGCTGGAACGCGCGCGGACACATCTGTGGGCACCAACGTTTTCGTTCTCTTCGATACGAGCAACTACATGTATCGCGGATTTGTGTATGCATCGGACGCAATTGCCGATTTCGTGCGCGGCCTGGACCGCGCCGATTCTATCGCGGTGTACACGTTCAGCCGTAACCTGAATCGCGCCGCCACGCTGACTCGCGACCGCAACCACGCCATTCTGGGTCTGCGCGAGGCGGTGGCGGGCGACGATTCGGCGCTTTATAACACCCTGCTGCTCACGCTGCGCGACGCCGCGAAGGTCCCGGGGCGCAAGGTGGTGATCGTGTTTTCGAACGGGCCCGACAACGCCAGCATGGTGGCGCCGGACGACGTCCGCGCCGTCGCTGAAGACGAGGGCATTCCCATCTACGTGATCTCGACCTCGGAAGTGAACAAGGACCCGGTCTCCAGCGCGATTTTCCGCCGCATTACTACGCGGACGGGCGGCAAAGCTTACTTCGCGCGCACGTGGCAGAAGCAGGTGGAGGCGTTCGAATCGATCCGCGAGGACCTGGGCAATAGTTACACGATCACTTACTATCCGTCGCCGAATCCGAACGAGGGCTTCCGTAAGATCAACGTGGAGATCGTGTCCGACGTGGCGAAGAAGTACCGGATTCGCGCCCGGCCGGGATATCGACCCAGAGCGTCGTTTGAATAGACTCTATTTCTTTGCGCCCATTCCGCACTGGGCGTGCACCGCGCGCACGGCGCTTTCCAGGCCGTCCTTGTGCACTACGATGCTGATGGTGATTTCGCTCGAGCCCTGGGCGATGGCGATGATGTTCACGTTCTGCTGCGAGATCGCGCTGAAAATGCGGCCGGCCAGTCCCGCCGTACCGCGCATGCCCTCGCCCACAACCGCGAGCAGCCCCACGTTTTCGTCCACCTCAATCGGCTTCAGATATCCGTGCGCCAGCTCCAGCGCGAAGCTGCCCTCGAGCGTCTCCATCACCGAATCGAGCTCTTCGTGCCGAATCAGGAAGCAGAAGTTCTGCCGGTAGCTGGAGCTGGAAAAAGTCAGCACCTCGGCGTTGGCAGCGGCGAGCGAATCGAGCGCGCGGGCCATCATGCGCGTGCCACTGATGGCCGCGCTGGCCGGTTCCAGGGAAATCAGCGCCACGCCCCGCATCGAGGTCACGGCGCGCGGACCGGGATACGATGTTTCCAGCACCGGAACGATGCGCGTGCCGGGGTGGTTCACGTTGAAGCTGTTCTTGCTCCAGACCGGAATGCGGCGCTCCACCAGCGGCGCCAGGGTGCGCGGATGCAGCACTTTCGCACCGTTGTAGGCGAGTTCGGCGGCTTCGGCGTAAGTCACCTGGTCGAGCACGTGCGCGTCCGGCACGAGGCGCGGGTCAGCGCTCATGATTCCGTCGACGTCTGTCCAGATCCACAGCTCGGCGGCGTCGAGCGCTGCGGCAAGAATTGACGCGGAAAAATCGGAGCCGCCGCGGCCCAGCGTGGTCGGCCGTCCGTCTGCCGTGGCGCCATTGAACCCGGTCACCACCGGGATCTCGCCTCGCTCGAACATCGGCCCGAGCTTCGCAGGAGCGGCTTTGCGCGTCTCTTCCATGATGGGGCTCGCGCCGCCGAACACGGCGTCGGTCACGATCACGTCCGCGCCGCTGACGGCGCGCGACGGCACGCCGACAGACTCGAAATACTCGGCCATCATCAGCGATGACAGCCGCTCGCCGATGGCGATGGCCTCATCCACCGACTTCGGGGGGCGCTCGCCGAGGATGCGCACGCCGTGGCAGATACGCCGGAAGTCGGCGAGGAGCGAATCGACGCCGGTAAGAGCGATGGACCGCCTTTCTGAATCCAACAGCTCGGCGCACGCTTCGTGATGGCGCTCGCGCAGCTTGTGGAGGTTGAAATCCAGCCCCGATTCGTCGCCCGCTTCAGCCTTGCGCAGCGAATCGAGGAGCAGGTCGGTGATCTTCGACATCGCCGAGACCACGGCCACCACCGGGCGCTTCCGTTTCTGTTCAAGACAGATCTGCGCCGCCACTTTGATGCGCTCGGCCGAGCCCATGCTGGTACCGCCGAACTTCATTACCAGGAGATCCTTCAACGCGCCAGCTCCTTGCCGTTCGAGGTCCGCTCACGAATGATCTTCAGCATGGCTGCTTCCACTTCGTCGATATTCATCGAGCTCGTATCGAGATACACCGCATCGGGCGCCTGCATTAGCGGCGAAGCCTTGCGCAGGCGGTCGCGTGCGTCCCGCTCGCGCAGACCCATGGCGACAGCGTCTTCGGAGACCGTCTCGCCCGCCTCGGCCAGCTCCCTGGAGCGCCGGCTGGCGCGCACGTCGGGCTCCGCATCCAGGTAGAACTTCAACTCGGCGTTCGGAAACACCACAGTGCCGATGTCGCGACCCTCCATCACCACCGATCCATTTGCCGCCAGCTCGCGCTGCTTCGCCACCATCGCCTCGCGTACCGCCACCACGGCCGAAACCTGAGAGGCCGCATCGCCCACCTCCGGCGCGCGAATCGCCTCGCTGACGTCCTCGCCGTTCAACAACACTGTGCGCGCGCCCGCGGCGAACTCAATGCGCGCCTCGCTCGCCAACCGCCCCAGACGATGCATATCCGAAAGCGCCGTGGCGTTACGCAGCGCCCATAACGCCACGCTACGATACATTGCGCCGGTGTCCACGTAAGTGAAGCCGAGTTTGTCGGCAATGCGGCGCGCGAGCGTGCTCTTTCCCGCGCCAGCCGGGCCGTCGATGGCCACCACAATTCGTTTTGCCAAGAATACATTATCTCGCGAGCAGTACAATCGCTTTATTGAAGGCAGTAGAAGCAGCATTGCGGGGCGCGACAGTCCTCACCCCCACCGAGCGCCTCTCCCGCGAACTCACCCGGCAGGTGGGCCTCGCGCATCGCCGGCGCGGACGAACGTCGTGGCCCACGCCAGATGTCCTTCCATTCGACGCTTTCATTCGCCGCCTTTGGCGCGAGTGGCTGATCGATGCCGAGGGCAGCGCACCAGTGCTGCTCACACCGCTGCAGGAGCGCACCGTCTTCGAACATGTCATCGCCGAAAGCGAGCATGACCTGCCACTGCAGATCGGATCCACCGCCCGGGCGGCGCTGGAAGCGTGGCGGCTGGTGCATGCCTGGCAAATCCCGCTCTCCGATTCGCGATTCACTACCGCCGACGACAGCGATGCCTTCCTGCGCTGGGCGCGCGCTTTCGAAGACCGGTGCGGCCGCGGGAACTGGCTCGATACGGCGCGTTTGCCCGCATTCATCGTGGATGGCCTGCGCGGCGGCTCTCTCGAAGCACCTTCGCGGGTGGCGCTGGCGGGCTTCGATGAGCTCACGCCCCAGCAGAAATCGCTCCTCGCCGCGCTCCCGCACGTCGAGCCTGCCGCCGCACCCGCGCATGATTCGGCACCCGCGCAGACCGAGCTGAGTGACGCCGCCGAGGAGTTCGAACAGGCGGCTCAGTGGGCCCGAGGTCTGCTGGAGCGGGACCCAGCCGCGCGCATTGGCGTGATCGTGCCGAACCTGGCCGAGTGCCGCGCGCAGGTGGACCGCATCTTCCGCGAGATCCTCCACCCGGGCGCTTTCGTTACCGGTCTGCGCGCGTATCATATAGCCCTCGGCCTCGCCCTCGCCGATTACCCGATCGTCGCCGCAGCGTTGCTCGCCCTCGAAAGCGGTCTCCCGCGCATCCCCGCGGATCGGGTCGGCATGCTCCTGCGCTCGCCGTTCATCGGCAATGCGTCGGTCGACATTCGCGCACGCGCCGATGCCGACCTGCGCCTGCGGCGCGATGCTCAGTTCGAACTCATCCCCGCCCGCATGCGCACGCTCCATCCCGCGCTGAACCCGCGCCTCGACCCGCAACCCGAACGCCAGCGGCCGGCCGCCTGGTCGCGGTCGTTCTCGCAAATCCTCAGCGCCTGGGGCTGGCCCGGCGATCACACGCTCTCGAGCGACGAGCATCAGTCCATCGAAGCCTGGAACCAGACCCTCTCCGCCTTCGCCTCTCTCGATGTGATCGTTGCCGACCTCAGCTATGAGGAAGCCCTCCGCGACCTGCGGCGTCTGGCCCGTAGCACTATGTTCCAGCCCGAGGACGTCGGAGCACCTGTGCAGGTAATGGGCACCGGCGAGGCCGCCGGGCTCGAATTCGATTCGCTCTGGATCACCGGCGTGACGGACGAGCAGTTCCCCAGGCAGCCACGGCCGAATCCGTTTCTTCCACTCTCGATCCAGCGGGAGATGAATCTGCCGCACTCGACGCCGCAGCGCGAGGCCGATGACGCCGCCGCGTTGATGCAGCGCCTGATCGCCAGCGCGGACGATGTCCGCCTGAGCTGGCCGGCCAACGATGGCGAGAAGGAGCTCCAGCCCTCGCCGCTGATCGAGCGTTTGGGCGCTGACAGAATCCCGCCGAACCTTCCCGATCCCAGGCCGCGGGGCTGGCATCGCGCCGCTCAGCTCGAATCCATCGGAGACGAAACTGTGCCCCCGCTCGCCGCCGATGCAGCCGCCAGCGGCGGAACACGTTTGCTCAAGGATGTTTCGGACTGCCCGTTCCGCGCCTTTGCCCTCTACCGCCTCGGCGCGAAGCCGCTTGAAGAAGCCGCCTTCGGCGTCCCCGCCACCGAAAAGGGCAGGGCCGTCCACCGCGCGCTCGAATTGATCTGGCAGGAGCTGGGTTCGTACGACAATCTCGTTGCGCTCACCGAAGAACAGCAGAGGGAGCTCATCCGCCGCCACGTCAAAGCCGCGCTGCTACCGTCGCCCTTCCGCGATCTCGAACAAACCCGCCTTGAGCGTCTTATCGGCGAATTTCTCGAGCTCGAGCGCAACCGCCAACCCTTCAACGTCCGGCGTCACGAAGAGAAGAGATCCGTCACGGTTGGCGGCCTCACGGTGCAGATCCGCGTCGATCGCGAAGATGAGCTGGACGACGGCCGCCTCGTGCTGATCGACTACAAGACCAGCAAATCGAAGAACGAAGTCTGGATCGGTGAGCGCCCGCGCGAGCCCCAGCTTCCGCTCTACGCAACTACCGCCGCCGGCCGGCTCGCAGCCGTCACGCTCGCCACCATCCGCACGGGAGAGGTTGGATTCACCGGCATCCAGGAAGGCGATGTTCTCGGCGGCGCGAAGACGATGAGGAAGGAATGCGCCACCCTCGCCGAAGAACGCGAGCGCTGGCGCAACGTCCTCGAACACCTCGCCGCCGAATTCCGAGGAGGCGACGCGCGTGTCGATCCCGCGCCATCGGCCTGCAAGTACTGCGAGCTAAAGGCGCTCTGCCGCGTCCGCGACTATTCGACCACTGAGGAACCCGATGCCGATGAGTGACGCCGCTGCTCGCGCCCGTGCGCTCGATCCCACAGCGTCGTTCATCGTGCAGGCGCCCGCGGGCTCCGGCAAAACCGAGCTCCTCATCCAGCGCTACCTGAAGTTGCTCTCCGTCGTCGACGAGCCAGAGGAGATCGTCGCCGTCACGTTCACGAAGAAGGCCGCGGCCGAAATGCGGGAGCGCGTGGTGAAAGCCCTTCGCCGCGCCGCTACTCGCCACGTCATCGCCGCCTCCGGCCAGGTGTCGCTCTTCAGTGGCGCCGTCGCCATCGCAGACGAACCGCTCCAGCCCCATGAGCGCGTCACCAACGATCTCGCCCTTGCCGTCCTCGATCGCGACCGTGCCGCCTCCTGGGGCCTGCTGGAAAACCCCGCGCGCATCGGCATCAACACCATCGATTCGCTCAGCGCCACCATCACCCGTCGCATGCCATGGACTTCGCGTTTTGGCGCATTCCCGCGCATCGAGGAGAAGGCCGAGGCGCTTTACCGCGAGGCCGCACGCCGGACGCTGCGCTGGATCGAAGGCGAGGGCGAAGCGAGCAAGGCCGTCTGCACGATCCTCCTGCACCTTGATAACGACACCGGCCGCGCCGAATCGCTCATCGCGCGCATGCTTGAAAAGCGCGACCAGTGGTTGCCGCTCATCGGCAGCGGCCGCGAGGACCTGTCCGCCGTTCGCCGCCAGATGGAAGCGACACTCACCGGCATCGTTGAGCAAAGCCTGCGCGATCTTCACGTCCGCTTCCCACGGCATCTGCTGGAGCTCGCCGTCGATCTCGCCGAGATCGACTTCGATGCCACCGACATCGATTGCTGGCGCGAACTCGGCAAGTTCCTCATCACCGGAGAGGGCACGGTGCGAAAGCAAGCCAGCAGAATGGGCTTCCCAAAGAAGCACCGTCGCCATTCCGACTGCCAGCGGCTCCTCGACGGCATCGCGAGCAATACAGCCCTCGCAGAAGCCCTCTGCGAGCTTCGGCATGTTCCCGCGCCACGTTACACGGACGACCAGTGGCGCGCCGTCGAGTCCATCATTCCCCTGCTCCCAGTCGCGGTCGCAGAACTCCGCGCCGTCTTCGGCGAACGCGATCAGATCGACTTCGCCGAGCTCACCCTATCCGCCAACCGCGCCCTCGAATTCGAAGGACAGCCCACCGACCTCAGCTTCGCGCTCGGCTATCGCATTCGCCACATCCTGATCGACGAATTCCAGGACACCTCGCACTCGCAATGGAAGCTCTTCTCCCGGCTCACCGCCGGCTGGGATTCGATCGACGGCCGCACGCTGTTCCTAGTGGGCGACCCCATGCAATCCATCTATCGCTTCCGTGAAGCCGATGTCGCCCTTTTCCTTAAAGCGCGCGAAGAAGGCCTCGGCGGAATTCGACTCGAGCCGCTCATCCTCTCGCGCAACTTCCGCGCCACGCCCGCGCTGGTCGGCTGGGTGAATCGAGCCTTTCCCGGCATTATGCCGGCCACGGACGACAATACCAGGGGCGCAGTCGCCTTCACCGCGTCCGAGCCCGCCCGGGAAGCCGGAGCGGGCGACGCCGAGCCGGTCATCCACGCATTGATCGCCGAGAGTCAGTCCGCCGAAGCCGAGTGCGTCATCGATCTTCTCCGCCACCGCGACCCGGAACGCAGCACCGCGATCCTCGTGCGCGCCCGCAGCCACCTCACCGCCATCGTCGCCGCCCTCAAGCGCGAAGGCATCGACTTCCAGGCCATCGAAATCGATCAGCTCGCCGAGCGCCCCCTCGTGCAGGACCTCATGGCCCTCACCTTCGCGCTTCTGCATCCGGCCGACCGCGCGTCGTATTTCGCCGTCCTCCGCGCCCCCTGGTGCGGCCTCACGCTCGCCGACATGCTCGCGCTCGACACGCCGCAGATGTCCGCCGATGGGGTCCGGCGTCTCGCCCGCATCCAGCCCATCCTGACCCGTGCCGCTGAAGATCGAGGCCACCGCCGTTTGCGTGAGCTGGTTGAAAGCGCGTGGATCGCCCTCGGAGGCCCCTCCTGCGTCGCCCGCGATGCCGACCTCGAAGACGCCTCCACCTACTTCGATCTGATCGAGCGGGTTGACGAAGGGGGCGATCTCAGTTCCTTCGGCGCTCTCCGGAAACGCGTCGCCGACCTGTTCGCCAAACCCGACACGCGAGCGAAAAACGCTGTCGAGGTGATGACCATCCACAAAGCCAAGGGGCTCGAACGCGACCTGGTCATCCTCCCGGGCCTGGGTGAGACCAGCGGCAGCGACGAACAACCGCTGCTTGCCTTTCAGGAACTCCCCAGCGGCGAGCTCATCATGGCGCCGGTCACGCAAAGCGGAAGACCCGAGGACCCTATCGGTGACTGGCAGGCCGCGATCGAGCGGGCGAAGACCGACAACGAGACCGCGCGCCTTCTCTATGTCGCGGCCACACGCGCGAAGTACCACTTGCATCTGTTCGGCACTCTCGCTGATCCCGACAAAAGACCGCGCAAACGCACCTTCCTGGAGCTTCTCTTCTCGGTCGAAGAAGTTGCGCGGAAATTCCGCAGCGCCGAGGCCGGCCGTACCGTCGCCCTTCCCGGCCCGCACCAGCCCCGCACCATCCAGCGCGTCCCCATCGATTGGCGTCCTCCGGCGCCTCCAGCCGCGGTCCGTTGGACCCGCGCCGAAGCTCAGCCTTCCGAAGCGCCCCCGATCACCTTCGAGTGGGTCGGCGACATGCTGCGCCACACCGGCACTGTTCTTCACGCCCTCGTCCAGCGCATCGCGCGCGAAGGCCTCGACCGCTGGCCGGCCGATCAAATCCGCGCCCGCGCCGGACATCTCCGCTCGCTGCTCTCCAACGCCGGAATCGTCCCTGCCGACCTACCCGCTGCCCTCGCCCGCGTT
>Ga0335082_10006315_pt1 | contig 12928 bp, 11 predicted proteins | sample Lox_Sample_41_FD_206718 | JGI IMG/M metagenome (GOLD analysis project Ga0335082, IMG submission 206718) | Soil microbial communities from Loxahatchee National Wildlife Refuge, Florida, United States - Lox_Sample_4.1 | ecosystem: Environmental > Terrestrial > Soil > Wetlands | place: USA... | reverse complement strand
TCCGCGGCGGGGTGGGCGAGTTCCGCAACCAGGCGCCCACGAACCTCGTGGCCCAGGCGCGCGCCGCCACCGGGCTGGCGCAGAGCACCGCCCAGCTGGTGTGCGTCGGACCCGGCGTGCCCTCGCCGGACTGGGGCGGTTACTTCGCGAACCCGGACAGCATCCCGGTGGACTGCTCCGGCTTCGGCGGAGTCCTCACCGGCACGCAGGGCGCTCCGACCGTGACCGCGCTGGCCCCGGGCCTCCAGACCCCGCGCGCCTGGCGCGGCTCGCTGAGCCTGGAGCGCCGTCTCACGCAGCTGCTGCGGCTCTCCGTCGAGGCGGATGTCGCGGAGGGCGTCGCGCAGACCGGCTACCAGGACCTCAACCTCGTCGCGGCGCCGCCCTTCACCCTCGCCGCCGAGGGCGGCCGTCCGGTGTACGTCGCGCCCGGGGCCATCACGCCCGAAACCGGGGCGCCCAGCTTCCTCGCCTCGCGGCGCGACACGGCGTTCGGCTCGGTGATCCTGGCGCAGTCGAACCTCCGCACCCGGTCGCGGCAGGTCACCGCCACGCTCGGCGGCGTCGTGGGCCCCGGCATCGTCTTCTCGGCGTCCTACTCCTGGCAGCACGCCGAGGCGCAGCAGACCGGCATCCGCGGCTCGACGGCGGGCGACCCGAACACCGTCGAGTGGGCGCCGAGCGACTTCGGGCGCGAGCACAGCCTGCTGCTGACCGTGACCTATCCCTTCTCCACGGCACTCGAGATCACCTCGATCGGGCGGCTCACCTCGGGCGCGCCGTTCACGCCGATGGTCGGGGGCGACGTGAACGGCGACGGCCTGCGGAACGACCGCGCCTTCGTGTTCGCGCCGGGCCCGGGCACCGCGGTCGCGCAGGCCATGACCCGGCTGCTGGCCACGGCCTCGCCGTCGGTGCGCGACTGCCTCCAGCGGCAGCTCGGGACGGTCGCGAGCCCGAATTCGTGCCAGGGTCCCTGGCAAGCCACGCTCGACTTCCAGCTCAACTGGCGCCCGGCCTTCTGGGGGCTCAACCACCGCCTCCAACTCTCGGTGATCACCTACAACTTCCTGCGCGGGCTCGACGAGCTGCTGCACGGCGTCGACGGCGCGCAGGGGTGGGGCCTCCAGACCCGGCCCGACGGCACGCTCCTGTACGTGACCGGGTTCGATCCGTCCACCAACAGCTACGCCTACCAGGTGAACGAGCGGTTCGGCGCCAGCTACGGCTCCGCGACCGCGTACCGGCCGCCGTTCCAGATCGGCATCCAGGCGCGGCTCACCATCGGCCCCGACCGCGTGCGGCAGGCGCTCGACGCGATGCGGGGCGGCGTGCGCGGCGGCCTCGCTGGCTTCGGCGGCGCCGGCGGCTTCGGCGGCCGCGGGTTCGGCGGCCAGGGCGGCTTCCGCCCGCAGCTCTCGGCCGAGGCGCTGGTCGCGCGGATCGATTCCGTCCTGCCAAATCCGGCCGGCATCGCGCTCGGCATGCGCGATTCGCTGGGGCTCGACTCCGCCCAGGTCGTGCTGCTCACGCCGCTCCGGGACTCGCTCGCCGCGCGCAACGCGGTGCGGGTGGACTCGCTGCGCGACGTGCTCAAGCGCCTCGGCGACAGCCCCGCCCCGAACCAGCTGATCGGGCTCATGCCGCAGCTCCGCCCGCTGTTCCAGGCCGCGCGCGACGACGTGGCGCGCGCGATCATCGAGGTGCACGCGGTGCTCCGCGACGAGCAGTGGCAGCGCCTGCCCCCCGCGGTGCGCGAGTTCCAGTCCACGCTGTTCCGCCGCTTCCAGAGGCCCGGACCGGGCCGGCCGTAGGCCGGGACCCCCGGCGCGCGGCGCTTCCGCGCGCCGGGCCGGCGCCGCCGCTCCCGGCCCGCTCATCGCTGCGCTAGTTTCCCGCACCCTGCGGGAGGGCGGCGTGACGGCGACACCCATCGACTTCCAGCCCCGGATCGACCACACCGAGTACCTCGCCGTGCCCGAGGCGGGCCCCGACGAGCGGATCGACGTGGGCGTGCTGTTCGTCGGCGCCGGCCCCGCCGGACTCGCGGGGGCCATCCGCCTCGCGCAGCTGCTCGAGACGGCGCCGGCGGTGAAGGAGCGGCTCGGCGAGGTCCCGGTCGCCGTGGTCGAGAAGGGCAAGTACCCGGGCGCCCACCTCGTCTCGGGCGCCGTCGTGAACCCGGTCGCCTTCCGCACGCTGTTCCCCGACCTCCCCGAATCGTCGTTGCCGTTCCGCGGCCCCGTGCGCGGCGAGGCGCTGTACCTGCTGACCGGGCGGCACGCGCTCCGGTCGCCGCTGATGCCGCCGACGATGCGCAACCACGGCAACTGGGCGGCGTCGATCAGCGAGATCGCGCGCTGGCTGGGCGAGCGCGCCGAGCAGGCGGGCGTGACGGTCCTGACCGAGACCACCGCGGCGAAGCTGCTGGTCCAGGACGGCGCGGTGCGCGGCGTCTTGACCGGCGACAAGGGCCGCGGGCGCGACGGGAGCCCCGAGGCCAACTTCGAGCCCGGCGCGGAGATCGTCGCCGGCGCCACCGTCCTCGCCGAGGGCGTCAACGGCCATCTCGCCTCGGCGCTCGACCGGCACTTCCACACGGGCGGCCGCAACCCGCAGGTGTACGCGCTGGGCGTGAAGGAAGTGTGGGACGTGCCCCGCCCGCTCGACCGGGTGATCCACACCATGGGATGGCCGCTGCGATGGGGGAAGGCGGCGGCGGAGTTCGGCGGGAGCTTCGTCTACCCGATGGGTGAGCGGCAGGTCGCGATCGGCCTGGTGGCGGGCCTCGACTACAGCGACGCCTCGCTCTCGGTGCACGACCTGCTGCAGCAGCTCAAGCTGCACCCGCTGCTGCGGCCGATTCTCGAGGGCGGAAGCCGCGCCGAGCACGGGTGGGGCGCCAAGTCCATCCCGGAAGGCGGCTTCTACGCGCTGCCCGGACGGCTCAGCGTGCCGGGCGCCGTGGTGACCGGCGATTCGGCCGGGTTCGTCAACGTGCCGGCCCTGAAGGGCATCCACTACGCGATGTGGTCCGGGATCCTGGCGGCGGAAGCGATCTTCGCCTGCCTCAAGCAGGGGCGCGATCCAGCGCTCCTCGGCGCGCTCGCGGGCTACGACGAGGCGGTGCGCCGCAGCTTCATCTGGAGCGACCTCTACCGCGTCCGCAACATGCGGCAGGCGTTCGGCGCCGGCCTCGTGCCGGGGGCCGCCCTGGCCGGCCTGATGACCCTCACGCGCGGCGCCTTCCCCGGGGGCCGGTTCGCCGCCGAGCCGGACGCCCAGCGGCCCGTGGCCCCGCGCCCGCGCAACTACCCGAAGGCGGACGGGAAGCTCACCTTCGACAAGCTGTCGAGCGTGTACGCCAGCGGGAACCGGACCCGCGACACGCAGCCCAGCCACCTGCTGGTCAAGACCGACGTGCCGGAGGCCATCGGCACGGCGTGGATCAACATGTGCCCGGCGGGCGTTTACGAGTGGGTCACCGACGAGCACGGGAAGAAGAGCCTGCGGGTCAACGCACCCAACTGCGTGCAGTGCGGGGCGATCTCGGCGAAGGGGGGCAGGCTCACGCCGCCCGAGGGGGGGAGCGGGCCGGAGTACACGGTGACGTGAAGTGCAGGGTTACACCCTCTCCTTCACACCCTCGTCGCGATCAGGAAAGCCACCTTCTCCAGGAACCGGCGGTCCTCGTCCCCGAACGCCGCCGGAACGTCCGAGTCGATGTCGATCTCGCCGAGGACCCGCGTGCCCCGCATGACCGGCACGACGATCTCGCTCCGGGTCTCGATGCTGCAGGCGAGGTAGGCGGGGTCCGCGCCCACGTCGTCCACCACCACCGTCTGTTTCTCGCGCGCCGCGCGGCCGCAGACGCCACGGCCCACCGGGATGCGGACGTGCTCCGTCGGCCGGCCGCGGAACGCGCGCAGCACCAACGTGTCACCATCCAGCCAGTAGATGTAGACGCCCGTGTAGCTCGGGAATCCGGCCTGGAGCGCGGCGACCGTCCGCTCCAGGACGGCGTCGAGCGGCGCGCTTTCGGCCGAGCCGGCGACGGAGAGCACGGCCTGCTCGGCGGAACTGCGTTCCGGGTTGACGGAGGTCATGAACGCAAGATACCAAACCCGAACCCCCAAGCCCCAACCCCCGGCAGGGGAGTGGGGTTTGGGGTTTGGGGTTTGGGGTTACGCCGCGACGGCCGCCGGCGCTTCCACCTTCTTCACCAGCTCGGCCTCGATCGCGATCTCGACCGTCTCGCCGACCAGGACGCCGCCCGTCTCGAGCACCTGGTTGTAGGTCAGGCCGAAGTCCTTCCGGTCGAGCGTCGCCCGGGCGCTGAAGCCCGCCCGCACGCCGCCCCACGGATCCTTCGCGCTGCCGGCGTACTCCACGTCGAGCACGACCGGCCGGGTCACCCCGTGCATCGTCAGGTCGCCCGTCACCTTCAGCGCACCGGCACCCACCTGCTCGACCCGCGTGCTGCGGAACGCGATGGCGGGGTAGCGCTCGACGTCGAAGAAGTCCGGCGACTTGAGGTGCCCGTCGCGCTGGGCGACACCGGTGTCGATGCTCGCGGCGTCGATCGAGACCTCGACCGACCCGCCGCTGGGATCGCTCTCGTCCATGGCGAGCGTGCCGTCCCACTTGGCGAACCGGCCCCGGACCTTCGAGACCACCATGTGGCGCACGGTGAAGTTCACGCTGGAATGCACCTGGTCGAATGCCCACTGCTGCTTGCTGGACTGCATGGTCGTGCCCTCCTCGGTTGAAGCCTCACGTTTAAGCCTCTAAACACTAGTCGTGATAACGAGTATCGATCCCGGCAGCGCGCTCACGCCTGGCCGGAGCGCGCCTCGTCGAGCAGATCGGCGAGCTGGCGGAGCTGCCCGGCGCCCATGTGACCCAGGAGCCGCCGCTGCTCCGTGACCAGCGGGCCTTCCAGCTCGTCGAGCAGGTCCAGCCCGGCCTGCGTGATCCGGGTCGTGACCACCCTCCGGTCGCCGCCGTCCCGGGCGCGCGTCGCCAGCTGCCGGGCCTCGAGCCGGTCCAGGAGTCGCGTCAGGTCGGGATCCCGGGTCACCATCCGCTCGGCGATCTCGCCGCAGGAAAGGCCCGGCGAGCCCGCGCCCCTCAGGATCCGGAGCACGTTGTACTGGGTGGTCGACAGGCCCGCGGCCTTGAACACGCCCGCGAAGCCGCGCTGGACCGCATCGGCCGTCCGCGCGAGCCCCAGGAGCACTTCTTCTTCGAGGGACCTGAACGGCCGGGTCTGCTTGATCTCGTCTCGCAGGTGGCGTGTCGCCATGGCCACCATGATATATGTTACAACGACTATTGTCAAGAGGAGCGACTTCGGGTGGCATGGGCGAACATCGCTCCCCCTGCGCGCAGGCCCATTGACATGTCGTCATAGAGATATTACTATCTGCGCATGGCTACCACTTCTCTCCGGCAGGCGCCGCTGGACCCGCGGGTCCTCACGGAGGCGGCCGAGATGGTTCGAGTGCTCGGCCACCCGGTGCGGCTGAGGATCGTCGAGCTGCTCGAGGCGGGCGAGCAGACCGTGACCCAGCTCCAGGAGGGCCTCGAGGCTCCCCAGGCGCTGGTGTCGCAGCAGCTGGCGCGGATGCGGGCCGCGGGGATCGTGGCCGGCCGGCGCGTCGGCTCGAAAGTCTGGTACTCCATCGCCGACGCGCGCGTGGTGCGGATGCTGGACTGCCTCAGGCACTGCGACCTGCCGGCGGCGACCGCGCACAGCCTGCCGGAGGTCCGGCAATGAACGCGACCCGGAACGGCCTCGCTTACGGGATGGCGGCGGAGCTGCCGGTCGGCTACGAGGATGCCGTGGCGTTGACGCGCAGCGCCCTCGGCGAGCGGGGGTTCGGCGTGCTGACCGAGATCGACGTGCGCGCGACGCTGAGGAAGAAGCTCGACGTCGACTTCCGTCCCTACGTCATCCTCGGCGCGTGCAACCCGCCGTTCGCGCACCGCGCGCTCCAGAGCGAGCTGCCGATCGGCCTCCTGCTGCCGTGCAACGTGGTCGTCTACGCCGGGGACCGTCCCGGCACGAGCGTGGTGGCCGTGCTGGACCCCGTCGCGCAGCTGGGATTGACCGGGCGCACCGACATGGCGCCGCTCGCAGGCGAAGTGAAGGACCGGCTGGTGCAGGCGCTCGAGAGCGTGCGCCGTGCCGCCGGCTCGACCGTGACACCCGAGAGGAACTGACCCATGAGCAACGCGAAGGCAGTGACCGACGCCACCTTCGAGACGGACGTGCTGAAAGCGTCCGGCCCCGTGCTGGTGGACTTCTGGGCGCCCTGGTGCGGTCCGTGCCGCGCGGTGGCGCCCGTGCTGGACAAGGTGGCCGAGCTGTACGCGGGGAAGGTGACGGTGGTGAAGCTCAACACCGACGAGAACCCGGCGACCTCGATGACCTACGGCATCCGGAGCATCCCGACCGTCGCCCTGTTCAAGGACGGCCAGGTCGTGGACGGCGTGCTGGGCGCCGCGCCCCTGCCCTACTTCACCGAGATGCTCGACAAGCACCTCGGCGCAGCCGGCGCCGCCGCGGCGAGCGCATGAAGCCGGTCACCGTCACCTGGGACGGCGGCGTCCGCTTCACCGCGGACGTCCGCGGCCACAAGATCACCACCGACCAGCCGCCGCAGGGCGGCGGCCGTGACGAGGGCCCGATGCCGCTCGAGCTGGTGCCGGCGGCGCTGGGCACCTGCGTGGCGCTGTTCGTGAAGCAGTTCCTGGTCACGCGCGGCCTTGATGCGGCGGGCCTGGCGGTCCAGGTGTTCACCGCGCCGGAATCGAATCCACACCGGATCGGGCGCTTCGAGGTCACCGTCGCCGTTCCGGGCGGGATCCCGGAGCGGTACCGCGACGCGGTGGCGCGGGTGGCTGAGAGCTGCACCGTCCACCACACGCTCACCCACCGGCCCGAGATCTCCGTGGAGGTTCTCGAGACCTCGCTGACCGCCTAGTCCGAAGCTCTCCCGCGAGCCGGCGGCCCCCTGGCCGCCGGCCGCGCTTCATCTCGTTTCACCACAATCAGTTAGCATAGCCCGTCCCGACCACCCGCAATAGGAACGCATCTTGCGGCACATCGGGGGCGACGACACGGCCCTGAGCAGCGCCCAAGCGTGGGCGCGGCTGACGGGCCCGCGCGTCACGGAGAGACCATGGGCAAGCAGACGCTGACGATCGACGGCAACGAAGCGGCCGCGCGGGTCGCCTACCAGCTCAACGAAGTCATTGCCATCTACCCGATCACCCCCTCCTCGCCGATGGGCGAGTGGTCGGACCAGTGGGCGTCGGAGAAGCGCCCGAACCTGTGGGGCACGATCCCCACGGTGGTGGAGATGCAGAGCGAGGGCGGCGCCGCCGGCGCGCTGCACGGCTCGCTCCAGACCGGGTCGCTGTCGACGACGTTCACGTCGTCGCAGGGACTGCTGCTGATGATCCCCAACATGTACAAGATCGCGGGCGAGCTGACGAGCACCGTGTTCCACGTGGCCGCCCGCTCGCTGGCCGCGCAGGCGCTGTCGATCTTCGGCGACCACAGCGACGTGATGGAAACCCGGGCCACCGGCTACGCGCTGCTGGCGTCGAACTCGATCCAGGAGGTGACGGACTTCGCCGCGATCGCGACGGCGGCCACGCTGGAGTCCCGGATCCCGTTCGTGCACTTCTTCGACGGATTCCGCACCTCGCACGAGGTCGCCAAGATCGAGCCGCTGACGGCCGAGCAGCTGCGCAGCCTGATCGACGACGAGACCGTGCGGGCGCATCGCGCGCGGGCCCTGTCGCCCGACCACCCGGTGCTCCGCGGCTCGGCGCAGAACCCGGACGTCTACTTCCAGGCGCGCGAGGCGGTGAACCCCTACTACCTCGCCTGCCCGGGCATCGTCCAGCGGGTGATGGACCGGTTCGCCAGGCTCACCGGCCGCGCCTACCGCCTGTTCGACTACGTCGGCGCGCCCGACGCCGAGCGCGTGATCGTGATGATGGGCTCCGGGGCGGAGGCCGCCCACGAGGCGGTGGACTACCTGGTCGACCGGGGCGAGAAGGTCGGCCTGCTGAAGGTGCGGCTGTTCCGGCCGTTCTCGATCCGCGCGTTCGTGGACGCGCTGCCGAAGACGGTCGAGGCGATCGCGGTCCTGGACCGCACCAAGGAGCCGGGGAGCGCCGGCGAGCCCCTCTACCAGGACGTGCTCACGGCGCTGGCCGAGACGATGAGCGGGGCCGAGCCGCCGTTCAGGCGCTTCCCGCGCGTGATCGGCGGGCGCTACGGGCTCTCGTCCAAGGAGTTCACGCCCGCCATGGTCAAGGGCGTGCTCGACGAGCTGTCCGCGACGGAGCCCAAGAACCACTTCACGGTGGGCATCGAGGACGACGTCACGCGCACCAGCCTGAGTTACGACCCGACGTTCTCGACCGAGGATCCGAAGACGGTGCGCGCGCTGTTCTACGGCCTCGGGTCCGACGGCACGGTGAGCGCCAACAAGAACTCGATCAAGATCATCGGCGAGGACACCGACAACTTCGCGCAGGGCTACTTCGTGTACGACTCCAAGAAGTCGGGCACGATGACCACCTCGCACCTGCGGTTCGGCGCCAAGCCGATCCGCTCCACCTACCTGGTGAGCCGCGCCAACTTCGTGGCGGTGCACAACTTCACCTTCCTGGAGCGGAACGACCTGCTGGCCCCGGCCGAGCCGGGCTCGGCGGTGCTGCTCAACTCGCCGTTCGGCCCGGACGACGTGTGGGACCGGCTGCCCCGCAAGACGCAGCAGCACATCGTCGAGCGCAAGCTCAAGCTGTACGTGATCGACGGCCTCAAGGTGGCGCAGGCCGCCGGCCTCGGCGGCCGCATCAGCACCGTGATGCAGACCTGCTTCTTCGCCATCAGCGGCGTGCTCCCGAGGGACGAGGCGATCGCGGCGATCAAGAAGGCGATCGAGAAGACGTTCGGGAAGCGCGGCGAGTCGGTGGTGAAGAAGAACTTCGCCGCGGTGGATTCGGCGCTCGCCGCGCTGCACGAGGTGAAGGTGCCCAGGCAGGTGACCAGCAGCTTCGACCTGCAGCCGCCGGTGCCCGCCGAGGCGCCGGAGTTCGTGCAGAAGGTCACGGCCGAGATCATCGCCGGGCGCGGCGACCTGCTGCCGGTGAGCGCGCTGCCCGACGACGGCACGTACCCCACCGGCACCACGCAGTGGGAGCGGCGCAACATCGCCGTCGAGATCCCGGTGTGGGACGAGAAGATCTGCATCCAGTGCGGCAAGTGCGTGCTGGTCTGCCCGCACGCGGTGATCCGCGCCAAGGTCGTGGACACCGCGGCCCTCGCCGGCGCGCCCCCGACCTTCAAGTCGGCACCGGCGCGGTGGCGCGAGTTCAAGGATCGCAAGTACCTGCTGCAGGTGGCCCCGGAGGACTGCACCGGCTGCGCCCTGTGCGTCGACATCTGCCCGGTGAAGAACAAGAGCGAGGCGAAGCTGAAGGCGCTCAACATGAAGCCGCAGCTGCCGCTGCGGGAGCCGGAGCGCAAGAACTGGGCGTTCTTCCTCTCGCTCCCGGAGACCGACCGCACGGTGCTGCGCCCCGAGCAGGTGAAGGACGTGCAGCTGTTCCGGCCGCTGTTCGAGTTCTCCGGCGCGTGCTCCGGCTGCGGCGAGACCCCGTACGTGAAGCTGCTCAGCCAGCTGTTCGGCGACCGCGCCGTGGTCGCCAACGCGACCGGCTGCTCGTCGATCTACGGCGGCAACCTGCCCACGACGCCGTGGGCGATGAACGGCGACGGCCGCGGTCCCGCGTGGTCCAACTCCCTGTTCGAGGACAACGCGGAGTTCGGGATGGGGATGCGGCTCTCCATCGACAAGCAGGCGGAGTTCGCCCGCGAGCTGGTGCGGCGTCTGGCCGGCCGGCTGGGGGAGCCGCTCGCCGCCGAGCTGGTGGGCGCGGACCAGTCCAGCGAGGCGGGCATCGCGGCTCAGCGCGCGCGGGTCGCCCGGCTCAAGACCCTGCTCGCCGGCCTGCCCGACCCCGAGGCCCGGATGCTGGAGTCGCTGACGGACCTGCTGGTCCGGAAGAGCGTGTGGATCGTCGGCGGAGACGGCTGGGCCTACGACATCGGCTACGGCGGCCTGGACCACGTGCTCGCCTCGGGGCGGAACGTGAACGTCCTGGTGCTGGACACCGAGGTGTACTCCAACACCGGCGGCCAGGCCTCCAAGGCCACGCCGCGCGGCGCCGTGGCCAAGTTCGCGGCGGGCGGCAAGCCGAACGCGAAGAAGGACCTGGCGCTCCTGGCGATGGCGTACGGCAGCGTCTACGTCGCCAGCGTGGCGATGGGGGGCGACGACGCCCAGACGGTGCGGGCGTTCCTCGAGGCCGACGCGTACGACGGGCCGTCGCTGATCGTGGCCTACAGCCACTGCATCAACCACGGCTACGACATGCTGTACGGGCTGCAGCAGCAGGACATCGCGGTCAAGACGGGCTACTGGCCGCTGCTGCGGTTCAACCCGGCGCTGGCGGCGCAGGGGAAGAACCCGCTGATCCTGGATTCGAAGGCGCCCTCGCTGCCGCTGGAGCAGTACACCCGCAGCGAGACGCGCTACACGATGCTGGCGCACAGCGATCCGGCGGCCGCGAAGCGGCTGGCGGACCTGGCGCAGCAGGACGTCGCGACCCGGTGGCGCACCTACGCCTTCATGGCGGAGCGGAGCGGCAACGGCGGCGACGGTCACGGCGGCAACGGCGGAGCCGAGTCATGACCGACCTGACCACGGAGTACCTGGGCCTCAAGCTGGCGAGCCCGCTGGTCGCGGGAGCGTCACCGCTGTGCGAGGACCTCGGCAACCTGCGGCGGCTCGAGGACGCCGGCGCCGCCGCGGTCGTGCTGCACTCGCTGTTCGAGGAGCAGCTGACGCGCGAGAGCGACGTCCTGGACCGCGCCCTGTCGGCCGGAACCGACAGCCACGCGGAGGCGCTGAGCTACTTCCCCGACCTCCAGAGCTACAACCTGGGCCCGGAGGGCTACCTCGAGCACGTCCGCAAGGCCAAGGCCGCGCTGGGCATCCCGGTGATCGCCAGCCTCAACGGCGTCTCGAGCGGCGGGTGGATCGAGTACGCGCGGAAGATGCAGCAGGCCGGGGCCGACGCGCTCGAGCTGAACGTGTACTTCATCCCCACCGACGCGCACCTCACCGGGGCCGCGGTGGAGCAGCAGTACTGCGACCTGGTGCGCGACGTGCGGGCGGCGATCAAGATCCCGCTGGCCGTGAAGGTCGGCCACCAGTTCACGGCGTTCGCCAACATGGCGCGCCACCTCGAGGAGTCGGGCGCCGACGCCCTGGTGCTGTTCAACCGCTTCTACCAGCCTGACCTCGACATCGACGCCCTCGAGGTGAGGAGCGCGCTGTCGCTCAGCCAGCCCTACGAGCTGCTGCTCCGGCTGCACTGGGTGGCGGTGCTGTTCGGCCGGCTGCGGCTCGACCTCGCGGTCACGGGCGGCGTGCACGAGGCGCGGGACGCGCTCAAGGCGATGATGGCGGGCGCCAACGTGGCGATGATGACCTCGGCACTGCTGCGGCGCGGCATTCCCCACCTCGCCGCCGTCCGGCGCGACCTGGTGGCGTGGATGGAGGAGCACGAGTACGACTCGATCCGCCAGATGCGGGGCAGCCTGAGCCAGCGATCGACGGCGAACCCGGAGGCGTACGAGCGGGCGAACTATGTGAGCGTGCTGTCGAGCTATGCCGCCCGGTAGGCTGCAGCGTGAGGCGTGAGGGGTGAGAGGTAAGACGTTCAAGTGAGACGTGAGAAGCGAAAGGCGTGAGAGGCAGGTCACCTCTCACGCCTTTCTTCTCACGCCTCCACCTCTCACGGCCTTTGCTTCTCACCTCTCACTTGAACGTCTCACTTCTCACGCCTCACTTCTCACCCTTCCGTTCCCCCGTCTCGCCCTCGGCGGGCTTCGCGGCCGGTGCCGGAGGCGGCGGCCCGGGGCGGGCCGGCGCCACCGGTCGCGCAGCGCCCGGAGTCGGGGCCCGTGGAGCGGCCGGACTCGTGCCGGACGGCCGCGCCTGCGGAGCGGTCGGACGGGCGCCGGGCACTGGAGCCGCGGGCCGCGTGACCGCCGGCCGGGGAGCGCCCGGAGCCGCGGACGGCGGCGCGGCCGGCCTGGTCGCGGCTGCGCCGCCCGCAGGAGCGGCGGCGGGCGCGGAGCCCGCCGCCTCCTTCGCCGCCTGCCTCGCCTCCTCCGCCAGCACGCGCGCCCTGATGTGCTCGGCCTGGGTCTTCCGCTCCTTCTCGGCGAGGAACTCCTTCTCCTTCTGCTCGTTCTCGTCGGCGGCGATCGTGGCCTTGATGGTGCGCTCGACCAGCCCCTTGAACGCCAGGACGCCGTCCCGGAGGATCCGGCTCTTCATCATCGCGCTGCCGCCGCGCGAGGCCATGACGCCGAGCTGCCCGGCCTGGTCGGCGAGGTAGCCGAGGTTCCGGGTCATCGCCTTCTGGCGCAGCTGGCCGAGCTCCCTGGCGAGCTGGGTCGCGTACATGTCGCCGCCCTTCTGCGTGGCGGCAAACTGCTCCACCAGGGCGCCGAAGTGATCCGTCTCCTTGAGGACGTGCTCGAGGTACTCGACGGTCTCGGTCGCCTTCGCGGAAAGCTTGAACCCCGCCATGGACGCCTCCGGCTGCCCGGGCTGTCTACCCGCTCGCCCGGTCGCAGGTCAGCACCAGCTTCCCGAACACCGCGTCGGATTCCAGCAGCCGGTGGGCCTCGGCCGCCTGCGCCAGGGGGAAGCTGCGCTCGACGACGGGCCGCACGATGCCGCCCTCGAACAGGGGCAGCACCTCGGCCGTGAAGCGCGCGGTCACGCCGATCTTCTCCTCGAGGGTACGCGCCCGCAGCACCGTG
>Ga0335082_10006313_pt1 | contig 12933 bp, 10 predicted proteins | sample Lox_Sample_41_FD_206718 | JGI IMG/M metagenome (GOLD analysis project Ga0335082, IMG submission 206718) | Soil microbial communities from Loxahatchee National Wildlife Refuge, Florida, United States - Lox_Sample_4.1 | ecosystem: Environmental > Terrestrial > Soil > Wetlands | place: USA... | reverse complement strand
CCCGCTGCCCCCCGGTTCGGGTGGCTATCCGCCAACTCCGCCTCCCGGTGCGCCGACGGCGTATCAGGGAATGCCGCAGAATGCTCCGGAAACTCCGACGCAGAGCACAGATTCTTCATCCGGCGAGGTGAAAAATGTCTAACCCAGTCACAACGCCACCACCGCCGCAGTTTTCTCCGCTACCTCCGCTGCCGCCGGCGCGCCAGCGGTCGTTTGCCGGACCGTTAGTTCTGATCATTGTCGGCGTAGTCTTCCTGCTCGGCACGATGCGCGTGCTCTCAGTGGGCAAACTGGCCCATTTGTTCGCAAATTACTGGCCGGTGCTGCTGATTCTGTGGGGCGTAATCAAGATCATCGAGCACCAGCAGGCACAGCGCCAAGGCACACGCTCCTCGGGAATCGGCGCAGGTGGAGTCTTGCTCGTGATCATGATCGTGGTCTTCGGCCTGATTGCCAATCAACTGGAGCGGGTGAACTGGTCAGGCCTTCGCGAGGAAATGGGCAACGACGGGGACTTCCCCAACTTCTTCGGCGACAACTACAGCTACAACGATCACCTGGAGCAGGCCTTCCCCAGTGACGCAACCTTGAAGGTGATCAACAACCATGGCGCGGTGAGCGTGCATGCCTCCGACGACGACAAGATTACCGTCGTCGTGCGCAAGCGCGTGGGGGCTGACAGTCAAGAAGACGCCGACAAATACAACAGAGACAGCAAGCCCACCATCACCACGATCGGAGGACTGGTGACGCTCAACGCCAACGTTGAGGCCGCGGGCGATCATCCGGTCGAGACCGACCTCGACGTGTCTCTGCCCCGCAAGGCGCCGCTAACGATCACTTCACGGCGTGGCGATGTCGCGGTTTCCGGACGTAGCGGCAACGTCGACATCTCTACGCAGCGCTCCGACACCTCGGTTGACGATGTGACCGGCAGCGTGAAGGTGAGTCAGGACAAAGGCTCCGTCCGGGTCGAACAGGTTGGCGGCGACGTGCATGTCGAAGGCCGCGTCAATGAAGTCAGCGTGACCGACGTCAAGGGCTCCGCACAGCTCGAAGGCGAGTTTCAGGAGAGCGTGAAACTCGAGCGCATCGCCAAGACGGTCACCTTCAAGTCATCGCGCACGGATATGGAGTTCTCGCATATCAGCGGCTCGCTCGATCTCGATTCCGACGACCTGCACGCCGACCAGATCGTCGGCCCACTGCATTTGACCACGCGATCGAAGAACATCCGACTGGAGAGCGTTTCGGGCGACGTGCGCCTGCAAGACGACAACGGTACCGTCGAACTCGGTATGCGGACTTTAGGCAACATTCAGATCGACAACCGCAACGGCGATGTGCAATTAACAATTCCGGAGAAGGCGGGCTTCCGCCTCGATGCTCGCACACGCAGCGGCGGCGAGATTCAATCGGAATTCCCGGAACTGAAGGTCAACAACGACGAGCACGAATCGAAGGCCAGCGGCACGGTGGGCAGTGGTGCGTCACATATCGTGATCAACAACGAGCACGAGGGCATCGGGATTCGCAAGGCGTCGAACGCTCCGCCACCGCCGACACCTCCGACTCCGGGCAAAGCAGGCAAGGCGCTTCCACCGCCGAAGGAGAACGTGGAGCCGACGGAGAACTGAGGTGGGCAGGTTTCAGAGTTTCAAGGTTTCAGAGTTTCAAAGTGCTGAAGGGTGTGGCGCGTTTCCAGTCCGTAGCTCCCCTCTGTTCGTTCTTACTTTGCAACCTTGAAACCTTGAAGCTTTGAAACCTGCTTTTCGTTGGCTAAGTCTTCCACCCTGGCAAGTACTTCATCTTCACTCATCGCCGTCGAATTGATGACAACCGCATCTTCCGCTGCTACCAGCGGCGAAGTAGCCCGGGTCCGATCGCGGCGGTCACGTTCGCGCAGATCGGCGGCCACCTTAGCCGCGACTTCCCCTGAAATATGTTGCTGCGCCATGCGCCGCTGTTCGCGCACCACCGGATCAGCATCGAGAAATATCTTCAAGTCAGCATCCGGAAAGACCTTCGTCCCGATGTCGCGGCCTTCCATCACGACTCCGCCGCCCGCTCCCATTTCGCGCTGATGCGATACCATCCACTCCCTAACCTTTGGGTACACAGAGACTCTTGACGCCGCCTCCGTCACGTCGCCCTCGCGAATGCGCGTGGAGACATCTCTCCCGTCCAGCAGTGTGCGATTGCCGCCAACGGTCGGCTCCAGCTGAATGCGAGACCCCTCCGCCAGTTTCACCAGTGCGGTCTCATCGTCGAACGAAGTGTCATGATCAATCGCCTTCAGCGCAAGCGCGCGATACATCGCGCCGCTCTCCAGATTCACGTAGCCAAGCTTGCGCGCCAGACGCGACGCGATCGTACTCTTCCCCGCTCCCGCGGGCCCGTCAATTGCAATAATGAGTTTTCGAGGATTGCTCTGCGTGGGCTGGTCGGTCATGAGTCGTTCTCGATTTTACACGGGAAATCTTGAGGCACCCCCGTACAGTCCAGGAGACACAAACTCTATCGATCCCTATAGGGAGGCGCTTCCCCGCCTGCCCGCAAGTCTTCCCGAGTCCATCCCATCTCACGCAGCTTGCTTATGCTGAGCGAGTCGTGCCGCTTCGCCAGCCGTACCCCAGCGTCATCACGTACAAGATCGCAGTGGTAGAAATCCGGGATCGGCAGGCCGAGCGCGCGATACAGCAAAATCTGACGCGCGGTCGACTTCAACAAATCCGCACCTCGCACCACTTCGGTGATCTGCATCGCGGCGTCGTCGACGACCACGGCGAGCTGATACGCCGGAACATCATCGCGCCGCCAGACAATGAAGTCGCCAAAGTCGCGCCCAGCGACCATTCGCTGCGGCCCGAGATGCATATCCGTAAAGCAAATCTCCTCCCCGTCGGGAACGCGAAATCTCCAATTGAACCCAGCCGGTTCCGGGGCGGACACGGTCCTAGGCCTGCACGTGCCGGAGTACAACGGCTCATCATCCCCGTCATTCGGAGCCCCCGCGGCCGCCGTCACATCCTTCCGCGAACAGGTACACGGATAGATCCTTCCCGCGTAGCGCAACTGTTTCCACGCCGCCAGGTAGTGCTCCCGCCGTTCACTCTGCGTGTAGGGACCAAAGGCCCCGCCGCAGTCCGGCCCTTCAACCCACGAAACCCCCAGCCACCGCAAATCCTCGATCATCGCCAGGACAAACTCATCCCGGCAGCGCTGCCGATCCAGATCCTCATTTCGCAGAATCAACTGCCCGCCATGCTCGGCCGCGCGCTGGAAAGCAATCCAAAACGTCCGCCCATGTCCCAAGTGAAGCAATCCAGTGGGCGAAGGCGCCAGCCGCCCGCGATAAGACCTCTTAACGCTAAGTGATGAAGAATCGGTCAAGTTCTCTAGGTGATCGCCAATCTCAGAGGAGCCGCAATGGAATCCGCCGCGGCGTACTCGATATGAAGCACCCGTCTCGGCAGCTCGGTGCGTAATTTCGATGATGCATGCACCAGCAACGGGCGCATCGCCACCACCCCGCCCTTCCCTGCAACACAATCGACAGGCGTGATCCGCACACCCAGGTCGTGTATGTCATCGTCACTGAGCACACCCAGCATGTGGGTCCGGGGCAAGACTCTTAAAGGTCCATTCTCCGCGGTCGAATCGTCGAAGTGAATACGCAACGCCAGGACCTGCGAAAGCACTCCCGCCGGGGCGTGCGCGTAGTCGACGTGTTCTTTCACCGACCATGGCCCCCAACCCGGCACGTCAACCCGCTCGCGAATCGGCAATGCCGTGTCCTGATGCCAGACCACGAGCCAATTTGATGTTGGAGATTTTTCGAACAGAGTTGCGCGAAAGGGAAAGGATCGAGCCCCCAGAACAGAACAGGCGATTTCAGCCAGGTTCCGATCCCCCGCGATGGTCGCGACCGGATCCAACTGCAACGCATGCCGCACGCCTGCCCGGCTACGCGGTGGGGATAGCTGGCTTATCTCCTGCAAAAGGCGATCCACACGTTCCGGCGGAAACAACGCCGGCAGGACCGCAAAGCCGTTGTCTTCGATTGCTTCGCGCCAAGCCATGTCTCTAGTGTGCCGCGCCACGCGGCGGGGCCGGCATCGGCGCCGTCTTCTCCGGTGTAATTTGCAGCATCGACTTTCCACCGACATGCACGAAGCTCAATTCCCGCGCTGCCAGCAGAGCATTCACTGCATCCTTCACCTTCGATCGCGCGATGAAGTTCCCAAAGAATGCCTCCAGTTCGCTCTGGTCAACGGCAACGACGCAATCCAGATACTTCGTCACCAGCGCCGAAAGCGCCTCCGGAACCGACAGCCCAACGCCTTCTTTCACCGCGTCCGGGGCCCACCGGTACAGCAGATCCCACACCGAACCCTCGCTCGCTTTGTAGTCCACGCGCGTGATGCGCAACTTCGACCACAACTCTGCCAGTGCTTTGTCGAGAGCCGGCAGGGACACGCTGCCGCCCAAAGCATCCTGTAGTTTCTGCTTCGAGAGCGCTCCTTCGCGCTGGATTAGCGCGAATGCATCACAGGCCAGCGCCGAATAAGCCGATCGCGATCCCGCCTTCGGCGCTTGCTTGGGATTACGCTCGCCCATCAGCGCATAGAAAAAGGGAAACACCGAAGCCGCCAGGAGAAACCCATTGTTCTCTTCCCCCAGGTTCGCCTCGAACGCGGTCTTCTCGCGCAGTAAACGCACCATCAGTTCCGTAGCCTGCGCCGCCCGGGAATCCTGAAACGCGTGCTGCCAGCCCGGCAGCCGGTCATCCGATCCGACAAACGCCCCGATGAACGTAGGCATCAGCAGCGGCGGCCTCTGCGGATACATCAGGCAGAGTCCGACATCCTCGAGAAACGCGCGCGCTGATTCGATCGTCAGGATCGCCTTGCCGTCCAGACGCCACTTCTCGCGGCGCAGTTGCTGAAGTTCAAGATCGGTCATACGAGTTACGAGTCGCTGGTCCCGGCAAGACAAACACAAGTGTCAAACGCTAGCGACTCAGGACTCACGGACTCGGACTAGATTCTCTTAAACGCCTTCTGAATGTCTTTAACAGAATACCGCAGCACAACCGGCCTTCCGTGCGGACACGACATCGGGTGGTCCGTCTTCGCCAATTCTGCCAGCAGCCACTCCATCTTGTTCTGCTCCAGCGGCATGTTCACCTTGATCGCCGCATGGCAGGCGATCGACGCCGCAATGCGCGAACGGATCTTCTCCAGATTCAATGACTGCTCTTCGTTTGACAACTGATCGAGCAATTCTTGCAGCAAGTGTTCGACGGCCGACGCCTCCACTCCCGCTGGCGCAACCTTTACCGCCACACTTCGCGCGCCGAAGGGCTCCGCCTCGAATCCGTTGCGTGCGAGCTCGTGGGATATCTCCTGAAACACCGCCTGTTGTGCTGGGGATAACTCGAGCACGATCGGCATCAGCAGGCGCTGGCTCTCGACTTTCATCGTGGCCCGCTGCTTGAGCACTCGCTCAAACAAGACGCGTTCATGCGCCACATGCTGATCGATAATCCAGAGTCCGTCCTCATTCACCGCGAGGATGAACGAATTGCGAATCTGCCCAAGCGGTCGGAGTGTACCGAGCGCCGACAGCGTCGGCTCTTCGTCGCCTACATCGAGCGCAGGAGAGCACCCGTGGTCGGGAATCGTTTCCACTTGGTGAGGAATGGATGGTGCGAAGTTAGGCGCCAAGGAAGCATTCTCCAGTCCTCGCGCCACCGGAATCGCCGCGTTGGCCTCCACCGCGATTCCACCCTCAAACTGAAACCGCGCCGAAGCAAGTGGTAACGCCGAAGCCTGCAGCGCAAAGGCATCGGGGCCCGGCTCCCTCGATCCGCCCTCCGGAAGCCGAGAACCGGGAGCCGGAAGCCCATCCGTCGGTTTCCATCCCGCCCCAGGCGTCAGCGCCCCCGGCGTTAGGGCCTGCCCGGCCGTGGCATGCGCGCGGATCTCCGCCACGAACTGCGGCACCGGGCGCGCCTTCATCAACGCCCCGCGCACCGAGTCGCGCACGAAATCATGCATCGCCGTTTGCTGACGGAAACGCACCTCGGTCTTCGACGGATGCACATTCACATCAACTTCTGCGGCGGGTAGTTCCAGAAACAACAGCACGACCGGATACACCGTCGGCGGAATGATGTTGCGGTAGGCTTCCGTGAGCGCATGCTGCACCAGCCGGTCGCGAATCAGACGTCCATTCACAAAGACGAAGATGGAATTGCGATTCAACTTCTGAATCTCGGGCTTCGACACGAAACCATGAATCCGCATCTCCCCAGGATCTTTCGGCGCCGACTCCTCGCCGTCTTCTTCTTCCTTGCGTCTCCACGGTGGAGGCTGCGGCAACCCCACGCGCTCCAGCGCCTGGCGGGCAGCCACAGGAATCAACTGATCGAGCGTCTCTTTCCCGAAGACCTGGTACACGCGCTCGCTTTGTCCGCCGACCGGCGGTGCGACCAGCATGGCGTTGGATGCCGAATGCAACTCAAAGTGCTTGTCGGGATGCGCCAGAGCGTAGTGCGTCACCAGCGATGCGATGTGCGACAACTCGGTCGATTCTGACTTCAGAAATTTCTTGCGCGCCGGAACATTGAAGAACAAATCACGCACCGTGATCGACGTTCCCAACGGCAAGCCCGCCTCTTCCACGCGAGCAATCCGCCCTCCGTTGATCTCAATCACCGTACCGCAGGGCTCTTCCCCCGCCCGGGTTTCCAGCCGCAACCGCGATACCGACGCGATCGATGGCAACGCCTCGCCGCGAAATCCCAGCGTCGCCACGCTCAGCAAATCCTCGGCGTTCTTGATTTTCGATGTCGCGTGGCGCTCGAAGGCCAGCATCGCGTCGTCGCGCACCATGCCGCATCCGTTGTCAGTGATCTGGATGAGTTTCTTCCCGCCAGCTTCCACGCTGATTTTGATCCGCGTCGCGCCCGCATCGAGGGAGTTCTCGAGCATCTCCTTCACCACCGACGCAGGCCGCTCCACCACCTCGCCGGCGGCGATCTGGTTGGCAACGTTTTCGGAAAGAACGTGGATACGTCCCATGAAGAAGCACTGGCCGGAGTTGGGGCCAGTCGCCAGTTTCGCAGATGCTCTGCGAAAAGCAAAGGCGGTTCGCCATCCTCCCCGAGCGCGAGTAGACGCGCCTCGCCGCTTCCGCTAGAATCTCCCGTTGCTGCGCCCAGCGGCCCTCCCCCAAGGCCCCAGACCCAGACACTTCGAGGACTCATGGCACTCATCCAGTTCACGCGCAACCACAACGACCACTCCACCGACAAAGGATTCCAGTTCGAATTTCTCTGCGACCGTTGCGGCAACGGATTCATGACCGAGTTCCAGTCATCCGTTACGGGGATGGCGGGCAGCGCCCTCCGAGCCGCCGGCAGCCTGTTCGGCGGAATCCTCGGCCAGGCCAGCAACTCCGCCTACGAAATCGAACGCGCTATCCAGGGACCGGCGCACGACAAAGCGTTTCGCGCTGCCGTCGACGAGGCCAAGCCGAACTTCAAGCAGTGTCCCAAGTGCACGCACTGGGTCTGCATCAGCTCCTGCTGGAATCCGAAGCGCTCGCTCTGCTTCGAGTGCGCTCCCGATCTCGAAGTCGAGCTCGCCGCCGAACAGACACAGGCGACCGTTGAGCAAATGCGGCAGAAGGTCCGTGAACAGGATCTGACGAAAGATCTCGACCTGACCAGCGAGGCGGCAGCTCTGTGCCCCGCCTGCGGAGCGCGCACGCAAGGCGCGAAGTTCTGTCCGGAATGCGGCAAGCCGCTGCGTCCGAAGAATGAGTGCTCGCATTGCGGAACCAGGGTCGAGTCGGGCACAAAGTTCTGCCCCGAATGCGGCAACAAGATGGTCTGACCGCATGTCCGACTTTCAAGGGAAATTTCAATATTTCGCGCAAGGAGGCGCCGCCTTGCAGGAGGGCGCCTGCCGTGTGCACTTCGACGCGCAGACTCTCACCCTCACTCCTGACAGCGGCGCACCCTTGGTATTCGATCTCGGCGATCTCGACGCGGTCACCGCCGCGGATTACGAAGTCCGTCTCCCGCTCTACACCGGACGCACCATCGTGCTCCGTCAGCTTGGCCGTGCCTATGACACCGTCTCCCACGATTTAACCGACGCCTTCCGCAATCGCACCGTGCAGTGCATGTTGCTCGAGGATATGGGAGAGGTCGTGCGATTCACGGGAACCGTCGAAACAGCGATTAGTCAGGCCGGCGCTGCGGAGATTCGCCTCTACAAGAGCAATCTTGCCGTCATGCCGGCGACTGCCAGGAGCTTCCAGTGGCGGCTGGCGGACATTGACGACGTGCAGCTCGATTCCGCCGCGTATGAAGTCACCGTTCAATCAGGAACGCAGCGCCTCAAGTTCACCCGCCTTGCCAAGCGCACCGAGGAGTTCGCCACAAAACTGCACGAGTCCATGAACGCGCTCGCCACGCAGAGCGCCCAAGCGCTGCATGGAATGCTGCCGTTCCTGGATCCGGACCAACTGCAGTCGTGCGCAGGCCTTCTGCGCGAGGGACGCTCGGGCCCACTAGCAAAGCTCTCGGCCATTCACAAGCAGATTCCATTCGCTCTCGCCGCCCATGCCGTCGACAGTGACCTGAAGCCGTATTACGACAAGCTGGTCGCCAATTCTGCGAATGGCATGGCCTACGCAGGATTCAAGCTGATTCGGGGCGACGGAGAAGACGTCGCGAACGCTGGACCCGAAGAGTCCGATGCCAATGCCGACGAAGAAACTGCCGACACTCCCGACGCCGATTCAGCTGCGGCCCAGACTCTGTACTGGTTCTTCTTTCCGTTGGTACGGCCGGGCACAACGACGCTAGCCAACGTCGTCGCCTGGGAAGCCAGCTCGCGCTCTGGCCGAGCCACCTACTTCTTCCGCCTCGTCGATCCTGCTCAGGCCGCGCAGCTGGCCGACGCTGGCCGTGCTGCATCAGCCGTCGACGCGTCCATCCGCCGCCTGAACTCCGTTCTGGCTATGCTCAACTTCCGTCGCCGTCCCATCTATCTTTCTGACGACGAACTCGCGATGGACCCGCGCTTCCATCGCTATGCCATCGCTGCCCGCCGCATGTCCGAAGTCCGCGAGGTGCGCGCCAGCTTCCTCGGACGCGCGCTGCACTCCTCGCCCGAAGCATGGCAGACCCAAGTGGATGAGATCCTGAACAAGGTCGGTGGTTAGCAGGGATCGGGTGCCCCATTTCTGCCGCGTTTTTTGCGGCAGAAGTGGGGGTTTTGATTCTTATCACGAAGTGATGGCCGGCCCTCACTTCACGTCCGCCACCTTCTCCCGTTCCGCGTTGTAGGTGCCGAACTTCTTCGCCATCACCTTCAGCGTGGGATAGAACTGCACGAACGTGTGCTCGACCGCAGCATGCGCGTCGTGGCACGCCCAGCAGGCATTTCCGTGTGGCATCGCGCCAGCGGCCGGAGCTTCGGCTCCGAAACCGTAATAGGCCCACTTATCGGGATTGCGCGCCGAATCCTTCACCTCGACCGCCAGCCCCATCAGGTCGGTCTGATAGTGCCCCTTCTGATTGATGGAACTGCGGCTGGCCGCGTCGCGCTCGTCGATCACGAACATGGTCTGTTCCGGCCACTTTCCACTCTTGGCAAACTCGTCATAAGCCCAGCGCTGCACGAAGACGTTGGTGAACATCTCGTGGCTGTCGGGACCCGGGCTGTAGTTCATCCCGAAACCGGCGGAAAGAAACATCCACTCGCGATAGTCGGCGGGACGCATAAGCTGGCCCTTGTCATCATATTGCGGCTTGGTCTTTTGATCAGGAGCGGCGGCCAGCAGCGCAAGACACGCGGCCGCCATCACGGTTAATGCAAGAATCTTCTTCATAGAGCCTCCCCCATGGCGATGCACGCAGAGTAACCGACATCAAATCGAAAGTCTTGAACAGATTAAACATCTGCACAATCAGCACCCCGCTCCAGCTCTTGGTGACAGTTTGGCTGGCTCATCGTCAGACTCATCAGGTCTGACGGATCATGCCCGAGTCATCGCCACCAGGAAAGGTACTGCGCGGAGGGGAGTTCTACTCCCCCGTCTGGGCACGCCTGAGCGCCGGAGATGTCTTGCTCTCCGAACTTCGGCAACCCTCTCCGCGACTGGTTCCCCGCCACGAGCACGAACTGGCCTACGTGACGGTTGTGCTCGGCGGACACTACCGCGAGGGCGACCGCGGCAAACTCGACGAAATGCCGCCGCTGACAGCGGTGTTCAATCCCGTGGGCGTGGCGCACTCGACCGTGATCGGCCCGGCGGGTGCGGCTCTGTTCACCATCGAGTTTCGCAGTCAGGGTATACGCGCGCTCGACCTGCGGCTCCCTCAGGAGACCACCTTCGACCGCGGCGCAGGATCGATGCTTTGGCCCGGATTGCATCTCTTCTCGGCATTCAAGGCGTGTACCTTCAAGACTGAGCAGGACGATCCCCTGGCGCTCGAAGGCCACATCTTTGAACTGCTGGGAGCGATTGCGCGGCTCGGATCCAACGACTCCTCAGAGAGGCGCGCCCCTCACTGGTTTCGACGCGTGAAAGACCGGCTGCACGCCGAGTTTCGCGAGCGTCTGCGTATAGGAGATCTGGCGCGCGAAGCGGGGATCCATCCGGTGCACCTGGCGCGCGCGTTCCGCAGATTTGAGAATCGCACGCCCGGAGAGTACCAGCAGCGGCTGCAGGTGCGCGCAGCGTGCGAGTTGCTGTCGAATCCGGAGTGGCCGCTCGCAGCAATCGCCGCCGAGTGCGGCTTCGCCGACCAAAGCCACTTCACGCGAGTCTTCCGAAGGATGGCCGCCACCACGCCTGCACAATTCCGCCGCGCCATGAAAACGGGAGTGTCCCACAAAGGTGAAACGTTCAAGAGGAATTGATGCCCCACTTCCCGCCGCTTTCGCGAGAAGTGGGATTTCCTAGAGCCTGAGCACGTGCGGAGACGAGACGCCTCCGGGTTGGCCGGTGGGATTGGCGGAGCTACGGGACGACTACCAGAAGGAAGCTCGCCGAACTCTTCAACGATCCCGATGTTCCGGTAACCGTGATGCTGTAGGTTCCGGCCGGTGTTCCCGGATCCTTTGTGCCGCCGCTGGAACTGCCGCCGCAGGATCCCATCCACATAGTCGAGAAACCCAGCACCAAAATCATGCCGAGGAATCGTACGCCGCGCAGCCGACGACCGCGAGAACCCGCAATGAAAACAATCCCGAGAAGTCCGGGCACCAGCGTCGCATAGAAGACCTTGACGCTGCGATCAAACGGCCGGTCTAATCTGGCGGTCGGAGCCTTCGTTGTGATTGAGAAACTGGCAGCCTGGGAGCTATCGATAGCGCCGGAGGGCCCAGTGCAAGTCGACTCCGAAACGTTGTCGGAGCATGTGTAGGTAACCGAACCGCCCGGCCATCCGTTTACCGGTGTGAGAGTTATCGTGGCGGTGGTATTCGATCCTTGCGCGACCTGATAGCTGGCCGCATTTGGACTCAGCGTGAAACCTTCAGCGCCAATGTCCTGAGCAAGGAGGGCGCCATTCACCGAGCCTAAACCTGTGACTTCGTCGTATCCGGTACCGGCGCTGAATCCAATCTGCGTTGTGCCGGATGGGCAATCGGTCGTTCCCGACGTGCAAGGAACCTTGTTGTTGCCGGATGTCACATCATTGAAGACTTCGGGAAAGCTCGAGGCCAGTTGATAGAGTCTTGGATTGATCGGTGCGAGCCCCACAGGCGGAGCATTGCCCAAAGACTGATTTACCAGAGCTAGAATCGCTGCAAAGGTTGGCGATGCAGCCGAAGTTCCGCCCACTATGTCCAGGTTGTTCTGACTGTCCCGAAAGCCGTTTGTACAACTTGGTTGAGAATCGACGTTCACAATCTGCGAACAGAAAAGATATCCATCGTGATTTGGTGTCGACGTCAACGCAACATCTGGAACTGCACGATGAGGATCGTCCGGCACTCCGGCACCCGCCTGCCATGACGGCTTGGTAAAGATCGTACTCAACCCACCTCCCGTTGCGGAAAGTTGACCGGCCAGAGCAGTATCGTTCCAGACGCTCTCGGGAATGTATTGTTGGGCTGATGCAATTAAGTCAGCGCTGGTTCCCGCCCCCAACCAGTAAGGCGGATTGTTACCGGGAGCGCAGGCCGTGCTACAAGTGGGGGCATCAGCGGAGAACGCCGTACCACCCATCCCCGTCACCTCTGGGATTGAAGCCGGAACATCCACCGCAAGGCCGTGGGCGGCGGTGGTGGCGCCACTTCCTTCGCAATCGGCAGCGCCTTGGTCACCGGATGCAGCAACAATTGTCTGCCCTTGCGTGATTCCTTGTTGCGCCCATCCTTGAACAATTGCCGGGAACCCACCCGGCAATCCTTGTTCGCAGAATCCGTAGCTCGTGCTGATGAACGGAGCAACGTTATTGTCGACCGCGTACTGGAGTGAATCCCAAACGCTGAAATTCGGGTCTTCTCCAACATACACAAACTTGATCGTGGCACCTTTCGCCACTCCTCCTGACCACTCGAGATCGAGATCGGTCTCCACCAGGTCGCTGGAAAAGATGGTGGAATTCCCACTGCCAGGAACCAGGATCTGTGTCGGATCGTTTGCTACAAGTCCCGATGCCGCACGGAAATGATCAAGATCGCTCGTGACGATCGCAGTCTGTCCGACGATTGCAATGGTTTGCCCTGTACCGTCAAAACCGGCGTCATACAGCAACTGGAGACCATAGATCGCAGCAAAGTCCGCCGGCGTCAGGAAGTGATTGCCGCTGACGAACGACGTAAAGTGAGTCTTCACGCTTGCTCGCGGCTGCGGCCGGAAGTCATCCAAATTCGCCATTCCAATTACTGATTCCGCCAA
>Ga0335082_10006312_pt1 | contig 12933 bp, 14 predicted proteins | sample Lox_Sample_41_FD_206718 | JGI IMG/M metagenome (GOLD analysis project Ga0335082, IMG submission 206718) | Soil microbial communities from Loxahatchee National Wildlife Refuge, Florida, United States - Lox_Sample_4.1 | ecosystem: Environmental > Terrestrial > Soil > Wetlands | place: USA... | reverse complement strand
CGAGGACACCATGCTCTACGTGCGGCCGATGTACTGGGCCGAGCGCGCCGGGCCGCAGGCGCTGCCGCCCGATCCCGATTCGACGCGCTTTGCGCTCACGCTCTACGATTCGCCGATGCGCAAGCCGGACGGCTTCTCCATCACGCTGTCGCCGTTCCGCCGCCCGACTTGGGAGACCGCGCCGGTCGACGCCAAGGCCGGCTGCCTTTATCCCAACAATGCGCGCGCGCTGCTCGAGGCGCGGTCGCGCGGCTTCGACAATTGTATCGTCTGCGACGTCGCCGGCAACGTCGCCGAGCTCGCCAATTCCAACGTGTTCATGGCCAAGGACGGCGTCGTGTTCACGCCTATCTCCAACGGCACCTTCCTCGCCGGCATCACGCGCATGCGCACCATCGCGCTGCTGCGCGACGCCGGTGTCACGGTGATCGAGAAAGTGCTGCGCTATCCGGATTTCGAAACCGCCGACGAGATCTTCGCCACCGGCAACGCCTCCAAGGTGCTGCCCATCACCCGCGTCGGCGAGCGTGCGCTGCAGCCGGGACCGCTTTACCGCAAGGCGCGCGAGCTCTATTGGGCCTACGCGCATTCGTGACCATGGCCGGCGACCCTGAACCCGAGGAGACCGAGCGCGAGCGGCGCATCACCAACATCATTCTGTTGGGCGGCGCGGTTGCGATCGTGGTCGGCGGCATCTGGCTGGTCAACGCCATGGTCGACGCGCGCAAAAGCGAAGTGTGTTTCGAATCCGGCCGGCGCAACTGCAATCCGATCAGTGTGCCGCCGCGCGACAGGGATCAATGATGCCGGCCACCTTCGTCTATGTCGGCAATGCCGAAAGCCAGAGCGTGACCATCTTTTCGCTCGGCGCCGACGGCACGCTGACGCCGGTCGACACCAAGGCGGTGCCCGGACCGGCCAAGCCCGGCTCAACCACGCCGATGGCGGTGAGCCCCGACAAGCGGTTTCTCTTTGTCGGCCTGCGCAACGAGCCCTATAGCGTGGCAACTTTCGCCATCGACGCCAAGACCGGCAGACTCGCTTACGTCGGCAGCGGCCCGCTGGCCGATGCCATGGCCTATATCGCCGCCGACCGCGGCGGCAAATTTCTGCTGTGCGCCTCCTATGGCGGCGGCAAGATTGCGGTCAATCCGATCGGCGGCGACGGCGTCGTCAAGCCCGCGCAGCAGATCATTGCCGGTCAGCCGAACGCGCATGCCGTCATCGCCGACCGCGCCAATCGCCACGTGCTCTACACCAGCCTCGGAAGCGACTACGTCGGCCAGTTGGCATTCGATGCCGCAGCCGGGAAGCTTTCGCCGAACGATCCGCCGACCGTGGGCGTCAAGGCGAAAGCCGGCCCGCGCCATTTCCGCTTTTCGCCCGACGAGCGCTTCGTTTACCTGCTGTGCGAGCTCGACGGTTCGATCTACGTCTTCCCTTACGATGCCGCGACCGGCCGGCTGAAGAAGGAAGTTCAGGTCACCAGCGTTTTGCCGCCCGGCTTTGCCGGCAAGCCGTGGGCCGCCGATCTGCACCTCACTGCGGACGGCAAATTTCTCTACGCCTCCGAGCGCACCTCGAGCACGCTCGCCGCCTTCCGCACCGACGCCAAGAGCGGCGCGCTCGCGCCTATCGCCTCCTATCCGACCGAGACGCAGCCGCGCGGCTTCGCCATTGATCCGTCGGGGCGCACGCTGCTCGCCGTCGGTCAATTGTCGAACAGCCTCACGGCCTATGCGATCGACGCCGAGCGCGGCGGCTTGCGCCCGCTCAAGCAATATCCGGTCGGCAGGAACCCGAATTGGATCGAGATCGTGAATTTGCCCTGAGCCGCGGCAGCCCGTGGCTCAGCCGACGTGCCGTGCGACGATATTGGATTTCCGCGCCGCCTGCAGCCGCGCCGGCGGTTTGATCAGGAACTGCTCGAGCAGCTGCATGTCCCACTTGCGCACGAACCTGACGGCGAATCCATTGGGCAGGTGGCGCACCACGCGGCCGATGACCTTGCCGATGGCAAGCGGCATACCGATCATCGGAATGATGTCGGCGGAGACCGCCGCGCCCGTCGGCGACATGTCGATGATGAAACAGGCCGGCGTGCTGCCGTCGGCGAGAATGAGCGTGGACAGGGGTTCGCGCGGCACCACGCGTTTATGCTTGCGGCGATTGTGCGCTTCGCCGACGTGATGTTTTTCGAGCCATTTAAGTTTTCTGGCGAGGATGCGGCGTTCGTCGTCAGTCGCCTCGATGTTCAATCTGAAGCCGCGATCCGCGACTTCGACCAGCGGCCCGGTCAATTCGCCGAGCTCGTCCGACTGAACGATGATCTTCTCGCCGACGTCGCCGATCACCGGGGCCACAAGAACTATCTGGTCTGCGTTGATTTTTTCGACACGGCAGACGAAAAAGCGGCGCTCCGTTTCCCCGGGATCGCGCTTGTCGCCGATGTTGTAACGCGCAGTGATGACGTGCGGCCCTGTTTCGCCGCCGCCCAACAACGTCGATTTGATCGCCTTCAGAACGGACATGGTTCGTCACCAGGCCGGCATTTTTGGCAGAGGTTGTTGAAAAATGCTTGTTTGCTCGACAATTGCCTGCGCCGCCGCATGGCATCGTTATCGATTCGATAATGCGGCAGAAGGATTTGACTAAAATTGCGCCGAAATGGCTTGGAACCGGTTGCGATTAAGATTGTCTTAACGCCCGCCATTGCCGCGGCGGTAGGCCGTAGCGGCTGCGGAAGGCCCGGTTGAAGTGCGACAGGTCATTAAAACCCCACCGGTAGGCGACCTCGGAGACGCTGTCGTTACGGAAATGCGGATTGCGCAATGTCTTGCCGCAGGCCTCCAGTCTGTTCTCCAAAAGCCAGCGGCCGAAGCTTTGCCCGCTCTGCTGGAACCGCGAATGCAGCGTACGCAAGGAGATGCCAAAGTGCGCCGCCACGCGCGCCGGCGTGAGCTGCGGGTTGTTCAGCTCCTGCCGGCAATAGGCGAGCACCGCTTCCAGCATGAGTTCGGGCCGCATGCGGCCGGGCGTCGTATCGCGCGCCGTCGCCAGCGCCAGAAGGTTGCACAGATTGTCCGCCAGCAGCGGGGCCTCGGCTTCAGTCAATACCAGCTTGCCGCCGGCAAGGTGCGACAGGTGGCGGCGGATGAGGTCGGCGAAGGGCGAATTTGCCGCGATTTTGCGGCACGATCCTGAGCGCAGCCACGGTGCGCGCCGGTCGATCATGGCATGCGGAATGACGGCGCTCGCTCGCCGCACCGGCTCCATGAATGCGATACGGAACGGACGCATGCCGTCGACGATCGCGATTTCGTTCGGCTCGAGCGCAACGGTTTCGTCGCCCTGACTGAACTGGCTGCGGCCCCGCAAATGCAGGGTAATGACGTAATAGTCCTCAGGCATGCGCGCGACTTGCTGGCGCGTGCGCACCAGTTCGTGGTCCGTGCAATCGAACGAGGCGAAACGCAGCCTGCCGTAGCTACGGCCGGTCATGCGCGCGCAAAATTTCTCGGGCGTCGACTCGGTCGACACGTGGAGTACCGACTTGCACACCACTTCACGCCAGAACGAAAACCGCTCGCGTTCGCGAATCGAATCCGTCGACCAATCGATCATGTCGCCTCCCGACATGCGGCGATCCCGAAAGCCCGCCACGCCGCAAGTTGCACTCTCGGACAATTCGCGCTGCGCGGCACGCCAAGATTGCGGCGGGACCTGAATATATATCCGCGCCGCCATCAAGAGTGCAGGCGATCAAAAGCGCGTTATCGCGCGCGTGGCCGGAAACCGCTAGCACGCGAAACAAAACAGCGAGGGTCTCGGTGATGTTGCTGATAGATAAGTCCGTTCGACGCATAAATTCGCCAAGCTTCTTTTTTCTTCGCTCACGCATCGCTTCGCGCCGCGATTTTCATTTCGCCTGACGCTTTTCCGCGCGGCATCCTGCAAATAGTCGAAAATTTGGAGAAAATGCACGTGAATCAAACGATCACGAACGGATCCGTTCGTTACTACAAAATTCTTGCCGAAACCGAGCAGGCGGCCAATACGACGCGTTCGGTCGCGGCCGTCGCCAGGCGCTTTCTGCGGCGGTTTCTCGCGGGCCTGCGTGTCACGCGGCGGCGTCAGGCGGCTCTGATCATCGCGCAGTACCGGCATCTCGTCGCCGATGCCGAAGCGGCCCCGCCGCCAGAGACAAAGACGAAAAGTCGACGCTGACGCCGCAACGCCCCGGCCTCACGCGATGCGCGCACAACCGCGCGCGGGTCTTCGCCGCCGGGCACGCTCAATCACATGTGGAGATCGCTCATGTTCGGTTTCATTCGTGAGGCAGCCGCGCCGGCCGGAGACAAGGCCGATACGACGTCGATCGTGCTGACCCTCGTCATCATTTGCCTCGGCAATCTGGTGCTTGCGCTTTCAAGCGAGCCGTTTGCGCGAGCGCTCGAACTGATGGGCCGGTACTGAACGGCGTTCCTCGACCACGCGGGAAAACTCATGACACATGTGATGGGCCATTATTTTGCGTCACTCGATGCGGGTTATCTCACGCTCGCGGTGACGATTCTGTCCATGTTTGCCGGAGCGCTGGCGGCCGGCCTTGCCGGTTTTGCCTTTTCCGCCATCGCCGGAGCGCTGCTGTTCCATTGGCTGGCGCCGATCGATGCCGTGCCGCTGCTGCTCGCCTGCAGCATCACGACGCAGATATTCAGCATCGCCAAGCTCTGGCGCACGATGCAATGGCGGCAGTGCGTGCCCTATCTTATCGGCGGTTTTGCCGGGATCCCGGTCGGTGCAAAATTACTCGAGGACGTGAGCCCGCATGCCTTTGCCGCCGGATTTGGCGCCTTTCTGGTGTGCTACAGCGCCTACATGTTGCTGCGGCCGCGGCTCGCCATTCGCGGCGGCGGACGTTTTGCCGAAGTGGCGGCTGGCTTTGCCGGCGGTGTTACCGGCGGCGCCACCGCGTTTCCTGGCGCCGTTCCGACAATCCTGTGCAACGTGCGCGGCCTGTCAAAGCTCGAGCAACGCGGCATCGTGCAACCATTCATCCTGCTGATGCAGATCGCGACGCTGGTCTACTTCTCCAAGCTCGGCATTTTGGCCTCGGCGACGTGGACGACCTACGTCTCCTGCGTGCCTGCCGTCGTGTTCGGCACCTGGCTCGGGCTTCAGCTGTTCCACCGCGTTGACGACGGGAAATTCCGGCAACTCGTTTTGCTGTTTCTGTTCATCTCCGGCGGCACGCTGATCTGCTGAGTGCGGCCGCCAACGGTCGGAATTCCCGTCAGAGAGTAGAGAGTGAAGAAGGAGACGATAATGGTTTTCACATACCGGGGCGCGTGCTTCTGCGGCGCCGTTCACCTTCAGGCCGCTGGTAACCCTGAAGCGATGGGCTATTGCCATTGCATTTCGTGTCGGTCTTGGTCGGGCGGGCCGGTCAATGCATTCACGCTGTGGAAGCCGAGCGCAGTGCGCGTCACCCAAGGCGCGGGAAACCTTGCCGTGTTCCAGAAGACGGACTTCAGCCAGCGCCAGTATTGCCGGCGCTGCGGCGGTCATCTCATGACCAATCACCCCTCGCTCGGTCTGGTCGATATCTTCGCCGCGACCTTGCCGGCATTGGAATTCATCCCGGCCGTGCACGTGAACTACGCCGAGACGGTCCTGCCGCTGCGCGACGGGCTGCCCAAATTGAGGGACTTTCCCAAGGAGTTCGGCGGCACCGGCGCGGTCATCGCGGAGTGAGGCGTTTCACACCGCCTGCTCGCCGGCCAATTTTCCGCTCGTGCCGGCCGCGACGCCATACGGTTTGAGACGACTCGGCTGCAGTTCGCCCTTAGCTTCGAGGACCGGATAAGCAATCGAGCAGATGTGCGAAAAGATGCGTTTGAGGTCGCGCAAGATATCGAGGTGCAGCGAGCTTGTTTCGATGCTGGCCGTCAGACCTTCGCGCAAGCGTGCAAAATGATTTTCGGCGGCCGTGCGCTCGGCGTCTCGGATCACGACCTTTTCCTCGACAAGTTGACGGGCGATCTTGACGTCGCCTGTCATGAACACCGTGAAGGCAAGCTTGAGACTGTCCAGCACGCGGCGATGGAGCGCCTGTAATTCGGCCGCGCCGCTTTCCGAGAAACTCAGGCGATTTTTGATCTTCTTCGCCGCGAGCTCCATCAGGTTTTTGTCAATGATGTCGCCGATATGCTCGAAATTGATCGCACAGGCGACGATTTCCATGGCCCTGTTGCTTTCATTCTCGTCAAGGCTTTGGCGGGTGACTCCGGTAACGTAGAGCTTGATCGCCTCGTGCAATCGGTCGACCGCGTTGTCCATGCGCTCCACCTCGACCACCAGGCGGCGGTCATCGGTCATCAGCGCATCGATGCTTTTGCGTAACATGGTCTCGACGAGATCGCCCATGTGCAGCGTCTCGCGTGCGGCGCAAGTGAGCGCGAGCGACGGCGTCGAAATTGCCGCGGGGTCGAGGTAAACAGGCGCCGACGGATCGGGGGAGCCTTCGGGTTTCGGCAACAGCCATTGCAGCAGGCGGGCCATGGCCGGCAGCGGCAAGATGAACAGAGCCGCCAACGCCAGATTGAACAGCGTGTGGAAGTCCGCAACCATGCGAACCGGGTTGACGTCGAGCGCGATCATCGCGCCGGCAATCGATTGGATCATGGGGAGCACCAGCGCACACCCGACCAGGCGATTGATGAGATTGCCGAGCGGCAAGCGCCGTGCGACCGGATTTTTCCATCCGCCGCCTTCGATCAGCGGATTGATGGCGCTGCCGAGATTGGCGCCGAGCACAAGCGCGACCGCGGCGACCGGCGATATGAAGTTCGAATAGGCGAGCGACATTACCAGCAGCACCACGGCGACGCTGGAGTGCGCCGCCCAGGCCAGCCCCGCGCCGAATATGACGTTCAAGACCGGCATCGCGGTGGCGGCCACCAGCAAGACACGGACGTTCGGCGCGTTCTCCGCGGGCGCCAGCGTATCGAGCAGGATGTGTAGGGAGAGAAGCATCAGCCCGAGACCGATGGCGACGCGGCCAATGTCGCGGACAACCGTGCGCGCGCTGCGCTTGAAGGCAATGACGCCGAGCGCGAGCAGGACAGGGGCCAGCCATGACACATCGAAGCTGAACAGCTGCACGAGGAGGGTGGTGCCGACATTGGCGCCGAGCATGATCGCGAGCGCCGGAACCAGACCGATCAGCCCGTCGCCGACGAACGTCGCCGTCATCAGGCCGGTCGCTGTGCTGCTCTGAAGCAGCGCGGTGATGCCGAGGCCGGCGAGAAACGCGGTGAACCGCGTCTTGAGAGCAATGCCAAGAAAACGCCGCAGGTCCGAACCGAACGCTCGCAGGACGCCGGACTGCACCATATGCAGTCCCCAAAGCAGCAGGGCTATTCCTCCGACGAGGTCGAGGAGGACGAAGTTTCCCATCGCGCCACTCCCACCGAATCAAATGTACTCTCACTCGAATGATTGGGAAAGCACAACGGTTCCGCAGGAGCGGCCCAGGAATCGATTCGGCGAGCGCTCGCGGCGCGCCATCACGGCGGCGGCTGGGTCAACAGCTTCTCCGGCTGGCCGCCGCGCAAGTCATAGACGCGCGCGTAGACGACGCCGTCGCGCTCGACGCTGGCGATGATCGGCGCCTGCAAATGCCGGCAATAGAACGTGCCGAGCGACATGACGAAGTCGGCGGTCTTGCTGTCGAAGGTGGTTTCGAATTGCGGGCCGAGTTCTTCTTGCGCCGAGGATTGCGGCCCGCAGATCGCCACCACCCAGCGCCGTCCTTTCGGCGGACGCTCGGCGCCGGCGGCAAGCCGCGCGCGCAGTTCGTCGGCCGCCTGTTTGAAGGCGAGGCCCCAGTAATCCAGCATGTAACCGTGCTGCGCCTGGCGCACGCCGCCGGCGAGCGCGTTGAAATAGGTGTATTCGTAAGGATGCAGCCGCGCCATGCCGGCGACCGGCCAGAGGATGCCGGCGACGCATGTTGCGGCGAGGGCGGCGAGCGCAATCGGACCATAGGCGCGCGCACGGTCGACGAGCCACTGCGCGCCAAGCCCGCCGAGCGCGGCGAACGGCGGTACCACGAAGACGAAATGGCGTAATCCGTTATACAGCGCCGGCCGCAGCGCCATCGCCAACGCCACCGGGAAGATCGCGGCAAACAGCAGAATGATGAAACCGGCGCGGCGGTTGAGGGCAATATGTCCGCGTGCCGCGGCAAGGGTAGCGCCTATGGCTCCGATCGCGCCGAGGATAAGCATCGGCAGCGGCAGCTTGAGCAGGAACAGATGCGGCAGGTAGCTTGCCGGCATGTCGGGCACGGCGATCAGGCGCCCTTCGTACAACTCGTCCCACGGTTTTTCGAAGAACGTGTCAAAATATTCCGCGGCATGCAGCGGATTGAGCGGCGACTGCACCGACCATGGCCACAACAGGCCCATGATCAGATAGCCGAGGCCAAGCGCGGGCAGCAGCGTCCACAGGAACTGGCCGGCGCGCTGCGCGGCTTCCGTCCAGCCGCGCGCGCGGCTTTCGGCGATCAGCGTGAAGGCAAGCGCCGCGATCCCCGCCGGCGCGGCGACGCCGGCCAATACGCGCGAGCCGAAGGCAAGGCCGAGCCCGACGCCGGCAAGCACCATCGTGCGCGCGCTCGGGCTCGGATATTCGTCGAAGGCGCGGATGAGGCCGAGCGTCAGCACCGCCATCGCCGCGGCGAAGGGCGCGTCCTTGGCGTTGATGAACATGTGGCCGTAGTAGAGCGGGCAGGCGGCGAGCAGCGCCATGGCAACGAGCCCGCCCCACGGCCCGCCGACGCGGCGGCCGATGCGCCAGGTGACGAACATGCCGAGGACGCCGACCGCGGCGCCGACGAGCCGCCGCGTCTCGAACAGCCCGAACGGCAGCACCTTGGCGGCAAGCGCCGCCGCCATGTCGAAACCGCCGCCGTATTTGTAGAGATTGACGAAGCCCAGCGCGCGCGTGTCGGCAAAGCCAGAACCGTAGAGCTTGAGCAGGAGATCGCCGTATTGCGAATGGGTGTAGTCGTCCCAGCCGAGACCGTAGTCGCGGAAGGTCAGCCCCGCGGCGAGCGCGAGGATGACCAGCACGGCGACGGCAAAGCGATCGGCGGCAGAAGAATCCGATCGCAGGGCGAGGATCATTCGTCAGAAGGCCGAGAAAGTGCCGAACATCTGCATCGAGAAAATGAAGAAGAAGCGGATGTTCGGCGCAGTCTTGGCTGTGCCTACTTGGTGGCCGCCGTGAGCATCGCCTCCACGTGGTCCCAGTTCACCAGGTGGTCGAGGAAGGCCTTGAGGTAATCCGGCCGCCGGTTGCGGTAATCGATATAGTAGGAGTGCTCCCAGACATCGCAGCCGAGGATCGGAATAGCCCCGTGGACCAAGGGGTTCTCGCCGTTCGGCGTCTTGGTAATGGTGAGCTTGCCGTCCTTGACCGCGATCCAGCACCAGCCGGAGCCGAACTGGGTCGCGCCTGCGGTGGCGAAGTCTTCCTTCATCTTGGCGACGCCGCCGAGGTCGGAATCGATTTTCGCCTTGAGTTTGCTGGGGATTTTGTCGCCGCCGCCATTCGGTTTCATCCATTGCCAGAAATGGATGTGGTTGTAGTGCTGGCCTGCATTGTTGAAGAGACCGGCGTTCTTGCCGAACGAGCCTTTGACAATCTCCTCGAGCGACTTGCCTTCAAGGCCGCTGCCGGCAAGCAGCTTGTTGCCGTTGTCGACATAGGCCTTGTGGTGCTTGTCGTGGTGAAACTCCAGTGTTTCTCGCGACATATAGGGCGCCAGCGCATCATAGGCGTAGGGCAGGTCGGGCAGCGTAAACGACATTCGATCCTCCTCGATCCACAAACGATGATGGGGAAACAAGCCGGTCCCCTGATGAAACCGGGATGTCCCGGGGCGAGTTCCTCGATTGGATTAATTAGGCTTTAGCGTGCATCTGAGCAACGCCCGGGCGGCGCTGTGCCGCGGCGAACCGGCCAATTCTGGTTGCCTGAAGTGCTGAAAACCCCCGAAAATGGGCCATCCTCAGTGACCGAAGGCGGGGTCATAAGGGATCGCAACCGGAGTAGGAGAGGCGGAAATAAATTTGCGGTTGCAGGGGCCGCCGCAAGCGGCCAAAATTCTTTGCTGCTGGAAACCCTTATCCGATATTTCTATAGTCACGAACAGCATTGCCTCAGAGGTTGTCACCGGTATGCCAGTTTTGTTGATTGTTGTCGGCGCCATCGTCGCCGTGTTGGGCCTGGGGACGGTTGCGTACGGCATCCCGGTCAAGGAATTCAGCTTCGGCAATACGCTCATTCTCGTGGGTGGTGTGGCCATTGTCGGCGGGCTCGTCATCATCGCCATCGGCGCCGTGGTCGGCCAATTGCAGCGCATCGCCGAAATGCTGGGGGCGCGGACGCCGCTGCAGCCAACCCAACCGGCCGAACTGTTCGATGCGCCGGCTCCGCCGCATGCCATGCCGCCGCCGCCAATCCCGTTTCCTTCACGGCCAAAGCCTCCGGCCGCAGATATTCCACAACCGCCGCCCGCTGCGCCCGCTCCGCCCCTTGCGCCCGCTCCACCCGTCGCCGCCGATCAGCCCGCGGCGCCGACGCTGCCGAACCCGGAAGCACCGGTTTCTTTGGGTGAGCAATTCGAAATTCCGGAACACGACGACGCCTCTGGGTCGCCGCCGCCGATGCCCACACCACCCCCCGCCCAAAGCGACAACGAGCTGTCGCCGCCTCCGCCGCTGCGATCGGACAAGATCTTCCGGCCGCCCCCCGCGCACCGCCCCGAGCCGCCCCCGGCCTTTGCCGACGTGCCATGGCCCTCGACACCACCGCCTCCACCGGCGCCTCCGCGCATGGAGCAGCAACCGCAAACGAGTTATTTCGATACCATGTGGCCGGCGGATGCGCGCCCGCCAAAACGGCCGGACGAGGCCACACCAGAAGCGAAATCGGAGGTGCCGCCGGCGTCTGCGCCAGGTGAGCCGGTGGCGATCCTCAAATCGGGGGTCGTCGACGGCATGGCCTATACGCTTTATGTCGATGGCTCGATCGAAGCCGAACTGCCGCACGGCACCTTGCGCTTCGCTTCGATCAATGAGCTGCGCGATCATCTGGCGAAGAGCGCATAAATATCTCGCGACGAAGCAAAATCCCGCCGCCGCCGGCTTTGCTGTCGAACCGGGGATTTGCGGCCCGCGAAAACCGATTAGCACCAAGTCTAATCGAGGTTCCTCCGATCTTCTTCTTGCCGAGACTTGAATCCGTCAGTAGTATTCAAAATATAACGTCGCACGAACGCTAATCGTTGTTTTCAAGACCCCGGTTCAGCCGGGTCGTTTTCCGGTTCATCAGGTGCGCAGGCTGCTTCGGCCTGGCGGCCGCGTCACAGTAAGGCAGCTTCGATGAGCGACACACCGGCTGGCGGCAACTTCATTGAACTGACCGCAAAAATCGTTTCCGCCTATGTCAGCAACAACACCGTGGCCGCTGCCGATATCCCCGGCCTGATCAATCAGGTGCATGCTGCGCTCGCGCGGGTGTCGGGGAAGACCGGCGACGTTCAGGCCGAGCCGTTGCGGCCGGCGGTGTCGGTAAAGAAGTCGATTACGCCCGAATACATCGTCTGTTTGGAAGACGGCAAAAAATTCAAGTCGTTGAAGCGGCATTTGCGCACGCAATACAATATGACACCGGAGCAATACCGGGAGAAATGGGCGCTCGGCGCCGATTATCCGATGGTCGCACCAAGCTACGCCGCCGCCCGCTCGCAGCTCGCCAAGCAGATGGGTTTAGGCCAGCAGCGCCGCCGCCGCGGCTCGAAGTAAGAATCCGCAGTTCTCGGGAAGTTTGGCCGCGACCGAGCCGCCGCGATTTCGCGTGCGCCTTGCCATGCGGATAAAATTCCTAAAAATTGTGGATAGGCCATTGCCAAACCGTCGCCGGTCATATATCTGAATAAAATCCTATAGCTTCATGGGGCGAAAGTGACCGTGACCTTGGACGAAAATTTTAACGCCTCCTTGTGGGGCTTCACGAATAACAGCGACAAAGCGACACGGCAGGTTTGCCCATGAAAGCAAGGACGACGAAAGCCGGCGAACCGCTGTCACCGAGGGTCGATATGTTTCGCGGCCGTCACCTGGAACTCGCTGAGCGGCAGATCGCCACCGAATTCGGGAATGCGAAAGTTACCGTCGACGAGGCGGAAAGCCCGCTCGCCTGGCTGGCGCGCCGGCGCGGCCGTAACGGCCGCGCGTTGATCGAGCCGCATCAATTCCAGGCCGGCGAAAAGCTGCGCGCCGATTTCACTTGCGCGCACTTGATGCCGCGCACCACGTCGAATTGGGCAAGCCCAATCGCGCAGGGCCGCCGCACGGCGAGCGGCGGGCAGCCGGCCGAATTCACCGAGACGATGATCGCGGCGCGCCAACGAGTGCATCAGGCGCTCGACGCGGCAGGGCCCGAATTTGGCGGGCTGCTGGTCGACATCTGCTGTTTCCTCAAAGGTCTCGAGGACGTCGAACGTGAGCGCGGGTGGCCGACGCGATCCGCCAAGATCGTTCTGCAGCTCGCGCTCGAACGGCTGGCGCGGCATTACGGCTACGCGGCGCAGCTACGCGGGCCGGCGCATGCGACAATTCGTACCTGGCTCGCCGACGATGCGGAGTGGTCGTGCCACGTTGCGATTTCCGGGTCGTCCGAAAGCTGATAGAGTTCCGGACAAGGGCGGCGGCCGCAGCGAGGTCGCGCAATGGACTATCGAAACAGTAGACTGTTCACAGCCAAGCGCCGCGAATTCAGTCACCGATCGCTGGCACTAGGTGCCGTATTTGTTGTCACTGCCATCGTCGCCGTATTTGTCGACCTCGACGGCGTGCT
>Ga0335082_10006310_pt1 | contig 12934 bp, 9 predicted proteins | sample Lox_Sample_41_FD_206718 | JGI IMG/M metagenome (GOLD analysis project Ga0335082, IMG submission 206718) | Soil microbial communities from Loxahatchee National Wildlife Refuge, Florida, United States - Lox_Sample_4.1 | ecosystem: Environmental > Terrestrial > Soil > Wetlands | place: USA: Florida... | reverse complement strand
GGTCGCGGATGTGCTGGTTGAGGTTCTTGCGGCATCCGTCTCTTTCATAGATAAAGAGTCTGGGAAACCAGGAGAGAGACATGGCTGACTCGAAAATCGATCCTGTTGCTGCGAAGCCGAGCTTGGCACAACGCTTGAAGAGCTTGCTAGTTCCGGCATTGATTCTGGTTATGGCGGCAGGGATTTTGTTCCTCATCGCGGGTAACTGGAATACGTGGGCGAGCGATCGGGCATCGCAGGAAACAGACGACGCCTACGTGCGCGCCGACCTGACACCGTTGAGCACCAAAGTAGCTGGGTTGGTGGCAACGGTAGCGGTTTCCGATTATCAACCGGTGAAAGCTGGAGACTTGCTGGTCCAGCTGCGCGATGACGATTTTCGAGCCCAGGTGCGGCAGGCTGAAGCCGCTGTAGCTTACGGTGAAGACGCGCTGGTCAACAATCAGAGGCAAAAGGAATTGCAGGATGCGCGAATTCTTCAGGCTGAAGACGGTATTCGCGCGGCCCAGGCGGACATTGCAGCGGCAGAGGCAGGGATTGACGCGGCGAAGTCGGCCATCGCGAACGCTAAGAGCGGAATCGTTGGAAGCCAAGCGGACGTGGAACGCACGACTTTAGAGCGGCGGCGCCAGGAAGCACTCATCGCGACGCAGTCTGCGACACGGCAGAAACTGGAGCAGGTAGTGGCGGACGCGGAGCGCTTTCGCGCGCAACTAGCGAGCCGCGACTCCGACCTTAGCTCGGCGACGGCGCAATTGGCTAGCCGGGAAGCCGACCTTGCTCGAGCGCATGCCCGATTCGAGAGTACCAAGGCCGAACTTGAAGCGCAAAAACGGCAGCGAGCCGTAATGGACTCGCAGGAACTTCTGCTCCGCGCTGATCTCAACGCAAAAAGAGCCTCGCTCGCACTAGCACAGGTCAATCTGGGCTACACACGAATCGTTGCCCCGGAAAGCGGGATTGTGAGTGAACGTAAGGTGCGCCCTGGACAACTGGTTAATCCAGGCACTCAGGTGATTTCGCTCGTTCAAAGGGACGTTTGGGTAGACGCCAATTATAAAGAGACGCAAGTCCGTCATATCCGCGCGGGCGATGCGGCTGAAATCCACGTGGACGCATTTCCGGGGACGATTTTCCGCGGGAAAGTCGATCACGTCTCTCCGGCCAGCGGCTCGCAGTTTGCGCTATTGCCGCCGGACAATGCCACGGGCAATTTTACAAAGATCGTGCAGCGAGTACCGGTCAAGATCGTGCTCGATGCCGGCCAAACAGCGGCCGAGCGATTGCGGCCTGGGTTATCGGTCATCGCAACCGTTCGGACAAATGGCGCTGGCCAGTGAGGAAGATTCTCACGTGACCGCGACAGAGACCAAGGCAGCGCCGCCTCCCTCGCCATCCGGCCAGTTTAAAATCGCTACCAACTCATACGTCGGAATTCTTGGGGTCTTTCTGGGTGCCGGAATCGCTACGCTGAACTCCCGCTTGCTCAGTGTGGGCCTGCCAGACCTGCGTGGCGCCGCTGGCTTTGGTTTCGATGAGGCTTCCTGGATTCCGACTGCTCTCAACATGGCCACAATGTTCAGCGGCGTCTTCGTCTGCTTTTTGAGCGTATTATTCGGTCCGCGAAGGATTCTGATCCCGGCTGCCGCGGTCTTCGGAGTTGCATCTTTGCTGCTGCCCGTAGCGCCGGGTTACTGGGGAAGGTTGGCTTTGGTCGTGGTCGCAGGCCTTGTGTCAGGAACCTTCTACTCTCTAACCATGACTTTCGTGTTGACGGCCCTTCCGAAACGGCTGATCATCTTCGGAATCGCCGCGTATGCGGCGGACATTGTCTTCGTTAGTAACGTTGCGTCCGCGCTCGAAGGCTGGTACATCGAGCATCTGTCGTGGCACTGGATCTTCTGGACTGCCGCGCTAGTGAGTCCATTGATGATGATCTGCGTATATTTCGGAATTCCGCAGCGGCCATTGGCGAACCTGCGGCCGAGCTGGCGTGGATTCGCTTATTTCAGCGTTGGCCTCGCCCTTCTTTACGGCGCTCTGGATCAAGGTGAACGCCTGGATTGGTTGAACTCAGGCGTAATTGTTGCGATGTTCGCAGTAGGATTCTTCCTGCTGGGGGCGGCGCTGGTGAGACGCATCCTGCAGCCGAATCCAACGTTAAACCTTTCCTTTCTCAACCGGCGGAACACGATCATCCTTGCCTTATCGATTTTTGTATTTAAGTTCTCGCACTTGGCCACCATTGTGCTCATTCCGGGTTTCCTGGGCAACGTTCAAAAGTACCGGCCTCTCCAGACTGGCCACGCCCTGGCTTGGGTAGCTGTGCCAATGTTCGTCGTCGTTTGGCTGGTCGCAGTGATGATCATTTACACGAACTCGCGACTGACCCTAACGCTGGGGCTAACATTCGCCGCGGTGGGCTGCTGGATTTGCTCGCACCTCGACACTTCGTGGGCTGGAACCAGCTTCGAGACCGTGGAACTTCTTTTGGCGACCGGATTCGCTGGGACCTACGTGGGCTTAGTAGGCAGTATCGTTTTGGAGGGACTCGAAGGCGGCGCTTTGACCAGCGCCGCCAATGCCGCCACGTTCTCTGGACTCATGCACTTCATCCGCATCTTCGGTGGCCAAGTCGGTGTGGCTGTCATGACCCGTGTCGTTTCGGTACGGGAGCAGTTTCATTCCAACTTGCTGGGACTTCATGTGCAAGTTGGCGACTGGCTTACCGACGAACGTTTGCGGATGCTAAGCGGAGGAGTACTACCAGGTTCGACGGGGCTAGAGGAAGCACAATACCGCGCGGTCGGGATTCTGGGCCAGCAAGTGCGAGCACAGGCCTACACGCTGGCGACAGCCGATGGATTCATCCTGGTCGGGTGGGTGGTGGTCGCTTATTTGATGCTCATGCTGCTTCTGCGGCCCGGCAAAATCAGCTACATGGATTTGAGGAAAATGCAATGAATCGCGCAAATCTGTTTCGATCCCTGGCAATTGCGGGGGTTGCCGTAGCTTTAGTAGTCCCGCAGGATGCGGCTGAAGCGCGGCGCCTCACGCTGACCGACGCCGTCCACCTTGCAATCAGTCAGAATCGCGCGCTGAAGATCGCGCGCCTGAAGGTGATCGAGAACGAGCAGAGAACGGCTGGCGAGCATTCTGGCTATTTCCCGAAAATCACGAATCAGTCAAACGCTCTCCATCTTACGGAACTGCAGAATATCGTAATACCGGCCGGCGCACTCGGGACGGTCGCAGGAACGCTCATCCCGGGGCAAAGCATTGGTGTACAACAGGGCCAGAAAACCTTATTCTCCAGCGGCACACAGATCTCCCAGCCGCTGACACAGTTGATTCGGATCCATGCCGCCAACCGGATTGCGGCTGCCGACGTTGCCATCTCTCGCGACGATCTGAAGAACGCCGAAAACCAAGTCGCGCTTCAAGTGCATACGCTTTACTTTGGCGTCTTGATAGCCCGGTTGCAGAAGCAAGCGGCTGAACAACAGACCGCGTTTGCCGGCGAGAATCTACGCGAAAGCGAAGAAGACGTGCGCAATGGCAGTGCGCTGACCGTGGCATCGATACAGGGCCGAGCGGGCTTGCTCGAAGGCGAACAGTCGGTACTCACCGCGGACCTTCAGCTCTCCGATTTAACGACGGAACTGAACGACCTATTGGGGCTCCCTCTGGACATTCAATTGGAGTTGGATCCGGCGGTGCCTTCCAGTTTCGATCAGCGCCCGCGCGAGGAGTACGTTCGGACATCCTGGTCAGAGAACCCCGAGATTCGGGCCGCGGAGGAGGCGATCCGCAAGGCACAAGCTGGCGTGACGGCCGCGAAGTCGGCCTACATTCCTGACATTACCGCTTACGCGCGTCAAAGCTATCAGGACGGCGTTCCTTTTCTGGTCCGAAACTTCGGTACGTTCGGTGTCAATCTCACTTGGGACGTGTTTGACTTCGGCAAACGACGCGCGGCCGTGCGCGAGCGGGAGGCGCAATTGGAACAAGCCGAAGAGAATCTGCGACGTCTGAAGGAAGATGTCGCCGTTCGCATCGAGCGGAGTTACAACAAAGTGGAACGGGCCAAACATATGGTCCAAGTCGCAAATCAGGTGGTAAAACTGCGGCAGGAAAGTGAACGGTTGGCACAGAACCAACTTTCCCAGGGAGTGGTTTTGGTCGCGGAACGGCGCCAAGCGACTGCAGCGACGTATAAGGCTCAAGCGGACTATCTTCAGGCGGCCTTGGGATACTTGCTTGCTTGGGCGGAACTCGAGCAAACGGTCGGTCGCACGCCGGGATTCTGAAGCTGCTCAGCGAATGAGCGCCGACAATATAAAAAGATCATCAGTGACGGGAAAGGCAAGATGATGCCGGTCAGTGCTGTCTTGGGGCGAGCCTTGGATGACGTCGTCGCTTGCGTCCGGAGTCTGAAGGACTAAGAGGTGAAGAACGCTTTCGCTGCGGCGCGGCGCGAGAGGTCGGGCTGACGGCAGAACGTCTGACTCCCGAAAGCAAAGCTCCTGGGGCATCGACGCGGAGCAGCAAGCCCGAGGCACTGCCCGGCTGTCGATGCCCTGGATTACCTACCAAGTCACATTGCCATGATTCGGTCAGACAAGTGCCAATCGTCAATCACTAATTCGAGGTATTGCCGAACGCACTGCTAATGCGCCGGCATTTTGTTTCGACGACATCTCTCAACATAGCGGTCTGGCCCCTGAACTGCCCTTGTCAGGGTATGAACCGAATAACAACCTCATCTCCCAAAGTCGTTGGACTCTTGGGACTCTTCGCACTATTTATTCCGCTAAACGCGCCAGCCGAGAATTCGGAAATAATCGCCCCCGCGTCTTCTGCTGGCATAGCTTTCGCCAGATACATCGTTTCTGTCCAAGAACGTGATCCATTCACCGAGTCGGGGCCGGTGGCGGTAGAGATCGAGGCGTCGCTGCCTGGCCTATACAAAGAGACCCGTTTCATCGCAATCCGCGAGACCGGTGAATCAGAGCGCAGCGCATACCGAGTATTGGACATTGAGGGCGACTCGATTGTTGCGCAGGAGGTGATCGCGCGCTATCTTCTAGTGGAAAAGCAGCTCGAGGACTTGCCTACATCGTCTGTCGCGATTACTCCAGAGAACTACAAGTTTCAATATAAAGGCGAGATTGGGACTGGAAGCGCTCTAGCGTACGTTTATAGGATCACCCCGAAGAGAAAACGTGATGGGCTCATTCAAGGCCAACTCTGGATCAACTCCGCGACTGGAGCTGCGATTCTGCAGGCGGGGCGGCTTGTCAAGACGCCTTCACCGCTCCCCGGAAAGATCGAGGTTGTGCGCAGCACCCAGCTTCTCGATGGAAATCCTCGAATCCGCAGCACACACGTGACTATCGAAACGCGGGCGGGACGCGGCGAGTTGACGATTACTGAAATCCCTCTGACTGCGCCGGGGGAGGAACACAAACTAAAGTCTCTACCACTCGCGCGGAATTGAAGCTTCGGAAGCGATTGTACCCATCGCGGTCTGTTGGTTAGCAACAGATCTTGCGATGGTTCGGGCCGATTCCGGGGCGCCCTCAGGTTGGGCAGTTTGGATCGGTAGAAAACCGACGGAGATGACTGCCGGCCGTAGTTGGTGATGGGTGCTTAGATCCGCAATATCCTTTGTGTCGAGACTTTCGGTGCCGTCGACATTGAGAAAATACATCACCGAGAGGATGCTGGGGTTGTGCTTGAGCCCCAGCATGTGGCCGAGTTCGTGTACGGCGGTGCCATATATTTCAGCGCTGCTCATTTCTTTCGCAGCTCGCTGATTCACGGCGATCTTCCCCTGAAAATTGGCCATCTCGGTAATCTGCGATCGAGCCACGATCGCGCGATTCAAAATGTCTGGACCGCCATTGATAATCCTTATGCTGCAAGCGCCGAGGCTTTTTTCTTCATGGAAGTTCGCGGCAAGCACCGTATTCCAGAACGTGAGCGCACGCTTGAACCCATCGGCCCAAGGTTCGTTCACATCGATCCTGACGCCGATATCTTCCAGAACAGGGTTGCGCAGATTATCGTACTTGGCGCACGGTTCATCGACACTCGTCCAGTTCGACTGCGGGTTTCCTCGCGCCTGGATGGTAACCTGGCAGGCGCAACCTAGCCATACGGCAATGACGCCGGCGGCCAACGGTTTACTCTTGTTCAATGTCCCGCGAAATATGGGAATCCGTACTCGATGATTGTGGTTTGGACCAGCAGCGTGCATGCAGTTTGATTTCACGGCACGTCAGTATCCAACCCTCGGCGCTACCGATCGCCGTTACTTGTTGCGCTTTCAGAGAACATGTCGCAGCTTTCGGCTCCAGTGCTATCGACAGATTCCAAGTTCTCGTCATGAACGACGCGTCCGGGGCGAAACCAACAAAAACTTGGCAATGTGACTCCTTATCAAGTAGGGAATGTTGGAAAGACTTCATCGGGGGCACGAAATGGACCACGGCTGGATATCGGCAGCGGCCCATCGAGTCGGCGGCTTAGGTCAGCTGCGGTTTTCGCGCGCGGCGGCCGTCACAAGGTTCTCGTCGGACCCGCTTGTGCGGATCGGGCTAGCACTGGGCGGCGGCTTCGCCCGCGGTATCGCTCACGCAGGCGTGCTCAAGGTCCTTGAACGGCACAAGATCCCCATCCACTGCATTACCGGCGTCAGCGCTGGATCCATTGTCGCCGCCGCGTACGCCAGCGGCGCCACCTCCGATGAAATTGGCCGTGCCGGCTGTGCGATGCGCTTCGGCGACGTCGGACGCTGGAACCTCGGCCGCCTTGGGTTGGTTGGTAGCGACCGCATGAACCGCTTCTTGAAGCGTCTCCTCAAGACTTACCGTTTTGAGGAGATGAGTATCCCGTTGGGGGTGCTGGCCACGGACCTGTCTACCGGCAAGCCCGTTCCTTTTTCCGGAAACGGTGAAGTGTTCGAGTCGATTCGCGCCAGTTGCTCTTATCCCGGATTGTTTCAGCCGGTACGCTCCAACGGGCGGCTCATGGTGGATGGCGCGATGAGCATGGAGATACCTGCCGAGTTATGCCGGCAGCTTGGCGCCACGCACGTGATTTCGGTGCGACTGCCCGTGTGCGGTCCCGACTCGCAGCCCGGCAACCTGTTCCAAGTTGTGTACCGTTGCTTCCAGATCTTGCAAAGCAACTCCGAACACGGCTGGCGCAGTGCAACCGACCTTGTCATCGCACCAGATGTCGGCAGGGTCGATTGGAATGGCTTCAACCGTGGCTCTGAATTAATCCAAGCTGGAGAAGCCGCCGCCTTGGCGGCGATTCCCAATATTCAGGAGTGGTTCCATCAGGCCCAACCCGTCGCGTCTGAAGGTGCGCTTCTGCCGGCCGAAATCTAAGGAGAACTTCCCTCATGCGGCCTTGCGCATGATGTTTTGGCGGGTCGTCAAAATACGGCGCCAGCTTTTTCTTTGCGTTGAACACTCTCCACTGTGCCGTGCCGACCGGGATAGCTTGAACAGCGGCGATCTAGTGCCCATTCTTCGATGAAGCGCAGTGACATGACTTCACGCTTTCGTGAATCTAAGAAGCACGTCCAATTCCGCAACTCGAAGGCTGGCGTTCCGCCAGCCTTGTGGGTGGCAGCGGCCAAGCGATCATTGAAGTCTGTAAGGTTCACCGTCTCCACCGCGCTTCTGCTTGTCATAGTGCCGGCAGAGAGCGCTAGTGGGCGGACGTGGTCGCGCGGTTGTCGGGCGGCATCAAACCGATCTTACTGATCACAGAGCCGCCGTATGGAATCGAATTGGATTCGGAGTGGCGTGACCGCGCCGCCACTCGTCTTTCCCAGGCACGACAACGGGTTCGCGCTATTCTTACCAAACGTATACTTAAGTGTGAAGCTTGCTGCCCTTCTCGTGGGTATTTCTTGTGTCTCGATAGCTGCCGAGCCCCCGAAACTCAGCTTCCAACATCTATCCGTCGCTGACGGACTCTCGCATTCCGACGTACGGGCGATCGCGCAGGATCACCAGGGATTCATGTGGTTTGGCACGTGGCTCGGCGGCCTGGACCGCTATGACGGGTACTCCTTCAAGGTCTACAAGCACGACGACCAGGATCCACGAAGCCTCGCCAGTGACTCGGTCCGCACGCTGTACGTGGATCGCGCCGGCGTTCTGTGGATAGCGACAATGGGCCCGGGGCTTGACCGGTACGATCCGGATACGGATTCCTTTATTCATTACCTACATGATTCACGTGATCCCGGCAGTCTGCCGGATAACGTGGTCAAGTCCTTCTATGAAGATGAAACCGGCGCACTTTGGGTGGGTACCCGTTCCGCCCTCAGCCGATTCGACCGCACCCGCAATTCGTTCTTCACCTACAGGTCCCGTGCGAATGATCCCGCCAGCTTCGGTGAGGCGCATGTTCAAGCCATCTGTTTGGATGCCACTACGGGCCTACTTTGGGTAGGCACACAGGACCGCGGCGTGAGAGTGCTGGATCGCTCCACCGGTCACTTTACGCAGTATGTCAACGACCCCAACGATCCTGACAGTTTGAGCGGCAATGACATAGGTGGAATCCTCCAGGATCGGAACGGCATTCTGTGGATTATCACGTCACACGGATTGAATCGGTTCGATCCTAAGACTCACAAATTCATTCGGTACATTTACGATCCCAAAGACCCCAACAGTCTGAGCGACAACAGCTTGACGATGACTTATGAAGACCGTGCTGGACGCTTTTGGGTGCCGACGAACAACGGCCTGAATCTGATGGATCGTGCACGCGGAAGGTTTACTCGCTTTCTCCATGATCCCAACGATTCTTCCAGCTTGAGCAGTAACGCGGCCAACTGGCACGCGCTGTATGAGGATGCCTCGGGTGGTCTTTGGATCGGCTTGCGGTCCACTGGGGTCGACCGGTTGGCAGGCGGGGCGGAGAGATTCACCATATATCGCCACATTCCGCAGGATGTCAACAGCCCCAGCGGTAATGTCATCAGCGTACTTGAGATAGATTCCGCAGGCAAGCTCTGGATCGGAACGGGAGCGGGTCTGGATCGCTTCGATGGTAGGACTTTCACCCACTACCTCAGCGATCCCCATGATCGCAGCCGCCTGAGCGTCGGCCCGCAGCGCTCGATTGTCCAGGATTCTCACGGGGCGATCTGGACAGCAACCTACGGTGGCGGCCTGGACCGGCTAGATGGACAGCGTGTGACGCATTTTCGCCATGATCCGGCGAACCCCGACACCCTGGCGATGGACAATATCAACAATCTTGTTCCCGACACGAACGGAGGGCTGTGGATTGGAGTGCACGGAGCAGGGCTCGACTATTTCGACGGCCGCCATTTTACCCATTTCCCAGCGGATCCTGGGAACCCCGCCGGCCTGCCGGATGCGTGGGTGATTCCCTTGCTCCTTGATAGGCACGGCGGACTTTGGATTGGCACCGGCCATTGGGGACTCGTTCGGTTCGATACGCGTACTCGTAGATTTACAACCTACCTCATGGACCCGAACCAGCCAGGCAGCCAAGCCGCGAACTGGACCGAGGACGTCTACTCCGACGGCACTATGTTTTGGGTCGCTTCGCCCACAGGACTGTTCCGTTTCGATCCGGAGACCGGGAAGTTTACCCGCCGCTACACAGAAAAAGATGGCTTGGCAAACAATTCCGTTGTGGGAGTTCTCGGCGATGCGCAGGGCAAGTTGTGGGTCAGCACGATCAAGGGATTGTCAAGATTCGACCCTAAAACGGAGACGTTCCGCAACTACGACATGTTCGACGGCCTCCCAGGCAATGAGTTCGCTTTCCGTTGCCACGCGAGGGCGCCCGACGGACGGCTGTTCTTTGGCGGAGTCAATGGGCTATGCGCCTTTTATCCCGACAAGCTTGCCGATAACCCAACGCCGCCGCCGGTGGTGCTCACAGAGTTTGAGCTGTTCAACAAACCGGTAAAGATCGGGGGTAAGGATTCGCCGCTCCAGCAGGCGATCCATGTCGCATCCAACCTTGCTCTCCGCTACGATCAATCGGTTTTTGGCTTCCACTTTGCGGCGCTCGAGTTCACCGCCCCACAAAAGAACCGGTACGCCTATAAACTCGATGGGTTCGATCCAGACTGGCAGTACACGGATGCCACGCGGCGGTATGCCGGCTACACTCACCTTGACCATGGCGACTACACGTTTCGAGTCAAGGCCTCCAACAATGATGGGGTCTGGAATGAGCAGGGGGTCGCGCTGCACATCCGGATACTGCCGCCGTGGTGGAGTACGTGGTGGTTCAGAGGACTGGTATTGGCGTTAATCCTGCTATCAATATGGTTTGCGCACCAATTGCGGGTCCGCCAGTTGCGGCGGGAATTCAGCGCGCAAGTGGAGGGCGGGGTCGCTGAACGGCTGCGCGTCGCGCGGGAACTGCACGATACCCTCTTACAGAGCTTCCAGGCGCTACTGCTCCAGTTTCAAGCCGGCTTAAACATGTTCCGGATCCATCCGGCTCAGGCAACGAAAATGCTTGAGGACGCACTGGACCATGCCTCGCAAGCGATCCTTGAAGGCCGGGAGGCGATTCAGGGCATGCGATCCTCCATCTCCAACAACCTGGCCGAAGCTCTCCGGGCGGTCGGGAACGAATTGGCCACCGAGGGTTCCGTGGAGTTCCGGGTCGTGGTCGAAGGACCGTCCAAGGAAGTAGACCCGATTCTGCGCGACGAGGTTTACGGGATTGCGCGCGAGGCTATCCGGAATGCCTTCAGGCATGCCGAGGCCAAGGTCATTGAAACGGAGATCACATACGCCAACAGCCTGCGACTGCGCATCCATGACGACGGCAAGGGCATCGATCCGGAAATCGCCAACAAGGGGCGCTCGGGTCATTACGGCATTCCCGGCATGCGCGAGCGAGCAGAGCGAATCGGGGGGCGGCTGGATGTGCGAAGCAGGCCAGGCGCGGGCACGGAAATCGAATTGAGTATCCCCGGCTCGATCGCGTACGGCGGCTTTCGCGGCTCGATGCCGCTGCAGTTATTCCCGCGAAAACACAAGGCTACGCCTAAAGCGTGAGATGATGTGCATCGGTTTGTGTCGAATCATAATGGAGTGACGCCCAAGCTTTGCTAGCCAGTTTATGCGCCGCTAGCCATTTTATTGCGCCGCTAGCCATTTTATGAAGATAGTTCGATGTCTGGTTCTCATGGTCGTGCCGACTGTCGTCTTGGTGATTTCGGTGCTACTCGTGAATGCTCAAGGACCGTACTACTTGGGAATGAACAACGATCCGGAATACTGCTATCTCTTTAATTCGCTCAATATACTTAAGCTCAAAATGCCTGGGCACACGGATCATCCAGGAACTACACTACAGGAGTTTGGCGCCCTGGTCGTGTCGGCCGATTGGCTCATTCGATCGGCCGCCGGGAACCGGGAGAGTGTGTTCACAAGCGTACTTTCTCATCCCGAATCGTATCTTCGCGACACGAATTACACTTTGGTCGTAGCGATCGCCGGCTCGTTGTTCTGGGCTGGGTTAGCGATCTTGCGCTCGACGGGTTCCGTCATTGCCGCTTTGCTTGCTCAGTCGAGCCTCTTCCTTTTCCCAGATCTTGTTGTTTCGCTAAGCCGTGTGTCGCCGGAGCCGCTTCTGATCGCGACTGGTTTCACGCTGCTGGCTCTGATCGCACCTATTCTCTATGGTGAGCAACGGGACCGAGCACTCCTCGCGGGTGCGCTCGTCGGGTTTGGTCTCGTCACCAAGGTCACGTTCTTCCCATGGATTGTGGTCGGCCTTATGTTCCGGGGACGGTCGAGGATCCTCTTTGCGATCTCGATGGCGCTCACCGGTTTGATCCTATTGTTCCCTATCTTCCCGGCGCTGCCGCGGGTTGCTCGATGGCTCGTCTCTCTTGCACTCCACAGCGGGAAGTACGGCTCCGGTCCGGTCGGATTGCCGGCAATGAATCAAGTATTGGACCATGCGCGGAAATTCTTTTATTTTGAGCCTGCGCTAGGTTTGCTGCTCGCGTTCTATGCGGCGATCATTGTTGCGATTGGCTTGGTTGGGAATCGACGGCGAGAGCCGCGTGTAAGGGCTACACAAATAATCGTTGCTGTCGCGCTTTCTGCGATTCTCATTCAAATTCTTATCACACTGAAGCATTTTGAGTCGCGATATACCGTACCTATCCTGGTTCTCGCTTGTGGGCTGAACAGCCTTGTATTTGTATCTCTCTCGGCCCACGACGTGAGACCGGCCATGCAAAGGATCGCAGGTCTGGTTGCATTGGTCATCTTCGGAGTTGGAATCGTCTGGACGAAAAACCGTGTCGATCAGTCTATGCTACAAGCACACGCGCACGTCCTCGCGGCGGACCGCCTTGCGCAGGATCGATCTGAGCATCCTGAGTGTTTTGTAATCGGTTATTACCGATCGTCGCTCCCGTCCTTCGCCTTGAATTTCGGGAGTGAATTTTCGGCAGGAGTTCATGGAGCGCTGCTGAGTAAGCTCTATTCTGACCAGATTGCGTACAACAAGTTCGACGGAGTTTTTTGGTCGTATTCTCTTGGGCCGAGATTAGCAGCCGTCGAGCAAATGCTGAAGGAGGGACGCTGCGTTTGGATGCAGGGATCGCCTGAACCCGGCCCCCGATTAAGGCTTCCGAAGGAATTGACGGTGGTCCCGTTTGAGGTGAGCGGTTCCGAGGAGCTCTATCGCCTAGCGTTCATCACAAATAACGGTCTCGCTGCTGGAGGTCGAACTCCTTGATGGCGCAGTAAGGTTGCCTGTGGTTCTCGCCCCCCATCCGCGTACCCGGTTGCGGATTGAGCGCAGTATTCACAAGGATTGAACGCGCGCGATCGCATCGCTCATGAATTCGTCCCCGCCTTGCTCTTGAACAAACGAAAGCTCCGGC
>Ga0335082_10006309_pt1 | contig 12938 bp, 9 predicted proteins | sample Lox_Sample_41_FD_206718 | JGI IMG/M metagenome (GOLD analysis project Ga0335082, IMG submission 206718) | Soil microbial communities from Loxahatchee National Wildlife Refuge, Florida, United States - Lox_Sample_4.1 | ecosystem: Environmental > Terrestrial > Soil > Wetlands | place: USA: Florida... | reverse complement strand
GGTGGAGGCGACGGCGGTAGCCATCGACACAGCCTCCTCGGCATTGAATGCCGTGGTGAACACGCGCGCCGTGCAGGAAATCCCTCTCAACGGACGCGATTTTCGACAGTTGTTGTACCTCACGCCGGGCTATAACCAATCTGGCTCGATGAACGGCAATCGAGGGAACCAAAACAACTGGCAGATCGACGGCACCGACAATAACGACTTCTGGCACAATTCCGAAGCAGTCAACCAGGGGAGCATCTCGGGCGTGGCGGGCGTGCTGCTGCCGATCGAGGCGATCGACCAGTTCAACCAACAAAGCGGCGGCGGGGCTGATTTCGGAAGGAATCCGGGATCAATGGTGAACGTGGCGCTCAAATCAGGTACGAACGAGATTCACGGGTCGGCGTACTACTTCAACCGGAACGAGGCTTTCGCCTCGGCGCAGCCCTTTGCGCCGGTAAACGCGCCCGCGAAACTCCGGAACGAGAATGAGGGGTTTTCGCTGGGCGGACCGATCTTCAAGAACCATACATTTTTCTTTCTCACTTACGAGCACCAGAAGTTCATCGCCGGAAACGCGCTGCAAGCCACGGTGCCTTCCGATGCCTGGGTGGCTCAGGCGACTAACGTTCTGAACAAATACGGCATCCCGGTGAATTCGGTGATGATGAACGTTCTGCATACGTTGTGGCCGACCAGTATCCGGAGCGCGCCGGCAACGGCTCCGAATTATTTCAGCAGCGACAATAACGACTATCGAAGCCACAACGGCGTCATCAAGCTGGACCACTCATTCAACTCCAACAACACTCTGTCGCTGCGCGCATTCCTGGGGACTGGAGAAGCCGCCGCGTTTGCGGGCTCCGTTTATCACGACTACTTCCAGGCCGTGCCGAGCCGGCAGCATAACTTTTCGGCGATTTACACGTCGGTTCTGGGCCCCCGGCTAGTTAACCAGTTTCTCGCCGGAGTGAACTATTTCGCACAAACGTTTCAGGACGTCAATCACGGGTTTGATATGGCCTCGCTCGGGTTCAACACCGGGGTAACAAATCCCTCATTTTTTGGCGCGCCGAACATGGAGATCACGGGCTTCAACAATGGCGGCGTGGGCGAGACGCCGGCCCTTGGCCGAGTGGATGTCACCGGCCACATCACGGACAACGTGTCTTACTCTTTCGGCGGCCACCAACTCAAGATCGGCGGGGAGTTCCGCCACGCGCTCCTGGACGTTTTTTACTACCGCGACAACCGGAGCGCGTTCGATCCCTGGGACGGAACCGCGGGGCCCTGGGCCAATGACGCGAGCTTCAACGGAACAACGAAGGCGCTGGCCGATTACATTGCCGGCTACATTCGAGCCGGTCAAGGCACAAAAGGCTTCAATGATCCGCAGCGGGACTTCACCGTGAACTCCTATGAGTTATGGGTGCAGGACAACTGGCAGGTGAATCGGAAACTTAACCTGAATCTGGGGCTGCGCTACTCGATCAATGGCCGGATGTATGCGGACAACATTAGCATCTTCGACCCGACGAACTCGACGGGCTTCGCGATCATCGGCAAGGACAAGCCGGCCCTGTATCCAGGTGATTACAACAATTTCGCGCCACGCATCGGCATCGCCTACACGCCCAAGCGCGGCGGCAAGACAGTGATTCGCGCGGCCTATGGCGTCTATTACGACATCGTCAACGGGAACCTGTTCATCGATAACCGGGCCGGCGGCGACTCGGGTCGCGGCCTTTCCAGAAACCCTGTCGGAAGCGCACCCGCCTTTACGGCGACGAACCCGAACGCGATGGTGGTTCAGTACGGGGTGCCAATTTTCGGCGGCGCGACGGCATCTCCTCCGTACGCGGGCTACGGCGTCAGCCAGGATCTCCGTTCGCCCTACGTGCAGAACTTCAATTTCAACGTCCAGCACCAATTGACGAGGGCCCTAATAGTGCAGGTCGGGTATGTCGGCAACCAGGCGAGGAAGTTGATTTACAACGAGAACATCAACCAGGCGCTGCCGGATCCGACGGGCACAGCGCCCCGGAATCCACGGCGGCCCTACTACACTCAATTCCCATTCTTAACCGGAATTACCCAGATCCAGAGCGGGGCGAATTCACACTACAATGCGTTCCAGACTACGGTGCGAAGCTCCTTGTGGAAGGGATTCTCGGGGCAGTTTTCCTACACGCTGGGACATGCCTACGACGTGATGTCCAACGTGCGCAACACTACGTTGACGGACAATTACAACCGCAACCTCAATTATGGCAACGCGGACTTCGATACGCGGCACAATTTCTCGGCGTATCTCATCTACGATGTTCCCCAAATCGGCCATGCAGTGCCTTTGTTGACCAAGGGCTGGCAGTTGAACGCTTATATCACATATGATTCGGGATTCCCCTACACAATGTATGCCGGTAAGGACATCAGCGGAACCAATAACCGCGCCGACCGGGTGAACGCAGCCGGCGATCCGTTCAGCGGCATTGTACAGCCGGCCACGGTCAACGGGCGATACACGAACGGCGTCGCATGGTTTAATCCGACAGCCTTTGCCTTCCCGCAAAACGGAACCTTCGGCACCATCGCTCGCAATGCGTACTACGGACCTGAATTCAAGTCGGTAGACTTTTCAATGTTCAAACAGTTCCCCCTCTACAAAGAGCGTGTGCATCTTCAGTTACGCGCCGAGATATTCAACATTTTCAATTCTCTGAACTTGGGGAACCCCGATAGCACTCTGAATTCGGGGACGTCCGGGCTGATCTTCGGCACACGGCACGGGGGCGACGCGCCCGGCATCGGATACGGCGAGCCGCGGAATATCCAGTTGGCGGCCAAGATCGTCTGGTAAGCAGGCCCGCCAGCGTTTGCAGGGAGGCGCCGGGCAAGCGGGAAAGTCCTTGTTGCACACGTGTGCAAACGGGGATACAATCGTTCTCGTGCGCAATTCCGCGGACGCCTCCCCTTTCCGCAGCGCCTCCATCAAAGACATCGCCAGATTGGCGAAGGTGTCCCATTCCACCGTCTCTCGCGCGCTACACCACAGTCCTCTAGTCAACCCCGAAACGGGTGATAAGATCCGGCGTATCGCGGAGGAGACGGGATACCGCCGCAGCGCTGTCGCGCGGAGTCTCGTAACCCGGCGTACCGACACAGTCGGCGTCGTGGTGACGCACATCGCGGATCCATTTGCCGCGGAAGTGGTGGGCGGCATCGAGGACGCGGCACTGGAACGTGGCTTTTCCGTCATTTTGGCCAATTCCGGCGGCGATCCCGACCAGGAGGTGCGGGCGGTTGAGTCGCTGGAAGAGAGGCGCGTCGACGGCATTGTCGTGACCTCGTCCCGTGTGGGCGCTTTGTACGTTCCGATGCTGGCGCGAATGAAGGTGCCGATCGTGCTGCTGAACAACCAGCATCCCGGCGATTTTGTCCACTCGGTGATGATCGACAATGTCGAGGCGAGCATTGCCGTCACACGGCACCTGATTGAAGCCGGGCATCGACGCATCGCTTATATCGGCGACCGGAATGGTCACCAGTCGGACACCGAGCGATTCGAAGGTTACCTGACTGCGCTCGCGAACGCGGACCTGATGTTCGATGCCGGCCTGGTTGCACAAGGCGACGGAAAGCCAACGGGAGCCCCCGCGGCCGTCGAGCGCGTTATGGCGCAGCCGCAACCACCGACAGCCATTTTTTGCTACAACGACATGACTGCGCTGGGAGTCATGCGCGAAGTTCGAGCCCGAGGGCTGAAGATTCCGGATGATATTTCCGTCGTAGGATTCGATGACATTCCCTTCGCGGAGTATGTGGACCCGCCGCTAACAACGATCCGGCAACCGATGCACGAAATGGGGCGGCTCGCGATGAGGACGCTTTTCGGCTTGCTGGCCGGCAGCGATTCGACGCAGAACATCAAAGTGCCGGGCGAGCTGATCGTCCGCCGATCCACCGCGGCACCGAAGGAGACACGATGATGGAGCTTTTGATCCCACCCGGCCGGTTCGAGAATCGAGTCGAAGATTTTGGCTACGAGCACCTGCGCTTTCAGACCCGCAAAATGGCCGCAGGAGAGCACTACGCGGAAGATACCGGAGGGAACGAGCTTGCCATCGTCGTGCTTGGCGGACGCTGTTCGGTGGAGTGCGCGCATGTCGCCTGGCGGAACGTCGGGGGGCGCGCCCACGTCTTCGACGGCAAGCCTTTCGCGATGTATGTTCCGATCAAGACGCGATTCGTGATCACGGCCGAAACGGATTGCGACCTGGCTTTCTGCTACTGCGTCGCCACGCAAAGCCACCCGCCGCGCCTGATCACGCCCGACGAAGTGGAGGTCGAGATCCGCGGCGGCGGCAACGCGACGCGCCAGATCAATCACATCATCAAACCGGAATTCCCGGCCGACCGGATTCTCGTGGTCGAGGTCTACACGCCGAGCGGGAATTGGTCGAGCTATCCGCCACACAAGCACGACGTTCACAATCCCCCGGGCGAGGTGGACCTGGAAGAGATCTACTACTATCGCATCGACCGTCCGGAAGGTTATGCCATCCAGAAGATCTACACGGCCGACCGTCGGATTGACTCGACCCTGAGCGTTCGCGATGGCGAGTTGGTGCTGATACCGGAAGGCTACCATCCGGTGGTCGCGGCGCACGGCTACAACGTGTATTACCTGAATTCGCTGGCAGGGTCGGCGCGTTCGATGGCGGCGTCCGACGATCCCGACTACGCGTGGGTTCGAGGGAACTGGCGCGACAAGGATCCGCGGCTGCCGCTGGTTCGTTGAGGAGGGGAAGAGTCGCGTGGACATCGCAATTCTGGGCCGCATCGGATACGACCTGTACTCGGAAGAACCCCACGTTCCGCTGCCGCGCGTGCGGCGGTTCTCACGTTATTTGGGCGGATCGAGCGCCAACATGGCGGTCGGGCTGTCACGGCTGGGCGCAAAGGTCGGGATGATCAGTTGCCTCGGCACCGACCGCCTGAGCGATTTTCTGATTGAGTTTCTGAATTCGGAGGGCGTCGATACCGAACACGTGCAAAGGCGCGCCGGCTATCTGCCGTCGCTGGCGATTACGGAGGTATCGCCGCCCGATAAGTTCCCGCAGGTATTTTACCGGCACGACGCTGTGGACACGATGCTCGACGCCAGCCCGGAAGACCTCGAATACGCCGGTGCGGGGCGCATGTTCATCACCAACGGCACGTCGCTGTGCGCCTCGCCGTCGCGCGAGTCGACCTATCGGGCTCTGGAGTGCGCGCACAAGGCCGGGTGCAAGGTCGTGTTCGACGTCGACTACCGCGCCATGTCGTGGATCTCACCGGTCGAGGCCGGTCTTGCGGTGCGCCTCGCTCTGCCGTTTATCGATATCCTCATCGGCAATCAGCCAGAGCTGATGCTGGTGGCAGGGGCAAAAGATCTCGATGAGGCCACTGCCTCGCTGCGCGAGCGAGGCGTTCCGGTACTGGTATCGAAGCTCGGTGAGCAGGGGACACGAGTCTGGTCGAGCGGGGAGCCGGTGTTTCTGCCGCCCTATAGCGTCGAGGTGGTTTCCACTATTGGCGCGGGCGACGGATTCGCATCGGGTTTCCTCTATGCGCAGCTGAAGGGCAAGTCCGTTGCCGAATCGCTGCATTACGGCAACGCTTCGGCGGCGATTGTCGTCAGCCGGCTGAGCTGCTCAGAGGCCATGCCGACGCTCGCTGAAGTGGAACAAATGATGTCAACGATGGAAAGGCGCTGATGTTTTCGAGCAAACAATTCTTACCGGACGCCGCGATTGCGCGGCTTTCCGAGACGCGGGTCGCAGATCCCGACTATGCGTGGCGGGCCGCTGCCGCGCGTGTGCGCCGCGAGCGGCTCGCCCCCAAGGGCAAGCTGAACATTCTTGCGGCCGACCATCCGGCGCGCCGGGTCACTAAGGTTGGCGATGATGCCCTGGGGATGACGGGGCGGCACGATTACCTGGCACGGGTGGTCCGCGTCCTGCTGAGCAACTCGGTGGACGGCGTCATGGCCACGATGGACATGCTCGAGGATCTTCTGTCGATCGATGGATTCCTGCGGGAAGCGGGAGCGCCAACGCTGCTCGATGGCAAGCTGCTCATTGCGAGTCTGAACCGTGGAGGACTGCTGAACGTGAGCTGGGAGATGGACGATCCCATCACGGGTCCTTCGCCGGCCACTTGCGCGGCGTGGCACCTGGACGGCACGAAGCTGCTGCTCAGAGTGGCCGACAACGAAGACGGTTCGCTGAAGACGCTGCTGGCTTCGGCCCGCGCGATCACGGAAGCGAATGCGCTCGGGCTGCCGACGTTTCTCGAGCCCCTGCCGGTGGTCAAGACCGACAAGGGCTTCACCGTCATCAAGAACGCTGACGCGCTGGCGCGCCTGGTGGGAGTGGCCTCGGCATTGGGCGATAGCAGCCGCTACCTGTGGCTCAAGCTGCCGTACTGCGACGGCTATGAAAAGGTCGCCGGCGCGACGACGCTGCCGATTCTGCTACTCGGCGGGGAAACGCAGGGTGACCCCGTGCCGTTCTTGAAACAGATCCAGAGTGCGCTGGAGGCAGGCGGCAACGTGCGCGGCGCGCTGGTGGGCCGCAATGTGCTCTATCCGGGTGCGAGCGATCCGATGGCCGTCGCGGGGGCCGTCGGCGGCATCATCCACGACGGCTGGAGCGTCGAACAGGCGATGGAGCATCTTAAAAGCGACGATGGGCGCGACCTGGGTGCGCTCGCGGTGCTGGCATGAACGAGAGAGGGAGGATGGAAGTGAAAACACGTCGAGTCACCATGGCGCAGGCCCTTGTGGGCTTCATGAAGAACCAGCATGTGGAACGGGACGGGCGCGAGAACCCGTTTTTCGTGGGGGCGTGGGGCATATTCGGCCACGGCAATGTCGCCGGCCTTGGACAGGCGCTGCAGCAAACGCCGGAGTTTCCTTACTATCTTTCGCGAAACGAGCAGGCTTCGGTTCACATTGCGACGGCGTATGCCAAGGCGAGGAATCGCATGGCGACGTTTGCCTGCGTTTCGTCGATCGGGCCCGGCGCGACGAACATGATTACCGGGGCCGCAACGGCGACCATCAACCGGATTCCCGTGCTCATTCTGCCTGGCGATATTTTCGCCCGGCGGAACGTGGCGCCGGTTCTGCAGCAGCTCGAGTCGGAGCACAGCCAGGACATCTCGGTAAACGACGCGTTCAAGCCGGTGTCGCGGTATTGGGACCGCATCAACCGGCCCGATCAGCTTGTCTGTGCGCTGCCGGAGGTCATGCGGGTGCTGACCTCGCCTGCCGACACCGGCGCCGTGACGCTGGCGCTGCCGCAGGACGTGCAGGCCGAGGCATGGGACTACCCGGAAGAAATGTTCGAGAAGCGCGTGTGGCACATTCCACGCGCCGAGCCGGAACGGGTGATGCTGGCCCGCGCTATCGAGTGGATCCGCGCGGCAAAGCGGCCGTTCATCGTGGCGGGCGGCGGCGTGCTCTACGGCGAGGCGACGGAAGCCCTGGCTGTGTTTACCGCCAGGACGGGAATTCCGGTTGGAGAGACGCAAGCCGGCAAGGGTTCGCTGCGGTTCGATCATCCCCAAAACCTGGGTGCGGTTGGCGTGACCGGGACTCCGGGCGCGAACATTGCAGCGCGCGAAGCCGATCTCATCATCAACATCGGGACGCGGTTGAGCGACTTCACGACGGCGTCGAAGACGGCGTTCCAGAACCCTGACGTGCGGTTCCTCAACATCAACGTCGCGGAGTTCGACGCGTACAAGCACGCGGCACTGCCGCTTGTGGCGGATGCTCGGGTTACCCTACAGCACCTGCAAGCTGCGCTGGCCGGATGTCGAATTCACGAAGAGTACGCGCGGTCCATTGCGGCGTGGAAAGAGGGCTGGGAAGCAGAGACCAACCGCTTGCACAACCTCAAGCATGGTCCGCCCATCAGCCAGGGCGAGGTGATTGGCGCCGTGAACAAGCTGTCGCGGCCCGAGGACATCGTGGTCTGCGCAGCGGGCAGCCTGCCCGGCGACCTGCACAAGCTTTGGCGGACACAGAAGCCCAATGGCTATCACCTCGAGTATGGCTATTCGTGCATGGGCTACGAGATTGCGGGCGGGCTCGGCATCAAGATGGCGCACCCGTCGCGCGAGGTCTACGTGATGGTCGGCGACGGCTCGTACCTGATGATGAACTCCGAGATCGTCACGTCGATCCAGGAAGGCGTGAAGCTGAACCTGGTGGTGCTCGACAACCATGGCTTCAGCAGCATCGGGGGGTTGTCGAAGTCGGTCGGGTCCTGCGGATTCGGAACCGACTACAAGGCGCGGCGCGCGGACACGGGGCATTTGGATGGCGAGAAGCTCCAGGTCGATTTCGTTGCGCTGGCCGCCGGTCTTGGGGCTCATGCCATCAGGGCGCGTACGCGCGAAGAACTCGACCGCGCGCTCGAAGCGATGCGCGGCCACGACCGGACGACAGTGGTTGTCATCGAGGTGGACAAAGAGCAGCGAGTGCCCGGCTATGAGTCTTGGTGGGACGTCCCCATATCGGAAGTGTCCGAGATCGAAAGTATCCGGAGCGCCAGGGCGCGCTACGAGGAGGCGATCCGGAAGGAGCGGCATTTCGAAGTCGTGGCGGGAGAGAAGTAATTATGGCTGCCACCTATGAAGTCCGCAATTACGTCGCCGGACAATGGCGCGCGACGGCGGCCGATGGAAGCACGGTGCTGAACCCGGCAGCCGGCGAGGTTTTGGCCCATTCGCCGCAAGGGAGCGCGCGGGAGGTCGCGGAGGTTGTGGAGGCCGCCGCGAAGGCCTACCCCGAATGGCGGGCCGTGCCGCCCGCCGAACGCATTCAATTTCTGTTCCGACTCAAGCAACTGCTCGAGGAGAATTTCGACGAGATCGCGCGGCTAACGACGCTCGAAAACGGGAAAACGCTGGCAGAGTCGCGCGGGGAATTGCGTCGCGGGGTGGAAAACGTCGAGGTCGCTTGCGGCATTCCCCTGATGATGCAGGGCTACAACCTCGAAGACGTCGCGCGCGGTATCGATGAATCGATGTTTCGGCAGCCGCTGGGAGTAGTTGCCGCGATCACGCCGTTCAATTTTCCGGCGATGATTCCGCTCTGGTTTCTGCCGTACGCCGTCGCGTGCGGCAACACGTTCGTGCTGAAGCCGTCGGAGAAAGTGCCGCTCAGCATGATCAGGGTTTTCGAGTTGGTCGAGAAGGCTGGCTTTCCTCCCGGCGTCTTAAGCCTGGTGAACGGCGGGAAGCCGACCGTGGACGCGCTGTTGGACCACCCAACGGTGCAGGCCATCAGCTTCGTCGGTTCGTCTCCCGTGGCGCGCTACATCTACGCTCGCGCCGCCGCGAACGGCAAGCGCGTGCAGTGCCAGGGCGGCGCGAAGAACCACGTCGTCATTCTGCCGGATGCCGATCCGGAAACCACCACGCAGATTGTCTCCGACAGTGCGTTCGGTTGCGCGGGGCAACGCTGTCTGGCGGTGTCGGTTGCCGTGACGGTGGGCGATGCGCAAGAGTGGTTCTCGAAATCCATCGCAAACACGGCGACGTCACTCAAAGTGGGCTTTGGCCTCGATGATGGCGTACAAATGGGCCCCGTGATTACGGCGGAGAGCAAGGCACGCATCGAGAGCTTGATCGCGCAAGGCGCGAACGATGGGGCGAAACCGCTCGTCGATGGCCGAGGAGCCAACGCCGCGAGCCGGGGCACTTTCGTCGGTCCTACAGTGCTTGACGGCGTCCCGGCATCAAGTGAATTAACGGGGACGGAGATTTTTGGACCTGTTCTGAGTCTCATCCACGCCAGCGGCGTCGATGAGGCGATTGACGTCATTACGAAGAGCGCATATGGCAATGCGGCATCGATCTTTACAACCAGCGGCGCATCGGCGCGAAAGTTCCGAAACCTGGTGCCCACGGGAAACGTGGGTGTGAACATCGGCGTCGCCGCACCCATGGCGTATTTCCCGTTCAGCGGTTGGCGCGGCAGTTTCTTCGGCGCGCTCCACGCGCAGGGGCGCGACGCAATCGAATTTTACACAGACAAAAAAGTGGTCATCGAACGATGGCCGAAGGAGTGGTCCCGGAAATTCTGAAGGACCTCAGAAAGACGTATGGCAACACTGCGAGTGGGCAACGCCCCGTGTTCCTGGGGCACGCTCGAATTCGAGGAGGCGAAGGGAGAACAGATCGGTTACGCTCGCATGCTGGACGAACTCGCGGAGACGGGCTACACCGGAACAGAATTAGGAGATTGGGGCTACATGCCCACGGATCCGGCCGCACTGCGGCGGGAACTCGAACGCCGCGGCCTGGTGATGCTAGGGGCGTTCGTGCCGGTGGCGTTGAAGGACAGCGCGGCACATGAAGCTGGCGCCGCTGTGGCCGCAAAGACGGCGAGGTTACTGGCCGCGGTCGCGTCCGAGCCGACGCCTTATCTGGTGCTTGCCGACAACAACGGCACGGTCCCCGAGCGAACTCGCAACGCGGGACGAATCACGTCGCGTCAAGGGCTGAGTGCCACGGAATGGAAGACTTTCGCCGCAGGCGCGGAACGGGTGGCACGATCTGTGCTCGATGAAACTGGCCTGCGCACTGTGTTCCATCATCACTGCGCCGGATTCGTCGAGACGCCGGAGGAGATCGCCCGCCTGCTGGAACTGACCGATCCTGATGTGCTGGGCCTGGTCTTTGACACTGGCCATTACACCTACGGCGCAGGCGGTCTCGATGCCGTCGAGGGCTTTGATCGTTTCGCCGACCGCATCTGGTATATCCATCTCAAAGACTGCCATCCGCAGGTCGCCCGGGAAGCGCGCGAGAAGGAATGGGATTATTTCCAGGCGCTGCGCCATGGCGTCTTCTGTGAACTGGGGAAGGGCGCCGTCGACTTCCCTGCCCTGCTGCGGCGACTGGATGCGCGCGGCTATGAGGGGTACGTACTCGTCGAGCAGGACGTGCTTCCGGGCATGGGCTCTCCGAAAGAGAGCGCTCGACGGAACCGCGAATATCTCCGTTCGGCGGAACGAAGGAGTGCCGCATGACTACGAATCGACAACTCCGCGTGGGTATCATCGGCGCCGGCCGGATCGGCAAGGTCCATGCCGAGACAATTGCCTTCCGCCTGCCCGAATCCGTACCGGCCGCGATCACCGATGTAAACCGCGCGGCAGCTGAAGCGGTGGCTACGCGATGCGGCATCTCGAAAATTGCCGCAACCGCGCAAGAGCTCTTCTCTGATCCGCAAATCGATGCGGTTTTGATTTGTTCGTCCACCGACACGCACGCGGACCTCGTGGTTGAAGCGGCGCAAGCGGGCAAACACATCTTCTGCGAGAAGCCCATCGATCACACCCTGGCGAAGATCGACCGGGCGCTCGCGGCAGTCGAAAGAGCCGGTGTCAAGTTTCAGGTCGGCTTTAATCGCCGTTTCGACAGCAACTTCGCGCGCGTGCGCCAAGCCATCGTGAGTGGCGAGATCGGCAAGCCGCATTTGATGCACATCATCAGCCGCGATCCGGGGCCGCCGCCCATTTCTTATATCAAAGTGTCCGGCGGCATCTTCCTCGATATGACGATTCACGATTTCGACATGGCGCGTTTTTTGATCGGCGACGAGGTAGAGGAAATCTACACCGCCGGCGGTGTGATGGTCGATCCGGAAATCGGCAAAGCGGGCGACCTCGACACGGCCCTCATCGTATTGAAGTTCCGGAATGGCGTCATCGGCACCATCGACAACAGCCGCAAGGCCGTCTACGGCTACGACCAGCGTGTCGAGGTACTCGGCAGCGACGGCGCCATCGCCACGGAGAACCGGTATCCGAACCAGGCCGTCATCAGCACCGCATCGGCCATCCGCCAGGATCTGCCGCTGAACTTCTTCATGGACCGCTACACCGAGAGCTTCGAGAACGAACTCCGGGCGTTTGCCGACGCGGTGCTGAATGACAAGCCAACGCCGGTTACCGGAATGGACGGGCGCATTCCGGTAATGATGGGATTAGGTGCCCGCAAGTCGTACGACGAACGCCGGCCGGTACGGCTTGACGAGATCTCAGCCAGTTGTCCTACAGGCTGTTGAGGAACGCCAGCAACGCCTGCTCATCACTAGAAGAGAGGCGGTTGAAGCGGCTCTTTGCGCCTTGTGCCTCGTTCCCATGTTGTTGGATGGCGTCAACGGGATAAAGTGACCGGCCGTCATGGAGCAACGGCCTGCGAAAGCGTAGCCCCCACAATGGAGCGGTACGAATCTCGTTTGCGGCGGCAGCCGCTTGCTGCATCCCGTCGCCCGTGCCCACATCATGCAGCAGAAAATCGGAAAAGGCCGGTACGGGTTTTCGGTCCAGAGCCGGATTGGCGTTCGACCCAGTCTGGAGCACGGGAACATGACAGGTAGCGCAGCCAATGGAATTGAACAGATCGGCCCCATGTTGCGCCGTATTCGATAAAGGAGCGCGGCTGATGGGCGCGAGTAAGCGCATAAAGTTACTAAACTGATCGATTCCCCGGAGTCCCGTGGCCGGATCCCGGCGGTCTTCCGGGTCGGTCGCCGGATCGCAGAGGGCCAGTTGTGCGGCCGTGAATCCAAAAGCCGACTCATCCGGAAACAGATCGTTGGTGATGCCCATCTCATTGCGATAGGCATCGCCCGCGAAAGCGAGAAGGGTTGCCTGTTGCGCTTTCCACCCAAACCGGCCGACCCGCTGTTGTCCCGAAGCCACGTCGGTAATGATCGATGCGCGGCCCGTGATGCCATCGCCGTTCCGGTCCCTGGAATCTTCCAAGGCCCGAATCACAGCATCGGGAATGGCCTCAACAAGTCCGGCGCCGAAGAGGGGCGTCGGAATTCGTCTCGCGAAGGCTACTGCGTTTGGGGGAATGCTGGGTTGGCATCGATGGTT
>Ga0335082_10006308_pt1 | contig 12939 bp, 14 predicted proteins | sample Lox_Sample_41_FD_206718 | JGI IMG/M metagenome (GOLD analysis project Ga0335082, IMG submission 206718) | Soil microbial communities from Loxahatchee National Wildlife Refuge, Florida, United States - Lox_Sample_4.1 | ecosystem: Environmental > Terrestrial > Soil > Wetlands | place: USA... | reverse complement strand
ACCGCCACCATCACAAACCGATCAGCATTACATTGATCACCGCCAGTAGCGTCAATGCGGCGATGGTCGCATCGGAGCCACGCGCTTCGATCATCAGCGCGCCCGCCGAAGGCGCCAGTGCCTGCACGATCAAGCTCGGAAAAGCGAGCTTGCCCATCAGGCGCGGAAACCGCACCGGACCGAAAAGAGCGAGCGGCAGAGTGCCACGCCCGATCCATGAAATTCCGTAGCCCGCCCCATAGAGCACGATGACCAGGAGCAGCGTGGGCACGGCTCCGAGCAACAAGAGCAGACCAATCGCCATGAGCGTGCAGGACGCAATCATGGTCCAGATCGGGTGATAGCGACTGCCGAACAGGCGCTCCACCACACGCGCGCCAACCTGGGCCGGCCCGAACAGAGCGCCAAGGGTGACCGCCGTCGCAAAATCCACGCCCCTCGCCTGCAGAAAAATCAACAGATGAACCACGACAATCGAACCGATGCCGGCTGCAATCGAAAGCACGACCGCGAGCAGAGCGAAGACAAGTGTTTCGTTGTCGATCGTGGGTGTGCCGCGGGAATTGATCACGCCGTCACCTGTATTTTTCGGGCCCATCCGCGGCGCCACGCGCCGCACGACTGCCATTTGCAGCGGCAATGCGACGAACAAATGCAGCGCGGCGTAGATGAAACAGGCGCTGCGCCACCCCGCATGTTCAATCATGAAGGCGCTGAGCGGCCAGCAGATTGTGCTGGCAAAACCGCCGAACAGCGTAAGGTTGGTGATCGGGCCCCGCGCTTCACTGCCATACATGCGGCCAAGCGCTGCAAACACCGAATCGTAAAGCCCGGTGCCCATGCCGACACCGATCAGCACCCACGCCAGCAGATAAACTGGCAGCGCCGGGGCGAGGCCTACACCGGCGAGGCCGGCCGCATAGAAGGATGAACTCGTCAGCAACACCGGACGCCCGCCGCGGGCATCGATGATGCGCCCGACCTGCGGTGAAATCAGTCCGGCAGTAAGCAAGCCGATCGACGTGCCGCCGACCACCCAGCCAAGCGACCATCCGGTTTCAGCAACGATGGGCTCGGCAAACACGGCAGGAAAATAGAACGACGTACCCCAGGCGAGGATCTGGGCAATGCCGAGTGCAGTAATGACGACGCGGCGGTCGAGCGGGCGCGTCTCTGCCTGAGAATCCAAAGGGCGCCGTCCTTAGTTCGCCGGCTCCATGCCTTTGGATTTGAGCACCGCCGCCGCTTCGGGGCCAGAGAACATCGCGATGAGCGCCTGCGCGGCGGCCTTGTTCTGCGTCGACGCGCTCAGACCAGCCGCATAGGTCGTAGTGTTCTGGATGTCCTTCGGCAGCGGTCCGACCAGCACCGCGCCTTTTACCGGAATAATCTCGCTGATCTGGTGCAGGCCGAGCTCGGCCTCCCCGCTGACGATGAGATCGGCGACGTGGCCGCCTTTTTTGAGCTTTGCTTTCGGCCGAATCTGGTCGGCAATGCCAAGCCGCTCGAGCAGCTTGTCGATATAGATACCGCTCGAGCCGCCGCTGGCCGGGTCGATATAGGCGACGGACTTGGCCGCGAGCAGCGCGCGCTTGAACGCGTCAACAGTGCTGATGTTCGGTTTGGCGGCGCCCTCCATGACGGCCACGCCAACCCCGACGCTAGCAACGGCCGTGCTGCTTCCGGCTGCGATCTTCCCGGCGCCCGTCAGCTCCCTGAGTACGCCCGGCGTGACGACGGCTACGTCGAACACCTCACCACCCTCGATCCGCTTCTTGAGGCCCCCGGCGGTATCATTGTCGATGATGACCTTGTCGCCACTTTGCTTTTCGTAGGCCGGTACCAGCGCCACCACGACCTGCCTGAAGGCCCCCGCCGTGAGCACCTTGATGTCGGTGGCAGAGGCAGAACCCAGAACCCCAAGCATCAATGAGGCTGCGGCAATGCGAGCCAGCCAGATATGCAATTTCATGGGTCTCTATCCCCTGCTTTCAGGCCACACCCTACACTGTTTGCTCCAGATTCGACCTTGATCATTGGATTTTTGCGCCGCCGCAATTCCGGCCGACCATCTAAGTCGCAAAACCAACAGATTTTCTATTTTTCCGTTAACGGACAGCAAGTTAAGCCATGCATTTTTCGCTTAGCTGCAGCGCAACATTATTGGTTTTCAAATGCGCGCAGATCCCTATTTTCGCCTCGAAATGATTTGCCGGCGCGCTGCCGGTTACGAACGAAAGAAGGACATCATGATTGCCGCACTCGCCCGCTTCATCCAGGAATGGAAGCGTTACAACCGGAGCCTGAGCGAACTGTCGCGCCTTGGCGACCGTGAGCTTGCCGATATCGGCATCAGCCGCTCGGACATTCCGCGGGTTGCCTGGAACGCCGCGCATCAACACTAATTCGACCCACCGTTAGGCTGGCTCGAAAACGCCCGCGGGACATCTCGCGGGCGTTTCGCTTTCGCCGGCGCGTTGCGGCTTATTCGATCTCTTTCCAGCGATCCAAAGGCATGACTTCGAGTGCCTGCCCGTAACCCACCGTCCAAGAGTCGATAGACCATTTCCTGCCGGTCGCCTTTTCGGCCAGAACGGCGGTCGCATGCGGAGGACGGCCGTCAATAAAAAAACCCCGCGCCTCGGGCGCATCGACGTCGTGGTAACGCAACAACTTGAGCTGATCGAGCACCAAAAGCAGGCTTGTGGTGTTGCGGCTTGTGTCGATGCAATCGAACTGATGGACGTCGTACATGTATCTGGTGCCCGCGCGCGCCACGTGGTTTTGCGTGCCAGCGGCCGGACCAACGCGACGATCGAACCAGGCGCCCGCCGCAGCAACGGCTTTGCGTTCCGCCGCAGGAGAAGCGCGGCCGGCTGCGAGGATCTGCGCGAGCTTAGCGCGGTCACCGATGCTCAAATCTATTTCAGCGCGATATTTGCAACCGAAACCGTGACATATGAATACGAGGCTCGGTGTCGGCGGAGTGACCGAGTACCCTCCGTACGTGGCATCGACGACATTGGCCATTGTTGCGGCCGTCGCGACCGGTGCAATCGCTACAAAAGCTGCACATCCTGCAACAACACGACCTCTTAATTTCGCAAGCATCTGGAACCCTTTACGACCATTGCGGCAAACTGCCTGCCGGCCTAAAGATCATCAAATGACAATTAGCCAATTTCAAGCCGTCCACGTTGTGGGGGGTGGCCTCGCCGGGTCCGAGGCGGCCTGGCAACTGGCGCAAGCCGGCATCCCGGTGGTGCTGCATGAAATGCGGCCATTGCGGGCGACGCCCGTCCATAAAACCGACGGCTATGCCGAACTTGTCTGCTCGAATTCATTCCGCTCTGACGATCGCGAGCACAATGCTGTCGGCCTCCTGCACGAGGAAATGCGCCGGCTTGGCTCGCTCATCATGCGGACCGCCGATGCCAACCAGGTGCCGGCGGGTGGCGCGCTGGCGGTTGATCGCGACGGATTTTCAGCCGCGGTGTCGACTGAGCTCGCTAGTCATCCACTGATTACGCTCGCGCGGGGCGAAATAGCGCCGCCGCCCGATGAATGGGACAGCGTCATCATCGCGACCGGCCCCCTGACCTCGCCCGATCTTGCCGCCGCCATCGCCAAATTGACCGGCGCGCAACAACTCGCATTCTTTGATGCGATTGCTCCGATCGTGCACCGGAACAGCATCGATATCACGCAGGCCTGGTTCCAGTCCCGTTACGATAAAACGGGGCCCGGTGGTTCAGGTGCCGACTACATCAATTGCCCGCTGACACGCGAACAATATGAAGCCTTCATTGCGGCACTCCTCGCCGGCGATAAAACCAGTTTTCATGAGTGGGAATCATCGACGCCTTATTTCGACGGCTGCCTGCCGATCGAAATCATGGCCGAGCGCGGCCCTGAAACGCTGCGGCACGGTCCCATGAAACCATTTGGCCTGACCAACCCGCATCAGCCAGGCATAAAACCTTATGCCGTCGTGCAGCTGCGGCAGGACAACAAGCTCGGCACGTTGTTCAACATGGTCGGATTTCAGACCAAGCTCAAACACCGCGAGCAAGTTCGCATCTTCCGGACAATTCCGGGATTGCATAATGCAGAATTTGCCCGCCTGGGCGGCTTGCACCGCAATACGTTTCTCAACTCGCCGCAATTGCTCGACGAAACATTGCGGCTCAAGGCAAACCCGCGTTGGCGTTTTGCCGGTCAGATCACGGGCTGCGAAGGCTATGTCGAGTCAGCAGCGGTCGGCCTGCTGGCGGGCCGCTTTGCTGCTGCCGAGCGCCGCGGCGAAATTATCGTGACGCCACCGGTTACGACCGCTCACGGCGCATTGCTGACGCATATCACCGGCGGCCACATTGAAACGATCGACGCTGGGCCATCTTCGTTTCAGCCGATGAACGTGAACTTCGGTTTGTTTCCGCCCCTCGACGAGACCCCATCATCTGACCCGCAGAGCAGGCACAGCCGTGCCGCTGCTAAAGCGCAGGCGCGGAAAAGCGCGCTGTCGCGTCGCGCGCTCGCCGATCTCGAACTCTGGATGGCGGGCGAGCCGCCGGCAGTTGCTGCGGAGTAACGGCTATCCACCGATCCGCCGCAGCGATTTTGCCGCTCGCCAGATGCGCCATTGCCGCCGCCACTGCGGGACTTCCGGCGGATCGAACGGATCATAGTCATTAGGTTCCATTGCGAGCAGCCACTGCCGTAGCGGCGCCAAAGGCAAAAATGCCGGCCGCACGTGCTCGGGGATTTCGGCTTCCGCGATGTGGGAAAGATAGCGGCGCGTGCGCAAGCGCAACTCTGCGAGCGCGGCCCGCAATTCCGGTGTTGCTCGCATGGCATAGACGTCGGCCGGTTCGGCGCCGTATTGGCGAAGAACGTCAAGCGGCACATAAAGTTGATGGCGCACTGCATGACGCGGCAGAAATGCGATCAGGTTGGCAAGTGTCAGGGCTTGCCCAGCATCGTTGGCGAGGTCGGCAAACGTGGTGCCGGGGCCGGCAAGAATGCGTGTGGCATAGTCGAAAATCGTGCCGGCGGTTGATGCCGCGTAAGTCTGAAGCTGCGAGAGGCTCGACATCGGTTCGTCATAGATGTCGAAGCGGTACGCCTCGATGAGTTCAGCAAGTCGCTCGCTCGCCAAATTATGGCGCGATAGCGTTTGCAGCAGCGACGCCGCCACAGGATGTGCGGCGGACTCACCCGTACGCTCGCCCAAAAGCACCTCGCGCCACCACTGCAAGCGAATTTCGCCGGGCATGGGCTCGCGCGCCAGGTCACGCACGCGCGCAATTTCAATGTTAAAGGCATAAAGCGCAAACAACGCATCGCGCCGGTCCGCGGGCGCAAATAGTGCCGCGAGATAACGGTCCCGTTCGGCCTCCCGCACCAGCGCCGCGCAATGCCTGAAATCATCCTGCATGGAAACAATCTAGCGCAGATCACGCGACAGCGATGAGCCCCGCGCCGACGCGACGGTTTTCCGCCAGCAGGATGTTATAGGTCCGCACCGCCGCGCCGGTCGGCATGCTGTCCACCGACAGCGATAGTTCGCGGAACCGGCCACGCAGCCGCTCCGGCAAGACCCAGGGATCGCGGCCAGCGCCGATCAGGAAAAAGTCGAGGTACCCGGCACGGTCGAAAACCGCTTCCAGCGTCGATACGGAGAGCTCGGACGCACTGTTGACCGGCCATGCCCAGATGCCATCGGGAAAACACAGCAACGAACCGCGATGCGACATGCCGCCGAAGCGAAAGCCGCCGTCGCCATAGGCATCGATCGGTGCCGGACGAGGCAAATGCGGAGCGTCAGGCCGCCCGCCGAGCACCATCTATGATTTATCCCGGTCGGGAGAACTGAGGGAATCGCGGCCGGTCCCCACGCCGAGGTAAATCAGGATCGGCGAGGCGATAAACACCGACGTATATGTTCCGACCAGCACAACGCCGAACATCATGGTCGCCGTGAAACTATGGATGGCCTGCCCTCCGAAGAGAAGAAGCGCCAGCAAGGCGAGCGATACCGTCACGTGGGTAATCACCGAGCGTGACAGCGTTTGATTGACCGAGGCGTTGAGCAATTCCGGCATCGGCAGCTTCCGATAGCGGCGCAGCATTTCACGGATACGGTCGTAGATGACGACCGTGTCATTGAGCGAATAGCCAAGGATCGTGAGCAATGCCGCGATGCTTGTCAGGTCGAAATCGATTTGCGTCACCGACATGAAGCCGATCGTGAGCACGATATCATGCACGTTGGCGATCATGGCGCCGAGCGCGAACTGCCATTCGAAGCGAAACCAGAGATAGACGAGGATGGCCAGGATCGCGAGCATCAGCCCAATGACGCCATAGGACAGCAGCTCGCCGGATACGCGCGGACCAACCACCTCCACGCGCCGATAATCGACCTCGTTACCGAGCGCGCCGCGGACTTTTGTAACCGCCTGTTGTTGCGCGAGTTCACCACCCGGCTGCTCGGCGATGCGGATCAGCACGTCGTTCGGTGCGCCGAATTGCTGCAACTGCACTTCGCCGAGGCCCAGCGTCCCAAGCGCAGAGCGCATCGCGGCAAGATCGGCGGTCGGCGCCTTGGATTGAACCTCGATCAGCGTACCGCCCCTGAAGTCGATGCCGAAGTTGAGCCCATGGAAAAAGTAAAGCGAGATCGCAATGATCGACAAGAGTGCCGACACAGGAAAGCTGATGCGCCGAAAGCGCATGAAGTCGAATTTGGTGTCGTCCGGAACGATGCGAAGCAGGCGCACGGGCGCGGCCTCCTAAATTGGCACGCGTTGCGGGCGCCGCCAGCGCACCCAATATGCCACGATCAGTCGGGTCAATGTGAAGGCGGTAAAGACCGTGGTGATGATGCCGATGCCGAGTGTAACGGCAAAGCCGCGGACCGGGCCGGTGCCGATATAGAACAACACCGCAGCGGCAATGAACGTGGTGATATTCGAGTCCAGGATGGTCGCGAGCGCGCGTGAAAACCCGGCATCGATGGCGTTGATCGGGGTACGGCCGCCACGCACCTCTTCCCGGATGCGCTCATAGATCAGCACATTCGAGTCGACCGCGATTCCCACCGTCAACACGATACCGGCAATACCGGGGAGCGTGAGCGTGGCGTTGAGCAGCGACAACACGCCGAAGATCATCGCTACGTTGATCGCCACCGCGATATTGGCAAAAAGCCCGAACAGCCCGTAGGTCGCCAGCATGAAGACAATCACCATCGCCGCGCCGACATAAGACGACACTTTGCCCTTGGCGATCGAGTCCTGGCCGAGACCGGGGCCGACCGTCCGCTCCTCGATGATCGTCAGCGGCGCCGGCAGAGCGCCCGCGCGCAACAGGATGGCGAGATCATTGGCGCTTTCGACCGTGAAACTGCCGGAAATCTGGCCAGAGCCGCCAAGGATGGGCTCGCGGATCACCGGCGCCGAGATCACCTGATTGTCGAGGACAATCGCAAAAGGCTTGCCGACATTTTCCTGCGTGACTTGCGCAAACTTGCGCGCACCCGCTGTATTGAATCGGAAAGAAACGATCGGCTCACTCGTGCGCTGGTCGAACCCGGGCTGGGCATCGGTCAGATCGCCGCCCGAAACCAGGATGCGCTTTTCCACCAAATAGGGCGTCCTGGGCTGGGTGGTGCTGTAGAGAATTTCGTCGTCGGGCGGCACGCGTCCCTGCGCCGCCTGTTCGGCCGGCATCGAAACATCGACCATGCGGAAATCGAGTTTGGCGGTCTTGCCGAGCAATTCCTTTAGTCGCGTCGGATCCTGCAACCCTGGCACTTGCACCAGAATGCGGTCGGTACCCTGGCGTTGAATCAATGGTTCGACGGTGCCGAGTTCATTGACGCGCCGCTCGATGATCTGGATCGACTGCTCGACGGATTGGCGTATCCGGTCAACGATTGCTGGGTCGGTGACCGTCAGCCGCACCAGACTACCGGCTTCGGTCGTGATGTCGAGCGAGCTCTGGCCGGTGCCGGCAAGAATGCCGCCAAGCGGCTGGGATAATTCGCGCAGCTTCGCAACGGCCTGATCGAAATTGCTGCCTTCGCGAATCCGCACTTCCACGCTGTTGCCGCGCACCACCAGGCCGGTGTAGCCAACACGCGCGTCGCGCAACACGCGGCGAACATCGTCGCGCAACGTCTCCAGCTTTTCCTTGCGCACCGCATTGGTGTCGACTTCAAGCAGGATGTGCGAACCGCCCTGGAGGTCGAGGCCCAAGACCACATGGCGCTGCGCCCATTTTGGCCAGCTCTGCACCATCTTTTCAGGCAGAAAGTTCGGGACAGCGAACAGGCAGACGACGAATGCCGTCAGCACAATCGCCAGCGCCTTCCACCGCGTGAAATAAAGCATGACGTCCCGACTTGCGGCTCGAAGGCCGAGGCTGCCGACGCTTAGCCGGCTGCGGCCTCTTCCTTGACAGGTTCACCCTTGGCGCGAACGTCGGAGACCATCTGCCGCATCTGGCGGATGCGCACGTCGTCCGCAATCTCGATTTCGATCTGGTCGTCATCGATCACCTTGGTAACCTTGCCGATAAGGCCGCCATTGGTGATGACCGTGTCGCCCCGCCGAACGTTCTTGACCATTTCCTGATGCTGCTTCACCCGCTTTTGCTGCGGGCGCAGGATGAGGAAATACATAATGACGAAAATCAGCGCGAACGGCAGCAGCGACATCAGCATACCGCCATCGCCGCCTGCCCCGCCGCCGCCAAACAAAGACCCCAAAGACCCTTGCGCAAACGCAGGCGTAACGAACATCGAAGCTATCCTTGCGTGGTTTCCAAAACGCCCGACGGCGCTTGAATTTCGCGCGGACTATAGCGGCCGCCCGTCCAATTGCAACGCTGCGTTACCCCTAAAACCAGCCATTTTCGGCCATTTCCCCGCAAGGCCGCTTGCGGGGGCAACGCCGCCCCGCTAAGAGCAGCGCGATTTCCGGAAAGACCAGAATGGCCAAATCGAAGTCCAGAACAACACGCCGGTCCACGCCGAAACCGAAAGCGGGCGCCCGTCCCGCCGGCCAGGCCGATGTGCTCGAACGCATCGCCAGCGCGCTTGAGCGGCTGGCGCCGCGGCGCACAACCCTGCCCGATCTTGCTGCCGCTGACGCCTTCGTCTGGCATCCGGACGGACGGCTTGCTCCGGTTGCGCGCGTCAACCGCGTCGAGATGTCGCTGCTCAAAGGCATCGACCGGGTCAGGGACGTGCTCGTGGAAAACACCGAGCGATTTGCAAGAGGCCTGCCGGCCAATAATGCGCTGCTCTGGGGCGCGCGCGGCATGGGCAAGTCTTCGCTGGTGAAGGCAGCACATGCCGGCGTCAACGCGACATTCGCACGCAACAGCAAGAGCGGGCCTCTCAAGTTGATCGAAATCCACCGCGAGGATATCGACGGCTTGCCGGCGCTGATGGCGCTCACGCGGGGTTCGCCGCATCGCTTTATCGTTTTCTGTGACGATTTGTCGTTCGACGCCGAAGATACGACCTACAAGTCGCTCAAAGCGGTTCTGGAAGGCGGAATCGAAGGACGGCCGGATAATGTCATCTTCTATGCCACGTCGAATCGTCGCCACCTGATGTCACGCGACATGATGGAAAACGAACGTTCGACCGCCATCAACCCGGGTGAAACCGTCGAAGAGAAAGTTTCGCTATCGGACCGCTTTGGACTCTGGCTCGGCTTCCACCGTTGCAGCCAGGACGAATATCTGGCGATGGTCGATGGCTACGTCGCCCATTTCAAGATTCCGGCGCACGGCGAAGCACTGCATCGCGAGGCACTAGAATGGTCGACCACGCGCGGCTCGCGCTCAGGCCGCGTGGCGTGGCAATTTGTGCAGGATCTGGCGGGACGTCTCGGTGTCGCCTTGAAGACTTGACGATCAACTGTTCGTTCCCGCGCATAGCCGTCCGAAGGACGGCATGCTTCGCACGCCTATGCGGGAATCCAGAACTGAAACAATACAGCACTGGGTCCCCACGTCCGCGGGGACGAACGATCTCGTCAGGCGCCGCCGAGATATTGCGCGGGATCGACCGGCGTCGAGCCCTTGCGGATTTCGAAGTGCAATTGCGGCGACGTCACGTTGCCGGTCTGGCCTGCGTGTGCAATCACCTGCCCGCGCTTGATCGTGTCACCACGCTTGACCATCAATTCGCTCGCATGCGCATAGGCTGATACGTAACCGTTCGCGTGGCGGATCAGCACCAGGTTGCCGTAGCCTTTGAGCTCGTTGCCGGCGTAGGCGACAACGCCGTCATCGGCAGCCTTGATGGGCGTCCCTTCGGGCACCGCCAGGTTGATGCCGTCATTTTGCGTGCCGTTCGGCTTGCTGCCGAACGCGGCGATCACCCGGCCCTTTACCGGCCAGCGGAACGCCGGCATGGCGCCGCTCGGCTCAGCGGTCTTGACAACGGTTTCAGTTGTGCGCGGCTCTTCCTTGGCGACGCGCGCATTCTGAACTGGAGCAGCGCTCGCCACCTTGGTCGCCGGAACAGTATGCGGCTGCGCAACCTTTGGCGCCGGCGCGGGCGCCGGTGCCGGACGCGCGACCGCTGCTGCGACCTGGTGGCCGCCCGCAGGGATCGCGATGCGATCACCGATGTTCAGCTTGCTGGTGGTCTGGAGCTTGTTCGCGTGCGCCAGCGCGGTGAGCGTCACGCCATTGTGGCGCGCAATGCTCATGAGAGTATCGCCGCGCTGAACGACATGGACGTTGCCGCCGGCAGCAGCATGGACTGGAGCCGATGCGGCCGCCGTTTGGATGCCGCCCGAAACATAACGCGGAATAACCAGCCGCTGGCCCGGCCTGATCTGGCTGGCCTCGCGGATGCCATTGGTCTGCATGAGCGCCGCCACGGGCACATGGTGCTTGTGCGCGTTGCTCTCGACAGTTTCGCCAGACCCGACCGTGACAGGCGAGCCGCCGTCCCAGGTCCAGTGACCGGATGACGCTGATGGCGGCTTCGGTGCCGCCACCGACCCAGTGATGTCAGAATATTGACCGCTTGGCCGATACGAGCCGGTGCCTTGCGGGCTGTAGCTGTAGTTGGGCGAAGCGGGAACAACCGCCGGCTGGCTCGGTTCCGGCAGCGGCTGCGCTTCGACGCGCCCGTAGGCCTGCGGCGCCGGCGCAGCGGCGGCGACATTCTGCGGGGGAGCCGGGCGGGCGGCGTCGTATGAACTGGAGTCGAAGCGCGCGGAGTCCGCACAACCGGCGGCGGAGATACCAACCAGCGCGAGAACAACGACGCGCGGCCAAGCAAGCGGGCGAGATTGCACCTGGGGGCGCGGCATGTGGTTACTCACTCGTACGCAACAAAATTAGACTTCGAAATAAAGCAGCCGCGAGTAAACACCCTCTTAAGAATTACCGAACCGTTGAGAGTGGTTACGAGTCTGATAAAAAAGCCACACGGCGCGCGTGCGGCCGTGAATTACAGCTCTTTCGCCGGCCCCGGCAGCAACGGCACGAAATGAACCGCGATCAGATCCTCGCGCGCGACGCCCGTTTGCGACTTGGTAAGCTTGACGATGTGTTGCGATCCGTGATGCGGCCCGAGCGGCAGCACCATGATGCCGCCGTCGGCGAGCTGATCGATAAGCGTCTGCGGCACTCTGTCGACGGCGGCGGTGATCAGGATGCGGTCGAACGGCGCCTTGCCGGGCACGCCGGCAAGGCCGTCGTCCACCACCACCTCGACATTGTCGTAGCCCAGCGTCTTTAACCGCCCGCGCGCCTGTTCGGCCAGCGTGCGATAGCGCTCGACGCTTATCACCTCGCGCGCCAGCCGCGACAGCACGGCAGCCTGATACCCCGAGCCGGTGCCGATTTCGAGCACGCGATGGTGCGGGCGCGCGGCGAGCCGCTCTGTCATGTAGGCGACGACATAAGGCTGGCTGATGGTCTGCCCGCAGGCGATCGGCAGCGCCTGATCGGCATAGGCGCGCCCGGCGAAGTCAGCCTCGACGAACTGCGCGCGCGGCACCTCGTCCATGGCCCGCAGCACCGCCTGGTCCGCTATGCCGCGCCGGCGCAAACCGAGCAGAAATTCCATGCGCGCGTCGTCGCGCTGCGACTCTTGCGACAAACCTGTTCTCCTTGCGACCTATTTTTAGCACGTTTGGGCTCGATTCATGTAAGCTTGAGCGGTTCGGCGGCGATGGAACCGGGTTGCGCCGCTGGCGTTGTAAGGTGGGGAGTAGGCGATGAACGACTCTTCCGAAGCGCCTAAACGCGTTCTCGTCGTCGAGGATGAATATCTCATCCGTATGCTGCTGGAGGACATGCTGGCCGATCTCGGCTATGGCGTGGCCGCCGCGGTCGGCACCGTCGCCGAGGCGAGCGAGATTGCGGCCAGCGGCGAATTCAGCGTCGCCATCCTCGACGTCAATCTCGACGGCCAGGAAATTTTCCCGGTGGCCGACATCCTGGCCGAACGCAGCCTGCCCTTCGTCTTCGTCACCGGCTATGGCGAGCGCAGCCTGCCCGACCGCTATCGCGACCGGCCGGCGCTGCAAAAGCCGTTCCAGGCCGAGCAGCTCAGCGCGACGCTTGCCGACTTGCTCGCCGCCTAATCGAACACTTAATCGAATACTTGCGCCAGCTTGGTCATGAACGGCTCGTCGGTGAGATCGAGCCGCAGCGGCGTCACCGAAATGCGGTTTTAGTTCAGCGCGGCAAGGTCGCTGCCGGGCGCGGCGCCGGCAACACCGCCACGGCCGAAGGCGATCCAATAATACGGATTGCCGCGGCCGTCGTGGCGCGCGTCGATGCGCAGCAATTCCTGATCGCGCTTGCCCTGCACCGCCACGGCGATGCCGGCAACGTCATCCGGCGGACAATCCGGGAAGTTGACGTTGACCAGCACGTCCTTCGGCATGCCGGTCT
>Ga0335082_10006307_pt1 | contig 12939 bp, 9 predicted proteins | sample Lox_Sample_41_FD_206718 | JGI IMG/M metagenome (GOLD analysis project Ga0335082, IMG submission 206718) | Soil microbial communities from Loxahatchee National Wildlife Refuge, Florida, United States - Lox_Sample_4.1 | ecosystem: Environmental > Terrestrial > Soil > Wetlands | place: USA: Florida... | reverse complement strand
GAGCTCCACCATCTCGTCGGCGACGCCACGCGGGCGCGGGAGCGGCTCGGCTGGGAGCCGAAGGTCGGCTTCGCGAACCTCGTCGCGCTGCTCGTGGACTCGGCCCGCGACCGGCTCCGGGCGCTCACGAGTTCGTAACACCGCCTCTTTACAATCCCGCGAAATGTCGGATCGGCAGGAGCTTTCGGTCGACGAGGTCTACGCGCGCCTGAAGGAGGCGGTCGACCGCGACTCCCGCGACCTCGCCGCGACGCGCGGGCTCGCCGAGCGCTTCTGGCCCGTCTCCGCCGACAAGCCGCTCGAGCGCCGGCCCGGCCTGAAGGGCTGGCTCGCGTTCCAGGTGAAGCGCGTCCTCCGGAAGGCCATGCGGTGGTACGTCGAGCCGGCCTTCGCCGAGCAGCGGATCGTGAACGACGCGCTGCTCCGCCTCGTCGACGACCTCACGCGCCGCGTCGACGAGCTCGAAGGCCGATGAGACTCGCGGTCTGCATCCCGCAGGTGCCGTTCGAGCGCGGCGGCGCCGAGATCTTCGCGGACGACCTCGTCGTGAACCTCCGCGCGCGCGACCACGAGGCGGAGCTCGTCACCGTCCCGTTCAAGTGGTATCCGGGCGAGCGCGTCCTCACGCAGGCGTTCCTCTGGCGGCTGCTCGATCTCGAGGAAGCGAACGGTCGGCCGGTCGACGCCGTGATCGCGACGAAGTTCCCGTCGTACGCCGTGCGGCATCCGCGGAAGGTCGTGTGGCTCGTGCACCAGTTCCGGCAGGCGTGGGACTTCGATCGCACCGAGCTCGGCCAGTTCTCCGAGTCGGCGGAGGACCGCGCGCTGCGGCGCCGCGTGCTCGCGTTCGAGCGGACCGCCCTGTCGGAGGCGCGCGCGATCTTCGCGACGTCGCAGAACGTCGCCGGCCGGCTGCTCGGCTCGACCGGGCTCGAGGCGGAGGTGATGCCGCATCCGCCGGCGCCGCTCGCGTACCGCTGCGACGCCTACGACGACTTCGTCCTGTCGGTCGGGAGGCTCGACCGCGCGAAGCGGATCGACCTGCTGCTCGAGGCGGCCGCGTCGGAGCCGGGGCTCCGCGTCGTCATCGCCGGTGACGGGCCCGATCGCGAGCGGCTCGAGTCGCTCGCGCGCGACCGCGGGCTGAACGGGCGCGCCGAGTTCGCCGGCCGTGTGTCCGACGCGCAGCTCGAGGATCTCTACGCGCGCTGCCTCGGCGTCTACTACGCGCCGGTCGACGAGGACTTCGGGATGGTGCCGTTCGAGGCGTTCCTCTCGGAGAAGCCGGTGCTGACGACGACCGACGCCGGCGGCCCGCTCGACATCGTCCACGACCGCGAGACGGGGCTCGTCGTCGCGCCGAGCGCGGAGGACGTCGCGCGCGCGTGCGTCTGGCTGCGCGGGCACGCCGACGAGGCGCGCGCGTTCGGCCGTGCGGGCCGCGAGCTCGCGCGCGGTGTCACGTGGGACTCCTGCATCGACCGGTTGCTCGCCGCCGTCGCCTGACGTGAGAGTCGCGTACTTCTCTCCCTTGCCGCCCGACACGTCGGGCATCGCCGACTACTCGGCGCTGCTGCTCCCCGCGCTCGAGCGCTACGTCGAGGTGGACGTCGTCCGGCCGGGTCGCACGCGGCCGCTCGTCGGAACGGACGTCGCGCTCTACCACGTCGGCAACAACCCCGACGCCCACGCGTGGATCGTCGACGCGCTGCGCCGCCGCCCGGGCGTCGTCGTGCTGCACGACTGGGTGATCCACCACCTCGTCGCCGGGATGACGATCGGACGGAAGGACGGCCACGCGTATCTCTCCGCGATGGAGCGCGAGGCGGGCGTGCCCGGGCGGCTGCTCGGCTGGGGCGTGCTCGAGGGGCGGCTGCCGCCGCTCTGGGAGGTGCGCCCGGAGGAGTTCCCGCTCGCCGGCGAGGTGCTCGACCGCGCGACGGGGCTCATCGTCCACTCGCGCTACGTCGAGACGCACGCGCGCGAGCACGGCTACGACGGGCCGCTGTGGCGCATCCCGCATCCCGCGTGGCCGGCTCCCGACGTCGAGCCCGCGGACGTCGACGGCGCGCCGCTGATCGGCTGCTTCGGGCACCTGAACGAGAGCAAGCGGATCCCGCAGCTGCTGCGCGCGTTCGCCGAGCTGCGGCGCGGGCATCCGGGTGCGCGGCTGCTGCTCGTCGGCTCAGAGGCGCCGGGCTTCGACCTCGCCGGACGGCTCGAGCGGATCGGGATCGACGCGGACGGCGTGATCCGCGAGGGCTACGTCGAGGAGGCGCGGCTCTGGTCGCTGATGTCGGCGTGCGACGCGTGCGTGCTGCTCCGTGCGCCGACGATGGGGGAGACGTCGGGCAGCGCGATCCGCACGCTGTCGCTCGGGAAGCCGCTCGTCGTGAGCGACGTCGGCTGGTTCGCCGAGCTCCCGGACGAGGTGGCGCTGAAGGTCCCCGTCGGCGGCGACGCGGAGGTCGACGCGCTCCCGGCGGCGCTGGCGGCGCTCGCCGACCCGGCCGTCGCGTCGCGGATGGGCGAGGCGGCGCGCGCGTACGTCGAGCGCGAGCACGACCTCGACCGGGTCGCGGGTCTCTACGCCGCCGCCCTTGAGGAGGCCGCGGGCGACCCGCTCGTCCGCGAGGAGGTCCTCCGCGAGGTCGCCGTCGCCGCGGCGGACACCGGGGTCGAGCCGGAGCTCCTCGCGCCGGAGCTGCGCGATGCGGCGCTCGTGTCGCCGGACGGCCGCGGCCCCGCGGGACACGTCTCGGTGCCTGGCACCGGGCCACGGCTCCTCCGGGCGTGGCCGATGTGGCTCTGGGTCGGCGCGCTCTACGCGGTGTCCGTCGCCGTCCAGCTCGCGCTCGGCCTCCGCGTCGTCTCGCCGTGGATCATGGTCGACGAGCTCGTCTACTCGGACATGGCGCGGAGCTTCGCCGCGACCGGCCACTTCCTGATCCGCGGCGAGCACGGGAACTACGGGTTCGTCTACCCGCTGCTGCTCTCGCCGGCGTACTGGATCTTCGGCTCGATGCACGACGTGTACGCGTGGTCGCGCGTCCTGAACGCGCTCGTGATGTCGTCGGCCGTCGTCCCCGCGTACCTCCTCGCGCGCCGTGTCGTGAGGCCCGGCGCCGCGCTCGCCGCGGCCGCGCTCGCCGTCGCGATCCCGTCGCTCGCGTACGTCGGGATGCTGATGACGGAGAACGCGTTCTACCCGCTCTTCCTCTGGCTCGCATTCGCGCTCGTGCTGATGCTCGACAGGCCGACGCTCGTGCGCCAGCTCGTCGTGCTCGCGCTCTGCGTCGTCGCGTTCGAGACGCGTGCGCAGACCGTCGCGCTCGTCGCCGCGGTTCTGACCGCGCCGCTCGCGCTCGCGTGGATCGAGCGCGGCCGGCCGAGGCAGCTGAAACCGTTCGCGCCGCTCTACGGGATCGTCGTCGGCGGCGTCGCGCTCGTCGCGATCGTCGAGGCGGCGCTCGGCCGCTCGCCGACGCACGTTCTCGGCAACTACTCGAAGACCGCCGCGGGGGGTTACCACTTCTGGTCCGCGCTGAAGTGGCTCGTCCTCCACCTCGCGGAGCTCGACCTCTACCTCTGGGTCGTCCCGTTCGCCGCGGCGATCGTGCTCGTCGCGAACGCGCGCCACCTCGACCGGCGGCTCCGCGTCTTCACCGCCGCGGCGGTCTCGCTCTCCGCGTGGCTGATCGTCGAGGTCGCCGTCTTTGCGTCGCGCTACTCGCTGCGTGTCGAGGAGCGGAACCTCTTCTACGTCGCGCCGCTCTTCCTCGTCGCGCTCCTCGCCTGGATCGAGCGCGGCCAGCCGCGGCCGCCGCGCGCGGCCGCCGCCGCCGCCGGCGTCGCGGCTGCGCTCCCCGGCGCGCTGCCGTTCGCGCACCTGCTGAACATCACGGCGGAGTCGGACACGCTCGGCTACCTGCCGTGGTGGTACGTCGGCGACGCGTGGGCCGGGGTCGCGAGCGTGTCCGTCGTCGTGGTCGTCGTCTCGATCGCGCTCGGCGCTGCGTTCCTCTGGCTGCCGCGCCGCTGGGCGCCGGTGCTGCCGGTCCTCGTCGCGCTCGGCTTCGTCGCGGTGTGGCTCCCGCTCGAGCTCTGGAAGCACGGCCCGCCGAGCCTCTCGAAGAGCGCGCTCGCGCAGGGCATCGGCAACGACGACCGGAGCTGGATCGACAGCGCGGTCGGCCGCGACGCGAAGGTCGCGGTGCTCTGGTCGGGCGGCAACCAGCAGGCCGTCTGGCAGAACGAGTTCTGGAACCGGAGCGTCGCGAAGGTCTACGACCTCGGCACGCCGCTGCCGGGCGACATGCCGTCGACGCGGGTCGGAGCAGTCCAGGCGACGGGTGTCCTCGTCGGGCTCGGAGGCGCCACGATCCATGAGCCGTTCGTCTTGACGAGCGACACCGTCAGCCTGGTCGGGAAGGTCGTCGCCCGAGACCCCGCGAAGCAGCTCGTCCTCTACCGCGTCGTCCCGCCGGCCAGGATCACGACGCTCATGTCGGGTCTCTACCCGACGAGCGCGGGCGTCAGCCCGTGGTCGAACGCGAACCCGGTCTGGCAGCAGCTTCGTTGCACAGGCGGCACGCTCACCGTCGTCGTCTCGAGCGACACGACGCTCTTCGCGGGCGCGCCACAGACGATCGCGGTCACCGGAACGACGCCGGCGCGCACGATTCGGATCACGCCGAGCACCGATCACAGGACGCTCTCGTTCCCGCTGACGCCCGAGCACGGCATCTGCCGCGTCTCCTTCGCGATCTCGCCTGCGCGGCGTCCGATCGACCACGTGAAGGGCTCCACCGACTCGCGCCTCCTCGGCCTGCACTTCGACTCGATCCGCTTCTCGCCGTCCCGGTGAGGATCGTCGTCGACGTGTCGCCGCTGTCGCACGAGCGCACCGGCGTCGGCAACTACGTCCGCGGCTCGCTGCTCGGGATCGTCGAGGCGTCGGCCGGGGAGGACGAGCTCGTCGCGTTCGCGCCGGCGAGCGCGCGCGGGAGGCACGAGATCGAGTCCGCGCTCGACGGCGTCGCGGCCGAGCGGCGCCTGCCTGTGCTGCCGGCCGCGCACGCGTTCCGCACGGCCTGGAGCCGCGTCGGCACGCCGCCGCTCGAGCGCTTCGTCGGCCCGGTCGACGTCTTCCACTTCAGCGACTGGATGTACCCGCCGCAGCGCAGCGGGGTCCGGTCGACGATGATCCACGACCTCGTGCCGATTCACCATCCGGAATGGGTCCACGCGCGCACGCGCCGCATGCACGGCGCGAAGTACCGGCATGCCGCGGCCGCGTGCGACGTCGTGATGGTTAACTCGCGGTTCACGGGCGACGACGTCGCGGCGACGCTCGGCGTCGACCCGGCGCGGATCCACGTCGCGCATCCCGGGGTCGAGCCGTTCTTCTCGCCGGACGGGCCGCGCCACGAGCTCGAGCGGCCGTACGTGCTCGCCGTGGCGACGCTCGAGCCGCGGAAGAACCTCGCCCGGCTCGTCAAGGCGTACCGGCTGCTCGATCCCGACGAGCTGGCGCTCGTCGTCGTCGGCGCGGCCGGCTGGGGCGAGCAGCCGGAGCTCGACGCGCCCGGGATCGTGCGGCTCGGCTACACGCCGCGCGACGAGCTGCCGGCGCTCTACCGCGGCGCCGCCGCGTATGTCTATCCGTCCCTCTTCGAGGGCTTCGGGATGCCCGTCGCCGAGGCGATGGCATGCGGGACGGCGTGCGTCGTCTCGTCGCACCCGTCGCTCGACGAGGTCTCCGGCGACGCGGCGTTGCGCGTCGACCCGAACGACGCCGAGGCGATTGCGGCGGGGATCGAGCGCGCCGTCGCGGAGCGCGGCGAGCTCGCCGCGCGCGGGCTCGCGCACGTGCGCCGGTTCACGTGGCTCGAGAACGGGCGGGCGCATCTCGCCGCATGGCGGGCGGCGGCGTGAACGTCGCCGTCGACGTGACGGCGCTCTCGCAGACCCGGGCCGGGACGGCACGCTACCTCCACGCGCTCCTGCCGCGGCTCGAGCGCGAGGTGACGGTGAAGCGCGTGCGCGGGTTCGCGCGCGGCGCGCCGGGGACGCTGTGGCTCGACCTCGCGTGGTACCCGCACGTCCTCTCGCACGAGGCGCGCGGCGCCGACGTGCTGCACTGCCCGACGTACCGCGGCCCGGTGCGCGACGGGAAGACGCCCGTCGTCGTGACGGTGCACGACGTCGCGGTCTTCCGGCATCCGGAGGTCTTCCCGCGCTGGACGCGGACGTACTCGACGCACGTCGTCCCGCGCGTGCTGCGCAGCGCGCGCCGCATCGTGTCCGTGTCGGAGTTCACGGCGGACGAGATCGAGTCGGTGCTGCGGATCCCGCGCGACCGGATCCGCGTCGTGCCGAACGCGGTCGACGCGGTCTTCGCGCCGGAAGGCCCGCGCGCGGACGGCGACTACGTCCTCGCCGTCGGGACGCTCGAGCCGCGCAAGAACCTCGCGCGCGTCGTCGACGCGGCGCGGCGCGCCGGCGTCGAGCTGCGCGTTGCGGGCGCGCGCGGCTGGGGGAAGGTCGAGGCGACCGGTGCGGGCGTGACGTGGCTCGGCGAAGTCGGCGACGACGAGCTCGCGCGGCTCTACCGCGGCGCGCTCTGCGTCGCGTACCCGTCCCTCTACGAGGGCTTCGGGATCCCGATCGCCGAGGCCATGGCGTGCGGCGCGCCGGTCGTGACCTCTGAAGGCGGCGCGACCGAGGAGGTCGCCGGCGGCGCGGCGGTGCTCGTCGACCCGCTCGACCCGGCCGCGATCGCCGCCGGGATCGAGGACGCGATCGGGCGCCGCGACGAGCTTCGTGCCCGCGGGCTCGAGCGTGTGCGTGCGTTCTCGTGGGACGACGCGGCGCGGCGGACACTCGAGGTGTACCGCGAGGCGGCCGCGTGAGCGATCCGCTGGTCGTCGTGGACGCCGATGTTCTCGGACGGCAGCGCACCGGCGACGAGACGTACGTCGCACAGCTCCTCCGGGCGCTTCCCGCCGTCGCGGACGGGCTCCGCATCGCCGCGATCACGCGCCGGCCCGACCTCGTCCCCGCGGGCGTCGAGCCGGTCGAGCTGCCCGCACGGATCCAGGAGCTCCGGATGGCGCTCCGCGTGCCGCTGCTGCTGCGGAGGCTCAAGCCGGCCGCCGCGCACTTCGTCCACTCGTTCCCGTTCGCGCTCCCGTGCCCCGGCGTGCTGACGGTGCAGGACCTCTCGTTCGAGCGCGACCGCACCCTGATGGGCTACCGCGAGACGACGATGTTCCGAGTCGTCGTCCCGCGCTCCGTCCACCGTGCGCAGCGCGTGATCGCCATCTCGCAGCGGACGAAGGACGATCTCGTCGAGCTGTACGACGCCGCGCCCGAGAAGATCGTCGTGACGCCGCTCGCGCCCGAGCCGGCATTCCACCCGGGCGGGGCGCGCGGCGACTATCTCCTGGTCGTGGGCTCGGTGGAGGAGCGGAAGAACCCGCTGCTCGCGGCCGCCGCGGCCGAGGCGACCGGGCGCCCGCTCGTCGTCGTCGGACCGGAGCGCGACGCCGACCTCGCCGCGGAGCTCCGCCGCCGCGGCGTCGACGTCCGGGGCTTCGTGTCGCGCGACGAGCTCGTCCGCCTCGTCCAGGAGGCGGCGGCGCTGCTCTTCCCGACGAGGTACGAGGGGTTCGGCCTCCCGGTCGCCGAGGCGATGGCGTGCGGGACGCCGGTCGTCGCGACGCCCGACGCCGCCGTGCGCGAGGTCGGCGGCGACGCGGTGGCGTACGCGCACCCGGAGGCGTTCGCGGAGACCGTCGCGTGGGTGCTCGCCGACCCGGAGCCATGGTCGCGCGCGGCGCTGAAGCGCGCGGAGACGTTCTCGTGGGAGCGGACGGCAGAGGCGACGGTCGCGGTGTACCGGGACGTGCTCGGATGAAGGTCTCGGCCGTCGTCATCTCGCACGGCCACGCCGCCGAGCTCGTGCGGTCGCTCCCCGCGCTCGCGCCGCAGGTCGACGAGCTGCTCGTGATCGCGAACATCGCCGGCAGCGTCCCCGCGGAGCTGCCCGAGGGCACGCGCGTGCTCGAGAACGAGCGGCCGCTGTCGTTCGCCGCGAACGCGAACCTCGGCGCCGAGCGCACGCAGCACGAGCTCGTCCTGATCGTCAACCCGGACGCGGTCGCGGAGCCGGACGCCGTCGCGATCCTCCGCACGTTCATGGCGGAGCACCCGCGCTGCGGCGCCGCCGGCCCGCAGATGCTCTACGGCGACGGCAGCTGGCAGGCGTCGCGGCGCAGCTTCCCGACGGTCGGCGGCACGATCGTCCGCCGCACGCCGCTGCGGAAGCTCTTCCCGCCGCTCGAGTGGCAGAAGCGCCACTACCTCCTGGACGAGCGGCCGACCGAGCCGGTCGAGACGGACACGATGCTCGGTGCGTTCCTCATGCTCCGCCGCGCGATGCTCGACGAGATCGGCGGCTGGGACGCCGGCTTCCGCATGTACTGCGAGGACATCGACCTCAACTACCGCGCCGCGCAGGCGGGCTGGGAGCGGTGGTACGTCCCCGCGGCGGTCGTCCACCACGAGTACGCGGCGGTGATCGACAAGAAGTTCCTGACGCGCCACACGATCTGGCACGCGCGCGCGATGCTCCGCTTCCTCCGCAAGCACCCCGAGCGGCTGCTCGCGCTGAAGTGATGCGTCAGCGACAGGTGTTCGGCGTCACGTTCTTCGGCGCGTTCTTGACGAACCGGTAGTTCACCTCGGCCCCGAGGATCCGCACGTCGCCCGAGTTCGGGTCGACCTGCTGCGGGACGAACTTGTTCTGGACGACGACCGCGGCGCCGAAGCGATCTGCGGGCGTGCGCACCCAGCAGACCTTCGTCTGGCCGCTGTCGATCGTGAGCGGGATCGTCTCTTCCGTGCGGCTGAGCGCCGGCTGCCTCGTCGGCGTGATCACGAGCGGAGCAACGAGGACGTTCACGGGGCTCGGGCCGGTCGGGCCGCCCCAGTCCTTCCGCGAGACGACGATGCGCACCCAGCCGTTCTTCCCGTCCGAGAAGCGGAAGTAGGCGCTGTCGCCGACGCCGCTCCAGCCGTCGGGATAGATGCCGGTGCAGAGCGCGCGCAGGCGGTTCGGGTGCGTGAGCTTCACGAGATGCCAGACCTTCGTTCCGCCGCCGGCGCGGTAGTAGTGCTTGCCGCTGTAGGTGCCGGCGAAGTCGACGCACGGGTAGTCCTCGACGGCGTACGCGTACTGCTGGCCGGGGACGTTCGGATCGGGCGTCCAGTAGAGCGTCCCGTTCTCGCGAAGGTTCGGGGCACCCGACGGGCCCGGCCCGTGCACCGTCCCGTCGAAGCTCGAGACCGCCGTGATCGAGCGGTTCCAGAACTCGAGCATCCACTCCGGGTTCTGGTCGGCCTCGCCCTCGCCGACGTAGATCGTCGGCTGCTGCTTCGTGATGTCGTCGACCCACGTGAACGGATGGCGCAGCGTCGCGGCCGACGTGCGGCCGATCGAGTTCGTCCCCGCGGCCGCGCTGATCTCCCCGGTGAGGTTCCACGCGACGATCCCGAGCGCGAGGACGGCGGCGATCGCGCCGGCGACACGTGTCCGCCCGCGCACGAGCATGATCGCGACGATGACCGCGACCCCGCCTGCGAGCACGCCGAGCAGGACCCATTGCCCGACCACCGGAGTCCAGTACAGGTACCGGTTCGCCTGCTGCAGGATCGAGAGGCCGAGGGCGTCGGAGTAGAGCTGGACGCCCATCTGGAACGGCGTGCCGACGATGAGGTAGAAGGCGTACGCCGTCGCCGCGGCGAGCGCCCACCAGTTCACGCGACGCCGCTCGAGGATCACCGCCGTTCCGACCAGGAGCAGCGGCGAGACGTAGATGAGGTTTCGCTCCTCGACCCGCGTCGCAAAGACCGTCGAGAGGTACGCCGCCTTCATCCCGGTGTAGAGCCCGACGCCGATCAGCCCGGCGAGCGTCACGCACCGGAACATGCGGAGCTCACGGGTCGTCTCCTCGCCGGGCGCACGTACGAGCGACGCGAGCCCGGCGACGAGCGGGATCACGCCGAGCCCGATCGTCAGCGAGCCGGCCGCCCAGTTGCCGAGGACGACGATCCGGTGCTTCCAGTAGGTCGTGATCCCGTACCACTCCTGCGAGTGGTGGGAGGCGATCGCGCTCACGACGAAGACGAGGCCGAACGCGAGCGTCACGACTCCGAGCCAGTCGCTCCACGACCACTCCGCCTGCTGACGCCTCATCCAGGCGCTCGACCAGAATGCGAAGAACACGGCGAACGCGAGCCCGATCGGGATCACGACGAGCTCTCCGCGCACGGCCGGGGCGACGAGCGCGCAGAGGACCGCGGCAACCGCCCAGCCCCAGTAGTGGCGCGAGCGCCGCCACTGGACGAGCGCCTTCGCGATGAGGAAGAAGCAGAGCGTTGCGTACGGGTACGCGAGCGTCTCCTCGACGATGTACGACGAGTACGCGAGCGACGGGATCGCACCGGCGGCGGCCGCCGCGAACAACGCCCAGCCGCGGCCGACGACGAGCCGGGCGAGGAAGTACGCCGGGAAGACGACCGCTGCCATCACGAAGACGTCGAGGTACTTGACCCCCGAGTACGCCTGGGCGACGTCGTGGATCAGCCAGATCGGCGCCGTCATCACCGTGTAGAGCGAGTCGAACGAGTGCGATTCTCCGCGCCTCGCGGGATGCCCGGTCGCGGCAATCGAGCGCGAGAGCTGCGTCAGCTCGAGCTCGTCGGTGAACAGCCAGGGCGTGACGCGGTTCCACGCTTCGACGAGGTAGACGAGACAGAGCCAGACGTAGACGCTCGTGAGCGGGAGAGCCCGCGCGATCCGGTCGCTCAGCGTCCGTTCGGGGATAGCACGGGTCTCGGCTTCCCGCGCGGAGGGCGTTGCGGTCGCGCTCACTCGGCGGCGGCGCCGAGGACGACGCTGGGATCGAGGTCGATCTCGCGGCGGACGAAGCGGCATGGCACGCCCGCACGCGAGCATGCCTCGAGGATCGCGTCGAGCCGGTCGCGCGGCGCCTCCGGGATCGTCACGAGCACCGAGTCCGGCTCGTAGCGGCCGAGCACCCAGCCGATCTCCTCGATCCCGCCCACGACCTGAACGCCCTGGATGCGACGGCGGCGCAGGTGCGGGTCGTCGTCGACGAACCCGATCACGCGCTCGCCCGGCGTCTCGCGCAGCTCGCGCAGCAGGCTGCGCCCGCTCCGGCCCGCGCCGACGATGAGGTCGCGGCGCTGGTCGCGCCGTCCGACGAGCGACGAGAGCGTGTGCGCGACGCCTCGTTCCCAGAACCGGGCGGCTCCGATCAGCATCGTGCAGATCAACATGTCGATGAGGAAGACATTTCCGGGGATGCTGCGGACGTACGAGGTCCAGCGGACGAAGAGGTACGCAGCAAGCTCCGACGTCGCGACCGCGGCGAAGATGGTCACGGCGTCGCGCGCGCCCGCATAGCGCCACACCCCGCGGTAGAGCCCGAAGAGGATGAAGGCGATGTACCGCGCGACGAGGACGGCGGGCAGGGCGACGTGGAACAGGTATCGCTCGGACACGGTTCCCTCGCCGCCGAGCGCGATCAGGTAGGCGGCGAGGAACGAGGCGCAGATAAGCGCGAAGTCGACCATGACCTCGACAAGTCGCCGCGGGTTGACGAGCAGCGACCGGACAAACGTCGGCGCGCGGTACGGCTCGGTCGCCGCCGCCGGCGCGGTGTGACCGCTGTCGGCGAGGTAGCTCCCGAACTGGAGCAGGAAGGCGAAGGTCACGAGCGCGCCCGCGAGCGTGACGAGCGTGTTCCCGAGGACCTTGTACGCGAGGCTCGTCAGTCCGAGCGCCGCGGAGACGACGCAGAGCAGGACGACGGCGCGCTTGTCGGACAGCCCCTGGTACACGAGCCGGTGTGAGGTGTGGTCGCGGCCGCCGCGGGTGACAGGGCGTCCCTCGAGGAGACGCACCACGGTGACGAGCGTCGTGTCGAGGATCGGCACGGCGAGCACGAGGATCGGCAGCAGCAGCGTCGCGACGGTCGAGCCCGCGACGGTCCAGCTCGCCGCGAGCCCCAGCGCCGCGAGCGCGAAGCCGAGCACCTGGCTTCCGCTGTCGCCCATGAAGACCGCCGCGGGGCCGTTCAGGCGCAGGTTGTACGGCAGGAAGCCGAGGCACGCGAAGCAGACGGCGAGCGAGAGCAGCGCGATCGTGTGGCTCGGGTGCGCGGTGAACGCGTCGATCGCGAAGAACGAGCACGCGATCGCGGCCAGCGTCGCCGCGAGGCCGTCCATGTTGTCGAGCAGGTTGAACGCGTTCGTGATCCCGACGAGCCAGACGAATCCGAGCACCCAGGCGAGGATCTCGTTCTGGACGATCTCGACACGGACGCCGGCGGCGAGGACGAGCAGCGCTGCGGCGGCCTGCGCCGCGATCTTCGCGATCGGCGAGAGCCGGTAGATGTCGTCGAGGAGGCCGGCGACGAAGAGGATCGCGCAGCCGCCGACGATCCCGGCCAGCTCGCGGCTCGCGGGGATCAGGTTCGTCGCGAGCGCGATGCCGACGGCGACGAGCAGCCCGGCCATGATTCCGGGGCCGCCGAGGAGCGGCGTCGAGCGCGTGTGCCAGCGGTCGGCCCGCGGCGCGGCGACGACGACGCGCGCCGCCGGGGTGCGAAGGAGCGCCCAGATCGTCAGCAGGCTGGCGGGAAGTGCGGCGAGAGCGGCTCCGGCGACTGTCACGGGGCAGCGCGCCTCAACCGCGCGGTGCGTGCGGCTCGTGACACGCGCCTCAGCGTAACGAAGCGCTGTTAAGTGGGTGTATGGCCACCGGCGGTCTGCGGCTCCTCTGCGGTAGTTTGGCCCGCCAGGTGGACGCCCCGCTCCTCGAGATCCTCCGCTGTCCGTTCTGCCGCT
>Ga0335082_10006306_pt1 | contig 12940 bp, 15 predicted proteins | sample Lox_Sample_41_FD_206718 | JGI IMG/M metagenome (GOLD analysis project Ga0335082, IMG submission 206718) | Soil microbial communities from Loxahatchee National Wildlife Refuge, Florida, United States - Lox_Sample_4.1 | ecosystem: Environmental > Terrestrial > Soil > Wetlands | place: USA... | reverse complement strand
CCAATCTCACCCTCAGCGAGAAGTCCCTGATGATCGCTGTCAAAAACATCGCGCGGCGTCTCGGCGACAACATCTCTGACGACAAACCCATCCTTGATTCACGATTGCCTGACGGAAGCCGCGTTGCTGCAGTTATCCCACCATGCAGCATTCACGGCGTCACACTCACCATCCGGAAATTCAATAGCCGCCACTTTTCAATCCATGACCTTGTTGCATGCCGTAGCCTAACCGAGGAGCTTGCCAGGAAACTGAAAGGTTGTGTCGAAGCTCGTCAGAACATTTTGATCAGTGGCGGAACCGGAACCGGAAAAACTACCCTCTTGAACGCCCTGGGCAAATTGATCCCGGATACCGACCGCATCCTCTTGATTGAGGACACCTCTGAGATTCAACTTGATAAGCCGAATCTCGTCCGTTTCGAGGCAAGGCAAGCACAGCCCGGTCTAACTGCCGTCACAATCCGGGACCTCCTCAAAGCCTCTTTGAGGCATCGCCCCGACCGCATCATCCTGGGAGAAATTCGAGGAGGCGAGGCTTTTGACCTCCTGCAGCTGCTGAATACCGGCCACTCGGGAACCCTTTCGACCGTGCACGCAAGCTCTGCGCAGCAAAGAGTAGTCGGCGTAATTCGCATTGAGTAGATACATGGACCGAAGGTTGAAGGCGTAACCACCAGGCACTGTGGCCAGAAAAGCGTTCAGGAGGTTGTACTTCTCTTCATACAGCTGGGCGTCGTAGATGCTGAAAACCTTATAAAACTCGGTACATGCTGTCTCGACTTTGGCGAGGTCGAGGTCATAAACGACGACGGTCAAAGAGAACTGGCCGAAATAGTTGCCCTCGATTTCGAGTTCCTTGATGCTCTGCCCGAGTTCGCGGACTTGGGCTTCCTTTGAATCGTCGACCAATACATCGGCCGGTGGACCATCGGACAGATTCATATGACTCATGACGGCCGCCACGGCGGTGACGATGCCGGTGATGTCGCCGGCAGCCATGATGGTGATCGCGGTGCTAGTGACGGCGGACGGGCTGCGGATGCAGTTCTCAATAATGCTTGCGTGAAAGGTCGGACGCGTCTGAGAAGGGCGATCGGTTATTTGATGCTGGCGGCGACTCCGAGTATTTGATTTTCGATGGACGCGCGGAGGTCTTTCGGTAGCAGGTCCGCCTGCTCGAGCGTCTTCCACGTCTCGGCGGTGCGCTCGGCCGTTTCAGCCGCAATCTGCCACAGCGGGCTTGCCGGAATGCGAGCAGTATCGGCGAATCGGCGCATCTGATCTTGCGTGATTTCGGAAAGACTGCGGCTGCCGCCGAAACTAAGACCCAGCTTGTCGCCAGGAATATAGGGAAGGGTGGCGACGAAATCGTAGCCTGGCGAGAGAGCTGGCGTGCGTTGGTCGGGATAAAGCAGGGACCAGTTCTTGAGGTGCATGTCGGCGTTGCCGATCAGCACCGAGAAAACGAGGCGACGGACGAATTCCTCCACGGCACCGTCGCCGATTTCCGCCCACAGCACGGCGGCGATGTTAGCGTAGCTGCGGTGCTTGTATTTGTCGTTGGGAAACTCTCCGAAGACTTGTGCGAAATCCTCCATGTGGATGGGCTTGCCGTCGGGGAGACGGTCAAAGCGTTTCACGGCGAGCGCCTTGCCTTCCGCTGTGTGGGCTTGTTCGGGCAGGCCCTTGATCGTTGAAATATCGACGAGCTTGTTTTCAGGGACCGCGATGCCGATACGCCGGGCCAGCTCCAGCATAGTGAATTCGTTTTCGGGAACCGCCTGGTAACGGGCGGAGGGAAGCTTCACGATCCACGATCCGCCCATGCCGTCCGCGGGAATCGTTAGACCGCCCGAGGCCTCCATGAGCGCCGAGAATTTCAGCTGCACACCTGCAAGAGAAAAACGCAACGGCTGTTCGCCGCCATGGCCGTGACCGTCATCGTGCTGCGCATCGGCCGGCGGCTCGCCGCCCTCCATCGGCGCGATCACGAGGGCGCCGGGAAGGTCGGCGCCGAGCACGGCGAGGAGGAAGAATTCGCGTTCGGGATTGACATCCGCGCGCTTGGCGAGGTAGTCGCGGAGGTGGCCCTCGGGCAGGAGGTTCGAGAAGAACGGCGGCACGCGGCGCCCCGTCGGGCGCGTGTCCGTAACGAGTCCGCCGGTGCTGCCCTTGAAGGACAGGCTCAAGGTTGGGCGCTTCTGGTCCTCTATGTAGTCCTGCTCGAATGCGAAAAACTGGCGGTCGCCCGCGAGGCGGGTGATGACGCCGATGTGCCTTCCATATAGGCGCACCGACAGCGCGTTGAGCTTTTTGGGATCAAACTTCATTGTGCGGCTCCCGTGTTTCGTCCTCTTCGCCTTCGGCGGCGTAGACAGGGCGTTCCTCACCTTCGCCGGGCTGGTCCTTGATGTGGTCGCGCACGAGGGATTGCACCACAGGCACGAGGGCGCGGGGGACCATGATGAGGTCGCGGTCGAGGATGCGGACGATCTCCAGGAGCGTGTCGTAACGAGGCACGATCTTGCCCGACTCGATGCCGGAGATGTGCCTTTGGGTAATGCCAAGACGGCGCGCCAGTTCCCTCTGGCTCCAGCCGCGCTTGCGGCGCGCCGTCTTGAGGGCCTGGCGCAACTCGGCGGGAAGTGTCTTCTGCCGCAGGGGTCTGACAGGATTCTTGATACCCTTTATTGTATCGTTCTTCATAATTGATACCATATAATACATAAAAACAAAAAGCGAGCGATACCATAAATTACATCAAAATTGCCCATATGATGCAATAAAAGGTATCAACAGGGAGTTACCCGCACCACTTTCGCCGGGGCAGCATCAGCCGGGACGGAGGTGCGACGGGATGCTGCGAACTTGTCTTTGAAAATGCACAGCACGTCCTCAATTTCATGCGGCCGGAGGGCACGCAACTCGGGGGGGCAGCTCCGTCATGCTGAGGGTCTCCGCATGAGCATCGAGGCCCAAAGCCCGTGCGCCCTGGCGGGTGCCCGCATGAAGATGGACCTCTTCAGGGAATAGGTTCAGCTTGCTGCCGATGCGCAGGGTAGTGTCGTAGACGTACAACTCCCCAAGTCCCGGAATGGGTTCGACGGCGGCTTCGAGAAGCTTGAAAAGTTCAGAGAAATTCCGTGCCCGCTCCATTGCCGGCGCTTTTTTCAGCAAGACCACAAGCGCCCTCCCCAGAGCAATCCGTTTCAGCAACCCTGCACCCGTCTATCTGGCGGCAGAAAGATTGTCGATCGCATTTCTGGTTTCGTCGCGGCAGAATCAAGTGGTGTGAATAGACCACGGCGTCTCGATGGCGATAGGCTACCGATCAATAGAATGATTGGTCGGTGCGAATCGAACCTATCAACCGCGTTCCCTAGATCGATACGCTTGCCGACTGCCTAGCTTCCAACTTGGCATTCACTCCCCGCTAGTTTCCGGGCAGCGCGGGGGAATCCCCCGCGCCGATGGATTTGAGGATTTGATTCGCTGTCTGCTGGATGTATTCCAAGCTCTCCAATAGCAGCGCCGCATCACCGGAGTACAGCGAGATGTAATCCTGAGCGGCGGTATTCGTTTTCAGTCCGATTCCCTGACTCACGACGAACGCAACAGCCTCTGCTTCGGTTTCGCGCACGCGTTGCGTCGTCTGCGAGCGCCGCGCATCGCGGTGCAGCATTTCATGGGCTTATGTTGAGTTCAACATAAGCGCACTTATGTGGTGCCAGAATTTATGCTGTCTAGGACTCGAAAACGTGCGTTTCTGCTGGAGATTCCCATTCTGAATAACACATAATTTCTAGCGGATACTGGGCGGATCGATTCTCACGAGAGGAGATCCACCCATGTTCGAACAGCTTCTTTCCCGCCGGTTTCACATCGCCCGTCATCGCGCTGGTCCGTATTCAGAGGAGCGCCAGCGCTATCTAGCTTTCCTGATCGAGGAAGGCCGCTCAAGAAGCACACTGAGGACCATGCCTTCCTTGCTGTATTCGCTAGCACAGTACCTGCCCTTGGACAGGAGTGCCATTACTCCGGCGCAGGTCGAGACATCCGCCGAAAGATGGGCTCGTACACTGCGCCGTTCGAGCAAGTGCCGGCATGCAGCAGAGACTTGGTTTATTTACCACGCAACGAAATGGCTTCGTTTTCTCGGGCGCCTGCACGAGGAAAGAGTGGAGCAGCCCTTTTCATCGCAACTGGAGGCATTTCTCCATTTCGAAGTGGGCGAGCGTGGCCTGAGTCCCGCCACGACTGCTATTGAGACGATCCATCTGCGCCGGTTGCTAACCTGGATTTCCGAGCAGCATAAAACTCTAGCTCAAGTCACTCCGGACGATTTCTCGCGCTACTTCTCCACAGTCGCCGTCCAGCGCCGATGGAAGAGAACGACGATTTCTCTTGGTGTGAATGCCTTCCGCAACTTCTTCAGGTTTGCTGAGTCCAGGCAGTGGTGCGTCAAGGGTCTAGCCGCCACGATTGATGCGCCGCGAATCTACCATCTTGAACGTGTGCCACGAGGACCCGCCTGGGGCGATGTACAACGCCTGATGGTCGCATCGAGAGGTGATTCGGCAACGGATATTCGCGACCACGCCATTCTGGCACTTCTCGTTGTCTACGGCTTTCGCAGCGGCGAGGTCCGTCTCCTCCGTTTGGAAGATATCGACTGGGGGAAGGAGACCATCCATGTGCGTCGCTCGAAGCAGCGCAAGAGCCAGCGCTATCCACTCGTGCGCGAGGTCGGCGAGGCGATTCTGCGTTATCTCCGCGAGGTTCGGCCACAGTGCCGAGAACGCGAAGTTTTCCTCACCTTGAAGCACCCTTACGGACGACTTTCTAGCGGGGGCTTTGGAACGATGGTCCAGAAGCGCCTGCGTGCGCTCGGTGTGGTCTTGCCTTGCTACGGGCCACATGCTCTCAGACACGCGTGCGCTACACATTTGTTGGCTAAAGGTTTCTCCCTGAAAGAGATTGGAGATCACCTCGGCCATGTTTCCCCGGTAGCCACACAGATGTACGCGAAAGTCGATTTGACCGCTCTGTGCGAAGTCGGTCAGATCGATTTGCATGATTTGGCGGACTTCGCCGAGAGAAGTGCGCGTGCGGCCACGCCGATCTATCCGCGCGGAAGCATGTCAGCCTTGCTCGCAGTCGCAACGATCAGTCTCGGAGGCTTGGCATGAGACTCTCACAAGCCATAGAAAAATACATTGTGCATAAGCGCTCGCTTGGCATGGGGTTCCGCAGTGAGACCGTCCGCCTTCGCGCATTCATTGCGGCTGTGGGCGATCAGAGTTTGTCGCGTGTCCGTCCAGAACCAGTTCGCAAGTTTCTTGATGGAACTGGGCCAGTGACGATGTTCTGGTTTTCCAAATACCACACCCTGAACGCGTTCTTTCGTTGGGCGATTGCTCGTGGCTACGTTTCCAAGAGCCCTTTGCCGTTGACCTTGCCGCAGAAGCCGGAGAAGTTTCAACCCTACATCTATACCAACCAGGATATGCAGCGACTCATCGACGCGGCAGATTCCCGGCACCGGTACGTTTGGTTTCTCGAACCCCATACGGTTCGCACCCTTTTGCTACTGCTTTACGGGACAGGACTGCGGATCGGCGAGGCCTTGCGACTCAACCTCGGTGACTTTGATCTGGCCAGCGGCGTGCTTGCCGTCCGTGAGACGAAGTTCTTCAAGAGCCGCCTCGTTCCCGTTGGGTCAGATTTGCAGCGCGTCCTCCGAGCTTACATAGATCAGCAATGGCCCAGAGAGCGTAGAACCGGAACAACGCCACTTCTGGGAACACAGAAGTACGAACGCATCAAACGCCAGACTGCCGAACTCGTCTTTAAGAGGTTGCGTCAGGAAGCGGGTGTCAGTCGCTCTTCGACAGCGAATTTCCAACCGCGCCTGCACGATTTTCGGCACACGTTTGCCGTTATGCGCCTGGTTACCTGGTACCGTGAGGGCAAGAACGTTCAGCGCCTTCTCCCCCATCTCACGACCTACCTTGGACACTGGAGGATCATGGAGACCCAGCGCTATCTCACGATGACGACCGAACTGCTGGAACAAGCTAGTATTTGCTTCGAACGCTATGCCAGACCCGAGGTGCCACATGCGTGACGCAACATTGCTAGGCCCTTGGGTGAGGCGCTTCCTGCTCGAACATCTAGTTGCAGAACGCAACCTTGCACGGAACACGCAACGGAGCTATCGAGATACGCTTGCTTTGCTCCTACCTTTTGCGAGCACGCGGCGGAAAAAGCCGGTGGACCAACTGGCGGTGGACGATCTATCGGCTGATGTGCTGAGGGAGTTTTTGGAACATCTTGAGGTCAAGCGAAGTTGCTCGATTCGCACACGGAATCAGCGGCTCGCTGCGGTGCATGCCATGGCGCGTTTCATTTCCGAGCGCAGTCCTGAGCACATCGCATGGTGCGGGGAGATTCGCACCGTGCCTTTCAAGCGGTTCACTCGTTCTGAGCTCTCGTATCTAGACAAGCCGGAAATCGACTCTATCCTGGCCGCTCCGGATTACGCCCGGCCTCAGGGAGGCCGTGATCACGCGCTCTTACTGTTCCTCTATAATTCCGGTGCTCGTGTTTCCGAAGCAGCCTCTCTGAAGATTGGAGATCTGAATTTCCGTTCCAATGCCATGAGCGATGTCCGGCTCCTGGGAAAAGGACGCAAAACGCGCCAGTGTCCGCTGTGGCCTGACACTGCCAAAGAGCTGCTCCTGCTCACACGGGGTCGATCACAGGACCAACCTGTCTTTCTGAACCGCTTTGGGCAGTCGATCACGCGGTACGGGATTCACGCGATACTGCGAAAGCATCTCAAAAAGGCTGGTGCGTCTTGCCCATCACTGCTGAAGAAGCGCGTCAGCCCTCACACGATACGCCACACTACCGCCACTCATTTGCTTCGCTCGGGGGTGGACATCAATACTATCCGTGCGTGGCTTGGTCATGTGTCGTTGGAAACTACGAACATTTATGCAGAGGTCGATTTGGAGCGGAAGACTCAAGCGCTGACTCACTGCAACGCGCTGCGGACGGCGCCTCCGAGGCGGAAACACTGGAGGGATGACCCATCTTTGATCGACTTTCTCCGCACTCTTTGAAAGCTGCAGTTCAGGACAACGCGGCAGATCGACTGATCATTTCCAGACCGTGAACTTGCCGTCGCACTGTCCTGCAATTTGTGAAACGTACTTACGCCATGGCATCAAGCACACTTCGGCCACGACAGAAGATCCTTCAGGAACAGGCTGTGCGTAGGGGAGGATGATGACCGTGCGCCGGAACTGGTAGGTACGGGGCACATAACTGGGCAGCCAACGTGGGTCACGCTCGAAGGCGAAGCCAGGGGTTGGGGTTGGCGTCTTGCAGGTGATCCATTTCTTGAAAATGAGGCCGCGCGTGTTCCGTTCGTTCTCCAGATATTTCACCATATCGTCAGGCGGCACGTCTGTAGCCTGGGTACAATTCGCGGGAAGAGGAATTACCACGTCGCTCTCTGTGCGGGCCAATAAGCCTACACACTTTGGGTCCGCCAAAGATGGAAAGAAGATAAACAGGATCAAGGCCAGCACGCCTGTGACAACCAACAGGCCCAGGAGACCGAGATGTTTTGGTTTTAGCATCCCCAGTCTCCAATTATGTGGTCTACGCAGCCCCTGGACCCACACATTCCTTGGCGGCAATCCTTCTATGCAACATAACTATCAACACTGCATAAATGGGCAAGTTCATGGACCAGCGTCGAGAACTGCTCTGCCGGTGCCATTTCGGGCAGTAGGATGATCTTCTTCCCGCAGGACATGCCCTTTGCCGGAGCGATTTCAGCTGAGTATTCGAGAGCGATGCCCTGTTCACGAACAAGCTGTTCGAGGCGAGAAAAGTATTCACCCGGTTCACCGTGAGCGACACCGATGGTCGGGAGCGGAGTGCCATCGGTTTGGCTGACATCGAAGACGTACGCGGCACGAAAGCCGAAGATTCGGGATTCTTTCCCGGTCGAGCACGCGTCCGCAGACTCAACTTTCCGGACGAGTGGAGCGAGGATCATGAGGCCCTTTTCGCCTTTCTTGACAAAGCGGCCCACTGAACGCCAGGTGTGGAATCCAGCTACACGCGTAGCCTGCGGGTATTGCCGAGCGATGAGCAGAATGTTCTGGAAGCTGTAGCGGTGGAACTTCGCCACGGCGGCCAGGTAGTTTGTTAGCGCCTCGCTCTTTCCAGCCTTCAGCGATTCGATGGCAGCGCGCAGCGCTTCTACAGCATGTCCTCGCAGATCCTCGAAGAGAGAAGGAGCTATTACGAGATCCTGGAAAAGACACAGTCGGGCTCACTCGACATCACGGAATGGCTTAAATGGTTCCTTGAATGCATCGACCGTGCGATTGAGCATTCGGACGAGATCACAAGCGGTGCGCTCGCAAAAGAGTCTTTCTGGCAAGATTTGAAGAAGAAGAATGTTTCTCTCAACCAAAGACAAAAGAAAGTCCTGAACAAGCTCCTTGGCGACTTTGAGGGGAAGCTGACCCGCGAAAAGTGGATGAGGCTGACGAAAGCCTCCTCGCGCACGGCGCTGCGAGACATCGATGAACTAATCGAGTTGGACATCCTGGAACAAACAGAGGCCGGAGGGAGAAGCACCGCCTATCGGTTGGCAGGGGGGAGGACTCCGCCAGGGTGAGCTAGGCAGGTGAGGCTGGCCCCCTTCAAATCGTGAAGGGCTGGTTCTGGAGACACGCGACCATTCTACGCGGCGCACCGAAATGTGGCGTGATCTGCATGCAAAATGGCGCGTTCTGCATAGCGTAACGCACTGCAACCATCTACATTAGGACCATGTACAAAGCAAAAGCGTATTCCGCTGCAAGCGCAACATCCCCTCTTACCCGGACCACCATCTCGCGGCGCGATCCCACAGAACAGGACGTACAGATCGAGATTCTCTTCTGCGGAATCTGCCACTCCGATTTACATGCGGCCAGAAACGAGTGGAGCGAGTTCATGTCGACGACCTACCCGATCGTGCCGGGTCATGAGATCGTTGGACGCGTCACGAAAGTCGGCTCAGCCGTGACCAAGTTCAAGCCCGGCGATCTCGCTGCGGTCGGTTGCCTCGTGGATTCGGACGGCACATGTCCCGAATGCAGAGCAGGATTTGAAAACTTCTGCCCGAACCTTACCCTGACGTTCGGTATGCCGGACAAGCATCTAGGAGGAGTAACGTATGGCGGCTACTCCGAGAGCATCGTTGTGGACCAGAGATTCGTGCTGCGGGTTCCCTCGAATTTGAACTTAGCAGCTGCTGCGCCCCTACTCTGCGCAGGTATTACGACGTACTCACCGATGCGCCGTTGGAACGTTGGCAAGGATAAGAAGGTTGGTGTCGTAGGACTCGGTGGGCTGGGTCACATGGGGGTAAAGTTCGCACGCGCTTTCGGCGCCCACGTGGTTGTTTTCACAACTTCTCCCAACAAGAAGGAAGATGCACTTCGACTAGGTGCGCACGAAGTCGTCGTTTCGTGCAATGCCAACGAAATGCAAAAGCATGCCGGTAGCTTCAATTTCATTCTCGACGCGGTTTCAGCCGATCACGACATCAACGCTTATATCAACCTGCTCGCCCGCGACGGCAATCTTACGATCGTCGGCGCACCTCCGAAGCCTCTCGGCTTGGTTGCCTTTGCTCTGATCATGCGCAATCGCAACTTCTCCGGCTCGAACATTGGCGGCATCCGCGAAACCCAGGAGATGCTCGATTTCTGCGGTCAACATGACATCGTTGCCGATGTGGAAGTGATCGCCATCCAGAAGATCAACGAAGCTTACGAGAGACTGCTCAAGTCAGATGTGAAATACAGGTTCTCCATTGACATGGCTTCTCTGAAATCGGAGTAGACCAATGAACAAGCACCTTCGCTTCTCCGGTAGCACATTTTCGAAATTGGAAGAGCATGGAATTTCGGCTTCTGCGGTCCTGCGCAGAGCCGGACTACCGCAAGAATATGCGAAACAGCCACGGGTACTCCTCAAGACGGAGGAACTCTTCGCACTCTGGCGTGCCATTGGGGAGGTCAGCACAAATCCCGCCATCGGCCTACTGCTCGGCACAGAGGCAAAAACGGAAAGGTTTCACCCCATCGGCCTCGCGGCTCTTTCTTCGGAGAATTTTGGTGCGGCGATGGACGAAATGGCTCGATACAAACAGCTCACCTGTCCGGAAAAGATCATTCAGAAGAAGGACGACAAGGAGTGGAGCATTCAATTCCGCTGGCTTCTCGCGGATGAACTTGAGCCTCAGGTAATGATTGAATGCGCGTTCGCATGGGTCTTGTCGATAGCACGTCACGGGACGGGCACGCGGCTGTCGCCTCTTCGCGTCGAGTTCGTGCAGGCCCGCCCCAACGTGAAGGCCATGGAGCGCCACTTCGGTTGCCCCGTCCTTTGCGAGTGCCCTCGGAACGCAATTGTGTTTCGCGCCGCCGACGCCGAGCGTAAGTTCGTGACGCGCAATGCTGAGCTTCTGGGCCTGCTCGCGCCGCAGTTTGAAAAAGAACTGGAGGAGGCGAACGCTGACGAGAACTTTATTGAGCGGGTCAAATTGGCAATAGAACAAAAACTTACCGGGCGACGCCCCACGATCGAAGACATCGCTGACGCGTTGCACATCAGTTCTCGTACTCTGCAAAGGAGGCTCCAAGAGGAGGATTCTAGCTTTCAGCGCGTTTTGGAAGACGCTCGCCACCAACTCGCACGCCGCTTCCTCAACAATTCGGTTCTCGAATTGAATGAAGCCGCCTATCTTCTCGGATATGAAGACGGGAACTCCTTTGTTCGAGCGTTCCGCAGTTGCGAAGGGGTTCCACCCGCCCGGTGGCGCGAGATGCAGCGCGCAAGCGCAATATCGTAATAAGCCGACGAAGCAAGCCAAAAGGAGAAGTCATGAAGAAGCGCAAATTGGGCAAAAGCAATCTGGAAGTGTCCGCTATTGGACTGGGCTGTATGGGGCTGAGCTTCGGTTACGGGCCCGCGACCGAAAGGCACCAAGCGATCACACTCATCCGGACAGCATTCGATCGCGGCGTGACATTTTTTGATACGGCCGAGGCATATGGCCCGTTCCTGAACGAAGAAGTTGTGGGCGAGGCCGTTGAACCTTTCCGCAAAAAGGTAGTGATTGCCACAAAGTTCGGCTTTCAGGATGGCGACTCGAAGAAGGGCCTGGATAGCCGGCCGGAGCGTATCCGCCAAGTGGCGGATGCAGCCTTGAAGCGCCTCAGGACTGATGTCATCGATCTCTTCTACCAGCATCGCGTAGATCCGAAGGTGCCGGTCGAAGACGTTGCCGGCACGGTAAAGGACCTCATCCAGCAGGGAAAAGTAAAGCACTTCGGAATGTCTGAGGCTGGCGTCGATTCGATCCGCCGCGCCTACGAGGTTCAGCCCGTCGCGGCTCTACAGAGCGAGTACTCACTCTGGTGGCGAGAGCCGGAGCAAGAGATTCTGCCGACGCTTGAAGAACTCGGAATCGGTTTCGTGCCGTTCAGTCCGTTGGGGAAGGGCTTCCTCACCGGCGCAATTAACGCGGATACGAAGTTCGATAGCACCGATTTCCGCAATATCGTTCCCCGCTTCAACGAGGAGAACCGCAAAGCGAACCAGGCTTTAGTGAATGTGCTCGGCGGGATCGCCGCACAAAAGAAGGCCACATCCGCACAGATCGCGATCGCCTGGTTACTTGCTCAGAAGCCTTGGATCGTTCCAATTCCCGGAACCACGAAGCTGCATCGGTTGGAGGAGAATCTGGGCGCGGCAGACATTGAATTATCCGAGAGCGATCTCCGCGATATCGCTGCAGCTGTTTCAAAGATCGCCGTGCAAGGCGATCGATACCCGGCTCATCTGCAGCAGCGAGTCAATCGCTGACCTGGGAAGCGCGGCTCTAAGGCTGCACCTTGCTATTGGTTATTTCGGAACTCAGAGGGTCCACCATATGGCACCAAACCAGAGAGCGCAAAAGAACCACGATGAACTACTTCCGGGTCACGATTCCACCCTGGCGGTGACGGACCCAGAACTCATCGAAATCTTCGACAACTTCGCCTTTGATGAAGTGATGAGTCAGGGCAGTCTCGATGCGCGAACGCGCCTAATGGTGCAGCTCGCAGCGATGATTGCGTCGCAGGCTCTGCGCGAGTATCGAGTGATGATTCGACCGGCGCTCACCGTTGGGGTCACCCCGGTCGAAATCAAAGAAATCATCTATCAGGCTGTTCCCTATGTGGGAATGGCCAAAGTGTTCGACTTCATTCACGCAACCAACGAAGTTCTGAAGGAAAATGGAGTGGAGTTTCCACTGCCAGGTCAGTCTACGACAACGCCGAAAGACCGCGCCGGAAAGGGTCTTGCGATCCAGAAGGAAATCATCGGCGACAGCGTTGTAGAAAAGCTTTATGCGTCGGCACCTGACGATCAGAAGCACATTCAACGGTTTCTTTCCGCTAACTGTTTCGGCGACCACCTCACTCGTTCAGGAATTGATATACCCACACGCGAACTGCTCACTTTCAGCATGCTGGTATCCCTTGGCGGATGCGACCCACAGGTGAGAGGTCATGTCGCTGCTAACCTTCACGTGGGCAACAGCCGCGCCAACCCGTGTCGGGAGGCAGCACTTTCTCGTTTGGCTTTCCCGCCTCCTGCACCTCAGCGATTCTTGTCGTGCGCGAGCGACAGGTCCAGCGAAAACAATCTATGGACTGATATCGCACCTCATGATCGGTGTCGAGGACAACGGTTATGAGTTTCTTCTTAAGAAGGCGCAGATAAACTTGGAAATTGTTGCCGTGATGGCTTATGAGCTTTGAGGCAATCACCTCAGGCATGTAGATATTCCTATGGTTATCGTAATCCTGAAC
>Ga0335082_10006304_pt1 | contig 12942 bp, 11 predicted proteins | sample Lox_Sample_41_FD_206718 | JGI IMG/M metagenome (GOLD analysis project Ga0335082, IMG submission 206718) | Soil microbial communities from Loxahatchee National Wildlife Refuge, Florida, United States - Lox_Sample_4.1 | ecosystem: Environmental > Terrestrial > Soil > Wetlands | place: USA... | reverse complement strand
GAGCTACACCGTGCCGGGCGAGCTCGACAGCATGTTCTACTTCCCGCAGCACTACCAAGTGTTCCACGACGTCTTCGCGCAGGCGCACGCGACCGGCGCGCAGGCGGGTACGAGTCAGATCGCGGCGCTCTGGGCGGCGCGCCAGACGAACTACGGGAGCGCGCCGCAGAACGACGGCATCAACCTTCCTCCGACGAAGGCGCTCGTGAACTTCCTCGACAACCACGACGTGCCGCACTTCTTGTTCGACGCCGACGGCGATCTCCCGGCGCTTCGCAACGCGCTCACGCTGCTCCTCACCGAGGACGGCATCCCGTGCATCTACGAGGGCACCGAGCAGGATTTTTCCGGCGGTAACGATCCGTCGAACCGCGAGGTGCTCTGGACGAGCGGCTTCGACGAGACCGGCGACACGTTCCAGCACGTCGCGAAGCTCGCGAAGATCCGAAAGACGTACGACGCGCTCCGGCGCGGCGACACGAACGTCGTCTACTCCACGTCGCACGTGGCCCAAGAGACTGACGCGGGCATCTTCGCGTTCGAGCGCACCGGCGGCGACGCGCCCGCGCCCGAGTACGCGCTCGTGGTGCTCGACACGAACGACCAGAAATCGAGCTCGACCGGCGACACGAACGCGATGGCCGTCACCGCGCCGCCCGGCACCGTGCTCGTCGACGTGCTCGACCCGGCGCAGACGACGTACACCGTCGCGAGCGACGGCACGCTCCGCATGCAGGTCCCCGCGCAGAGCGCGTCGATCTTGATCCCGCAGGACCAAGTCGTCGCCGAGTGATTACCTTCGCAGGATGAACTGGCTCGCGAAGACCTTCCTCAAAGGCCTCCTCGTCGTCGTCCCCATCGCCGTCACCGCGTACGTAGTGTGGGCCGTCGTCTCCACGGTGGACGGCTGGCTCCCGCTCCACGTCCCCGGCGCCGGGCTCGCCATCACGGTGCTCTTCGTCTTTCTCGTCGGGCTCCTCGCGTCGCGCGCGCTCGGGCGGAAGTTCTTCGACTTGCTCGAGCGCGGCCTCAAGCGCGTGCCGGTCGTGAAGCTCCTCTACTCGTCGCTGCGCGACCTGCTCGACGCGTTCGTCGGCGACAAGCGCAGCTTCGACACGCCGGTGATCGTCGACGTCATGCCCGGCGGCGTGAAGGTGCTCGGCTTCGTCACGTGCACGCGCTTCGCCGACCCGAAGCTCTTCGGGCACGTCGCCGTGTACATGCCGCAGAGCTACAACTTCGCCGGCATGCTCCTCATCGTGCCGAAGGACCGCGTGCACCCGCTCGACGCGGACGGTGCGTCTTGCATGGCGTTCGTGGTCTCGGGCGGCGTCGCGGAGATGAGCGCGGCGCGCACGATCCTCGAGACGCCTCTCTTCAAGAAGTGAGACGGAGTATTCTGGAGGGCCGATGAAGAAGACGGCCCTCGTCGCGGCGATCGCACTCGCGGTGGGCTGTCTCTTCCCGGACGTGTCGTCGCTCGATGGCGACGGCGGCGCGGATGCCGGCGCGCCCGAAGGCGGCGACGCGAGCGCGCTCCCCGGCATCGCGAACGCGGGCCACGTGAGCACCGCGACGGGCAACGCGACGCAGACGCACGTCGTCTGGGCGATCGGCGCCAAGCGCTGGTGGCTCTTCTACGTCGACGACGATCCGAGCACGCTCAAGACGCGCTCGTCGGCGGACTTCGCGACGTGGACGGACGGCCCTTCGCTCACGCTCGGGCACCCGAACGGCGGCGAGGGACGGAACTTCACGGTCGCGTACGCGTCGCTCGGCGGGAGCGACGTCATCCACGTCTCGTTCAGTCACGCGGGCGACGGCGGTCCGCTGATCCACTCGCACACGCGCGGCGTGATCAGCGGGAGCACGATCCAGTGGGGCTTGCCCGTGGACATCGCGCAGATCGCGAAGCCCGCGGACGGCCCCGACGGCCCGGCGAGCTTCATCGACGTTGACGGCACCGTGTGGGACGCGACGGGCTTCGTCGCGAGCGCCGGCACGAACGGCAACGGCTACGAGAACCAAGACGTGTTCGTGGCGGCGGCGAAGGACGACGGCGTCTCGTGGACCACGAGCTTCACGCAAACCACCATCGAGGTCGTCGACACGGCGGTGCGCTCGCGCATCTTCCTGGACACGGGCGGTCTCGGCGCGACGTGGTCCGGCGGCGAACACGATCCGAACCCGCTCAACCTGCACTTCTCGCTCTTCAGCGGCTCGTGGCAGTCGGCGTATTCGATCTTCGATCAAGACGCGGCGCAGGACGCGAACGACTGGGACGCCGCGCGCTACGTCACGCCGACGAGCGTGGTCGAGGGGCACGTGGTCCGCGCGCGGCTCGACGGCGTCTACGAGCACGCGTGGGGCACGGGCGGAAGCGGACAGAACGGCGCCGCGCCGCCCACGCAGTCGCGCATCGCGGGGACGGGCGTCGTCCTCCTCGCGGATCCGATGCACCTCGCGGCCTTCGACGTCGCGGGCACCGGTGAGCTCGTCACGTCACGATGGGACGGCGCGGCGTGGAGCGCGTGGAGCACCGTCGCGCCGTCGGCGCCGCGCTCGCTCCTCTCGGGCTACTGCCCGGACCTCTCGGCGCACCCGGAGGCGGGCGGCTGCGCGATCCTCTGGACGTCGCCGTGGAACGGCGGCTTCGTCGTCGACGGCGTGCTCGTCCAGACGCACTAAGGGTCGAGAACGAGCCCCTCGTACGCGGCGAGAGAGTGCTCGAAGAGCTCCTTCGCGCGGCGCTCCTTCTCGCGCACCGCCGCGTCCGACTGATTCGGATCGTGGTGGAAGAGGACGAGCTTCTTCACCGCGGCCGCGCGCGCGAGCCGCACGCCTTCTTCGAACGTGCTGTGGCCCCAGCCCGTCTTCGCCGCGTATTCCTCCGGCGTGTACTGGGAGTCGTAGATCAGCAAGTCGCTCTTCTGCGAGAGCGCGGCGAGCTTCGGGTCGACGACGGCGTAGTGCTCGGTGTCGGTCGCGTAGACCGCCGACTTGCCGCGGTGGTCGAGGCGGTAGACCCAGACGCCGTTCGGGTGGTTGCCGCGCGTCGTGCGAACGACGAGCTCGTGACCTTCGCCGTCGTCGAGGCGCACGGTCTGCCCTTCGCGCAGATCGCGGAAGGTCATCTCGCCGCCCATCTGGCCGAGCTGGACGGGGAAGCTCGGATAATCCATTTGTCCGGCGAGCGTCTCCTCGAGCGTGCGCGAGACGTCGTTGCCGCCGTAGAGGTGAATCGTGTTGCCGGGGACGAACGCGGGCGCGAAGAACGGAAAGCCTTGGATGTGATCCCAATGCACGTGCGAAAAAAAGATGTGCGCCGTGAGCGGCATCTCTTTCAGGAGCTTCTGCCCGAGGAGGCGAAGGCCGGTGCCGCCGTCGAGGATGACGATGAGCTTGCCGGCGCGCACCTCGACGCAGCTCGTGTTGCCGCCGATCTCCGCCGTGTCGCGGCCCGGCGTGGGAATGCTCCCGCGTACTCCCCAGAAGGTGATGCGCATGCGAAAGCCCCAGCCGTGATAAGCCGGGCGCTCGGGGCGAGTCAAACGCAAACATGATGGAGGCCGTCGTCGTCTTGGGGTGCCGGATCACGACCGCCGAGGGCGAGCCCCTCGGGGGGGCGGCCGGGCGGCGGGCGCGGGCGGCGGCGGAAATCGCGCGGAAACGCGCAGCAACGACGGTGATCGCCGCCGGCGGGCGCGCGTGGCCGGCGCGGGGGACGCGCCGCGTGGAGGCCGACGCGCTCGCCGAGGAGCTCGTGCGCGGCGGAGTGTCGCGCGAGAGCGTCGTCCTCGAGCGAGCGTCGCGGAACACGCGCGAGAACGCGCGCAACGCGGCGAGGATTCTGCGCGGGCGCGGCGTCGGACGCGTCGTCGTGGTCACGTGCGCGTGGCACCTGCCGCGCGCGGCGGGGCTCTTCCGGCGCGAGGGGCTCGACGTCGAGACGTGGCCGGCCGAGCCGGGCGAAGCGACGCTCTCCGCGCGCGCGTACCGCGCGATTCGCGAGCGCGTGGCGGCGCGGCTCGATCGGCTGTTCCTGGCGCTCGCGCTGGTCGTGGCGCTCGCGTGCGGACACTCGACCGGGGCGCCCGACGGATCCGTGCAAGATGCAAGCATCGACGGCGGCGCGGACCTCTCGGCGATCGAGAAGGCCGAGGACATGCGCCGCGCCGACCTCGTGACCGAGGAGACGCGGACGAGCGCGGACGTCGCCGTGCGCCGGCGCGCCGCGCGCGCGCTCGCGCGCATCGCCGACGACGCGAGCCAAGCGGGCTTGCTCCGCGCGCTCGGCGACGAAGACGCGGAGACGGTCGCGTGGGGCGCGTACGGTCTCGGCTTCTCGTGCAAGGGACGCGAGGACGCGACGGTGAAGGCGCTCGTCGCGCGCGCCGCGTCGGTCGACGTCGCGCCGCCGGCGGCCGGCGCGCTGGACCCGCGCGCGGCGATCGCGCGCGCGATCGGTCGCTGCGGCGGCGCGCTCGCCGAGTCGACGCTCGCGTCGTGGGTGCGTCGCAAGGGTCCTTGGCGCGAGCAAGCGGCGTACGGGCTCGGCGACGTGGGCGCGCGCCGCGGGAGCCTCGACGACGACACGGTGACCGTCCTCCTCGACGCCGCGGGCGACGGCGTCGCCGCCGCGCTCTATCCGTTCGCGCGCGCCGAGCGGTTCAACGACGCGTTCGACGCGCGCCTCGTCGAAGCCGCGAAGAAGATCCTCGCCGGACCGAAATCGGACGAGCGCGTGTTCGCCGTGCGCGCGCTCGCGAAGGCGGGAGACGCGGCCGTCCCCGAGCTGTCGCGCGTCGCGACGAGCGGCGACTGCTCGTGGGCGGAGCGCATCGACGCGATGCGCTCGCTCGGCAAGTGCGGCGAAGCGGGGCGCGTCGCGGCGGCGACGGCGCTCGCGAGCATCGCGCCGAAGCCCACGGACCCGTTCGCGGTGCTCGCCGCGGGCGGTGATTCGTACGGCGAGATCCTCGTCGGGCTCGCCGCGCTCGGGCAGACGCCGCCCCCGTCCGCGACGAGCGTCCTTCAGTCCCTCGCGGCGCTCCGCGCGGCGGGAGCGGCGCCCGCGTCGCTCGAGCGCAAGCTCGCCGTCGTCCGCTGCACGGCCGCGTCGCTCCTCGCGCAAGGCGCGTGGGACGCGCAGGGCATCACCGCGTGCGACGCGGCCGGAAGCGAGGCGCTCGAGCGCGCGCGCCTCGCGGCGCTCTTGCGGCGGCCGCTCGTCGGTCCGCGGCGCGCCGCGTGGATCGCGCTGACGAAGAGCGCGCACTTGCGCGTGCGCGAGGACGCGCTCGCCGCGTTCGGCGCGCACCACGAGCTCGGCGACGCGGGTCTCGGCGAGATCGCCGCCGCGCTCGGCGACACCAAGCACCCCGGCGTCGTCGCGACGGCGGCCGAGGTCCTCTTCTCGCATCCGGAGCGCGCGCTCGTCCTCTCGGCGAAGGAGCGCAGGAACGCGCTCGACCCGAACGCGCCGCCGCCGAGCGCGAATCCCGAACGCGAGATCGCGCCGGCCGTCGCGAAGGCGCTCGGCGCCGCGCTCGCGTTCGCGTGGAGCGAGGACGCGATCGAGACGCGCGCGGGCCTCCTCGACGCGGCCGCCGCGCTTCGCTTCGCCGCCGCGAAAGAAGCCGCGAAGAAGGCGTGCTCGGATCCGAACGTGACGATGCGCGACCACGCGCAGAAGGCGCTCCGCGATCTCGGCGACGCGAAGGCGATCTGCGCGCCGCCCGCGACGATGCCGCTCGCGAAGGAAGCCGCCGCGCCGCACGGCGGCAAGCTCGTCCTCGACACCGACGCCGGCACGCTCTCGATCACGTTCGATCCCGTGCTCGCGCCGATCGCTTCGAGCCGCATCCTCGACCTCGCCAAGGCCGGCTTCTACGACGGCACCACCGTGCATCGCGTCGTCCCGGGGTTCGTCGTCCAGCTCGGCGATCCCGGCGGCGACGGTTACGGCGGCTCGGGTACGTCGCTTCGCTGCGAGACGTCGCCCGTTCCGTTCGGCCCGCTCGACGTGGGCATCGCCCTCGCGGGACGCGACACGGGCTCGAGCCAGTTCTTCGTCATGGTCGGTCGCTTCCCGCACCTCGACGGCGACTACGCGCGCGTCGGCAAGGCGACGGGCGACTGGTTCGCGGTGGCCGAGGGCGACGTCGTCCGCCACGCGCGAGTCGAGTGACGCTCACGCGCGTCGGTCCGGCTGCGCGACCACGTCGCCCAGCACGAGGCCCGCCTCGGGATACGAGATCGTGACCGGCTGCGTGCGCCAGAGCTCGTTCCGCTCGCGATCGCGCGCGACGATGACGTGCTCGGTCGCGAGGAATCCCTGCGAGGCGGCTGCCGTCGCTGCGCTCCACAGAATCGCGCCGTTCCGATCGACGCACGCGACGTTCATCGCGCTCGCGACGATGACACGGTCGCCGTCGCAGACCGCGGCGCTGATCGCGAACCCCACCGTCGCCGCGCCGACGTAGCGACCGGTGTCGTATTCGAGCGCGTGCACGCGTCCGCCGGCGCACACGAAGAGACGATCGCCGGAGCGCAGGAGGCGTGTCACGTCGGGGATCGCCGCGTGCCACCGGATGCGACCGGTGTCGGATTCGAGCTGCACGACGAACCCGCCGAGCGCCATGGTGAGCGGAGGAGGCGAGGGAGAAGTCCGATACGCGTTCATGCCGCGATGCTACCCTCGGGCCCGTCATGCTGCTCGCGATCGACGTCGGCAACACCAACATCGTCCTCGGGCTGTTCGAAGGCGCTGCGCTGCGCCACCAGTTCCGACTCGAGAGCCACCGCGGGCGCACGATCGACGAGTTCGCCGCCCTCGTGATGCAGCTCCTCACGATGAGGCACATCGAGCCGGACAGCGTCGACGCGGCGGTCATCGCGAGCGTGGTGCCGCCGCTCACCGAGCCGCTCATCGAGGTCGTGCGGCGCTGCTTCGGGCGCGAGGCGCTCGTCGTCGGACCGGGCACGCGCACGGGCATGGCGATCCTCATCGAGAACCCGCGCGAGGTCGGCGCCGACCGCATCGCCGACGCGGTCGCTGGATTCGAGCGCACGCCGAAGGACGGAAAGACCGGCGTCATCGTCGTCGACTTCGGCACGTCGACGAACTTCGACTGCGTCTCGCCCAAGGGCGAGTACCTCGGCGGCGTGCTCGCGCCGGGCATCCTCATCAGCGCCGACGCGCTCTTCGCGCGCGCCGCGAAGCTTCCCCGCATCGAGATCGCCAAGCCCGCCAAGGTCGTCGGCAAGAACACCGTGAGCGCGATGCAGTCCGGCATCGTCTTCGGGTACGTCGGGCTCGTCGACGGGCTCGTCGAGCGCATCCGCGCCGAGCTCGGCTTCCCGTGCCGCGTGATCGCGACGGGCGGTCTCTCGCGCCTCATCGGCCCGCTCTCGACGACGATCGACGCCTTCGACGAGGAGCTGACGCTCGACGGCCTGCGCCTGCTCTACGAGCGCAACCGGGAATGAAGCTGACCTGGCCGCTCGCGCTGGGCGTCCTCGCGCTCGCCGCGGCGTGCGCGATCGCGCTCTCGACCGGCACGAGCAACGCGTCGCTCGCTCGCGCGCTCTTCGACGCGTCGTCGAACGACCGCGTGATCGTGATGTCGCTGCGTTTGCCGCGTGTCCTCCTCGGCGCGGTCGCGGGCGCCGGGCTCGCCGCGGTGGGCGTCGCGTTCCAAGCCATCCTGCGAAACCCGCTCGCCGAGCCGTACATCCTCGGCGTCTCGGGCGGCGCGGCGCTTGGCGCGACGATCGCGATCGCGTGCGGCGTCGCGTCGTCGACGCTGCTCGGCGCCGAGGTCCTCCCGATCGCGGCGCTCGCGTGCGGCCTCGGCGCGACGGCCTTCGTGTACGCGCTCGCGCGCGGCGCGGGCGGCGGCGGTAGCTCCATTCTGCTCGCCGGCGTCGTGGTCAACGCGGTCGCTTCGGCGGCGATCACGTTCTTGAAGACGCTCGTCCCCGAGCGCATCGCGCAAGACATCCTCTTCTGGCTCGTCGGCTTCCTCGACACGCCGTCGTCGCCCGCGGCGCTTCCGCTCGTCGCGCTCTACGTCGCGATCGGCGCGGTCGTGCTCCTTCGCGACGCGGGTCGGCTGAACCTCCTCGCGCTCGGGAGCGACCAGGCAGGCCACCTCGGCGTGGACGTCGGCGCGCTCGAGCGCCGAACGCTCGTCGCGTGCTCGCTCGTCGTCGGCGCGATCGTGAGCGTCACGGGGCTCATCGGCTTCGTCGGGCTCATCGTGCCGCACGTGCTCCGCCGTCTCATCGGGCCCGACGTGCGCCGCCTCTTGCCGGTGTCGCTCCCGGCGGGCGCCGCGGTGCTCGTCGCGTGCGACGCCCTCAGCCGCATCCTCTTCCATGCGCTCCACACGACGCCGCCGGTCGGCGCGGTCACCGCGCTCATCGGCGGCCCGCTCTTCTTGGTTCTCCTCCGCCGCCGCGTCACTTCTTGAGCAACACGACGGCCGCCGCGATCACGACGAGCAGCACGAACACTCCCGCGAGGACGACCGCGCGCTTCGACGGCTGCCCGGCCGCGGTCTCCGGCGGCCGAATCTCGAGGAGCCGCACTTGCCTGCCCGCGTCGACGAGCTCGGGATCGAGCTTGAACGCTTGTTTGAACAGCTTCTTCGCCGCGTTCGCGTCGTGCTCGGAGAGCGCGAGGTATCCGAGCACGTAGTACGCGAACGACTGCTCGGCGTCGCCTCGCACCATCTTGAGCGCGAGCTTCTTCGTACGCGCGAGGTCTTTGAACCCCGAAGGCCCGCGCGACTCGGCAAAGTCGGCGTACAAACGATAGAGGTCGATGGTCGGCGCCAGGCTCGACGCGCTGTCGAGCTTCGCGTGCGCCGCGTCGAACTTGCCTTGCGCGAGCAGGCGCCGCCCCGATTGGAACTCGTCCTCGGCGAAGAGCGTCGCCTCCCGCTCGTTGCGCGCCTTCGGCAGCGGCGCTTCACGCTCGCGGATGAACCGCTCGATCGACGCCTTGGCCTTCTCCCGCGAGACGGCCTTCGCGTGCGCGAACGCGCGTCGCCGGCCCGTCGCGCTGACCGGCGCCGCCTCCGTCTTCGGCGGCGCTTCGCCGGGCTTCTCGAGCAGCTCGACGGCGTTGCCGAGCTTGAGCGCCGAGACGAGCGCGCCCGCGTCGACGTTCGGCGCCTCCGCCATCACGTCCTTGAGCGCGCGCGTGCCGTCGAGCTTCTTCAGCGCTTCGAGCTCCGCGTCGTCGATGCCGAAGTCCTCCGCGATCGACGCCGGCGGCAAGCTCACGCGCGGAAAGCTCTCCGCCGAAGCGATCTCCTCCACGCGCTCCTCCGAGAAGTTCGCCGCCGCGTCGAGCAAGAGCGTGCGCACCGGCGTCGGATGCTTCGGCATGTCGCCCAGGCTCTTGGCCTCGAACGACCACTCGCCCTCGCCGCGGTGCACGCAGCCGATGATCTTCTTCTCGACCTGCGCGGTGAGCGCGCGCTCGAGGTCTTCCTTGCTCAAGATCCCGAGCTCGACGACGACCTCGCCGAACCGCACGTTCTCGTCGTCGACGAGCGCGTCGGTCATGCGCCGAACGACCGCCGCGAACTGCTCCTGCGAGATGATCTGCTCGCGCACGAGCACGTTGCCGAGCGTCTCGCCGTGCGCGCCCGCCTCCGCGCTCACGGGAACGCCCGCGTCCACGAAGATGCGCGTCACCACGTCCGCCGAACGAAACTCGAGCACCCCGGTCGCCTTCTCGCCGTCGAGCGCGAGGAGGATGGATACGACGTCGCTTCGCCCGGTTCGAATCACTTCGAGGTGATGATCGGCGACGGCCCCTGCGCAGGTCCCGCCGCGGAGAGCGCCTGCTTCTGTTGCTCGAGCATCTGGGCGATCGCTCGCGAGCGGACGATCGCGAACTCCTTCACCTCGCGCGACGGCGACGTCGCGAGCTTGTTGAGGAGCCCGGTGATCTTGCCCATGTCGCGCAGCGCGAAGAGTGCCTCGAAGTAGTTGTGCGCGAGGCGCACGTCGCGCTGCATCTTCGCCTCGTGGGGCGCGAGCATCTTCACGACCTCTTCGATCTTGCCCGCCTGCCCGTAGAGCGCGGACAAGCACAGGAGCGCGAGCGGATCGTCCGGCGAGCGCTCGACCGCCTTCTTCGCGAAGCCGATCGCCTTGTCGCGCGTCTTGTCGTCGCTGGCGTAGAAGCCCTGGAGCGCGACGAACGGCGCCGCGGTCTTCGAGTTGACCGGCGCGTTCGCCATCTCCTCGATCTCCTTCACCGCCGCGTCTTCGTTCTTCTCGGCCTTCAAGAACAAGAAGAGCTGCGCCCAGCCGTCGACGAAGTTCGGCGCGATCGAAAGCGCGCGATCGAGCTGCTCGCGCTCGCCGGCCTTGTCCTTCTTGCCGCGCATCACCTTGGCGAGCTCGATCGACGCGATGGGGTTGTCCTTGAGGAGGTTCTGCGCGCCCTTGAGCGTGCCCTCGGCCTTCTCCCATTTCTCCTGCGCGCCCTGCGCGACGCCGAGCATCAGCCAGAACTCGCCGCCGCCGCCCTTTGCGACGATCTTCGCGAGCACGGTCTCGGCCTTCGCGTAGCGCTGATGCTCCATCAGCTTCTGCGCGTAGATCTTCCCGCGGTCGAAGTCGTCGGGGTTTTCGACCCAGTGCTTGTCGAGGCCCGCGAGGAGGTCGTCGAGGCCGATCATGATCGGGCGACCCTGCTCGTCCTGCACCTGCACCGCCGGTCCGTTGAAGCCGAGGAGCTTCCAGACCTCGTCCATCTGCAGCGCGACCGGTCCCTCTGTAATTTTCTTCTCCATCGGCTGCCCGTTCGGCGCGATGGGAATCAAGACGAGGGCGTTCGACGGCACGCCGTTCGGAAAAGCGGTGATCGGCGCGAGGATCGCGGCGCCGCCGGTGAGGGTCAGTTGAGCGGAATTTCCGGGAGCGTTTTGCGTCATGGGACTGCCGCGGAATAGCACACGTGGTAGAGAAGCGCGATGCGCGGCGCGGCGCTCACCGGGCTCCTTTTTTGTCTCCTCGGCTGCGGCTCGAGCGAGGACGCCGACGCCGGCTGGCAAGGCACGCCGGACGACGCGAGCCTGCCGGACGCGTCCGTCGATCTCGCCGACGCGTACCCGACGGCGGATCCGAATCCGGACGCGTGGGCGCCGAGCCCGGACTTCGACGCGGGCGCCGCCGGCGCGTTCTCCTGCACGGGCAAGACGATCGGCTCGGGCTCGCGCGACGAGAACGTGACGAGCGGGGGCCTCCCGCGCGTCGCGCACATGCACGTGCCTTCGAGCTACGACCCGACGAAGGGCACGATGCTCGTCGTCGCGTACCACGGCTTCTCCGAGACGGGCTACGAGCAGGAGATCCAGTCGCGCATGGACACGTCGAGCGACGCGAAGGGATTCATCGTCGCGTACCCCGAGGGCATCGCGACGAGCTGGAACGCGGGCGACTGCTGCGGCGACTCGTGGACCGGCGGCGTGGACGACGTCCAGTTCACGCGCGATCTCCTCGCCGCGATCGAGCACGACTACTGCGTCGACCCGAAGCGCGTCTTCGCGACCGGCTTCTCGAACGGCGGGTTCATGTCGCACCGGCTCGGCTGCGAAATGAGCGACGTGTTCGGCGCCATCGCGCCCGTCGCCGGCGTGCTCGGCATCCCGCCCGACGACTGCAAGCCCGTGCGCGCGATCCCCGTGCTCGATTTCCACGGCACGGGCGATCCCGTCGTCCCGTACGACGGCGGCACGCCGTTCATCAACATCGGCATGGGCATCGTGTTCCGCTCGGTGCCCGACACGCTCTCGTTCTGGGTGAACGCGAACGGGTGCCTCGCGCCGCCGCTCACGATTTTTCAGAACGGCGACGCGACGTGCACCAAGTGGGGCCTATGCAAGGGCGGCGCGGACGTCGTCCATTGCAAGATCGACGACGGCGGCCACCAGTGGCCCGGCGGCGTCGCGCTTCCGATCGTCGGCAAGTGCTCGACGGACATCAGCGCGACGGACACGATGATCGATTTCTTCGAGGCCCACCCGCTGCCTTGACTCAGCGACGATGGTGCTCGCGCTCGCGCTCTTCGTGGCGCACGTTCGCGCGGAACTCCACGCCGCGCGGACGCTCGTGGTAGCGATACCAGTGCGCGCCGTTCCGGCGGTAGTAGCGACCGTTGACGTTGTAGACGTAGCCGCCGTCGTAATAGGCGCGCGGATAGGTCTCCACGTCGACGACGCCCGGACCGACGTCGTCTTCGACGTACGCGCCCGTCGTGACCGTGCCGTCGCCCGCCGTGACGTAACCACCCGCGCAGCCCGCTGCGAGCGCGACCACGGGGACCAAGAGGATGTGCAGTTTCATGTCACGGAGAAACTGCAGGCGCCGTGCCCAAGAGCCTCGGCTGCCAGGACAAGCTCACGAGAACGCTTCGGCCAGGGAGCGGATAGTAGTACGCGTCGCCGATCGGGTACGTCACGGTCGCGCCTTCGAACGCCTGGTAGTAACCCGCGGTGCGAACGTCGAAGAGGTTGCGGACGTCGAGCGCGACGCGGACGCCGCGGCGCACGTCGAAGCGGAGGCCCGCCGACTGGAGCGCGCGCGCGGGCACCTCGATCGTACCGGCCGAGTCGAGCGTGATGCCCGCGAGCACGTCGATGCCCCAGTGGAGATCGAGCGGCCCGACCCGATATGCCACGTCGCCCACGAAATCGTGCGTCGGCCGGCCCGGCAGCGGCGGGTGGCTCGGCAGCGCGTCGTCCTCGGTGCGAAGACCCGTGTAAGATGCACGTATCTCGAAGCCGAAGAAGCGCGCGCGGAGCTCGGCCTCGACGCCCTCGAGGTTGGAGGCGCCGCCCGTGTTCTCCGCCTTCGGCAGCCCGCGCGCGCCGACGTACTCGAGCGTGATGAGGTCTTGCGCGAGCTGGGCGAAGC
>Ga0335082_10006303_pt1 | contig 12943 bp, 9 predicted proteins | sample Lox_Sample_41_FD_206718 | JGI IMG/M metagenome (GOLD analysis project Ga0335082, IMG submission 206718) | Soil microbial communities from Loxahatchee National Wildlife Refuge, Florida, United States - Lox_Sample_4.1 | ecosystem: Environmental > Terrestrial > Soil > Wetlands | place: USA: Florida... | reverse complement strand
CACGCGTTACTCACCCGTGCGCCGCTGTACTCGCTCCCGAAGGAACTTTCTCGCACGACTTGCATGTCTTAGGCACGCCGCCAGCGTTCGTTCTGAGCCAGGATCAAACTCTCCAGTTTGAACCTTTTCGACGGAGCTCGGACCCGGCTAAGGGATCCGCTCTCCGGCTTGAACGGGGATCGAACTTTGATCGTCACCGTCTGCGGACGTCCCCACGTCCGCAAGACCGCACGCTATTCGGTTTTCAAAGACCGGGCGAAGCCTCGGGAGAGTCTGTCGAGGACTCGCGAGGCAACGGCTTCCGTTGATCCGCTCGAAGTGCAAACGCTCGAGGACCGACTGTCCCGAGCAGAAGGGGCACTATAAGTGGGCATTCTCACAGCGTCAAGTGAGGATGCGATGGGAGATGCAGGCTGCCGACGGCGCCCCCGCCTCCGGCCAGGCGGAGGCCCGCTCCTTGTCCCTGTCCCCCTCGGGGTTCAGCTCCTCCAACGGGTCGCGTGCCAGTTCTTCTTCCCGCGACGAAGTAGGATCAGCCCGCCCGCGAGCAGCTCGCGGGTGGTCAAGCGCTGGTCCCGTGCCGCGCGCTCACCGTTCACCGTCACGCCTCCGCTCTCGAGCAGCTCGCGCGCCTCGCGCTTCGAGGACGCCAGCGTGGTCCGAGCCAGCAGATCCACCAGCGGAGTCCCCGCTCCGGAGAGCGCGCTCGCATCGTGATCGGAGTGCGGAACATCGGCGAACACCTCGGCGAGCGTCGCGGCGTCCAGCGCGGCGAGCCGCCCGCGGCCGAAGAGCGCCTCACTCGCGGCCTCGACGCGCCGCCGCTCGTCGCCCCCGTGCAGGCGCTCCGTCATGTGCGCGGCGAGCGCGCGCTGCGCAATGCGCTCGTGCGGCGCCGCCCGATGCGCCTCCTCGACGGCGGCGATCTCTTCCCGCTCGAGCAGGGTGAACCAGCGCAGGAAGGGGCCCGCGTCGTCGTCCGGCACGTTGATCCAGTATTGGTAGAACGCGTACGGGCTGGTCCGATCCGCGGTGAGCCACACGGCGCCCTGCTCGCTCTTGCCCATCTTGCGGCCGTCGGAGCGGGTCACGAGCGGCGAAGTGACGCCGAACGCCTCGCTCGCGTGCCCGAGAGTGCGGTGGATCAGATCGATCCCCGCCGTGATGTTCCCGTACTGGTCCGAGCCAGCCATCTGCAGCGAGCAGCCGCGCTCGCGGCGCAGGTAAAGGAAGTCGTAGGCCTGAAGAAGCATGTAGCTGAACTCGGAGTAGCTGATGCCCTGGTCGCGGTTGTGGAGGCGCTCGCGCACCGACTCCTTCTGGATCATCGCGTTGACCGAGAAGTGCCTGCCGACGTCGCGCAGGAAGCCGAGCAGGTCGAGCTTCGAGAGCCATTCGGCGTTGTCGAGGAGCACCCCGCGGTTCGCGCGCCCCGGATCGAAGTCGAGCAGGCGCTCGAAGATGCGCCGCTGTCCGGCCACGTTGGCGGCGACGCGGTCCGGATCGAGCAGCGGTCGCTCATCGTCCTTGAACGAGGGATCGCCGATGAGCCCGGTCCCGCCCCCGACCATCGCGATCGGCTGGTGCCCCGCCCGCTGCCAGTGGACCAGCAGGTTGATGGGGATCAGGTTCCCGATCGTCAGGCTGTCCGCGGTGGGATCGAAGCCGCAGTAGCCGACGCGGCCGTGCGCCGCGAGGTGCGCGTCCAGGGGATCGGCCGCGGTGCGCTGGTGCAGGAGCCCGCGCCACGCCAGCTCTTCGAGGAAGCCGCGCTGCATGGGCGCGTCAGCCTAGCCCGGATCGCCGGCGCGGTCGCGGGTGGCCCGGACACGCACGAGCTCGAGCTCGGTCACCACCGCGTCGACCCGCTCGTCGTGGGGCGCACGCGGGATCTCCTCCACGAGCTGGAACGCGAAGGCGAGACCGAAGCAGGTCGGCCGCGGGCGCTGGGAGAGCACCCGGTCGTAATCCCCTCCCCCGCGACCGAGCCGGCCCCCGTGGCGATCGAAGGCGACGCCCGGCGCGAGCACCAGATCGCTCGGGCCGAGCCGCTCGGCCGGTGCCTCGGGTCCGGGCTCCGCCGCGCCGCTGCCCGCGCGCCGGAGTCGCGCGAGGTCGCGCTCGGCGGCGAACTCGATCCCGTACGGGCAGGAGCGCGGAAGGAGCAAGGCCCGGCTCGACCCGAGCACCGCGCGCAGCAGGGGGTCCGTCGGCAGCTCGTCTGGAAGCGCCACGTAGAGCGCGATGCGGAGCGCCGTCGACCACTCGCGCGTCGCCAGGACCCGCCGCGCAACCGCCTCGCCGGCCGCAGCGCGCTCCGCGGCCCCAAGCGCCCGGCGCTCGGCCTGCATCGCGCGGCGCAGGCGTCGCTTGGCCTCGTCGACCGACGCCCGCTCGGCGCTCAGTGCGCTGCGCCCGCCGTCTCGCGAAGCGTCGCCTCGACGCGCTCGGTCAGGAGGCGCAGGCGCTCGGCGGTCGGAGCCGTCTCGCGCCGCACCGCTCGCTCGGCCAGCAGGTCGCGGGCGAAGGAGAGCGCCGCCATCACCGCAAGGTCCAGGCTGTCGACCGTGCCCGTGCGCGTTCGCAACCGCGCCAGCGTCTCCTCGACGTGCGCGGCGACGCGCTGCATCTCGGCAGGATCGGCGTCGGTGCGCACCCGGTACTCGTGCCCCAGGATGCGGACCGCGATTGACCGACGCACCGCCACGCTACTCCGCCCTGGCCGTGAACTGCGTCTCGAGGTGATCGATTTGGCCGATCAGGTCGTCGATGCGCTTGGCGACGTCGCGCCGCAGCTGATTGGCGTGCCGCAGCTGCGCCTCGAGCTCGCTCACGCGCTGGTCGCGCTCGCCGACCTCGCGGGCGAGCCGCGCGTTCTCGTCGCGGAGCTTTCGGCAGCGGTCGGCGAGGCCGCGCACGGCCCGCTCGAGTCGCTCGAAGTCGTAGCTCTCGTCGGGTCCGTGGGGCGGCTTGGAAATCTCGCGTCTCCCAACCGGAGAGCCGATCGTACCGACCGCCGCGGAAACGCGTCAAGCGGATTCTGCATCCCCAAGGGAGAGTCTCAGACGAAGGCGTCGCGCGACTGCAGCCTCGATTCGCCGACCAGGTAGGCGTCCACCGCGCGCGCGGCTTCGCGCCCTTCCCAGAGCGCCCACACCACCAGGGACTGGCCGCGCCGACAATCGCCTGCGGCGAAGATTCCCGGCTCGCTGGTCGCGAAGCTCCGCGTGTCGGCGGCCAGGTTGCCGCGCGGGTCGAGGCGCAGTCCGAGCTCCTGGACCAGGCCTTCGCGGATGGGGTGCACGAAGCCGAGCGCGAGCAGGACCAGATCGGCCGGGATCTCGAACTCGCTACCGGGCACTTCCCGGAAGGGGCGTCGCCCGCTGGCATCGGGGTCCCCGTACTCGAGGTGCACGGCGTGGAGCCTCTCGACCCGCCCGTTCGATCCGCTGAATCGCTTGGTCAGGACCGCGAAATCCCGGCGTCCCCCCTCGTCGTGCGAGCTCGACGAGCGGTACAGGAAGGGCCACTGCGGCCACGGCGTGGAGGGGTCGCGACGATCCGGCGGCCGCGCCAGCAGCTCGATCGAGGTGACCGAGCGGGCGCCCTGGCGGTGCGAGGTGCCGACGCAGTCGGAGCCGGTGTCGCCGCCTCCGAGCACGACCACGTGTCGGCCGCCCGCCAGGATCGCCTCTCCCTCGGAGAGCGCGTCGCCCGCTACGCGGCGGTTGTTCTGCGGCAGGAACTCCATCGCTTGGTGGATCCCGGCGAGCTCGCGACCGGGAATCGGGAGCTCGCGCGGGTGTTCGGCGCCCGTACACAGGAGCACGGCGTCGAAGTTGCGGCGCAGGTCCGCGGCCGAGAGCTCGATTCCCACGTGCACGCCGGTCTGAAAGGCCACGCCCTCCTCGCGAAGCTGCTCAAGCCGCCGATCGATGATCCACTTCTCGAGCTTGAAGTCGGGGATGCCGTAGCGCAGCAGCCCCCCGATCCGGTCGTTCTTCTCGAAGACGGTGACGCTGTGGCCGGCGCGTCCGAGCTGCTGCGCTGCCGCCAGGCCCGAGGGTCCCGAGCCGACGACGGCCACCGAGCGACCCGAGCGGCGCTCCGGCCGCACCGGCGCGATCCAGCCCTCCTCCCAGCCGCGCCGGACGATCTCCCACTCGATCTGCTTGATCGCGACGGGGTCCTGGTTGATGCCGAGCACGCACGCCGCCTCGCAGGGGGCAGGGCAGACGAGCCCGGTGAACTCCGGGAAGTTGTTTGTCGAGTGGAGGCGCGCGAGCGCGTCGGGCCACTTGTCGCGATAGGCGAGATCGTTCCAATCCGGGATGATGTTGCCGAGCGGGCAGCCGCTGTTGCAGAACGGAATCCCGCAGTCCATGCAGCGCGCCGCTTGGCTGCGGACCTGCTCGACGCTCGCGTCGAGCTGCACCTCGTGCCAGTCGCGGATCCGCTCCTCGACCGGTCGATGCGGCGTCTCGACGCGCTGAATCTCGAGGAAGCCGGTCACCTTACCCATCGCCGGTCCTCGCCTGCAGGCGCGACTCGAGCGCCATCTTGAGGTCCTTCGGGAACACCTTGACGAACTTCGGGGCGTAGCTGTTCCACTTGCGCAGGACGTCTTCCGCGCGCTCGCTGCGCGTGTACTCGTAGTGCCGCCGCACCATGCGCTGGATCATCGCCTCGTCCTCCCCCGAGAGCGGCTCGAGGTCGACGCGCTCGAGGTTCACGCGGCCGGGGAAGCTCCCGTCGAGGTCGAGCACGTAGGCGATTCCGCCGCTCATGCCCGCCCCGAAGTTGCGCCCCGTGGCGCCGAGCACGACCACCCGCCCGCCGGTCATGTACTCGCAGCCGTGGTCGCCGACGCCCTCCACCACTGCGTGCGCGCCGCTGTTGCGCACGCAGAAGCGCTCGCCGGCGACGCCCTGGAAGTACGCCTCGCCGCTCGTTGCGCCGTAGAGCACGACGTTGCCGGTCACGATGTTCTCGGCGGGATCGAAGCCGGCGCCCTCCGGAACGCGCACCACGATCTTCCCGCCCGAGAGGCCCTTGCCGCAGTAGTCATTCGTGTCGCCGCGCACGAGCAGGGTCATGCCCTTCGGCACGAAGGCGCCGAAGCTCTGCCCCGCCGACCCGGTGAAGTGGAAGGTGATGCGGTCGTCGGGGAGCCCCTCCTCGCCGAACTTCCGCGAGAGCTCCGAGCCGAGGATCGTCCCGACCGTGCGATCCGTGTTTCGAATCGGCAGATGCGCCTCGACGGCCTCGCCGCGCTCGAGGGCGGGCCTCGCCATCTCGAGGAGCCGCACGTCGAGCACGCGCTCGAGACCGTGCTGCTGGGGCTCGCAGTGCCGGATCGCGTGCGGCACGTCGGGCTTGTAAAGCAGCGCCGAGAAGTCGATCCCCTTCGCCTTCCAGTGCTGGATCGCAGGGGCGACGCAGAGGCGCTCCACGCGCCCGACCATGTCGTCGACGCGGCGGAAGCCGAGCTTCGCCATGTACTCGCGCACCTCCTCGGCGACGAAGAAGAGGTACTGCACCACGTGCTCGGGAAGCCCTGCGAAGCGCTTGCGCAGCTCCGGGTTCTGGGTCGCGATCCCGACCGGACAGGTGTTGAGGTGGCAGACGCGCATCAGGATGCAGCCCATCGCCACCAGCGGCGCCGTCGAGAAGCCGAACTCGTCCGCGCCGAGCAGCGCGGCGACCACGACGTCGCGACCGGTCTTGAGCCCACCGTCGGTCTGCACGCGGATGCGCCCGCGCAGGTCGTTCATCACGAGCGTCTGCTGGGTCTCGGCGAGGCCGATCTCCCAGGGCACGCCGGCGTACTTGATGGACGCGAGCGGCGAAGCGCCGGTGCCCCCGTCGTGACCGGAGATCAACACCCCGTCCGCCTTGCCCTTGGCGACGCCGGCGGCGATCGTGCCGACACCGGTCTCGGCGACCAGCTTGACGCTGACGCGCGCCTCGCGGTTGGCGTTCTTCAGGTCGTAGATCAGCTGCGCCAGGTCCTCGATCGAGTAAATGTCGTGGTGCGGCGGCGGCGAGATCAGTCCGACGCCCGGGGTCGAGTGCCGCGTCTTGGCGATCGCGGCGTCGACCTTGTGGCCCGGGAGCTCGCCGCCCTCGCCCGGCTTCGCGCCCTGCGCGATCTTGATCTGGAGCTCGTCGGCGTTGACGAGATACCAGCTCGTCACGCCGAAGCGGCCCGAGGCGACCTGCTTGATCGCGCTGCGCCGCGAGTCGCCGTTCGGGTCCGGGACGAAGCGCCGCGGATCCTCACCGCCCTCGCCGGTATTGCTTCTTCCGCCGATGCGATTCATGGCGATCGCGAGCGTCTCGTGCGCGTCGAGCGAGATCGAGCCGTACGACATCGCCCCGGTGCAGAAGCGCTTCACGATCTCGGAGGCGGGCTCCACCTCCTCGAGCGGGATCGGCGCGTCGGCGTCGCGGAAGCGCAGCAGGCCGCGCAGCGTGCAGCACCGCTCGGCCTCTCCGTCCGCCGCCTGCGCGAACTCCTTGAAGGTCTGGTAGCTCTGCTGGCGGACGGCGCTCTGCAGCTTCGCCACGGTGTCGGGGTTGAAGCTGTGGCGCTCGCCGCGGCGGCGCCACTGGTAAATGCCACCGGGGTCGAGCTCCGGATACACGAAGCCGTCGTCGGGGAAGGCGCGCCCGTGGCGGAGCGCCGACTCCTCGGCGATCACGTCGTAGCCGACCCCAGAGACGCGCGAGGCAGTGCCCGCGAAGCAGCGCTCCATCAGCGCGCGGTCGAGCCCGATCGCCTCGAAGATCTGGGCGCCGCGGTAGCTCTGCAGCGTCGAGATCCCCATCTTGGCCATCGTCTTGAGCAGGCCCTTGTCGCAGGCCTTCAGGTAGTTCTTGAGCCCCTTGGCCGCGTCGACACCGGCCGGCACGTAGGTGCCCTCGTCTACCAGCTCGTCGATCGTCTCGAACGCAAGGTAGGGATTGATCGCGCCGGCGCCGTATCCGATCAAGAGCGCGAAGTGCGCGACGTCGCGGGCCTCGCCGGTCTCGCAGACAATGCCGCACTGCGTGCGCAGGCCTTCGCGCACGAGGTGGTGGTGCACCGCGCCCGTCGCGAGCAGCATCGGGATCGGCGCCAGCTCCGGGTTCACGCCTCGATCGGAGAGGATCAGCAGGTTCGTGCCGGCGCGCACCGCAGCGGCTGCGTCGCTGCAGAGCGCGTCCAGCGCGCCGCGCAGGCCGTCGCCCCGATCCGCCACCTTGAACAGCGCCGGCAGCGTGCGGGCGGCAAAGCCGGGCAGCGCGATCTGGCGGATCCGCTCGAGCTCCTCGTCGGTGAGGATTGGCCGATTGCAGCGCAGCATGCGCGCGTGCGCCGGGGTCTCCTCGAGCAGGTTCTTCTCCGCCCCGAGCGTCGAATAGAGGGACATCACCGTGCCCTCGTTGATCGAATCCATCGGCGGGTTGGTGACCTGCGCGAACAGCTGCTTGAAGTAGTGGTAGAGCATGCGCGGCCGGTCGGAGAGACAGGCCAGCGCGGCGTCCTCGCCCATCGAGCCGATCGCCCACTTGCCGTCTGCGACCATCGGCGCGATCAAGAGCCGCTGATCCTCGCTCGTGTAGCCGAAGACCTGCTGCAGCGCGAAGCGCCGCTCGGGATTGGCGCGGTGCTCGTCGGGTGCTTCCGCCCGCGGGAGGTCTTCCAGCACGAGCCGGTTCTCCTCGACCCACCGCGCATAGGGCCGCTTCGCGACGTAGCGGCTCTTCACCTCCTCGTCCTCGACGATGCGCCCCGCCTCGAGGTCGACGAAGAAGATGCGCCCGGGCTGCAAGCGGCCCTTGCGCAGCACGCGCTCGGGCGGCACGTCGAGCACCCCGACCTCGGACGCCATCACCACGAGGCCGTCCTTGGTCACGATCCAGCGCGACGGGCGCAGCCCGTTGCGATCGAGCACCGCGCCGATCTTGCGCCCATCGGTGAACGCGATCGATGCGGGCCCGTCCCACGGCTCCATCAGGAACGAGTGGTACTCGTAGAACGCGCGCCGCTCCGCGTCCATCTCGGCGTGGTTCTCCCACGCCTCCGGGATCATCATCAGCACGGCCTCGGGCAGCTCGCGGCCGGCCAGGCACAGGAACTCGAGCACGTTGTCGAACTGCGCCGAGTCGCTCGCCTCTTCCTTCATGATCGGGTAGAGCTTGCGCAGGTCGTCGCCGAACAGCGCCGAGCGCAGCGTGCCTTCGCGCGCGCGCATGTAGTTGCGGTTGCCGCGCAGCGTGTTGATCTCGCCGTTGTGCGCGAGATAGCGGAAGGGCTGCGCGAGGTCCCAGGTGGGAAACGTGTTGGTGCTGTAGCGCGAATGCACCAGTGCGAGCGCGGACTCCACCGCCGGGTCGGTGAGATCGCGGTAGAACGGCTCGATCTGGCCGGCCATGAGCATGCCGGTGAAGACGAAGGTGCGGCTCGACAGGCTCGGCACGTAGCAGAACGCGCCGCGCGCCTTTGCGCGGTTCTCGAACACGCGCCGGATCACGTAGAGCTTGCGCTCGAAGGCGTCCTGGTCGATGCCGGCCGCCGCCACGAAGACCTGGCGGATCACCGGCACGGCTTCGCGCGCGATGCGGCCAATGCGCGCGGGGTCGACCGGCACCTCGCGCCATCCGAGCAGGCGCTGTCCCTCCTCGGCCACCGTGCGCTCGAAGCACTCGACCTGCCACGCGCTCGCATCGGGGTCCTGGGACAGGAAGATCATCCCGGACGCATAGGCGCCGGGCTCCGGCAGCGCGAGGCCCTGCTTGGCGGCTTCCTGGCGCAGGAAGCGATCCGGGAGCTGGATCAGGATGCCGGCGCCGTCGCCCGTCTCCGGATCGCAGCCGCACGCCCCGCGGTGCTCGAGCGCCACGAGTACCTCGATGCCCTTGTGCACGATCTCGTGCGAGCGTTCACCGCCGATGCGCGCGACGAAGCCCACGCCGCACGCGTCGCGCTCGTGCGCCGGATCGTAGAGGCCCTGTGCCGCCGGAAGCGCCGCGTCTCGCGTCATCTCGGCCCTCCTCCTCGCGCCGTCCTCATTGCGCCGCGTCGGGTCGCCGCGCGCGAGCCCTCACGCGCCGCGCGCGGCGCGGGCGGGGCGCCTCGTCGGCGTCGAGCGCGACACGCGTGCGCTCGGTGTGCGTCGACAGCACCACCATCGTTTCGGTGCGCGTGACGCCGTCGATCGCGCGGATCCGGTCGATCAGCGCCTCGAGCGACTCCGTGTCGTCGGTCTTCACCTTGAGCATCAGCGTGTGCTGGCCCGTCACGTGATGACACTCGAGGACGTCGGCTGCCTGCTCGATGTCCTTCTCGAAGGGCTCGAATGCGCGCGGGTGGCTGATCGAGACGCCGATGAAGGCGGTGACGTCCTTGCCGAGCGCGCGGGCTTCGAGCAGCGCCACGTAGCCGCGGATCACGCCCGCCTCTTCGAGCTTGTGGATGCGCTCGACGATCGAGGGCGCGCTCAGGCCGACCTGCTTGCCGATCTCGGCGAGCGGCTGCTTGCAGTTGCGCTGGAGCAGGTCGAGGATGGCCAGGTCGGTGGCATCGAGGGCATGCTCTCCCCCGGCAGGCTTCTCGAATTTCATTAGGAAACAGCCCCCATGCGCCTAATGAATAAAGGAAGTGGACCCATCCGTCAAGCACTTCTTCGGGTTGTCATCTGGGGCCGGCGAGCGGGCGCCCCGGTCTAACCCCCCGCCGAGGCGAGGATTTTGCGGAGCCGGTCGGGGTGGTTCGTGAACAGACCGTCGACCCCCATCCCGAGCTGCCGGCGCATCTCGTCGGGGTCGTCGACCGTGAAGGGCAGGACCGCGAGCCCCGCCCGATGGGCGGCCTCGACGAGCCCGGGCTCGACGAGCGGAGCCTCCGGATGGATCGCCTCGGCCCCGAGCCGGCCCGCGCGCTCGAGCATCGCCTCGGGGTGGCGACGCGAGACCAGGAGGCCGATCCGCGCTGCGGCCGATCGCGCCCGAAGCCGCGCGAGCACCCCGTCGGAGAAGCACGAGAAGAGCGTCCGCGCGAGCAGCCCGCGGCGCTCCACCGCCTCGAGCGCCGCCTCCTCGAGACCCGGATAGTCGGCGCGCGTTCCGCGCTTGAGCTCGAGGTTCCAGGCGATGCGCGCGCCGAAGCCGTCGAGCACCTCGTCGAGCGTCGGCACGCGCTCGCCGCCGCCGGCGTCGAGCGCGCGCACCTCGGCGAGCGTCGCGTCGGCGATCTCTCCGCGCCCTCCGAGGCCTTCGAGCCGCTCGTCGTGGGTGATCACCACCGCGCCGTCGCGCGTGCGGTGCAGGTCCGTCTCGATCATGTCCGCGCGCTGCTCGACCGCGAGCTCGAAGGCCGGGAGGGTGTTCTCGGGCCGATCCGCCGACGCGCCGCGGTGTGCAATCACCAGCGGCTTCACGCCGGCTCCCACCCCCTCGCGCGCTCCACGGCGCGGCGCCAGCCGGCGTAGAGCGCCTCGCGGCGCGCCGGGTCGAGGCGTGGCTCGAAGCGCACCGCGCCCCCGGAGGTCACCGCCTCGATCGCAGCGCGGTCGCGGAAGAAGCCGACGGCGAGGCCGGCGAGCACCGCTGCGCCGAACGCGGTGGATTCGGGCATCCGCGGCCGCTCGACCGGGATGCCGAGCAGGTCGGCCTGCAGCTGCATCAGGAAGTCGTTGCGGCTCGCGCCGCCGTCGGCGCGCAGGCGGTCGGGCGGCCGCCCGGCGTCGGCGGTCATGCAGTCGACCACGTCGCGCGTCTGGTAGGCGATCGCCTCGAGGGCCGCGCGGATCAGGTGCTCGCGCGTGGTGCCGCGCGTGAGCCCGACGATCGCCCCCCGCGCGCGCTCGTCCCAATACGGCGCGCCGAGGCCCACGAAGGCCGGGACAAGATACACGCCCGCGCTGTCGGGGACCGAACGGGCCGCGTCCTCCGTCTCCGCAGCGCTCCCGATCAGGTGGAGGCCGTCGCGGAGCCACTGCACGGCGGCGCCCGCCACGAACACGCTGCCCTCGAGCGCGTACTCGCAGCGGCCGCCGATCCGCCACGCGATCGTGGAGAGCAGCCCGTGGCGCGAGCGGCGCATCTCGGCGCCGGTGTTGAGCAGCAGGAAGCAGCCGGTCCCGTAGGTGTTCTTGGCCTGGCCCGGCGCGAAGCAGGCCTGGCCGAAGAGGGCGGCCTGCTGGTCCCCGGCGATGCCCGCGATCGGGATCGCGCGTCCGAACCAGTCCGGATCTGTCTCGCCGAGCACGCCGCTCGAATCAACCACCGCGGGCAGGAGCGCGCGCGGCAGCCGCAGCGCTTCGAGGAGCTGCGCATCCCAATCGCCGCTCGTGATGTCGTAGATCATCGTGCGCGAGGCGTTGGAGGGCTCGGTGGCGTGGACGCGGCCCTTGGTCAGCCGATGCACCAGCCAGGAGTCGATCGTCCCGAAACGGAGCTCGCCGCGCTCCGCTCGCGCCTGCGCGCCGGGCACCGCGTCGAGCACGAAGCGGATCTTGGTCGCCGAGAAGTAGGCGTCGATGACGAGGCCGGTGCGCGCGCGCACCTCGGGCTCGAGCCCCGCCGCGCGCAGCCGCTCGCAGATCGGCACCGTCTGGCGCGACTGCCAGACGATCGCGCGGTGAATCGGAGCGCCGCTTGCGCGCTCCCAGACCACCGCCGTCTCGCGCTGGTTGGTGATGCCGATCGCCGCGACGTCGCTCGCGCTCGCGCCGCCCTTGGCGAGGGCACCGCGCGCGGCGCGCAGCTGCGTCTCCCAGATCTCCTCGGCGTCGTGCTCCACCCAGCCGGGGTTCGGGCAGTACTGGGGAAACTCGTGCTGGTCGACGGCGGCGACCGCGCCGTCCCGGTCGAAGAGGATGGCGCGCGAGGAGGTGGTACCCTGGTCGAGCGCCAGCACGAAGCGGCTCATCCGGGCTCCGAGAAGAGCGCGTCGACGAAAGCCTCGGCAGAGAACTCGCGCAGGTCCTCCACCGCCTCGCCGACGCCGATGTAACGCACCGGGATGCCGAACTCGTCCGCCAGCCCCACCAGCACGCCGCCCTTGGCGGTGCCGTCGAGCTTGGTGAGCACGAGGCCCGTGACCCCGGCGGCCTCGGTGAAGACGCGCGCCTGCGAGATGGCGTTCTGGCCGGTGTTGGCGTCGAGGACGAGGAGCGTCTCGTGGGGAGCGCCGGGGCAGTCGCGGCCGATCACGCGCACGATCTTGCGCAGCTCCTCGATCAGCGGCGCCTTGGTCTGCAGGCGGCCCGCCGTGTCGATCAGGGCCACGTCGAGGCCGCGCGCGACGGCGGCCTTGACGGTGTCGAAGGCCACGGCGGCGGGATCGCCCCCCGCCTGCCCCTTCACGACCTCGCAGCCGGCACGGGCGCCCCAGATCTCGAGCTGCTCGATCGCGGCGGCTCGGAAGGTGTCGGCCGCGCCGAGCACGACCCTCCGGCCCGCCGCGCGCTCGCGCGCGGCGAGCTTGCCAATTGTGGTGGTCTTGCCCGACCCGTTGACGCCGAGCACGAGGACGACCCAGGGGGTCGTTCCGCGTGCCGCGGGCGGAGCGGGCTCGACGCGCCGCAGCTTGGAGAGGATCGCCTCGCGCAGGACGCGCCGCACCGCCTCGGCGTCGCCACCCGCCGCATGCGAGCGCACCGTCTCGAGCAGGCTCTCCGCCGTCTTGACGCCGAGGTCGGCGTCGAAGAGCAGCTTTTCGAGCTGCGCCAGCAGCTCGGCGTCGAGCGCGCGCCCCCCGAAGAGGGGAGCGAGCCGACCGACCAGGGCGGAGCGGGTGCGCGCCAGCCGCTCGGCGAGGCGCGCCGGCGGCGGGGCTGCGGCGGGCTCCTGCGGGGTCGGAGCCGCCGGGCGCGGCGCGAGCGCGGGAGCGCGCGGTGCGCTCGGAGGCGGCTCGGGCGCGGGCAGAGCCGTCGGCGCGGCCGCGTCGCTGCGG
>Ga0335082_10006301_pt1 | contig 12946 bp, 13 predicted proteins | sample Lox_Sample_41_FD_206718 | JGI IMG/M metagenome (GOLD analysis project Ga0335082, IMG submission 206718) | Soil microbial communities from Loxahatchee National Wildlife Refuge, Florida, United States - Lox_Sample_4.1 | ecosystem: Environmental > Terrestrial > Soil > Wetlands | place: USA... | reverse complement strand
CTTTCGTCTTCGGCCCGGAGCGCAGCGGCCTGACCGAGGACGAGCGCTCCCGCGCCTCGGCGTGCCTGCGCCTGCCGACCGACCCGGCCTTTCCGACGATGAACATCTCCCATGCCGTCGCGGTCGTGCTGGCCGTCGCCCAGTTCGGACACGATCAGGGCGAAGCCCTCCGAGGCCCGGAGGGCGAAGGAGGATGGTCGCCGGCCGCCGACGTCGAAGGAGCGATCGCGCACTGGGACCGCGCCCTCGAGGCCATCGGCTTCTACGACACGGGCCACCGCGACCGCTCCCTGCGCGACTGGCGCCGCCTGGTCGCCGCCCGCCCTTTGACGCGCCGGGAGGTCGCAATCCTGCGCGGCGTGGCCAACCGAGTTCTCGTCTCGCTTCGGCGAGCCGCTTCGAAAGGAGAGAGCCCGTGACGATTCGCACGGCCAGAGCCTTCGTCTTCGCGATCCTGGCGGCCGCGCTCGCGGTACAGTCGAGCGGCGGGGCCGAGCCCGACCCGTCCGTGCTCGCCTACACCCTGCCGGCCGACCTTCCGTGGAAGCAGAGTGCGGAGTTCCCCGGCCTCCAGACGGCCGTGCTCTCCGGCGATCCGGGCAAGCCCGGCCCCTACGTCACGCGCAACCGGTTCGCGCCCGGCACGTTCAGCCGCCCGCACTTCCATCCCAACGACCGATTCATCGTGGTGGTCTCGGGCACCTGGTGGGTCGGCACCGGCCAGGTCTTCGACCCGGCGAGCACGAAGCCCATGCCGACAGGCGCCTTCGTGACGCACTATGCCGGCAAGGTCCACTATGACGGAGCGAAAGACGAGGCCTGCGAGGTCGTGATCTTCGGGATGGGCCCCGCCACCGCCACCCGCGTCGACGCGAAGTGAGCGCAGCTGGGCGCCGCCCCATCGCCGTCTGCGAACATCTTGTTCCCAGTCGAGGCGTCGAGGCCGCGAAAGCCGCAGTCTTCCTGAACAACGGGAACGAGCCTAATCCTCAGGCCGTTGAGCGGGGGCTGACGGGCGGGGACAAGTCCCGCCCCTACCGCACGTGGCGGTGTAGGACGCAGCCAGTCGGATCCATCAGCTCGCGGCGCGAGTAGTCACCCGAGCGGAAGCGAGGGTGGAGGCTCGCGCCGCGGGAGGCGGAGCGCGGTGGAGGATCAGGCGAGCGGTCGAGGCCGCATCCGGCCGAGCCGCTCGCTGGTGCGCCGTAGGCGCAGATCCTCCCCAAGCGGAGCCGACGGTTAAATCAGATCCGATTCGCTGAAGAAGAAGGCGACTTCCTTGGCGGCGTTCTCGGGAGAGTCGCTGCCGTGGATGGCATTGCGCTCGATGTCGGTGCCGTGAAGGTTGCGGATGGTGCCGGCCTCGGCCTTCTTGGAGTCCGTCGCGCCCATCGTCCTGCGCAGGTGCGCGACGGCGTCCTTCCGCTCCAGGGCGGCGACGAGGATCGGGCCCTCCGTCATGAAGCGCACCAGGCCCTCGTAGAAAGGGCGGTCCTTGTGGACCAGGTAAAAGGCGCGGGCCTGATCGGCCGAGAGGCGCATCTTCTTCACGGCGAGCAGGCGAAAGCCTTCCCTCTCGAGATGGCTGAGGATCGCCCCGGCCTTTCCGGCGGAAACCGAGTCGGGTTTCAAAATCGTGAGAGTTCGCTCCGCCACGCCTAGCTCCTCTTCGAAATCCGTTCCATCATCTTGCTCCCCAGGTCGGCCGGCGAGCGCACGACGCTGATCCCGGCGGCCTCCAGAGCCTTCATCTTGTCGGCGGCCGTGCCCCGGCCTCCGGCGATGATCGCCCCGGCGTGGCCCATGCGGCGGCCCGGCGGGGCCGTCTGCCCCGCGATGAACGCCACGACCGGCTTCTTCAGATTGCCGGCCACCCAGCAGGCCGCCTCTTCCTCCGCCATGCCCCCGATCTCGCCGATCAGGACCACCGCGTCGGTCCCGGGGTCCGCCGCGAACGCCTTGAGGCAGTCGATGAAGCTCGTGCCGTTGACCGGATCGCCCCCGATGCCGACGACTGTGGACTGGCCGAGGCCGAGCTTGGTCAACTGGTCCACGGCCTCGTACGTCAGCGTTCCCGAGCGCGAGACGACGCCCACGCGGCCGGGCTTGTGGATGCGGCCCGGCATGATGCCGATCTTGCACTCCCCCGGCGTGATGATGCCGGGGCAGTTGGGGCCGATCAGGCGCACCGCCTCTCCCGCGGCGTTCTTGCCCGCCAGAAAGGCCTTCACCCGGATCATGTCGTTGGTCGGGATGCCTTCGGTGATGCCCGCGATGACCGCGACGCCCGCATCGGCCGCCTCGACGATCGCGTCCGCGGCAAAGGGCGGCGGCACGAAGATCATGGTGGCGTTGGCCCCGGTCTCTTTCACCGCGTCGGCCACCGTGTTGAAGACCGGGATCCCCTCGTGGGTCGTGCCGCCCTTGCCGGGCGTCACTCCTGCCACGACCTGCGTTCCGTAGTCGCGGCAGGCGAGCGCGTGGAACGTCCCTTCGCGGCCGGTCAGGCCCTGCACCGCGAGGCGCGTCTCCTTGCCGACCCAGATGCTCATCGCGCCGCCTCGACGGCCTTCTTCGCGGCGTCCGCCAGGCCGTCGGCCGCGGTGATCTTCAAGCCGGACTCGCGCAGGATCTGCTTGCCGAGGTCCACGTTGGTGCCCTCGAGACGAGCCACGACAGGGATCGAGAGGCCCATCTCGCGCACCGCGGCCACGACGCCCTTGGCGATGATGTCGCAGCGCATGATGCCGCCGAAGATGTTGATGAGGACCGCCTTCACGTTCTTGTCCGAGAGGATGATGCGGAAGGCGTTCTTGACCTGCTCCTCGGTTGCCCCGCCTCCGACGTCCAGGAAGTTGGCCGGCTCCCCGCCGGCGAGCTTCACGAGATCCATCGTGGCCATGGCCAGCCCGGCCCCGTTGACCATGCAGCCCACGGTGCCGTCGAGCTTGATGTAGTTGAGGCCGAACTTCGAAGCCTCGACCTCGAGCGGGTCCTCCTCCGCGAGGTCCCGCATTTCCTTGATGTCGGGGTGCCGGAAGAGAGCGTTGTCGTCGAAGTTCATCTTGGCGTCGAGGGCCAGCACGTCCCCCTGCTTCGTCACGAGGAGCGGATTGATCTCGGCGAGCGACGCATCCGACTCGGCGTACGCGCGGAAGAGCGCCTGCATGAAGGCCACGCCCTTCTTGAGGGAGTCGCCCGAGAGGCCGAGCGCGAAGGCGAGCTTGCGCGCCTGGAACGGGAACATGCCCAGCGCCGGATCCACGACCTCGCGCACGATGGCGCTCGGGTCCTTGGCGGCGACCTCCTCGATTTCCATGCCGCCGGAGCGGGAGACCATCACGGAGGGCAGGCCGCGCCCGCGATCGAGCGTGATGCCCAGGTAGAGCTCGCGGTCGATGTCGAGGGCCTCCTCGATCAGGACCTTCTGCACCAGGCGGCCGCCCGGCCCGGTCTGCGGCGTGACGAGCGTCATGCCGATGATCTTCTTGGCGAGCGCGTAGGCCTCGTCCGGGGTTTTCGCGAGCTTCACGCCCCCGCCCTTGCCGCGCCCGCCCGCGTGAATCTGGGCCTTGACGACGCAGCGCCCGCCCAGACGATGGGCGATCTCGGGCGCCTCGGCCGGGCTGTCCGTCACCTCGCCCTTCGGCACCGCGACGCCGTAGCGCGCGAGGATGGCCTTGGCCTGGTATTCGTGGACCTTCATGAAGCCGGCGGATTATACGGGACGGGAGCGGCCCTCATCGCGCTACATCCGAAAGGCCGCAATCGCCCGGACGCCGATCGCCGACAGCAGGAGGAAGAGGCCCGCCGAGACGAAGGCCACGATCCGCTGGGCCTTCTCTCCCCGTGCGAGATCCCAGGCAATCGAAAAGGTCCAGAGACCGATCGCCAGGTGGAAGGTGGCCGACAGGATGCCGGCCAGATAGAAGACGTAGATCCAGGGGTTGGCGATCGTCGAGCGGACCAGATGGTAGAGGTCGAGCTCGCCGTGGTCCGCCAGCTGCACCAGACGCGTGGTCCAGAGGTGAAAGCCGATGAACGCGAAAACAACGACCCCCGTGATCCGCTGCGCGACGAGGAGCGCTCGGCCCAGGCGCAGATTGCCGATCGGGCTCTGGCGCTCCTGCCCCGCGAGGAAAAGGCCGTAGATGCCGTGATAGAGGATCGGGGCGCCGATGATGCCGACCTCGAGAGCGAGGGCGAAGGGCATCTGCTGCAGCCGGTGCGCCGCCTCGTTGTATGCCTCGGCGCCGCGGGCCGCCAGAGAGTTCTCGTAGAGGTGGAAGGCGAGGAAGCCGCCGACAGGGACCAGGCCTGTGATCGAGTGGAGCCGCCGCGGCCACGGGCGCGCGCCGGCATTCATACCTTCAGGATCTTGAACAGCTCCCTCACGGCATTGGCCGACTTCTCGAGCGCCGCCTTCTCCTCGGCCGTCAGCGTGATCTCGATGACCTTCTCGACTCCCCCCGCCCCGAGCTTGACCGGCACGCCGAGGTACACGTCCTTCATGCCGTACTCGCCCTGGAGGTACGCCGCACAGGGCAGGATCTTCTTCTTGTCCCGGAGCACCGAGTCCACCATCTCGACCGCCGCGGAGGCCGGCGCGTACCAGGCCGAGGTCTTCAGGAGGTTGACGATCTCCGCGCCGCCGTCTCGCGTGCGCTGCACGATCGCGTCGAGCTTCTCCTTGGGCAGGAGCTCCGTCACGGGCACGCCCCCGACGGTCGAGTAGCGCGGCAGCGGCACCATCGTGTCGCCGTGTCCGCCCAGGACGAAGGCGTGGGTGGATTCGACCGATACCTCGAGAGCCTCCGCCAGAAACCAGCGCAGGCGCGCGGTGTCGAGCACGCCGGCCATGCCGAAGACTCGCTCGCGCGGCAGCTTCGACACGCGGCGGGCCACCTCGCACATGGCGTCCAGGGGGTTCGAGACGATGATCAGGATGGCGTTCGGCGAGCCCGGCAGCACCTTCTGGACGACGTCCGTGACGATCTTCTCGTTGGTGGCGACGAGGTCGTCCCGGCTCATGCCCGGCTTTCGCGGGATGCCGGCCGTGATCACGACCACGGCCGATCCGGCCGTCCCCGCGTAGTCGTTGGCGCCGGAAAGAAGCGCGTCGAACCTCTCGACGGGAGCCGACTCCATGATGTCGAGCGCCTTGCCCTGGGGAACTCCCGGCAGGATGTCCACGAGGGCGACGTCGGCGATCTGCTTCTCGACGAGGCGCTGGGCCACCGTCGCACCGACGTTGCCCGCCCCGACGACGGTCACTTTCTGCTTCATGCCGCGATCTTATGCACAAGGGCGACGCGGCCCGCAAGGGGCGTTTGGCCCGCCGGGAGGGGCCGGTACAATGCCCCGAGCATGTCCGAGAGGGAACCGATCCGCAGGAAGCTCGTTGCCGCGCTGGCAGCCGGCGTGCTGTTTCTGGGCGCCGGGGCTTTCGGCCTGCGGTGGTGGGAAAGCCGCGTGGATCGGCAGTCCGAGGCGCTCGCCGGCATCGGGCAGGTCCTCCCGGGCTCGGTCACGGACGCCCGGCGGAAGGTGGACCCGGGCCGGACCGAACAGCAGGTGCTCGACGGAATCGGAAAGCCCTCGGCCAGGTCCGAGACACGCGGCGCCGAACGCCACTCAAAATGGACCTACTACTATGCAGACGGCACCCTGACCCTCTCCCTGACCGACGGCTACCTCGCACGGGCGGACCTCGAGTACGGTCCGCCCAGGCTCGGCACGCCGGGGCCCCACGAATGAGCGCGGGCGCGACCGGCAGCGGGCCCTCCATCCGCGTCGTGATGATGCCGAAGGACACGAATGCGCACGGCACGATCTTCGGCGGCGTGATCCTCTCGTACATCGACCAGGCGGCGGCCGTCGAGGCCAAGCAGCACGGAGCGTCCTTCATCGTCACCGTGGCGATGCGCGAGGTCGTCTTTCACGAGCCCGTGCAGGTCGGCGACCTCGTGTCCTTCTACACGCGCCTGGTGCGCATCGGCCGCACGTCCATCACGGTTGCAGTGGAAGTCTTCGCTCAGACCGGGGAAGGAATGGGGAACCGGGCAAAGGTCACGGAGGCGGAAGTCACGTTCGTGAACCTCGACGCGAACCGCAGGCCGACGCCGATCCCGCGCTGACACAGCCCTGAAACACGAAGGCCCCGAGCAATCGGGGCCTCCGGATCAACAGCCGGGCAAGAGCCCGGCAATGGTTCCGCTCTCGAGACGATCTTACCACTCCCCCTCGTCTTCCTCCGGCTTTTCGATCGGAGCCTGGTCCACCAGCTCGTCGTCGTCGGCGAAGTCCGCCTCGAGATCGTCGTCCTCGTCGTCGGCGAGCTCGTCGCCCTCTTTCCACTCCTCCGCCTCGAACTCTTCGGCCATCGCCGGCGCAGCCGCCAGGGCCGGCGCTGCGGCCATTGCCGCCCGGGCGGCCGCGGGCTTCTTCTGCGCGGCCTTCTTCCTGGCGGCCTTCTTCGGAGGCTTTCGGGCGGGCTTGCTGGCTTTCCTGGACGGCTTCGCCGCCTTCTTCGCGGCCTTCCGGGCCTTTGCCGCCTTCTTCTCCTTCCTTTTCTTCTTCTTGGCCACTTCACTCCTCCTCGTTGTGGGAACCGACCGGGGGTCCGATCATACAATCCCGAAGTTGACGAGAGAACAAGAGCCCCGGGTCACGATCGACACCCGTCCTGAGGGCCTCCGGGTCGAGATCCGTCCTCTCGTGCGATCCGCGCCCGCGCGCCGACGGCTTCTTGCGCTTTCGGCGCTCATCCTGGTGGCGTCCTTCTTTGGCGGCGCGCGGCTGGGAGCCGCGTGGGAGGCGGGCCTGCGCAAGGGCGACTTCTCCGACCTGCCGCTCCCGGTGCTCGTCGGTCTCTCCCTCTCGGTCGGCATCTCGGCGCCGCTGGCGCTTCTCGGCGTCGCGGCGCTCGCGTTCGGAGAGGAAACGATCGAAGTCGGCCGGGAGGCCATCACGATCTCGACGACCGCCTTCGAGCGCACGCGCGTGCAGTCGCTTCGCACAGAGGACCTCGAGTGCTGGCGGGAGACGATCGTTCCCCTGCCGCCCTGGTGGACCTGGGCCGTCCAGCGGCTGGCGGCGCGGGCGGCCGGCAGGCTTCATCCGCTGGCCGGAGCCGCTTCGCCGAAGGAAAAGAGGGCGATCGGCCTGGCGCTCGCCCGCGCCACCCGCAAGCCATTGATCGGAGACTTCGGAAGGGTCATCGGGGAGGCCGAGCCGAAGACGACCTGATAAGATTCCTTCGTGTCCACGGTTTCCGCAGGGACGGAAAAGCACCTAACTGAAACCCTGCTAACAAGTTACGATCTTCCGGAAGAAGTCCGCTGGGGCCTCGCCGATGCGGGTTTCGTTTTCGCAACCCCGATTCAGGCGAAGACTCTCCCGATAGCGCTCGCCGGGCAGGACGTGGCCGGGCAGGCCCAAACCGGCACCGGCAAGACGGCGGCCTTCCTCATCACGATCTTCACGCATCTCTTGCGGCACCCGCGGGTCCGCGCTGCGCGCGGGCCGCGCGCCCTCGTCATCGCGCCCACACGTGAGCTCGTGGCCCAGATCCGCGCCGATGCGGAGATCCTGGGCCGCCACACCGGCCACGCGACTCTGGCGGTCTTCGGAGGCATCGACTACCGCCGACAGCGCGACGCGGTTCGCGCCGTGCCGGAGCTGCTGGTCGGAACACCGGGACGCCTGATCGACTACGAGCGCCAGGGCGCGACGACCTTTCGCGACGTCGAGGTCCTCGTCATCGACGAGGCCGACCGGATGTTCGACATGGGCTTCATTCGGGATCTGCGCCAGATCCTCCGGCGATGCCCGCCCTATCACCGGCGGCAGACGATGCTCTTCTCCGCGACGCTGTCCGCCCGGGTCATGGAGCTCGCCTACGAGCACACGAACAACGCGAAGAAAGTCGAGGTCGAGCCCGAGCGCGTGGGCGCCCACGGCATCACCGAGCGTCTCTACCACGTGGCCGGCAAGGAGAAGTTCCGTCTCCTGCTCGGGCTGCTCGAGAAGGAAGGCGGGCGTCGCGTCCTGATCTTCGTCAACCGGCGCACGACCGCCAACGACCTCGTGCGCGGCCTCTCCGCCAACGGCTACCCGACGCGGGCCCTGGCCGGCAACGTGCCGCAGGACCGGCGGCTTTCGATCCTCTCCGACTTCAAGGAGGCGCGCCTGGCGGTCCTCGTGGCCACCGACGTCGCCTCCCGCGGCCTGCACATCGAGGGCGTCTCGCACGTGATCAACTACGACCTGCCCCAGGACGCCGAGGACTACGTGCACCGCATCGGCCGGACGGGACGCGCCGGCGCCGAGGGGACCGCCGTCTCCTTCGCATGCGACGACTACGTTTTCTCGCTCGACGCCATTCAGAAGCTCATCGGCCGGACCATTCCGGAGGAGTGGCCTTCCGAGGACCTGTTCCGCGCCGGCAAAGTCGTCGCCGCGCCCAAGGCATCCGTCTTTCGCCGCCCTCCGCCACGCTCCACCGAGGCCTCGGTCCGCCTCTCGGCGCCCGGCGCTCCCAAGAAGACGCCGACAGCCGAAAGCTTCGGCCGCGGCCGGAAACCCTCGCGGCGACGTTAGCGGGACTTCAGGCCGCGGTCACGGCGCCCTGCTCGAGCCAGTGCACGAGCAGTCGCCGGATGCGGTAGGCGTCGGCGGCCACCACGGCCTCGCACTGGCGCGGCGTCGCGCCGCTGCCCACGGCCGTCCAGAGATCCTTGACGAGGATGCCGTCGGTCTCGTCCTTGTGGGCGGTCGGCTTGACCGACGTCGGCTTCAACATGGTGTCGTCGGTGACGATCGCGCTGGCCAGCTGGAACTCGTCGTAGCGGCGCAGGCCCTCGAGCGAGAGGGGAAGCACGTCCTTGACGGGGCCTGCCTGAGTCTCGCGGGCGCCCTCGGGCAGGCGCACCAGAAGGAACGATCCGGGCAGCGGCCTCTCGAGAAGCTGGTAGAAGGCCTCGTCCCCGAGGAGCTTGCCGGTCTGGCACGACTTCATCTTGCCCTGCCGCAAAACGACGGTCCCGAACACCTCTCCCTTGGAGCTCTTGAACGTCAGCGTCCCGGAGACCTGCGCTTCGGCCAGGCTCTGCACGAGCGCCGGCACGCCGAACAGGGCGAGGTCGCCCGCGAGGCTGCCGGCTTCCGCCGCGGCCTCGGTCGTCGAGCGGCCCGAGGAAAACGCCTGCAGGGCCTTGGCCGCTGCTTTCGAGAACTCCTGGTCGGGAAACTTCTTGACGAGCTCCTCGAACATCTTCTTGACGCCGTCGGCCGGCGTCGACGACAGCGCCTGGACGAGATACAAGACGCTCTCGTAGCTCTGGTGGAGCGTCATCCCGAAGAGCTTGAAGGGCGCCGCGCTCCTCAGGGCCTCGAGCAGCCTCTTGACGGCGTCCGGGTTGCTCGCGAGGTTCTGGCCCGAGAACTCCGCCAGGCGCGCCATCGTGTCGCCGAACTCCGGCTTCTTCGTGAGGGCGTGATCGATGAGCGCCTTGTGCGCCCCGGGCGTCCCGAATCGGGCCAGTGCCGCAGCGATCCGGTCGAGCTCCAGCCTCATGTCCTTGGCGTTGGGAGGAGGATCCTGGGTCACGTTGAGGGCCAGCTCCACGTCCTGGAGCAGGGCGAGCAAGGCATCCTCTCCCTTCTGACCCTTGATCTGGCCGAGACCCGCGACCGCTTCCTTGACCATGGGATGCGGACAACGCGCGTCGGCGTGCCGCACGTAAATCGCGATCTCTTCCTCCAGCGACTCGTGCGCCGGACGCGGCAGCCGGCGCAGCAGGTACAGCATGTTGCGCCGGAAGAAGAACTCCTCGTCCCCCGCCCCCAGCGTGAACTGGGTCCGGAGCCTCTCGAGGGCCGCGGCCCGGGCGGGCTCTCCGTGGACCTCCAGCAGGAGCAGCAGGAGCCGGCGGCGGTCCCGCCGTCCCTCCCCCACCAGGGCCTCGAGCAGCTCGGGCGGCGTCAGCGCGGTGAAGTAGTTCAGGACGCGCCGGAGAAGAGGGTGCTGCTCCGGGATCTCGGCGAATTTCCGCAACCTCTCCCAGTCGAGGCCCTGGTCGCCCTTGCGGCGGGCGGCCTCGACGGCGGCGGCCTCGACTTTCCGGTCCTGCGAAAGCTGCTCGGCCAGGTCGAGCATCGCCACGCCCTGGGCGAGCGACCCTTCGTTCAGGCGATCCACGGCCGCCCGCACGAGCTCCTGGTACCGCTTGTCCACCTCCACCGGGTCGCCGCTCTGGGTGACCAGGCGGCGCATCGTCTCCAGGGCGCTGTGCGGCCGGGGCGGCCCCTTCTGTGCCTCGGCGCCCGGCGGAGCGACCCAGGCCGGGGTGACCTGGCCGAGGGCCTTGAAGATGTCCTCGGTCGAAACGTCGAGGCCGAGACCTCGCAGACGCTCCAGGTGCTGATCGAGCTCCACGTCGGACTCGGAGTGGCGGGCGGCCACCGACAGGGCCCGGGTGGCGAGCATCTGGCCCTTCTTGGTGCCCTTGTCGATGTTGCCCTCGACCGCCTCGGTCTCGAGCTTCTCGAGCAAGAGCGAGATCCGTCGAAGGCCTCGGAACTGCTCCTCGCTGATCGGAACGCCTCCCGGCCCCGCGAAGCCGCCGGCGGCCGCAATGGAGGCGGCGGTCGTCTGCGTGTCGCGGGCCGCGGCCACGGTCGGCCGCTTGGTGACGACGGACTGGCGAAAGATCTTGTCGGCCTGGCTCGACGGGACCTGCGCCGTCTCTCCGAGGGTCTTCAGGGAGTTGGCCAGAATCGGCCGATCGGCCTCGGGGCAGTGCTCGAGCAGGGCGCCCTTCAAGCCGTCCAGGAACTGCTCGAAGGGCTCCGCAGGAACGAGCTTCAGGTCGCCCATCAGGTAGATCTTCTTGGCGCCGTGGTAGAGGTAGTCGGAGTGCGCGACGCTCGTGTCCTTCTGACCCAGGGCCCAGGCGTTGATGGACGCCGCGATCAGCTCGGGCGGGTACCGCAGCAGGAGACGGACGGAGTCGGCCACGACCAGCGGAGGCATCTGATCCGCAAGGTAGCGCTGCAGCTCCTCCAGCGCCTCGAGAACCTCGGGACTCGGCGTCGCGTCGCTCATGCCATTTCGGGTTCCGAAATAGGCTAACACTTTCGGCCGCGGGCGGTCGCTCCGCGACCGGAGGCCGAGAGGTTCTGCGACGAGAGCAGGCCCCGGAGGACCGGGGCCGGACGGGCTCCGCCGTCCCTTTCGAGGCCTAGAAGCTCTTCAGGAAGTCGGCGTTGGCGCGGAACTTGGAAAGCCGGCCGAGGACCAGCTCCATGGCCTGGATCTTGTCGACGGCAGCCAGGGCCCGGCGCAGCTTGACGATCTTGGGCAGTTCCTCCGGATCGTAGAGCTTCTCCTCCTTGCGGGTCCCGGACTGGGGGATGTTGATGCAGGGGAAGATCCGCCGGTTGAACAGGTCCCGGTCGAGCACGATCTCGGTGTTGCCGGTGCCCTTGAACTCCTGGAAGATGATCTCGTCCATCCGGGAGCCCGTGTCCACGAGAGCCGTGGCGATGATGGTCAGGGACCCGCCGCCCTCGGCGTTGCGGGCGGCGCCGAAGAACCGGCGGGGCTTCTCCATGGTGCGGGCGTCGATGCCGCCCGACATGATCTTGCCGCCGCCCTTCTGCATGTGGTTGTAGGCGCGGGCCATGCGCGTGATCGAATCCAGAAAGATGATGGCGTGCCGTCCGCACTCCACCAGGCGGCGCGCCCGCTCGGCCACGATCTCGGCCACCGCGACGTGGTTCTCGGCCGAGAGGTCGGCCGACGAGGCGATGACGTCGCCCCGGACGCTGCGCCGGAAGTCGGTGATCTCCTCCGGCCGCTCGTCGATCAGAAGCACGATGACGTGGACGTCGGGGTCGTTGACGGAGACCGCGTGCGCCATGCGCTTCAAGAGCGTCGTCTTGCCGGCCTTGGGCGGCGCCACGATGAGGCAGCGCTGTCCCCGGCCGATGGGAGCGAGCAGGTCCACGACCCGCCCGCACATCTCGTCGGGCTCGGTCTCGAGCTTCAGGTGGTCGTGCGGATCGATCGAGACGAGCTCGTTGAAGGTGGGCCGTTGCCGGAACGCCTCGGGCGCCAGGCCTTCCACGGTTTCCACGCGCTTGACGACCGGGCGGTTGCCGTCGGCCGCGAACCCCACGATCAGGGCCCCGGCCTCCAGGCCCTCGCGCGTGATCAGCTCGCGCGGGACGAGCGGGTCCTTCGGCGAGGCCAGGTAGTTGGCGCGGGCCGAGACGAGAACGCCCGGAGCGTTCTCACGCGGGGGCAGGAGGAGGACTCCCTCGACGGGCCGTTCGGGCCCGGCCGCGGAGAGATCGTCCGCGCGGTCGGCGGAGCCGCCGGCCCCCGGCGGCCTTCCGCCGCCTCCCCCGCGGCGACGCCTGCGCCGCCGTCGGCGATGCGGCCGAGGCTGGCCCTCTCCGAACCCGGGTGAAGGACCCTCGGGGTGCCCGGCTGGCTGCTGGCCGGGAGCGTCGGCCGGGGCATCCTGGACGGAAACGGACGTAGAAGCTTGTGGGCCCTGGGAATCTTCGGACATGGACTCCAACTCACCCGCCGCGCTGACTGACCGTCCGGGCGGGAAGGCGCTATTGTAGCCCATTCCCTCCCAAAAGAAAGCCCAATAAAACCGAGCACCCGGCAGGGCCCTTTCAGACCCCTTACAAGCCGCCCCGCCACTGCGGGCTCCCCGCGGGGACTCGCGCCGCGCCTCTCTATCCCTGAGGGAGACCGTCCATGCGCGGCCCTCCGCGAAAGCGCTGCAAGGGAACGTTTCTCGTCTGGGTCAGCTGTCTGTGCAGACCAACGCGCTTTCGAGGGTCCCCGCGGGGAGCCCGCAGCGCCGGGGCTCACATTGAGGCAATCGCACGGATAAGAGCCCCGGGCCGGCGGGGTTGCCCGCCG
>Ga0335082_10006300_pt1 | contig 12948 bp, 10 predicted proteins | sample Lox_Sample_41_FD_206718 | JGI IMG/M metagenome (GOLD analysis project Ga0335082, IMG submission 206718) | Soil microbial communities from Loxahatchee National Wildlife Refuge, Florida, United States - Lox_Sample_4.1 | ecosystem: Environmental > Terrestrial > Soil > Wetlands | place: USA... | reverse complement strand
CTGGGTCTCGTGGTCGAAGTGGCGCACGACCTTCGCTCGCCCATCACGTCCATCCTGTTTCTCGCCGAAACGCTGCAGCGCGGCCAGAGCGGCGCGGTCAACGACGTTCAGCACCGGCAGCTGGGGCTCATCTATTCCGCCGCGCTCGGCCTGAGCTCGATGGCGAGCGACGTGATCGAGCTGGCGCGCGGGGGCAATCAGCTGGTGGAGAAGGAAGCGGCACCGCTGTCCATCACGGCGATCCTGGAGTCGGTCAGGGACATCGTGCTGCCGATCGCCGAGGAGAAGGGGCTCAAGATCCTGCTGTCGCCGCCGGCCTCGGATCACCGGCTGGGGCGCTCGCTGGCGCTGAGCCGGGTGCTCCTCAACCTCACGACGAACGCGCTCAAATTCACGGACGAGGGCAGCGTCGAGATCTCCGCCAAGCCACGGGGCCTTACGCAGGTCGAGTTCTCGGTCAAGGACACGGGGCACGGCATCAGCCCCGAGGCGATGACGAACCTGTACCAGCCCTTCCGCCGGTCGAGGGCGCGGGCCGGGCGCAGCGGGTACTATTTCTCCGGAACGGGGCTGGGCCTGGCGATGTGCCGCCTGATCGTGGAGGCGATGGGCTCAGGCCTGAAGTACGAGACGGACGCCGGGCGCGGCACGCGGTTCTACTTCGAATTGAACATGCCACCGGCCACGCACCTGTAGGCTGTGGCGCCGAGCCAACACTAGGGGGTCACCCGCTACAACGTAGATCACATTCTCAAGCGGGGAATTCACGTTACGTCGTTGTTACGCAACGAGATAGCGCGATCGGACTGCATCGCTTGCGGCGCGCACGGTCCTTGCCCATCCCCTGTGCCAGATGACCTCCCTCAGCTTCAACGACATCACCACCCAGTGGGGTGAGCCGCGCGCGGCATTCCGGCGGCCCCGCCGCTTCGGTTACGAGGACGCGGCACGGCGCGGCCTCAACGTGGCCGTCGCCGGACTCGGCCTGGTCGTGACGGCGCCCCTCATGCTCCTGATCGGCGGGCTCGTCAAGCTGACGTCCCGGGGCCCGGTATTCTACCGGCAGACCCGCGTAGGCCTCAACCGTCGGGCTCCCGAGAACGACGGCGGCAACCATCGTCGCTCGGTCGACCTCGGTGGGAAGCCGTTCACGATCTACAAGTTCCGGACGATGCGGGCGGGGGACGCGGAGAGCGAGCGCCAGGTCTGGGCGGCTCAGGACGATCCGCGGGTCACGCGGCTGGGCCGTGTGCTGCGCCAGTTCCGGCTCGACGAGCTGCCGCAGCTCGTGAACGTGCTCAAGGGCGACATGAACGTCGTGGGTCCGAGGCCCGAGCAGCCGGAGATCTTCGCCAACCTGCGCACACAGGTGCACCAGTACTCTGAGCGGCAGCGGGTGCGGCCGGGCATCACGGGGTGGGCGCAGATCAACCACCACTACGACGAGTCCGTGGAGGACGTGCGGCGCAAGGTGGCCTTCGACCTCGACTACATCGCCCGGCAGTCGCTCGCGGAGGACCTCAAGATCATGCTGCTGACGCCTCCGGCGATGGTGTTGCGGAAGGGCGCGTTGTAGATCGGCCGCACCGCCTAAGAGCATAGAGAGCGCCAGCTCCGGCAAGGAATGCGGGGCTGGCGCTTCTCGCTTCTGGCCGCTAGCTCGGGGCGGCGCCGACGCGCCGTGTCGGCTCCCAGACGGGGTTCAGTTCCCCTCGCAGCGCTCTGTGCCACGCGTCCGTCGCAGCGACGATCCCCGATACGACGTAAGCCGGCGCGGCGACGATGCGCGGCGCCTGGCGGCCCTCCGGCCAGAACCACCCACCAACCGCCAGCAGCAGGGGCAGCACGAAGATCCCGAGCAGCACCACGGAGTCCAGCGTCACCGCCATCAACAGCCAGCCTGCGCCCGCCAGCGTCAGGCCCCAGGGCGCCAGCCAGCGGACGAGCTTGTGGCTCGCCAGCATCCAGGCGAAGAGGCCGTAGCGGATCGGGTTCAAAAGCGCACGCTTGTACCAGAGGGTCTCCAGGCCGCGGGTCAGTGTGCGCACCTTGCGACGGTACTCCTGCCGAAGCGATTGGATGCGCGGCACATAGCACACAGCTTCGTCCACGGATACCGCGCGGTAGCCCTGCTCGTGGGCAATCAAGGCGCAGGCGAAGTCCCGGCTCAAGGCGGCGGGAAAGAGTGTCATGTGCAGGGGCCGGCGGATCGCGTAGAAGCAGCCCGATGCGCCGACGATCGAGCCCACCCGGGTCTCGAGTGCACGCACCCACATCTCGTACCCGACGTAGCCGGACTCTCCGAGGTTGAGGTCCCGATCCAAGTGGGCCACGCTCACGTCGCGGCCCGATGCGACGCCCACCTCGGGATCGGCGAAGCGTGCGATCAGAGGCTTGAGGGCGTTCGGGGCGATGCGGACCGAAGCGTCGGTGTTGACGATGATGTCACCCCTGAGGTGCTCCCGCGCGGCGTTTTCGGCGGCCGTCTTGCCGCCGCGCACCGGGACGCGCAGCAGCTCGACGCCGCGGCCCGCGTAGCCTCGGACGATCTCGTCGGTGCGGTCGGTCGAGGCGTCCGACACCACCAGGATCTGCCGGCGATCGGGCGGATAGTCGGCAGCCAGTAGCGCGTCGAGCGTGGCCGCAATGGCCCGCTCCTCGTTGTAGGCCGGGATCGTGATGCTAATGAAAGGCCACTGGGTAAGGTCACGAGCGCCCAGCGGACGGAGCCGGACCGTAGCAATCACCTTGAGCAACAGGGGATAGCCCAGGTACGCGTACACTGCGATGCCCAAGCCGAGCAGCATGAGCGCGTACGCCGGGAGCATCACCGTCACCCGTGCATCCTGAACCGTCAGCTCACTTCAAGACTTGCACAAGCGAGACCAGCGTGAGCGGGAAGGAAACCAAGAACGGGAGGACCTGCAGGAAGCCGATCGGGTTCTGACTCAGGGCCGGAGGCACGGGCACGACGATTTGATCGCCCGACTGGAGGCCGAGCCGGTCGATGGTCCAGCCCTTCTGCATTGCGACTTGGAGCGATTCGGGCGCCCAGACTCGGTCGCGGCCACGTTGCACATAGATTTCATTGAGGCGTGCGTCGGCGGCGAAGCCGCCAGCCGCCGAGATGGCGTCCGGCACGAGAGCGTCATTCGGCAGCGTGTAGTAGCCGGAGCGCGCGACGCCGCCGACAACAGCCAAGCGCGTCAGCAAGGCGACCCTCACCATTGCACCCCTGTAGACGCTGTCGACGCTGACCGCGATGCGAGCCTCGGCCTCCGAGCGAAGCACCCCTTCTAGGCCTACGCGGCCGACAACGGGCAGGACGAGCGCGGGACCCTCCGAAACAGTGAAGGTGTCGCTGAGCTGTGGCTGGTCCGATACGCCGAGCCGCACTCGGTCGCCCACGCGCATGTCCCCGTCCTTCAGGCGTGCTCGGATCGAATCCGCCGAGTCGCGCGCGCCGGCGCGCACCCGCTCGCTGTAAGCCGTGGATTGAGCGGCCGCAGCGTAGCGCGCCAGCACTTCCTCGAGTTGTGCGCGGGAGATACTCGGGGCATGAAAATCCCAGGAACCGCTCTGCTGCGCCCCGGCCGCGGGAACGCAGAACAGGCTGAGCAGAGCGAAGGTCACTGCGAGTCGCGGCAGCCGTCGAACGAGCAGTCGGGGGGGCACGCGGTCAGACCTTTCCAGGCAGGCGTTTCGCTCCCGCCGGCACGTCGTCGGTACGCTCTTCCGAGGTCTCGTATCCCGTCAGGTATTCGTAATACGCATAGGAGCCGTACCCGCTCCCTGGCTTCACGTCATTAACGACCGCCCCCAGCACCCGGATCGGCAGGCGGCTGACGTCGCTGAGTTTGGCCATAGCGTACTCCCGGTCGGTGACTCCGGTCCGCAGAACGAGGACCATATTTCCGGTCAACGACGCGAGAACCAGGGCGTCGACGCCGGCCCCGAGCGGTGCGCAGTCGAGGATGATCACGGTGTAAGAACTCCGCAGGCCGATGAGCAGCTGCGACATCGCTGCCGACGCGAGCAGCTCCGGTCCGGAGATCTTGCGCGAGCCCCCGCCGATGAACTCGATGCCCTGAATCGACGTGCGCTGCACGATCTTCTCGCGCGGCGCGCTGCCGCTCAGGAAATCCAACAAGCCGGGCTTACGCTGCAACGCGAACACCCTGTGGAGATTGCCGCGCCGGATGTCCGCGTCGATGATCAGGGTGCGATGGCCGGCGTCCGCAAAGGCGACCGCTAAGTTCGACGCGAGGAAGGACTTGCCATCGCCGCTTCCGGGGCTCGTCACCACGATCACGAGCGGTCCAGCCGCACCGTACGCGTGCTCCAAATTGAGGCGGATGGTCCGCAGTGCCTCCACCACCTGAGCTTGAGCCTGATCCTGACGACCCGCGACGCGGCGACCGTCGCGCAGGCGCGGCACCACACCGAGGATCGGCAGACCCATGTCAACGCTGACCTGATCGGGATAGCGCACCCGCCGATCGAACCGGTCCAGCAGGAGCACGAGACCTGCGGCGGCGCCGAGACCCCCCAGCAGACCGCCGAACAGAACCATCATCGCCTTGTTCTGCAGCGGTCGATCCGGCCGGACTGCGCGGTCGAGGATCCGGACGTCCGGGATGCTGCTGACTTCCGCCAGCCGCGCCTCCTGGTAGCGCTGCTGAAGGGTCGTATAGAGGTTCTCGGCGATGGCCACGTCGCGTTGCAGCCGCGCCTCCTCGATGGCGCGTGCCGGGATCTGCTGGAGGTCGTGAGACGCCGAGGCGATGCGCGAATCGGCGTCCCGCACCTGCGCCGCAAGCTCCGCGTCGAGCTTGCGCACCAGGGTAGGCACGGTGCGCAGTCGCAGGTCCGCGATCTCGGCATTGAGACGCTGCAAGGGAGGATAGGTGTCCGCGAACTGGAGGCGCATCGCGCGCGCTTCCGCTTCCTTGCTGGCGAGCGTCGTGAGCGCCTGCATCAGCTCGCTGGAGTTGCGCACCGAGGGGATCGCCTCCAGTTCCATCGACGACACGCTCGAGTCCGGTCTCGCCATGGATCGCGCGATCGCCTGGCGGTCCCGGTCCAACTGGTCGCGCTGGATGCGCATCTCGAAGAACGCGTTGAACACCGGGTCGCGCGTCTGCTCCAGCCCAGGCGTCACGGGCGACGCCCGCTCCGTGGGCAGTGTGATCGTGTTCACTCGAAAGGTCTCGAGGGCCTGCTCCGCTCGCCCCAGGTCTGCGTACGACGAGTTAAGCTGCTGCTGCAGAATCGAGCTCAGTTCCGTCAGTTTCTGGCGTTTCAGCTCGGCCGCCACCTCCACGAATCGATCCGCGACGCTGTTCACCGTTGCCGCGGTCTGCGACGAATTCGTGCCTCTCAACTCGAGCCGCATGAAACTGCCCTGCTGCGGCAGAATGGCATTCACCCTATCGCGGAGATCGACTGCGGCGTCGCGTGGTGTCATGACGCGGAAGCGCAACTCGCGACCGGCGCGCAGCACGGCGGGACCGGGAAGCCACTGGAATCCCAAATTCGGGCCGACAGAGTCGCCCACGGAGCCTCGCTGGACCTCCTGGTCGCCCTTGAGGAGCGAGAACGCGCGGCCGTCGCGCGCGACCTCCAGCCGGTAGTTGCCGGGCACGAGGCTGTTCTTGAGCTGGAAGCCGGTGAACGCGGTGCTGTCCGCCGGGTTGCTCGGCGCGAGGTACAGCTGTCGTTGCCGGACGACATCGTCCAACACCACGAAGGACTTGAGGAGGTCAACCCAGGAGGACCATTGCAGCAGTTCGGTAGGCTGGATCGGGCCCGTCTGGCGAGCCCCGTTGTCGCCCGAAGCTCCCTCGACCCACAGCGTGGCCTGTGCTACGTACTCCGAGGAGACCCGTCGAGACGCTATGAAGCCCGCGCAGGTGCCGATGAGCGTCACTAGGATGACCAGCCACTTGTAGCGCACCACCGATGCGGCGAACCGCCCAGCGTCGAACGGCCGCTCCGCGCCCGGCCACGCTGCCGGCGCCACCGCAGACGGAAATCCGCCCTCCTGAGGCTCGGCCTCTAGCGGCGCCGGCAGAGAGGGCGGTGCGTCAGGCTGATCCTGAGGATTCGATTGCACGCCTTTGGCCACCCCGAGCGTAGTGGTGTACCGTAGACTTCAAATCTAATAGTAATTCGGACTTGACCGCATGTTCCGTGCACGCGGCGTGCCTGCGTCGCGTCACTTCTAGATCTCGCCGCCGTTCGGGGCGAGTGCTAAGTTGCTGTGGGATAAGGTGTTACACTGTACTTGCAAGATCACGCACGACTTCAGGTCTCAGCGCAGGGCCCGAATGGAGATGTCGGCTGGTGGTTGAGACTCCCCTGTGGCGTTGCGGCTCCGAGACAGGTAACGTGGCTGCTATGGCAGTAGCGACTGGTAGTGTCCGGGCAGCCTGGTTGAGGGAGCAAGCTCCCGTGTTTGTCGCTGCCGCGGCGTTTCTGGTGTGCTTTTGGCGTCCTATGGTAACACTCGGACGGGACTGGTGGTCCGATCCCGACGCCGGCCACGGTCTACTGCTCTTTCCCGTCGCCGCGTATCTGGCCTGGAAGCGAGGTCTGGGACATCAACTCAAGCCGCAGCACGCGCTGGGACTGGCGCTGCTCGTGCTATCGGTGCTCGTGCGGTATCTGTCGGGCTTGGCCGCCGAGCTCTTCACGATGCGCCTGTCGATGATCGGCGCGGCTATCGGCCTGGTCGTGTACCTCTACGGGGTGCGACAGATCCTGCATTGGTGGCTTCCGATTCTGCTGATCCTTCTCTGTGTGCCCTTGCCGGTGGTTGTCCTGGGGAGTCTCGCCTTGCCACTGCAGCTCACGGCGTCGAAGTGGGGTGCCGGCCTGCTGGCGCTGCGGCATGTGCCGGTGCGCCTTGCCGGCAACGTGATCCAGTTGCCGGGCCGGTCGCTGTTCGTCACCGAGGCGTGTAGCGGCCTCAGGTCTTTGACGGCGCTGTTCGCGCTTGGACTGTTGGTCGGAGGCCTGTGGTTGCGCAGCCCCTGGAGCCGAGTGGTCCTCCTGCTCCTCGCGATCCCCGTGGCGATGGCGCTCAACGCCATCAGGGTCTTCCTGACTGGCTTCCTGGTGTTCTACGTCGATCCTCGCCTGGCGGACGGGTTCATGCACCTCACAGAGGGGTGGGTCATTTTCGTGGTGGCGTTCGCGATGCTGGGAGCCCTCGCATTCCTCCTTGCGGGGCTTGAGCGGCGGCTCAGCCGGAGCCCGGTGTGAGGTCGCCATCGGGCTGGTCGCCGGCGGTCGTCTTGGCCGTGGGCGCCCTCCTCGCGACCGCGGGGGTGAAGGCGCAGCGGGCGCTGTCGCTGCGCGTGCCCCTTGCGGTCGCCGTGCCGTCGGAGATCGACGGAGAGCCGAGCCAGGACGGTACGCTATCGAAGGCGGAGGGACGGGTCGTTGCCGTCACGAGCTATCTCGCCCGGACGTATGGGAACCCTGACAGCGCGGGTGCGCCGGCGTTTTCCCTCTACATCGGTTACTACAGCCAGCAGACACAGGGCCAGACGATCCATTCTCCGAAGAACTGTCTCCCGGGCGCGGGATGGGAGCCGCTGGCGTCGCACCCCGAACAGGTGGCGACGGCCACAGGAACGGTCACGGTCAATCGGTACTTGCTGCAAAAGGGCGGACAGAGGGCTCTGGTGCTCTACTGGTACCAGGGTCGCGGCCGCGTGGCGTGGAACGAGTACAGGGTCAAGTGGGACCTGCTGCGAGATGCGGCACTGCTCCGGCGCAGCGACGAGGCGCTGGTGAGAATCGTGGTGCCAGTCCGTGGTTCCGAGGCCGCGGCGCTCCGCACTGCCATCGTCGCCGCCGAGGCGGTCGTGCCCGCGTTGCAGCGCGCGCTGCCTGCCTGAGGCGACCAGATTTGGTCAGCGCCGGGCGCTGTGCGCTTGAAGGGCCCGGTAGATCTCCTCGTATCGATCCAGCCAGGGCCCAACTGCGAATTCGGTAGCGAGCCGCCGGCGAGCCGCAGCCGTACGCGCGCTCGCGGCGGCCGGATCCGTGAAGGTGGCACGGACAGCGGCGGCCAGCGCAACTGGGTCTTCCGACGGAACCAGGATACCCTCTTCACCACCGATCACGCCCGGCACGCCTCCGACTCGAGTCGCCACAACTGGCACGCCGGCGGCCATCGCCTCGAAGAGCACGATCGGAGTGCCCTCCGTGCGGGAGCTCAACAGGAACACGTCGAACGCGGCGAACAGACGGCCCGCGTCCGGCATGAGACCGGGCCAACGGACGCGGTTCGCAAGTTCCAAGTCCGCTGCTCGCGCCTGCAGCCGGCCCAAGTCCGGTCCGGCTCCGATCAGCGCGGCGATGAACGGCAGATCCGCCAGCAGCGCCAGCGCTTCCACGAGCACGTCCGGACCCTTCTCCCGGGACAAGCGGCCCACCCACCCGACCAGGTAGCGGTCGGACGGCACGCCGAGCGCTCGGCGCGCCTCGTCGCGGGCCAGCATCGCGGCTCCGCCGGCCCATGCGTTGGGCACGAGCTGAACGCGCTCACGTTGCACGCCGGAAGCGTGCAGACGGTCCACGAGCGGGCGGGACACCGCTACGACGGTGTCGGCGCGACGGAACGCGCGGAGCTGCAGCCACTCGTAGAAGCGGTTTTTCCAGCCGCCACCAGTGAAGCCGTGCACTGTCGTGACGAGTGGAATGCCCAGGTCGCGGGCGATGCCAGAATCCACCACGTCGGGCCTGGCTCCATGAGTGTGGACGACGGCGGGATGGAACCGCCGGCAGATGGCGCGGATGGCCGACCGCTCGCGAGCATAGGCCCGGCCGGGCAACGTCAGAGGCTCGACTTCGACGCCCGTTGTCTCGAGCGAGCGCACGAAGGGATGGGTGCGCTCGTTCGGCCCGAGCACGGCCGCCACGCGCACGGCGTGGCCGGCAGCGGCATGGCCACGGGCGAGCGCCTCGACCACGCGCTCGAGCCCTCCGAATGGAGCCGGCGCGACGATGTGCAGGATGCTGAGACGTTCGCTGCTGCTCAGGGGTGACCCCTCGACCTTAGGAGGACGCAGGCTTGGCTGTGACTCTCTCCAGCCAGATCTCCCGCCAGAAGATGGCTTCGTTCTGGGCGCAGAACGCCTGGTACTCTCCGCTGGCGGTCACGCCGTCCAAGATGATGCATGGATTGCTGAGGTGAATGAGCTTGCCCGTGCTCTCCTCGACCACCTTCTCAACGCGCGCCAGGACCCGGTACTCGCCGCCGCAAAACCGCACCATTTCTGCATCGAACCACAGGCCGCGGTTCCGGGAGCGGGAATTGAGAGTGGCCTCGATCTCCAGCTTGGACCGGACGCGCACGACTTCGCCGGGCCGCAGCCCCAGCACCTGGTGCGGCGACGACGGCTGTGTCAACGTGGCGTAGTTGATTGACCCGACCCCCCCCCGTGCGCGCTGCACCCGATTGAACGCGGCGAGGGAAACGCCGACCAGCAGCGGCCCGAGGCGCACGTTTCCGAGGACGAGGTCGCGGAGGTAGTGACGGGGGTCCCACCAGGCCAGAGGAGTCGTACCTGCGCCCAGCTCGGTAACCTGGCAGACATAGCGCATGGCGCCTGAGTCGTCAGCCCGGCCCGCCAGCCGGACGAGGTCGGATTCGCCGAGCCGCAACGGAAGCGCTCCCTGCGGCTTGATCGCCTCGGCCGCAACGTCCGCGCGTGTCAGCCAGGCCTCGTTCCACCGCAGGTGGCACCAGGCCTGGCACCCTCCGTGGTGCCGCCCATCACAGCGAAGGCCTTCAAGCAGGACGGTGTGTCGCGGGCGTCGCAGGCCCGAATGCCGCACCCAGTCGTTGATCTTGTCCGCACGGCGAAAGACACGGAACTTCCCACCGCAAAACGCCGACATCTCCGGCATGAACGGAAGACCATCCAAGGCACCGTGATCGTCGAGCGTCGCGAGGATCTCCTCAATCCTCTTCACCACCACCCACTCTCCCGGCAGCAGGTCCAGGCTCCGGGATCCACGCCGCAGGCTCTGGAGCATGCTGGCCAGCATCCGGCGCATCGCGATCGCCGTCGGTCCCGGAATCCACTCCCGAGGCTCGCGTGGCGCATAGGGCTCGCCCCGCGCCTCCCGCGCGGTACGGCGCAAGGCAACGAGCCCGCCGCCGGCAACGAGACCCGCGCCAGCCAGGAGCACCGTCAGGCAAACAGTTGTCGCCGCCCCTGCGACCCACGCACCCGGCGTCCACGCCCCTCGACGGGCCTGCGTTTCCACCACCAGCCACACGAGCAGAGCGCCGAAGACCGCCGACGACAGCAGTGCTCCCGCGACGGTCTTCACGTAGCTCCGGTGGAACGAAGTCACGGGGCCGCGACTGGTTCAGCTTCCCAGGTGTACCGGCCCCGCGTGACCACGCGGCGCCGGGGCCGGGGCTGTCGCGGCCGGCTGTGCGGGCCTCTTCGCGCTGAAACGCACCGTTGGCCAGAGGTTGACCACACCGCGCACGTCCTTCTCGGAGCTAACGAAGATCGTCGCCGCCGTCGCCCAGTGATCGTACAACGTCTCTGAGTCGTAGCGGTACACCCAGGTGCACACACCGTAGCGTCCGGGCGCGAGGTGCAGGTCCAGATCGAAGGTGCAGGTGACGGCCTCGTCGGAGCCCATGGCGAACGAGCTGCCGTTCAGGCTCTCCGACGAGACGTTGAAGATGTTGTACTCGTTGGCATCCTTCAGCCCGACCACGATTGCCAAACGGTCGTACCGGCCGCGGCTCACGACCTCCACGTCCACCGTCACGCGGTCTCCGGTGCGGAAATGGGCCCGCGGGCCCGATGCATCTCGCACCTCCACGCGGGAGACGAAGACGCCCGAGTCCAGTCCCCGGGCGCGCTGCGCCTCGGCCCGTGACAAGTACGCGCGGATCGCCTCGTCGGGCGGGCCGATGGTGACCACCTGCCCGTGATCCAGCAGCAGCGCACGGCTGCACAGCTCCGCCACCGCCCGCAGGTTATGCGACACGAAGATAACGGTGGCACCACCGCGAATAATGGCGTTCATGCGCTCGACGCACTTCTGCTGAAAGACGAAGTCACCCACGCTCAGAACCTCGTCCACGATCAAAATGTCGGGATCGACGTGGGCGGCGACCGAGAACCCCAGCCGGGCGAACATGCCCGATGAATAGCGCTTGACAGGTGTGTCGATGAACTCGTCGAGGCCCGAGAACGCGACGATCTCGTCGAAGCGGCGGGCGATCTCCTTGCGGGTCATGCCCAGGATGGCGCCGTTGAGGTAGACGTTCTCGCGTCCTGTCAGGTCGGGGTGGAACCCCGCGCTGACCTCGATGAGCGCCGAGAGGCGACCGTGCACGTGCAGCGTGCCGCGCGTGGGTTCCATGATCCCGCTGAGCAGCTTCAGCATAGTGCTCTTGCCGGCTCCGTTGGGCCCGATCACGCCGAACGCCTCGCCGCGCGGGACCTGAAACGACACGTCCCGCAACGCCCAGAACTCCCGCGACCCAAGGTCGGCACTGTGCAGGCCGCGCAGCAGGCGCCCGCTCAGCGCCGGCAGGAGATCGCGCAGGGAATCGTAGATCTCTCCCCGTTTGAACTTCTTGAACACGCGGTCCACTTCGAGTGCGACGTCGTTCATGGCAGGCTAGACGCTTTCCGCGAAGTACGGCTCCACCTTCTTGAAGAAGGCGAGCGACGCCAGGCACCCGCCGACGGCAACGACGGCGCTGTAGACGAGCCAGCCGGGCGACGGCATCCTCCCTCCCGTCGCTGCGGCACCGAGCGCTTCGAGAAGGGGGGCGACGGGGTTGAGCAGCAGCAGCGTGGACCAGCGGCCGAACATGCGGACCTCGTAGAACACGGGCGTGAAGAAGATCGCGAACGTGAGGATCACTTCGACGATGTACTTCACGTCCCGAAAGAATAGTGCGGCCGCGGACAGAAACACACCGAGCGCGGTAGTGAGGAGAACGAGCAGCAGCAGCAGTGGGGCGACCCAGAGGAGTTCGAGCTTGAGCGGCACGCCGACGACCACGAGTAGGAGGACAACGACTCCCGCGGCCACGACGAAGTCCACCAACTGCGACAGCGTCGCCGCGATCGGGAAGATCTCCCGGGGCATGTAGATCTTGGTGACGAGGTTGGCGTTCGCGACCAGGCTGGTGGAGGCGAACCGCGTGGAGGCGACGAAGAATGCCCATGGCGCAGCTTTGACCGAGACCAGGACGAGATCGTCGAGCTTGAGGGCCCCACCCGACAGGCGGGCGAAGGCGAAGCGAACGATGAGGCCCGCCGAGACGATCACCACGGGCATCAGGATCGCCCACAGGAACCCCATGGCGGTCTGCTTGTATTTCAGCTTGACGTCCCGCCAAGTGATGAAATACAGCAAGTCACGCCGCCGAACTAACTCGACGACCAGATCTCGGAGGCCGCCGCCGATCATCGACCGCCCCGGGCCGGCTCCAGCATGACCTTGCGGCCGTGGAACGCTTCGGCGTACCCCTCCGGCGCGCCGCACTCGATACCCCGCAGGCGCATCAGCCCTTCGAACGTCGCCTCCGAGAACCAGCGCTTGCTCCGCTGGCTCGGAAAGGACGACATCAGGAGCCGGAGCTTGCGGCGCCTGATCGTCGCGGGCAGCGGGACGAACACATTCGGCTGGCCGAGGTCGCCGTCGTACTTCGGGATCTCGTACTCCAGAATGCAGTGGTCGCGGAACGTGTTCCACGTCAACTCAGCGAGCAGCCGGTGGTCCTGGTGGTCGTCGCGCCGGCCGTGGGTGAAGATCAAATCGGGTGAGACCTCCCCCTTCAGCTGCTCGAAGACGTCCTTGACCGCGGCGCCCTGCCAGGGGAGGTAGCCATCGCGAAATCGCTCGATCCGGAGGTGGCTCGCCGCGGCGGCGCGCAGGAACTGGCGA
>Ga0335082_10006298_pt1 | contig 12950 bp, 11 predicted proteins | sample Lox_Sample_41_FD_206718 | JGI IMG/M metagenome (GOLD analysis project Ga0335082, IMG submission 206718) | Soil microbial communities from Loxahatchee National Wildlife Refuge, Florida, United States - Lox_Sample_4.1 | ecosystem: Environmental > Terrestrial > Soil > Wetlands | place: USA... | reverse complement strand
GGACAGGTGGATGCCTATCCGACCGCCGCGCTGGCCGGCGACGGCTTTGCCGTGCTCTTTCCCATGCCCCGGGGCGGCGCGGGCTACGGCGAAGCAGGCCAGCGGATGATCGTCAACTCGTGGGGCGAAGGCGATTACCGGGACATCATGGCCGGCGTGGACGATCTCGTGGCGAAGGGCATCGCGGACCCCGAGCGCCTCGGCGTGATGGGCGCCTCGTACGGCGGCTACATGACGGACTGGATCGTGACGCAGACCGGCCGCTTCAAGGCGGCTTCGACGGCGTCGTCCATTTGCGATCTCGAGGACCAGTACTACCTCTCGGATGCCGGGGAGTTCCTCGGCAGCTATTTCGGCAAGCCCTGGGAGGCGCGCGAGGCCTACGCCGCGCACTCGCCCATCCGATTCGCCGGCAACGTGACGACGCCGCTCCTGATCCAGCACGGCGAGCGGGACCAGCGCGTCCCGGTCGCGCAGGCCTGGAAGTTCTACCGGGCTCTGAAGGCGCTGGGCAAGACCGTGGAGCTCGAGGTGTACCCGCGCTCCACGCACCTCTACTACGAGCCGGCGCTCGAGCGGGAGTCCATGCGGCGCAACCTGGAATGGTTCGAAAAATGGATTCCGCCCGGGAAGCCCTGATTCCGCAGAGTGGTCCTATCCGGTGCGCTCCAAGTGGTCCTTGCGGCCGGTCCGCGGGACCGTGAAGCTGAACGCCTCGATCCGCCGTCCGTCAGGAGGGGAACCATGAAGACCACCGCTGCCTGTCTCGCCCTCGCCCTTTGCGCCGCCGCGTCGGCGTCGGCCCAGCAGAAGCCGGCTCCGACACTAAGAGCGGTCCTCACCGAGCAGCTCAAGATCTCGCACAACGAACAGGACTGGTTCGTGCCGGCGTCGCAGGCCGTCGCGGGGCTGACCTTCGAGCAGGCCGTCTGGAAGCCGGAGAAGGGCGACCATTCGGTGGCATCGCTCGTCCATCACCTGGCCTTCTGGAACAAGCGGGCGCTCATCCAGCTCCAGGGCGGCAAGCCCGAGGCCTTCAGCGGCAACAACGAGGAGACCTTCGAGCCCCCGAAGGACAAGGCCGCCTGGGAGGCCCTCGTCCAGTCAATGAACGACGGGATGACCGCCTGGGAGAAGACCGTCGAAGCCGCCGACGACGCGAAGCTCCTCGGCTGGGCCTCGACGATCGCCCACATCGCCACGCACAACGCGTACCACACGGGCCAGATCCTCACGATCCGCAAGCTGCAGGGCTCGTGGGACCCCGCGAAGGGCGTGAAGTAGAGATCCGTTTCTAAGGCGAGTTGAGCTCTCCCAGGCCATGAACGCGGCCGCACTTGGGGCACCAGGTGGGTGGATCGGTGTTGCTGACGCGGTGCTTCATCCGAGGCACGGTCCGCAGGTAGGCGAAGATGGCCTTCAGGTCGTCGTCGTTCAGCTTCTGGAACTCGTACCACGGCATGCAGCGGGAGAGCTGCCGCACGCCGGCGACGCGGCTCGTCCGGATCGTCTGGAGGAAGATGGCTTCCGTGTAGTAGGCGATGCCGGACGGGTCCGGCGTGATGTTGGGAGAGACCAGGATGCTCGGGAGCTTCCTGGCTTCGAGTCCGGGCGCCGTGGCCGATGCGGGGTCGTCGTCGAGCTCGTCGAAGTCGCCCGAGTTCTCGAACCGGCGCCCGCCGGCGAACTCCATCTCGGGGCGCCGCGTGCGCCGCGACCCCGTGGCCGGACGCGGTGTGTGGCAGTGCGGACATCTCCCCAGCCGGACCATGTACCGGCCTCGCGAGACCGGGCTCGTCAGCTGGTCCGGCCTGGCCGGAGGCAGCAGCGGCTCCGCGGGGAGCTCGTCGGCGTCGGCGGGGACCCATCGGGGAAGCCGATGCTTTGCGGGGGGAAGGGACCGCAGGTACGCCACGATCGCGCCTGCGTCCTCGTCCGTCAGGATGCTGAAGTAGTTGTAGGGCATGGCGAGCGAGAGCCTCCGCCCGTCGTGGCCGATTCCCTCCCGAATGGCGCGGATGAGCTGCGCGTCGGACCAGCGGCCCGCGCCCGTCTCCGGGTCCGGCGTGATGTTCGGCGCGATCACGCGGCGCGTCTTGCTGAGGACGTCCCCGGAGCCCAGCTTCTTGGGATCCGGGATCTCCAGGCCGCCCGGCAGCAGGGGAGAGTGGCATTCGAGACACTCGCCCAGGCCGACCGCCAGGTAGCGGCCACGCTCGATTCGCGGATCCTGCGCGGGAGCCGGAGGTTGCGCGCTCGCGATCGCCGGTCCGAGCAGGGCGGCGGCGAGGATCGCCGCGATCGGCACGTTCGAAGAGGGCGTCGGGCCGTCCTCGAGGACCTGGCAGACCTGCTCCTGGAACAGAAAGCAACGGCCGGGCGCGAACATGTGCGAGACGTTTTCCCGCCACCAGGCGGCGGCCTCCGGGGACTTGGGCTCGAGCGCGGCGATCGCCTCGGTGACGCGTACCGCGTAACCGCTCTCGCGGCGGGAGCGGCCGAGCAGGATGTCGAGCAAGCGGGCAAAGGGCTGCTTCGGGCCGGACAGGACCCCGAAGACGCGGCGAGATCGCGCCGAGCGGGACGGCTGGGCCAGGGGAAGCTCGAGGCCCACCCACTGCTCGCGAACCCACGGCGGCGCCTCCCCGGGCGGGATCGCAATGATCCGGACGCGGGGTCGCGGCAGGGTCATCGGTCGGTTCTCGTCATGGGCTCTCGAGAGTCTAGAACGTGACCGCTCCTCGACGAAGCGCCCGCCGCGCCATCCTCTGGAGCTGGCTCCTGTGCGGGGTTCTCGACATCGCCTCCGCGAGCGTGATTGCGCTGGCGAACAAGGGCTCGCCTGTCCGAATGCTCCAGGGCATTGCCGGCGCCGTGCTGGGGTCGCAGGCTCTCGAGGGGGGATTCGCGACCGCGGCGATGGGTCTCGCCATGCACTTCGGCGTCGCGCTCGCCGCGGCATCGCTCTACTACTGGCTGAGCCGCCGAATCCCGCCGATGGTGGACCATGCGGTCATCGCCGGCTTCCTCTACGGTGTCTTCTGGCTGCTCCTCATGTACCGGGGCGTCGTCCCTCTCCTGGCCGTTCTGCGGCCGCTCTATCTTGGGAGCGTCCCCCGCCGGCCCCTGCCGTCCCTCTGGCCGCTGCCCATCCTGGTCCATATGACCTGCGTGGGCCTGCCCATCGCCCTCGCCGTCCGCCGCTTCGGGCCGCGGCCCGGCGGGGATCGGGAGCCGACCCACGCTCCTCGACCTGGTGCATAAGGATCAGTCAGGCCCGTCGTCCCACCGGTAGATTGGCCTCGAGGGAGAATGCGATGGCGAGGACGCGAAGGAAAGCCAGGGCTCCGAGGAAAGCCGGCAAGAAGCCCGGTGGCTCGAAGGACGGCTTCGTTTATGTGAACCCGTTCGCGCACGGCGAAGACACCACGAAGTACCGGCTGGTGAGCAAGAAGCACATCCGGACACGGACGTTCGCCGGAAAGCCCGTTCTCGTCATCGAGCCCGAGGCCCTGACGCTGCTGGCCCGCGAGGCGATGCGCGACGTTTCGTTTCTTCTGCGGCCGAAGCACCAGCGGCAGGTCGCCGCGATTCTGGACGACCCGGAGGCTTCGGAAAACGACCGGTTCATGGCCACGACGCTCTTGAAGAACGCCGTCGTGTCGTCGAAGTTCGAGCTGCCTTTCTGCCAGGACACGGGAACCGCGACGGTCGTGGCCTGGAAGGGGCAACAGGTCTGGACGGGGGCGGACGACGCGGCGTTTCTTTCGAAAGGGATCTGGAAAACCTACACAGGAGAGAACCTGCGCTATTCCCAGACCGCGGCGCTCACGATGTACGACGAGGTCAACACCGGCAGCAACCTACCGGCGCAGATCGACATTTACGCCACGCCCGGGCGGGACTACCGGTTCCTCTTCGTGGCCAAGGGGGGCGGCTCGGCCAACAAGGCGTACCTCTTCCAGGAAACCAAGGCGCTCCTGAATCCCGCGAGCCTCGAGGCCTTCCTGGTCGAGAAGATGAAGAGCCTCGGAACGGCGGCGTGCCCGCCGTACCACATCGCGATCGTCATCGGCGGGACCTCGGCGGAGGCGTGCCTGAAGACCGTCAAGCTCGCCTCGACGGGCTACTACGACTCGCTTCCTACCAAAGGCGACAAGACGGGCCGCGCCTTCCGCGACCCGGAGCTCGAAGGCAGGCTGCTGGCGGCCGCGCAGAAGCTCGGCCTGGGCGCGCAGTTCGGCGGCAAGTACTTCGCCCACGACGTCCGAGTCATCCGTCTTGCGCGCCACGGAGCCTCCTGTCCCGTCGGCCTCGGCGTGTCCTGCTCGGCAGACCGCAACGTGCTGGCCCGGATCGACGAGAAGGGAGTCTGGCTCGAAGAGCTGGAGCGGCACCCCGAGACGCTGCTTCCGGTCCACGGAGGCGCCAAGGGGCACGACGGGATCGTCCGGATCGATCTCAACCGGCCCATGCGCGAGATCCTGGCCGAGCTCTCGAAGCATCCCGTCGCGACGCCGCTCGCTCTGACCGGCCGCCTCGTCGTCGCCCGCGACATTGCCCATGCGAAGCTCAAGGAGCGGCTGGACTCGGGCAACGGCCTGCCGCAGTACTTCAAGGACCACCCGGTCTACTACGCGGGCCCGGCCAAGACACCGAAAGGAAAGCCCTCGGGATCTTTCGGTCCCACGACGGCGGGCCGCATGGACTCCTACGTGGATCTCTTCCAGTCCAACGGGGCCTCCCTCGTCATGATCGCGAAGGGGAACCGAAGCCCCAGGGTGACGGAGGCCTGCAAGAAGCACGGCGGCTTCTATCTCGGATCCCCCGGCGGGCCGGCCGCCCTCCTGGCGGCGGAGAACATCAAGAAGGTGAACGTTCTCGAGTATTCGGAGCTCGGGATGGAAGCGATCTGGGCCATCGACGTCGTCGACTTTCCGGCTTTCGTCCTGGTGGACGACAAGGGCAACGACTTCTTCCAGCAACTTTCCGCGACCGGGAGGTAGCCCCGCCCTGGTTCGGTGGCGGCGGTTCGTGCGTCTACTCGTGGCGCAGGGCGATCGTCGGCGCGATGTGTGTTGCCTTGCGGGCAGGCACGTAGGCGGCCAGCATGGTCACCAGCAGCATCCCCGGCACGACGACGAGATGCACCACGGCGTCGATGCCGCCGGCATTGAACAGCATGAAGTCCATGAGGCGCTCGACGGCGAAGCCCAGGGCCAGGCCGATGACCGTGCCGATTCCCGCCAGCACCAGGCCCTTGCCCATGACCAGCCGGATCACGTCCCCCGGTCCGGCCCCGATGGCCATGCGAATTCCGATCTCCCGGGTTCTCCGGCTGACGTTGTACGCCACGACACCGTAGAGGCCCGCGATCGCCAGCAGTAGGCCCACGAGGCCGAGCGAGCCGACGAGCTTTACGGCGACTCCCGGCCCGTCCACGGCGGCGTACCGGTAGAGGTCCTCGTACGTCCGGATGTCCGACACGGGCATGTTGGCGTCGAGCGAGCGGACGACGTCCTTCACGGGCTCGACGAGCTGGAAGGGGTCGCCGCGCGATCGCAGCATGAGCACCATCTTCGGAACGGGACGCTGCGTCAGCGGCAGGTACACGAAGTCGCTGCCCTTGTCGAACGTGTCGCGGTACTTGATGGTCCGGGCGATGCCCACGATCTCGACCGGAGCGCCGCCCGCGTTGTCGAGCCGGATGCGCTTGCCCACCGCGTCGGTGTCCGGCCAGTAGTGCCTGGCGAACTTGTCGTTGACGACCGCGACACGCGGCGCATCGGCCGTGTCCGTGGGCAGGAAGCCGCGGCCGCGCAGGATCGCCACCCCCATCGTCTGGAAGTACCCGTCGCTGACGGTGTCCATCGGCGTCGTGAAGCGCTCCCGGTCGCGCGGCATCTGGAAACCGTCCGGCACGAACGCGAGGTCCTCGAAACCCTCGAGGCCGAGCGGGGGATTCTGCGTGAGAGCCGCGTTCTGCACACCGGGCGCGTCGCCGACCCGGTCGAGCAGCAGCTCGTAGAAGCGCTTCGTCTGGGCCGTGTCGTACTGCACGAGGCGGGGGTCGAGGCGCACCATCAGCAGATGGTCCCTGGTGAAGCCGATCCCCTGGACCACCACGCCGTGGAAGCCCCGGTACATCAGGAACGAGGCCGCGAGCAGCATCAGGGACATCGCGATCTGGGCCACCACGAGCGCGTTCCGGCCCCACAGGCGTCGGCGCCCCGGCGCGTCCACGTCGGCCGCCTTGAGCCCGTTGACCAGGTCCGCCCGCGTGCTCTGCAGCGCCGGCGCCAGGCCGCAGAAGACGGCGCTCACGACGGACAGCGCGAGACAGGCCGCCAGCACCCGCAGGTCCAGGCGGAATGGCACTTTGACCGGCAGCTCGGTCGGGATCTGGAACTTGCCGAGGAGCTTGATGCCGACCCAGCCGACGCCGACGCCGCCGAGGCCTCCCAAGAGCGTGAGAATCAGGCTCTCGGTCAGGAGCAGCCGGATCAGCCGGAACCTCCCGGCGCCGAGAGCCAGCCTCAAGGCGATCTCGCGGGTCCGCGTGCGGGCGCGTGCCAGGAGGAGGCCGGCGGCGTTGGTGCAGGCGACGAGCAGCACGACCACGGCGAGCATCGTGAAGATCACGCTGAACTTCCAGTTGAGGTCGTCGCCCTGGGTCCGCATCTCGAACTGGGTGCGCACGGCCGCGCCGCGCTCGCGATTGAGCTTCGGGTACGTGCTCTCGAGGCTTCGCGCGAGGGCGGCGAGCTCGTTGCGGGCGTCCGGGATCGTGGTGCCCGGTTTCAGGCGCGCCCTCACGGTGAGCTCCCGGTCGTCCCGGTCCACGAAGAAGCTCCTCTTCGGGTCGGTCGAGAACGCCTTCGCCATCGAGAGCGGCATGAAAAAGTCGGGGCGCGAGAAGATGAACATTCCCGGGAAGCTCTCCGGGGCGACGCCGATGACGGTGAAATCCGCGCCGTTCAAGCGGACCGTGCGGCCGACGGCGGACGGGTCGCTCGCGAACTCCCGCTTCCAGAAATCCGACCCCAGCACCACGACGGCGTCGCGGCCGGGCACCTCGTCTTCCGCGTCCCGGAAGCCGCGTCCCAGGGTCGGCTCCACGCCGAGCACGCGGAAGTAGTTTCCGGAGACCATCATCCCTGCCCGGACCCGCGCGGTGACTCCAGCCTGGGAACTGAAGCCGACCGGCATCAGGGCGGCGCTCGCCACGACGCCGTCGTAGCTCCGCGTGTGCTGACGGATGTCCCGGTACTCGAGATAGGAGAACGAGTCGAAGGCGTTGTCGTGCGTCGTGCTGACCAACGTGACGACCTCGCGCGGCCGCGGCACGGGGTAGGGCCGGAAGACCAGCGCGTCGAGCATCGAAAACGGCGTCGCGGTCATCCCGATTCCGAGCGCGATCGTGGCGACCACGAACGCCGTCAGCGCCGGTGTGCGGCGCAGGCTGCGGACGGCATAGCGCACGTCGTCCGCGAAGTCCGTGAACCAGTGGATGCGCCGCGCGTCCCTGATCTCCTCTTTGCGCTGATCGAGCCCGCCCATGGCCCGCCGGGCCCGGCGGCGCGCCTCATCGGGCGAGAGGCCCCGGGCGATGCCCTCCTCGATCTTTTGCTCCAGGTGGAACTGGAGCTCTTCGTCGAGCTCCTCCTCCACGCGGTTGCGGCGGAAGAGGGACTTCAGCCGCAACGGCAGGGTGAACCACCAGTGTTCGATTCGCATAGCTGCCTCTCAGGCCTCGGAGAGCTGGACGACGGCCGAGATCGCGGCGGACAGCCGCTGCCAGTTCGCCGTCTCCGACTCGAGCTGTCTTCGGCCCAGACGGGTGAGCGAGTAGAACTTGGCCCGCCGGTTGTTCTCCGTCTGCTTCCACTCGGCCTTGATCCAGCCTTCCTGCTCGAGCTTGTGCAGAGCGGGATAAAGGGACCCCTCGGAGACCTGCAAGACGTCTGAGGACAAGGACTTGAGCCGCAGGCTGATGGCCCAGCCGTGCAGAGGTTGGAGGGCCAGGATCTTCAGCAGCAAAAGGTCGAGGGTGCCCTGGACGAGGTCTACCGGCTTGCTCATATCGGTTTCCTAGGGGAGTTACGGAGGAGGCAGCCCGCAGGTTTCAGAAGGGGAGCCGAAAGGTCGTCAGCCAGGCGTGGTCGTACGTGCGGTAGGCGCTGACCGCGAACTGGTATCCCGCGCCGACGTCGAGGTGAAGCCGTCCGGCGAGAGGGAACCGTCCGGCCACGAAGCCGATCGTGGCGATCGCCTGCCACTTGTCGGCGCTGGGCCCGTCCGTCCAGTGCGTGAGGTTCATCTCGAACTCCGGCCAGAAGTGCTCGTCGAAGACATGACCCTGGAAGGCCGTGTTCCAGACGACCGGCACGCCGATGCGTTCCTTGTCGCCGCCGGGAATGCTCACGGAGAGGGTGCTCTGGACGTCGAAGCCCTTCATCCTGGTCCCCCAGCCCTTGCCCCAGGCGAGCGTCGGAGTGTAAATCGCCTTGCTCGCCGTAAACGCGTCGCTTCCGGTCGGAACGGACGCGCCGAAGAAGACGGAGATGACGTAGTTGCCGTTTTCCTCGTTGGCCGACAGGGGGCTGTACTTCACGAGGAAGGTCTCGTCCGCCCAGCCTCTCTGCGCGCCGTGGGGCGAGTCGCGGACGATGTACGCGGGAATCCCGAAGGTCACGGCGACGCGCTCGAGGACGATGAGCTCCAGTCCCTTGCTGGACCCGTAGTTGGCGAGGTCCACGCCGTGCGGGCGCGTCTGCCAGGCGATGTCGTAGCGGAACCTCTGGTTGACCCGCGGCGTGGTCGTGAAGAGCGGCGAGATCCAGTGAGGCTGCCCGGCCCGCGTCCTGTCGACGAGACGCAGATAGGCGTCGAGGAAGGTGCCCCTGTCTGCCTCTTCGGCCGCCTGGGCCCCGGCCAGCGCGCTCCCGAGCATCAGAAGCAGCGCACGGGCGATCACCGGGCGCCTCCCAATTCCCATCGGCTCCACAATATCCGGCCTTCTCATCCGTCTACACGGGTGAGAGGAGGAAGATCCTGATCCTCGAGCTGACGATGACCGAGCAGGACCGGCAGATCGCCGAAACGATCGAACGCGAGGGGGGCCGGCTCGGCAACTTCATCCGGAAGAGGGTGCCCGAGATCGACGCCGAGGACGTTCTGCAGGACGTCTTCTTCGAGCTGGTCGAGGCCTATCGCCTGATGAAGCCCATCGAGGAGGCCGGCGCCTGGCTCTTTCGGGTGGCCCGCAACCGCATCATCGACCGCTTCCGGGCGAAGAAGCCGGTCGCGGGGGAGGGGGAGCTCGGCTCGCTCGAGGACCTTCTGCCGTCACCCGACGCCGGGCCGGAGGCGGTGTACGCCCGGGGAGTGCTCCTCGAGGAGCTCGAGGCCGCCATCGAAGAGCTGCCCGAAGAGCAGCGCTTCGTGTTCGTCGCTCACGAGATGGAAGGAAAGAGCTTTCGTGAGCTCGCGGCGGAAACGGGCGTCAACGTGAACACGCTTCTCTCGCGCAAGCACTACGCGGTGCAGCACCTGCGCCGCAGGCTGCAGAGCATTTACGACGAGTTCCAGTCGACATAGGGAGAACGACATGCACACCAATAGAAAGCATCGCATCGCGAAACTGATCTTCTTCGTCCTGCCGGCCTTCCTGGTCCTCTTCGCCGGCCTCGTCTGGGCGGTCATGGCCCTCTGGAACGGGCTGATGCCCGAGATCTTCGGGCTCCGCGCCATCACCTACTGGCAGGCTTTCGGCCTGATGGTGCTCTCGTGGATCCTGTTCCGGGGCTTTCGCGGTCCGCGCAGCTACCGGCACTCCTGGGAGCACGGCATGAGGCGGCGTTGGGAAAAAATGACTCCCGCCGAACGCGAGGAGTTCCTGAAGGGCCTGCGCATCCGCTGGAGCGGCGCGCCGCCGGAGCCCGAGCCCGCGCCGAAGGCGTGACGCGGTCGGCTCGCGGTCGGCAGGACAGTCAGTCCGACTTTCCTCGGCTGGCGGGCGGCACGATCCCGTTCATGCGCAGGTACTCGACCATCTGGCCGTAGTGGTTGAACGCATGGGCGACGCCGAAACCGGAGTCATTCCGCGGCCTGCACAGTGGGTCTGCGGCTCTCGGTCAGGAATTGCCGGAAGCCCGTGCCCGGCGGCGTCCGGCCGAGCTGCCGGAGCATCAGGACGATCTGGCCCCGGTGATGCGTCGAGTGATTCAGGCAGTGCTGCAGGAGCTCCCCGAGGACGTACGTGTTCCCGTCGACCGGGCGGGGCGCTTTGAGCGCCTCCTCGTCCAGTCCGCGGACGAAGGCGTCCTGCGCCTTCTCCAGCCTCGCCCACTCACCGGTGATGGACGGGAGATCCGGCAGTTCGGTCTCCGAGAGGTCGGGACCGAACGACCCCTCCGTCCACTGCAGCAGCCAGCCGCGCTCGCCCCACACGAGGTGGCGCAGCGTCCCTTTCATCGACTCGAAGCTCGCCCGGACATCCCGGTCGAAGTCTTCGGCGGGCAGCTCGGCGGCCGCCGCGAGCAGCCTCTGGTTGGCCCAGCGGTTGTAGGCGAACCACGTCCGCACTTCGTGCAGGTTCATCCGGGCAGTAGAACACGGCTCTGGCGCGATCCGTTGCGCCTCCGCGGCCTGTATTTCTTGGCTACTTTTCGGGGCATCACGGTCCCGGCGCTGCGGCGGGAGACGAAAGCGTTCGGGCCCGGCTGTCACCTTTTCCTTCCCGTTTCCGCATAACCAGGCAGGGAACCAAACGAAAGGGGGGAAATGTGATTAGAGCGAGCTTACGGAAGGTTCTTCTCATCGTGGGTGCGGTCCTTGGCCTCGTCAACGCGGCGCGCGCGGACTTCTGTTCTGACCAAACCGATCTGTACATGAAGTACCTCTACCCCAAGACGAGCCAGGCGATCGGCTCGGCTGTCGTGACGTTCAAGCTCGGAGAGAAGCCCTGCTTCTTTCTTGTTGGCGAGACCGAGATCGGGAAGGGGACGCTGATTGAAAAGACCACGGTCTTTGAACTGGCCTCGGTCACGAAGGTCTTCACGACGGCGATCCTCGGCGAGCACGTTCCGTTTGGCCTCGACGTGTACTACCCGGTCAAGTCGTACCTTCCGCCTGGATATGACCTGACATCCGCAGAGGAGGGTGTCACCTTCCAGCAACTGGCGACGTTCACGGGTGGGTTCTGGTGGTCCGACCCGCCCCATTTCAAGAAGGGTGTGAGCACCCAGCAGGACTTCGTGGATGCGGTGAACGGCCTGGACCCGACGGATGCCCCCAATGGTCAAGGTCCCATTCCTGGAGAGCAGGACCTGCCGACGATCCAGTTCTACTCCAACAGCAGTGTCGGTTTTCTCGGCCAGATCTTGATGAACATGGATTCGACGAAAAGTCGGACATATTCCTTCGATGCGAACGGGTTTTCGAACTGGATTTCCGACAACCTGACCGGACCGCTCGACATGAAGAACACGAGGGTTCACCCGGGGGGCACGCTGGCGACGGGCTATCTGGTGACACCGGGCAAGAACGGAAAGCCCGAGGCCGATTCCGTGAAGGTCGGCTCCCAGTGGTACACCCCGGAACCTCCTTACCCCTGGGTGCCGTGGGGAGCGGCGGGAGCGTTGCGAAGCACGGCCAGCGACATGCTGACCTTTCTGAAGGCGAACATCTGCGCTCACCACACCAGCGACCCGGACTGCACGGACTTCCCGTCGTACATCCTGAGCGCCATGGCGACGGCGCACAATCCTAACGAGTACCAACCGAGAGGCCTTCTGGTCGACCCGATCATTCAACTCGGCGTATGCGGGTCGCAAAAAGAGCAGGCCTGGGCCTGGATCTACGAGGCACCGCCGGAGAACAACCCGAACAACCTCAAGCCCATCATCTTCAAGGGTGGCGACCACAAAGGGTTTGCAGCCTTCATCGGATTCTCCCCGGACAAAAAGTACGGGTTGGTGATCCTGGTCAACACCCACCCTTTGTCCATAGACCCGGCCGGCGTGAACATGATCCAGCACACGGGGGCGAAGTAAAGAAAGCTGACCCTGACGAAGCCACGGTTTCCTGAGTCATAGCGCAGACAGAGACGGCGAGCCGTCTTCCGGCGGCCGCCGTCCGCGCGCATTCCGGGATCGCCTATGATCCTCGTCTTCGGAGGTGCCGGGATGAGGATGTCTTTCGGGCGTGGTCTGGGGTTCTCCGCAATCGTCGTGTCGGCGCTCGCGCTTTCCGGAGCGGCTCCCGATGACGACCCGTTCGCCTGGCTCGAGGACGTGCAGGGCGAGAAGGCCCTCGCATGGGCCAAAGAGCACAACAAGAAGTCGCTCGCGGTCCTGGAAGCTCGGCCGGAGTACAAGCCGACGTACAAGAGGACGCTCGAGATCCTGGACTCGAAGGAGAAGATCCCGATGCCTTCGCTCCGGGGCGATTTCGTCTACAACTTCTGGAAAGACGACGCGCACGAGCGGGGCATCTGGCGGCGCACGACCCTGGCCTCCTATCGCACGGCCGCCCCTCAGTGGGAGACGGTGCTCGACGTGGACGCGCTGGCGAAGGCCGAGGGCAAGGCCTGGGTCTTCCACGGAGCGACCTGTCTTCCGCCCTCCGACGTGCGGTGCATGGTCAACCTGTCGCCCGGGGGCTCGGACGCCTCGGAGTACCGCGAGTTCGACACGAAGACGAAGGCTTTCGTGGCCGGCGGGTTCGCCCTGCCGCAAGCCAAGTCGAACGTCTCCTGGCGCGACGAGGACACGCTCTGGATCGGCACCGATTTCGGCCAGGGCTCGTTGACGTCGTCCGGCTATCCCCGCATCGTGAAGCTCTGGAAGCGCGGTACGCCTCTGGCCTCGGCGAAGACGATCTTCGAGGGCAAGACGGAAGACGTCGCCTCGGCCGGCTCGAGCGAGATCTTGAGCGACGGCCGGTAC
>Ga0335082_10006296_pt1 | contig 12953 bp, 11 predicted proteins | sample Lox_Sample_41_FD_206718 | JGI IMG/M metagenome (GOLD analysis project Ga0335082, IMG submission 206718) | Soil microbial communities from Loxahatchee National Wildlife Refuge, Florida, United States - Lox_Sample_4.1 | ecosystem: Environmental > Terrestrial > Soil > Wetlands | place: USA... | reverse complement strand
CAAGGCTCGCCGGGCGGGGATTCCCCTGAAGCCGCCGCGGAAGGGCCAGACGAGCCGGAGGACCCGGCGCTCGGCGGAGCGGGCGTACGAGGTCGGGCAGGGAAAGCGAAAGCCGAGGTCTCCGTCCCGGAAGAGAAGCCGGGCGACGTCGCGCGCGCTCCGGCGCGAGCCCCGGAAGGCTGCCTCCAGGCGCGCCCTCTCCTCGCAGGCGAGGAGCGTCGCTCGCCGCCGCCGGCGCAGCTCGCGCGGCAAGAGCTAGCGTCGCAGCGGGCTAGAGCGCCGCCTCGCCCAGGAACTTCTCCTTCACCCGGACATCGCCGAGCAGGTCCTGGGTGCGCCCGGAGAGGGTCAGGCGACCGGTCTCGAGGACGAATCCCCGGTTCGCCAGGGCCAGGGCCTGGTGGACGTTCTGCTCCACGAGGAGCACGGTCACCCCGCGTCCGTTGATCTCCCGCAGCGCGGCGAAGACCTGGCGGACGAGCATCGGGGCGAGCCCCAGCGACGGCTCGTCGAGCATCAGGAGCTTCGGTCTCGCCATCAGCCCCCGGCCGATGGCGCACATCTGCTGCTCGCCGCCGCTCAGTGTCCCGGCGTTCTGGTTGGCCCTCTTCTCGAGGATGGGGAACATCTCCAGGACCGTGCGCAGGGTCTCCTTCCGGTGCGCCCGCGCCTCCCGGCCGTAGGCCCCCATGTCGAGATTTTCCCGCACCGTCATCTGCGGCCAGAGCTGGCGGGCCTCGGGGACGAGCACCAGGCCCCGCTCCACGAGCCGGTACGGGGGAAGCCCGGTGACGTCCTCGCCCTGGAAGCGGATGGCGCCTCGCCGCGGGCGGAGCAGGCCGGCGACGGTGCGGAGGGTGGTGGTCTTGCCCGCGCCGTTCGCTCCGACGAGGGTGACGATCTCCCCGGGCTCGACGTCGAAGGTGACGTCCCAGACCGCCTGGACGTCGCGGTAGAAGACGTCGATCCCCTGGATCTCCAGCGCCTTCACACCCGGACCTCCGTCTCGTCCCCCAGATAGGCGGCCACCACGGCGGGATCGCGCAGCGCCTCCGCCGGCCGGCCCTCGGCGATCTTCTTCCCGAAGTTGAGGACCACCAGCCGGTCGGAGAGCCCGGCCACGGCGTGCACGTGGTGCTCGATCATCAGGATGGTCAGGCCGCCGTCCCGGAGGGCCCGCACCAGCGCCATGGCCTGCTGGATCTCCGCCGGATTCAGCCCTCCCATCACCTCGTCGAGGCAGAGCACCGCCGGGCCGGTGGCCAGCGCCCGGGCGATCTCCAGCCGCTTGAGCTCCCCGATGCTCAGCACGCCGGCCCGGACGCCGGCCCGGTGCCCGAGCTCGGTGCGGGACAGCACCTCGTCCACCCGCTCCCGGGCCTTCGCTCCACGCAGCCGCAGCCGGCCATAGAGCACGCCCACCCGGATGTTGTCGGCGACGGTCATGTCCCGGAAGGGCTTCACGATCTGGTGCGTGCGGACCAGACCCCGGACGACGATCTGGTCGTTGCGTAGCCCGGCGAGCTCCTCGCCCAGGAAGCGGACGCTGCCGGAGCTGGGCGTGACCGCGCCCACCATGCAGGAGAAGAGCGTGGTCTTCCCCGCCCCGTTGGGGCCGATGACGGAGAAGATCTCCCCGGGCTGCACCTCGAAGGACACCGAGTCCAGCGCGAGCAGGCCGCCGAAGCGCTTGCTCACCGAGGACACGACGAGGATGGGCCCGCTCTCAACCGGCACCGGGCGACTCCGCGACTGCGGGGACCTGGCGCCGGGCCAGCCTCGTCCAGAGCCGCTCCAGCAATCCCATGATGCCCCGGGGCTCGAAGAGCATCACCACGATCAGGAGCCCGCCGTAGATGAAGAGGTACGAGTCGCGCAGGGCGGGGCTCGCGAGCAGCTTGATCTGCAGGATGCTGAAGAGCATCGCCCCGAGCACGGGCCCGGTGAGCGTTCCCATCCCTCCGATGATCGGCATCAGCACGATGGTGAGCGACAGGCGGAAGTCGAAGACGCTCCCCGGGCTGATGTACTGGAAGTTGGTGGCGAACAGGCCTCCGGCCAGCGCCACCAGCGCCGAGGAGATGGCGTGCGCCTGCAGCTTCACCTGCGTGGAGTGGACGCCGAGCGCCTCGGCTCCGTCGATGTCCTGGCGGATCGCCTCCAGGGCGAGCCCGAAGGCGTGCTGCGTCAGCCAGGCCACGAGGACGAGGGTCGCCAGCGCGAGCCCGACCATCGCGTAGTAGTTGGCGAGGAAGTCGAAGGTCCCGGCCGGCATCCGCAGGCCGCTCGATCCGCCGGTGAACTCGAGCCCGGAGGCGATGACCCGCACCGCCTCGCCGACACCGATGGTGGCGATGGTGAAGTACGGACCCCGGAGACGGAAGGTGGGCAGGCCCACGGCCACGCTGAACGCCACCGCCAGGGCCGCGCCGACCGGGAGCGTCAGCCAGGGCGACCAGCCGGCCTTGGAGAGGAGCACCGTCGTGTAGGCCCCGATGCCCACGAAGGCCGAGTACCCCAGCGACACCTGCCCGGCGAATCCCCCGAGGAGGTTCCAGGCCGCGGCGAGCACCACGAAGAAGGCCATGTTCCACAGGTCGTTCTGCGTCCCGCGGCCGGTGAAGGTGGGAGCGAGCAGGAGGAACGCGCCGAAGAGCACGCCGAGCGGAAGCAGGGGATGACGGCGGAGCAGGGCCGTCACCGGGCCACCACCCGCCGGTCGAACGTTCGCCAGAGCCCGGGCAGCCCTCCGGGGGCGGCCACCAGCACCACCACCAGGAGGGTGAAGCTGATCGCGTCCTGGTACGAGACGGGAATGGAGGTGTACGCCGAGGCGAAGTTCTCGATGAAGGCGAGGACCAGCGCGCCCACCGCGACGCCGGTGAAGCTCTCCATGCCCCCGAGCACGATGATGCAGAAGGCCTTGAGGAGGAAGCTCCGCCCGAAGTCGGGGGTGAAGGCATAGAGGGTGGAGAGCATGCTTCCGGCCATCGCCGCGAAGGCGGTCCCGATCCCGAAGGCCACCGCGGCGATCTGCCCCGCGTTCACCCCGGAGAGCATGGCCGCATCCCGGTTCTGGGTGACCGCGCGGATCGCCTTGCCCAGGAAGGTCCGGCGGAGCACGAGGTTGAGCCCCACCAGGGAGAGGATGCTCGCCAGGAAGACCAGGATCTGCGGCACGCCGAAGCGGCCGCCGAGGAGCGGGATGGACTCCATGGTGTACGGGGTGAGGATCGACTGGGTGTCGCCTCCCCAGATGGAGTAGGCGAGGTTCTGGAGCACGAGCCAGACTCCGAAGAGCAACAGGAGCGACTGCATCGAGGGTCCCGCCGAGGAGCGGGGGAGCCACCGGATGAGCGTGGCGTACAGGCCCATGCCGATCAGGAAGAACGCCGGCGCGACGATCCCGATCGAGAGGAAGGGATCCAGCGCGAACCGGTCGTTCAGCGCGAAGGTGGCGTAGGCGGCCAGCATCATCAGCCCGGCGTGCGCCAGGTTGATGATCCGCATCACCCCGTAGATGACCGCCAGCCCGTACGACATCGTCGCGTACAGGCCCGCGGCAAGCAGCGAGTTCAGGGCGACGACGACGAGCTTCTGCACCGCGGCTCCCGCCCCGCGCCGGGGCTCACTTCGGGGGAGGGATGGGCGCCACCGGATCTCCGGTCTTGCTGTCCTTCGGCCAGACCAGGTCCACCTTTCCCCCGGGCTTGTTCTGGGTCACCACGAAGGGAAGGTCGCATTGACCGGTCTTGGTGAAGGAGAGCACCTGGCCGGGGACGATGCTCTTCTCCAGCCTCAGCCCGGCGAGCGCCGCGCGGATCTTCTCCGGCTCGAGCGAGCCCGCCTTGGAGATGGCGGCGAGCAGGGCCCGCGTCGTCTCGTAGGCCATCGCGTGGTACCACTGCGGCTCGGTGCCGGTGGCGGACTTGTAGCGGCCGCTGAACTCCTTGACCTGTGGATAGGGCAGGAGGTCCGACCACCAGCCGCTGGCGAAGATGTAGTCGGTGGCCGGTCCGAGCGCCTTGCGCGCCGCCGCGTCGGAGCCGCGCGCTCCGTGGGTCAGCATCTGATGGTGCAGCCCCATCTGGGTGTAGGTCCGGTGCATGGCGATGAAGTCCTCGAGGTGCGAGTCGGCGAGAAACAGGTCCGCCTTGACCTCGGCCACGCGCTGGAGCAGCGGGTGGTAGTCGGTGGTGTTGAGCTCGAACTTCTCCTGGACCACCACCTTGTAGCCCGGGTGGGCCTTGATGAAGTCGTTCACTCCCTTGGCGTAGTCGTTCCCGTGCTCGGTGTTCTCGGTGACCAGGGCGATGGTGAGCGGCGTCTTCAGCTTGCCCTGCTTCACCAGGTCGTCGAGGAAGGCCATCTGCGTCTCGGCCAGGTGCTCCACCGGTGAGAGCGTCCCGAACACCCACTTGCTCCGGCCATAGATGGCGGTCGCGCCCGCGCCGCCGGAGAGGTAGGGCACGCCGTACCGGTCGGGAACCACCGACTGGGCCTGCACCAGATGCGAGCCGTAGCCGCCGATGATCGCGTGCGACTTGTTCTGGGTGATGAGCTGCTCGACGAGCTGGGCGCTCTTCGCCGCGTCCGAGGTGTCGTCGAGGAGGGCGAGGTTGACCTTCATCTTCTTCCCGCCGACCTGCACGCCGCCTGCGTCGTTGGCCTCCTTCACCGCCAGCTCGGTGGCCTGCTTGTACGCGCCGCCGATCTTCGACTCCTTCCCGGTGACCGGGAGCACCGCGCCGATGCGGATCTCGTCCTGCGCGCGGGCGGTCAGACCGACCCCCAGGCCGACGAGGAGCGCGAGCGATGGGATGCGGTTCATGGTCAACCTCCGGGCACTCGTCCGTGCAGGCGCGACGACGTAGCACGTCCGAGACGGCACCGATCCGAGAAACCGCGACGCAGCGCAGCACCCGCATTCCACGGGACGCACCGGTCAGCGGCGGCGCCCCACCACGACCGTCACCCCCTCCAGGGTGGGCTCGTCGCCGAAGCTCGCCCGCTCCTCGGCCTCGATCCCCTGCGCCCGCAGGAGGGTGATCGCCTCGGAGGCCTCGCAGGTGAGGTGGCGGTGCAGCTCGTCGGTCCGGCGCCAGCGATCTCCCTCTCTCCGAAAGAGGGTGATCTGCCGGTCGAGACGGCGCGCGGCGGGCCGGCTGCTGCGCACGACGATGGCCCAGTCCTCCTCGACGCGGGCGACGGGCGGCGAGGTCAGGCGGCTCCGGGCGAAGCGCTCGGTCATGAGATCCAGCGCCAGGAGCCCTCCGGGCCGGACGGCTCCGGCCAGCTCGGCCATCCCCCGCTCCAGCTCCGGCGGCGAGGGGAGGTAGTTGAGGACGTGGCCGGTCGAGACGACCGCGTCGGCGAGCGGGAGCCCACCGGCCGCGCCAGGGGCGAGCCCCGTCGGAAGACGGACCACCTCGAAGCGGGCGCCGGGCGCGTGCCTCCGGGCAAGGGCGACCATCTCCGGGGACGCATCGACGCCCAGCACCCGGAAACCGGCGCTCAGCAGCACAGCGGCGAGGTGGCCGCTCCCGCAGCCGACGTCCAGGACGCACGCGCCCGGGTGAAGGCCGCCGTCCTGGAGGAGCGCGACGATGCCCCGGGCTGCCCGCTCGGGGTACTCGCCGAATGCCTGGTGGTGCACCCAGGCCAGGTCCTCCTGATAGGAGAGGTCACTGCTCATCGACGGCTCCAGAATGGACCAGCGAAACGGGTTGCGGAGGCGCAGGTTGACGCGTAAATCGAACGCCGTGTCTGTCGCGCTGCGTCAAGGTGGCCGAGACACCGTCAGGGGAGTGGTGCCGTGAAGATCCTGGTGACCGCCAAGCGGGTGGAAGACCCCGAGTCGAAGATCAAGGTGAAGGCCGACGGCTCGGGCATCGTGCAGGAGGGGCTGAAGTACAAGATCAACCCCTTCGACGAGATCGCCGTGGAGGAGGGCCTGCGGCTCGCCGCCAAGCACGGGGGCGAGGTGGTGGTGGTGAGCATCGGACCGAAGGAGGTCCAGGAGCAGCTCCGCCATGCCCTGGCGATGGGGGCGACCCGGGCGATCTGGGTCAACCACTCCGGGCCGCTCGACCCGATGTCCGCCGCGGCCCTGCTCAAGGGGGTGATCGAGCGGGAGAAGCCAGATCTGGCCATCCTCGGCAAGCAGAGCATCGACGACGACCAGAACCAGACCGGCCAGTACCTGGCCGAGTGGCTCGGGTGGAGCCAGGCCACCTTCGCCTCGAAGGTGGACTCGCTGGAGAGCGAGGCGGAGAAGGCGAAGACGCCGGCCATCCAGGTGTCCGCGGACGCGAAGACCGCGCAGGTGGTCCGGGAGGTGGACAACGGTCTGGTCACCCTCTCCATCCGTCTGCCGGCGGTGGTGACCACCGACCTGCGGCTCAACCTGCCTCGCTACGCCTCGCTCCCGGGCATCATGAAGGCGAAGAACAAGCCCATCGAGGAGCTCACTCCGGCCGGGCTGGGCGTCGACCCCGCGATCCAGGTCGAGGTGGTGGGCCTCGCCGCTCCTCCCCCGCGCAAGGCGGGGATCAAGGTCGGCGACGTGCAGGAGCTCTTCAACCGGCTGAAGAACGAAGCCAAGGTCATCTAGGGGAACGCGCCACCATGTCCACCGTTCTCATCGTCGCCGAGGCCCAGCCGGACGGAAGCCTCCGGAAGGCCACCCTCAACGCCATCTCCGCGGGGAGGGATCTCGCGGCCAAGGCCGGGGCGCCGCTGCATCTGGTCGTGCTCGCCCAGGATCCCGCGTCCCTGGCCGACCAGCTGAAGCCGTACGGCGCGGCCGCGATCCACACCGTCGCCTCGCCGGCCTTCGCCCATTACGTCGCCGAGTCCTTCGCTCCCGCCGTCGCCGCGCTGGCCGGCTCGCTCGGGGCGACCTTCGTCGGCGCCGCGGCCACCGCCCAGGGACGGGATCTGCTGCCCCGGGTGGCCGCCCGGCTCAAGGCGGCCATGGCCTCCGACGTGCTTGCCTTCTCCGGCTCGGGCGCCGACATCACCTTCCGCCGCCCGATGTGGGCCGGGAGCGTCATCGCCGAGGTGAAGGTGAAGACCCCGGTCAAGGCGTTCACCGTCCGGGCGACCGAGTTCCCTGCCGCGGAGCCCGCCGGTGGCGCATCCGAGGTGAAGACCTTCGCTCCGCCGCCGGAGGTGACGGCGAGCCCGACGGCGTTCGTCTCCTTCAACGAGGTGAAGAGCGCCCGTCCCGAGCTGACCGAGGCGAGCATCGTGGTCTCCGGCGGGCGGGGGACGAAGGGCGACTTCAAGGAGATCGAGGCGCTGGCGGACGAGCTCGGCGCGGCAGTGGGGGCGTCCCGCGCGGTGTGCGACGCGGGCTGGGTGCCGAACGACTACCAGGTGGGGCAGACCGGCAAGGTGGTCGCGCCCAAGCTGTACATCGCCGCGGGGATCTCCGGGGCCATCCAGCACCTCGCGGGGATGAAGGGCAGCAAGACCATCGTGGCGATCAACAAGGATCCCGAGGCGCCCATCTTCCAGGTGGCCGATTACGGGATCGTCGCCGACCTGTTCAAGGTCCTGCCGGAGCTCCGCGCCGCCATCCACGCCGCGAAGTGACCCCGGAGCTCGTGCCTCAGGCCTGGCCGTAGCAGGCGCTGGTCATCGCCTCGGGGCTCGCGTAGCGGGGGAACGTGGTGGCGTCGGCGGTGACCGGGAGTCGCTTCGCGCCCGAGCCCTTCTCGATGTCGCCGAGCAGCTGCACGTAGGCCGACTTCGGCGGCACGCCCGGGTAGAGCTTCTCCAGCCCGAGATCGGGCAACCGGGCGCGGAGGATGGTCGGACCCTTGCCCGGCTCTCCCCAGGCGATGACCAGATCGGTGAGCACCGTGCTTCGCCCGTCGGACGCCGGCACCACTCCCACGGCGAGGCCCAGGATCCGGTGGATGGGGAGGGCGTTCACGCCGTTCGCGCTCTGGACCTGGAAGCTGGCCGGGTCCCGGCCGAGGATCCGCACCGGCACCACGCGGGGCGGAGCGGCCGGTGGTCGGGGGGCGGTCTGGAGGGAGGGGTGCAGCTCGAACTCCAGCTCGGTGTCGTCCGGCGGAAGCTCGATGGCACGGGGCTCCTCGGGGGTGAGGGTGCGAACCAGCGCGCTCACGCGCTTCTCCAGCCCTGGCTCTCCGGCGACCTGGGCTGCCAGCGCGGCGACGGACGCGGCGTCCGGCACGGGCTCGAGCTCCAGGGCTCGGAGCCGCGCCTTGACCCCGACCAGGCCGTCCATCCGGGCGGCGACGTCGTAGTACGGACGCGCGGTCCTGGTCCGTCCCGCGGCATCGAGCGCCTGGGCCACCCGCCAGGCCTGTCCCTGGCGGAGCCGGCCCGCGTCCGCCGCAGGGCCCAGCTGATCGAGGGTCTCGATCAGCAGCTCGGTGCCGCCGGCGAGCGCCCGGGCGAGCACCGCCTCCACCTCCGCCTGGGCACCGGGCTCGCCGAGCTCCATGCACGCTCGAGCCAGGCCCGCCCGGGCGTCGAGCTGGTCCGGCCGCTCGCGCGCGACCCGGTAGAAGGCCTGACGGGCCGCGGCCGGATCACCACGCTCGAGCGCCTCGACTCCGGCGAAGTAGTCGGGGTGCTGGGACCAGCCCACGTGCTTCTCCACCGCCGGGGCGAGGAACTTCCGCTCCACGCCGCTCGCCGCGAGGGCCACCGCGAAGAGTCCTCCGGCCACGAAGCCGCCCAGGTGGGCGGCGACCGCGACACCTCCGCCCCTGCTCCCGTTCAGCGAGTACTCCGCAAGCTGCATCACGAACCACGCGATGCCCCAGATCCAGGCGGAGATCGCGAACGTGCCGCGGAAGATGCGGAACAGGAACCAGAAGAGATACCCCATCCGCACCCGGCGCCGGGCGTGGCGGAAGGAGAACGCGCCCATGCATCCGGCGATCGCCCCGGAGGCACCGGCCATCATCCCGTTCCACTGCGGCTCCAGGAGGTACTGGGCCAGGGCGGCCAGCACCCCGCATCCGAGGTAGAAGGCGGGGAAGAGCAGCCGCCCCCAGCGGTCTTCCAGCAGCGGCCCACAGATGTAGAAGAAGAGGAGGTTGCCCAGCAGGTGCAGCCACCCGAAGTGCAGGAACATCGAGGTGAGCCATCCCACCTGCTTCACCCCTCGCGCGGGGACCAGAGAGAAGCGGCGCAGCCAGCTCTCGTCGGACTCGGCGACGGCGCGCTCGGCGAGCTGATCGAGCTGCCGCTGCTCCTCGTCGGTCGCGCGCTGCACGCCCCGGGAGGCGGCCCGTCCGGCCCGGCGCTCCATCTGCCCGCGAAAGCTGGGTGCGACGAACCGGTCGAGGAACTCGGGGGGAAGGACCAGGTCCGGACGCTGGCTCCAGCGGCGCATCACCTCGCGGGCCGCCGCCTCGCCGCCGTCGCCCCCCACGGGGAAGACCCAGGTCACCAGGAATGCCAGGAAGCACGCGGCCGCGATGCCGATGCTGATCACCGGCAGCCTGTCGACCTCGTGCTCGTCGACCCCGATCGGAACCAGGATGAACACGCGAGAGCCCGGTTCTACGACGGGAGGGACCGGCCTCGCGACTCGGTCAGGCTCGACCGGTGTGCCCGGGTGCGCGGGGACCCCTGCCGGTGGGCAAACCGGCGCTCCCTCCGGTGCTGACGGCCCGGTGACTCAGCGCTTCTGGCGGAGCTCGACCCGGCGGATCTTCCCGCTCACCGTCTTGGGAAGCTCGGTGACGAAGGAGATCTCCCGGGGATACTTGTACGGGGCGGTGGTGCGCTTGACGTGCTCCTGGAGCTCGTGGACCAGCGCGTCCGAGCCGACCTGGTTGGCCTTGAGCACGACGAAGGCCTTGATCCGCTGCCCCAGCTTGTCGTCGGGAACGCCGACCACGGCCGACTCGGCGACCGCGGGATGCTCGAGCAGCGCCGACTCGACCTCGAAGGGCCCCACCCGGTAGCCGGAGGTCTTGATGACGTCGTCCGCCCGGCCGACGAACCACAGGTATCCGTCCTCGTCGCGCACGGCCCGGTCGCCGGTGAGGTAGAAGTCGCCCCGGAACGCTGCAGCGTTGGTCGCCTCGTCTCCCAGGTATCCAGGGAACATTCCCACCGGGCGCACGGGTCTCACCCGCACGGCGATGTCCCCCTCCTGGCCGGGAGGCATCTCGCGGGCCTCCTGGTCGACGACCCGGACGTCGAAGCCGGGCATCGGCTTGCCCATCGAGCCGGGGCGGAAGGGGAGGCACTGGAACATGCCCACGATCGCCACGGTCTCGGTCTGCCCGTAGCCCTCCCGGATGGTGAGGCCGGTGGCGCGCTTCCAGGCGTCGATCACCTCGGGATTCAGCGGCTCGCCCGCGCTCACCACGTGGCGGAGCGCGGGGAACTTCCAGCGGCCGAGCTCCTCGAGGACGATCGCCCGCCATGCGGTCGGCGGGGCGCAGAAGGTGCTCACCTTCTCCCGGGCCAGCAGGTCGAGGATCGCCGGCGGCTCGAAGCGGCCGCGGAAGTCGTAGACGACGGAGCACGCCCCCTGGCTCCACGGCCCGAACACCTTGCCCCAGGCGCACTTGGCCCAGCCGGTGTCGGAGAGGGTGAAGTGGACGTCGTCCGGGCCGAGGTCCAGCCAGTACCGTCCGGTCACCCCGTGGCCGATCCCGTAGCTGGCGTGGGTCTGGGGAACCATCTTCGGCATCCCGGTGGTCCCGCTGGTGAAGTAGACGAGCATCCGGTCGTCGGCCGCGGTGTCGGGAAACTCGGCGGCGCGGGCCCCGTCCACGGTCCGGGTGCGAAATCGGGTCCAGGGCGCCGGGGCCTCGTCGATGCAGATCCAGGCCACGACGTCGGCGTGGGCCCCGGCCTCGAACTTGGGCAGGTGCTCGGCGGTGGTCACCACGGCCCGCGCCCGGCCGAGCTCCAGCCGGTAGCGGACGTCCTTGGCGGTGAGCATGGTCGTCCCGGGCATCAGGACCAGGCCGGCGCGCATGCATCCCAGGGCGAGGATCCACCACTCGGCCAGCCGGGGAAGCATGGTGAACACCCCGTCGCCCTTCTGGAGCCCGAGGTCGCGGAGGAAGAGCGCCGCGTGCACCGACCGCTCGGCCAGCTCGCGCCAGCTGTAGACCTTTCGGTTTCCGCGATCGTCGCAGTGGAGCATCGCCGGCGCGTCGGGGCGCTCGCTGGCCCAGCGGTCCACCACGTCGATCGCGAAGTTGAACCGCTCCGGGCGATCCCATTCGAACGAGGCCACCTCCGCCTCGTAGTCGGTCATGTTGCGCGCGCTCCGCTGGTCCATCCCCGGCACCTCCGCCTCCGGCCCGTTTACCAGCTTGATCCAGGGATGGGGACCGGCGAGAAGCGGTCCGCCCGTGACCGACGCCGACCGCCGTCCCCGCCTCACCGGCGTGGACCTCGCCTTCCTCGCCCTCCTGGTCTTCGTCCCGGCGACCCTGGCGGCGGCCCTCCTGCACCAGGACTCGCTGGTGTTCGTGCTCGCCGCGCTGGCGCTGGTGCCGCTGGCGCGGTGGATCGGGACGGCGACCGATGCCCTCGCCCGTCACCTCGGGCCCGGGGCGGGCGGGCTGCTGAACGCGACCTTCGGGAACGCCGCCGAGCTGATCGTCGGCATCGCGGCGCTGCGCGCCGGCCAGACGGTGGTGGTCAAGGCCTCGATCACCGGGAGCATCCTGGGCAATCTCCTCTTCGTCTTTGGGGGGGCGGCGCTCGTGGCCGGCATCCGGACTCCGCGGCCGAGGTTCAACGCCACGGCCGCCCTGTCCGATTCGGCGCTCCTGTACCTCGCGGTCGTCGCGCTGATCGTCCCGGACCTCTTCCACGCCACGCTCGGCGACCGGGCGACGCCGCTGATGCGCCCGCTCTCCTTGCTGGTGTCGGTGGTGCTGGTGCTGCTCTACGGGCTGAGCCTGCTCTTCTCGCTCCGGACGCACTCCAAGCTCTACGAGGGAGCCGACCCGCTCGAGGCGGAGCTCGAAGGCGAGCAGGCCCCGGCCCGGCCGATCTGGCCGGTCGCCGTGGCCCTGGGGGCGCTGCTGCTCGCGACGGCGGCCACGGTCCTCGTCTCCGAGCTGCTGGTGGGCTCGCTGGAGAAGGTGATCCACAGCTGGGGGCTGACGCCGACCTTCGTGGGGGTGATCATCATCGCCATCGTCGGGAACGTCGCCGAGCACAGCACCGCGGTGGCGATGGCGTTCGAGGACCGGCTGGAGGTGGGGATGGCGATCTGCTTCGAGAGCAGCAAGCAGATCGCGCTGCTGGTCGCCCCGCTGCTGGTCTTCCTCTCCGGTCCGCTCGGCCATCCGATCACCCTGGAGTTCGGCCACCTGGAGGTGATGTCGCTGGCGCTGGCCGTCGGAGCGACGACGCTGGTGACGCTCGACGGCGAGACCCACTGGCTGGAGGGGGCGATGCTCATCGGGGTCTACGTCATCCTGGCGCTGGTCTTCTTCTTCGTCCCGTGAACGCCCGCTCGGAGAAGGCGGCTCTCGCCGACGGCGTGCTGGTGGTGGTGACCGCGATCTGGGGCGCGAGCTTCGTCGTGGTCCAGGATGCGATGCGGCTCGCCGATCCGTTCACCTTCCTGGTGCTCCGCTTCACCGTCGCCGGAGCGGTGCTGACCGCGCTCGACTGGCGGGCGCTCGGGGATCGGCGGCTGATCCGTGCCGGCGCCGGGCTGGGGGTGCTGCTCTTCCTGGGGTTCATCACCCAGACCGCGGGCCTGCAGTTCACGACCCCCTCCCGGAGCGGCTTTCTCACCGGCCTGAGCGTCGTGCTGGTGCCGTTCGTCGGGCTGCTGCTCTTCCGGAAGTGGCCGAGCCCGCCGGTGCTCCTCGGGGTCGCGCTGGCGGTGGCCGGGTTGTGGTTCCTGACCGGCGGGATGTCGGGTGGGGGAGGGGGCACCGCTCGCGGAGATCTGTTGACGATCGCCTGCGCCG
>Ga0335082_10006295_pt1 | contig 12953 bp, 6 predicted proteins | sample Lox_Sample_41_FD_206718 | JGI IMG/M metagenome (GOLD analysis project Ga0335082, IMG submission 206718) | Soil microbial communities from Loxahatchee National Wildlife Refuge, Florida, United States - Lox_Sample_4.1 | ecosystem: Environmental > Terrestrial > Soil > Wetlands | place: USA: Florida... | reverse complement strand
TCTGCATCTTCCTGCTGATTCCCTTTACCGGCCTGTACACATTTATTGGCGGCTTGTGGGGCGTACTGGTCACCGACCTGTTCCAGTTCGCACTCAAGATGGCGATGATTATTGTGCTGGCCTGGGTGGCCGTGGCCAAGATCGGCGGTATGCAGGCCCTGCAAGTCCACCTTCAGACGATTGAGAACAACGTTCGGCAAACCGGGACACAAATTGGCGATCCCGTCGCCTTCCTGCCGGACTTTCACCTGGGGTGGACGAGCGATGCGCTGTGGACCCTGCCGCTGCTGACATTCTTTGTTTATCTGTGCATGCAGTGGTGGCTAGCGTGGTATCCGGGAGCGGAACCCGGTGGCGGCGGCTACGTGGCGCAGCGCATGTTCAGCGCCAAGGACGAGAAGAATTCGCTGGGCGCGACGTTGTGGTTCAATATTGCCCATTACGCTCTGCGGCCCTGGCCTTGGATCATCACGGGATTGGTGGCTATCGCGGTGTATTCGCCCAACGGCGGAATCAGCCCCAGCGCCGCCTTTGCCCAGAACCCGGAGCAGGGTTATGTGATGGTGCTGCGCGACTACCTGCCGCCGGCGCTGCGCGGTCTGATGGTGGCGGCGTTTCTTGCCGCATTCATGTCCACGGTGGGGACGCAACTGAACTGGGGCTGCTCGTATTTGGTCAATGATCTCTACAAGCGCTTCATCGTCCGGCAGTCGACTGAGAAGCACTACGTACTGGTCAGCCGGATCTTTACGGTGCTGCTGGTCCTGGCCAGCGGCTACACCGCTATGCAGCTGACTTCGATCAAACAAGGCTGGGAACTAGTGCTGAACATCGGCTTCGGCACCGGCGCGGTGTACATCCTGCGATGGTATTGGTGGCGCATCAACGCCTGGAGCGAAATCTCGGCTATGATCGCGGCCGCAGCTGTAACCGTTGGGTTACGCGACGTGCACTTCAGCGGAAGTAGTTCGCTGATCTATGCCAAGAGCGCGCTGATCACCGGAGGAATCACCACGGTGGCGTGGATGGCCACGACCTATTTCACCAAGCCGGAGTCCGAGCAGACGCTGGTAGCTTTTTATCGGAGAGTGTTGCCCACAGTTTACGGCTGGAAGCACATCGCGAAGCTTGTTCCTGAATTGCCCGAGGTGCGCGATGTGGCCAGCAACGCGTTCGATTGGGTGATGGGCGTCATCCTGGTTTACGGATGCCTCTTCGGCATTGGGAAACTCGTCTTTCAGCAGTGGTTCTGGGGACTGGTACTCCTGGCAATCGCCTCGGTGGCGGGCTATCTCATTTTCTGGGACTTGTCACGGCGAGGCTGGGCAACGTTGTCCGGAACGGAGGTAGGAGCGGCACCAGTTGCTAAGGCCAGGTAGCCTTCTAACCGCAAAGTTTGCGAAGAACATCCGCAAAGCATGCAAAGAAATACGGCGCCGCAATCTGCACTGATGCTCTCGACATGTGCGAATCGAGTAGAATACTTCGTTCTTCCACGTCGCATTCCAGCGATGCTGGCTTAGCCAACGGTGAAGCATTGGATACCAGACAAACCTGGCAACTTTACTTGATCGTTCTCCTGGTTGCCGGTGCGGTTTATCTCGGCTGCATCGTTTCTCCTCCCTCACTGATGGATGACATCGACGCATCCCATGCGGAGATTGCGCGCACCATGCTTAACACCGGGGATTGGGTGACCCCGCGGCTGGACGGCATCGCTTACCTGGAGAAACCTCCGCTGGGTTCCTGGGCTGTTGCCCTCACCTTCGCAGTATTTGGAGTTCACGATTGGGCGGCACGCATTCCCATCGCGCTCTCCGCCATGGCCCTGGCCTGGCTGGTGGCAGCGTGCGGAATCTGGGCTTTCGGAAAACGCGCCGGATTCTACGCCGGCCTGTGCATAGCCACCTGCATCGGGTTGTTCCTTTTCACTCGCGTCCTGCTGCCGGACGTCACGCTCACCTTCACCATCACGTTGGCGCTGTGGGCATTCCTCCGCGTGCTTGACCAAGGCGAGCCACATCCACGCCTTTGGTCGGTCATTCTGGCTGCCAGCCTGGGCGTTGGCCTCCTCTTGAAAAGCTTGATTGCGATGGTGTTTCCCATCGCTGCGGCCGTGCTCTATCTGGCACTCACCTATCAACTGTTTTCAGCTTCAGTCTGGAAGCGGCTGCATCCCTTCAGCGGTGCACTGATCATCCTGCTGATTGCCGCCCCATGGCATGTGCTGGCCACCCTGCACAATCCGCCGTCGTTCGCTTTCACCCTGCACAGCGGCCCGGGCGAGTACCACGGCTTTCTTTGGTTCTTCTTTATCAACGAGCAACTACTGCGATTTCTTGGGCGGCGTTATCCGCACGACTACAACACCGTTCCACGGCTCTATTTCTGGCTGTTTCACCTGCTGTGGCTCTTCCCTTGGAGCGTCTACTTCCCTGCGGTCGCCAAACTCTCTTACCGATCTGAAGACCGTGCCGGTCGCGCGCGCCTACTCGCGCTTTGCTGGGCGGGTTTCATCCTGGTGTTCTTCAGCTTCTCCACCACACAGGAGTATTACTCGATGCCGGCCTATCCTGCGCTGGCGCTATTGCTGGGTTGCGCGATGGCCGAAGAGAGTGGCTGGATACGTTGGGGCACGCGAACCTTGGCCTCCATTGCCGCATGTGCTGCGGTCGCAGCGATTGCTTTGCTGATCTTGACTCGTCAAGCACCTACGCCGGGTGACATCTCCAGCGCTCTCACCGAGCACCCTTCTGCGTACACCTTGTCGCTCGGGCACATGGAAGACCTCACCCTCAGTTCCTTCGCCTATCTTCGTTGGCCGCTGTTCATCGCGGCGGTAGCATTCGTCATTGGGGCTATCGGGACCTTGGTGGCACGAGGTGAAAAGAAATTGTTCGCCGCCGCTTTGATGATGGTTCTGTTCTTCCACGCGGCCCGCCTCGCCCTGGTCACCTTCGATCCTTACCTGTCATCGCGGCCGCTGGCGGAGGTGCTGCTCACCTCGCCTGATGGAACGCTGATCGTAGACCACAACTACTACGACTTCTCTTCGGTATGCTTTTACGGTAATCGTCGGGCGTTGCTGCTCAATGGCCGCTATCACAACCTTGAGTACGGCTCTTACGCCCCGGGAGCTCCGAATGTCTTCCTAAACGATTCGCAGTTCCAGAGCCTGTGGACCGAGCCGCAACGCTTCTACTTCGTGGGCTATCAATCGGTGATGCCGCACATCGAAGCCCTGGTCGGAAAAGAACAGATCACACTAGTAGCAGAGCTTGGCGGCAAAGTGATTCTGACCAACCATCCTTTATCTCAAGCCCGGTAGCGCCGGCATCCTGCCGGCTGGGCTCAGTCGTCGGCCGACGGCTGTCAAAAACTCACGAGGCGCAACCAGCCGCCCGGCTGGCGCAACAGATAGTACTCATTCACAGGCCGGTCATCCTGCAGGGCGGGCGCTGCTGGCGACAGGGCGATCATCTGCTGTGGAGTGCTCTCTCTTGAGAGCAACATCTGGAACTGCTGCTCAGGCGTTTTCGCCGGGCCCCATTCCATCATGTCAGTCACTGCGGACGCAGGCATGCGCGCGACCAGTTCCGCCGCCGTACGCAGGGGGATTGGCTCCGAACTGGCGAGAAATTGCCAGCCTTGCCGGCCGTTCCACTGGAAGATCCGTACGTAAGGAAAAGAATCCTGCAACGCTCGCGCGACCGAGGCTTTCAGTTGGTTGTCGTTAGCTTCGTTGACCCCATCGGGCAGAAATTGCTGCAAGATTCCGCCCGGACGCAGCCGCTTCCGCGCTACCGCGTAAAAATCTTTCGAATAGAGCAGGCTCGAGCCCGCCGCCTGGACCGGCGGAGGAGGATCGATAATGATGGCGTCGTACTCCGCTGCGGTGCGCTCGAGATAGCGCCGGCCATCGTCTACCACTACATGCGCCAGCGGCGACGCCATGATTTTCGTGCCGTCCGGATGGTAGTAGCTGAACAGCTTGGGGACGCTCGGAACCAGGTCGACCGCCGTCGTCGGAATTCCCCAGGAAATCGCCGAGCGGAAGGTTGTCCCCATGCCAAAGCAGATGACCAGAGCGTTGCGCGGCGACTGCGGCAGCGACGCCAGGCTGAGGTGCGCCATCATCTTTGGGATCGGGACCATCGCGGTAATGTCCACTCCGTTGATGACCAGGCGCTTTTCCATGCCGGTTCCTGTAGCGATGACCGTGGCCGTGCTGTCGCGCAGGACTTCGCGCTGCCGATATTGGGTCTCAAAATCTTTGGTCAGAAACAGGAGAGCAAGTCCGAGGGCAACGGCTCCATAAGCAGCAGATCTAGCCGCGATGCGCACCCCGGGGCCAAGGCCTTGATGAAGCGCCATCGCCAGCCACGGCAGAGTGAGGAGGAGCGCGGCCATGTGTTCGCCTGAGAACGGGAGCAGAACAAATCCGCAGAGCAGCGGCCCAGCGATGCAGCCGAGCACATTGACCGCATAAGCCTTTCCCGCGCGGTCGGGGTCGCCTCCGGACCAGCGGTCCACCAGCATCGGCGTGAGGAATCCCATGACGGCGGCGAAGGGCGCCACGCCCATCAGCACTCGTAACGAGGATCCCAGACTCAGCCGGATATCGGAAGTCACCAACGGCAACATGCCGAGAGGCACGAGCGCAAACCAGGCGAGTTCACTCTCTCGCCGATTAGCTCGGCTCCACCATCGATAAAAGCGCGAACCGGCGAACGTCGCCAGCAGGTACACCGCCAGAATGGTGGCGAAGGCGTACACGACCGGGCCTACGTAGGGGGTAAACAAGCGTATCCAGACCAGTTCCATGCCCATGCTGGTCAGGCCCGTCAGGAACAGGAGCAGCAACGGTCCGCGGTTGCGTTCGTAAACCACGGCCGTGGCGGTCCGCTGTCCATTTCCGTCGACCGCCACCTGCCGCTGAATCACCGATAGAATGAATGCCGAACTCGCAATCAGCGCATTCACCACCGCGCCCACCCGCAGCGTCGCATGGAAGCCACCCAATTCGATCAGCAGCGGCGCCAGCAATGCGCCGGCAACCGCTCCCAGCACATTGGCCAGATAGAGGAAGCTGAAGGAGCGTGGAGATTCATCTCCCGCCTGGCTGCGGATAGCGAACATCACCAGCGGAATAGTCGCTCCCATGCAGGCGCACCAGGGCACCAGCGTGAGCGCCAGGCAGATTCCCGACGCTACGTAGTACGCCGCGGAAGATACCGTTCCCTGCTCCGTCATTCCTTCCAGCAAGCGGTGTCCGAAGGACAGTTGCAACGGAACGACCAGGGCCGAGAGTCCGATGAGCAGCTCCGTTAAGCCATACAGGCGGAGCGGATGAAGCAGTCGTTGGCCATGGCGGCGCACCAGGGTCCCGGCGGCCCAGGAGCCCAACCCCAACCCGGCCATGAACATCGAGAGCACGATTGAGGTCAGCGCGGTGGTGACGCCAAACTGCGCCATCGCCAGCCGCAGCCAGACGAGTTCGTAAACAATGCTGCACAGACCCGAAAGAAAGAAGAAGACGAAGTAGCTGCTCATGGTGGCTTTGGGCAGGGGGCTTCCCTGCCCATCCAATGAGTATCGGGCAAGTTGCCGTGGTTGAGATGGTAACCTCGGTAACCTGCGAGTGGCGGGGGCCTCCTGGAAACAGCCACACGTATTTGTCATCCTGAGCGAAGCATCTGGATTCGCCGTGCGAATCGAGATGCGAAGTCGAAGGACCCCACGCATGCCTGCTGCTGCAACCGGCGTTTCGGGGAATTTCCACTCCGACGACGTCCTCATGAGAACGCCTCGCCGGGCCTTAACTGGCTTTCTGCAACAAGAGATCCTTCGACTGCACGAGTCCTTTGCTTCGCAAAGCACTCGCTCCGCTCAGGATGACAGTCTTCGTACAGCTGCAGACCTGAAACCTACGGCCGCTTCACCGCGTTGTACAGATTCAGCAGACCATACCCGAACACGTTGTTGGGAATGTCCTGCCCGGAGCCGCCGCAGTTCTGGGTGCTCTTCAAATGAAGAGCGGTCTGGGCCAGTAGAATCTCGGTGCCGGTAATCTTTCCTTTCAAGCTCGGTTTCGCCTGCCAGATCAGGGCCACACCACCCGCCACATGCGGGGCCGCCATGGAGGTCCCGGACCAGCCCGAAGAGTACCCATTGCCCGGAACGGCGCCCCGGATGTCCTCTCCCGGCGCCGACAGCTCCGGTTTCAGGCGATTGCTACCGTCGGCCGTGACCGGACCACGACTGCTGAAGCTGGCAATGCGGTTGGAACTGTCCGTCGCGCCCACAGATACCGCAGAGGCGTAGATGGCCGGAGGAGTGTCCACCGTAGAGCAACTGGAACCGCTGTTCCCCGCCGCCATAGCCGGGAAAATTCCCGCTGCCCGCACGGCATTCACGATCCGCAGCAGCGTGTTGGTCGAACATCCTTCGCTTGAAGGACAGCCCCACGAGTTGTTGATCGAGTCCGGCGCCTTGGTGGGATCTCCCTGGCGCGGGTCCCCGCCCACGGGGTAGGGAGCAATCAGGAACTCAAAGCATTCGGTATAGCTGGTAGGCGACCCCGTGCCGTTCGCATCCATGTTCCGGCAGGCGATCCACTGTGCGGCGGGAGCAACGCCCAGCACGTTGTTGCCGCCGTCATAGCCGGCCATCTCGCTTACCGTGAAGGTACCGTGTCCAAACGGGTCGACGGGAGTGGGCGAGTGCTCGGGAGTAGCGTCGTGCCAGTTGTAATCGTGGTTGACATTGTGCCCGTCCCAGCCGCGATACTGGTTCTTCAGCGCGGGATGGTCCCATTGCACTCCCGTGTCCGCTCCTGCCACGACCATGCCCTCACCATGGAAGCCGCGCTTCCACACAGCCGGCGCCTTGACCTTCTGCACATTCCATTCGATGGTCGGGGTGTCGTGCCCTACGTCGTAGCCTGTGCTCTGGGGAAGCGCAGTATGAACGTGGGGATTGGCATCGATCTCCGCCACATCCGGGCGGGCTGCCAGGTCTTCCATCAGCGCTCGATTCCCAGTAATTTTGATCATGTTGACGATGTAAAAGGTCTGGTACGCAATTCCCCGCTGGCGAAGGAAATTGAGGATAGGACCCTGCGTGCGGTCCGCCACGCTGCGCAGGGCATTCACCACAAAGCGGCCCTTTTCCGCCTTGGTATTCAGCCCGGCGGCGGGGGAAAGATTGGCTTGCTCGGTGAGCACGATCAGGGCTTCCGTCGAGCCTCCATTGCCAGTTTCGCTGAGCACGCGGGGAGAAATCTTTTCAGTCTGCGTGGAAGAGACGGGACGGCTCAACAGCAGCACACTCGCCGCCATGATTAAGAGTACGAATGGCAGAAACTTGCGCAGGGTCATGGGTCAGGCTCCTTATGAGATTTCTCTACAGAAAATGCCGGCCGCGCCTGTCGAAGAACGCGGCCGGTCGACCAGGACAACCTTACGGTGTGGTCACGGCCTTGTACAGGTTGATCAACCCATAGCCGAAGACGTTATTCGGAATGTCTTGCCCCGAGCCGCCGCAGTTTTGAGTGCTCTTCAAGTGAGTGGCGGACCTGGCATAGAGAATTTCGGTGCTGGTGATCTTCCCTTTCAGGCTCGGCTTGGCCTGCCAGATCAAGGCCACGCCACCGGCAACGTGTGGGGCGGCCATCGAAGTTCCTGACCAGCCCGAAGAGTAGCCGTTGCCTGGCACCGCACCACGAATGTCTTCTCCCGGGGCGGACAGCTCCGGTTTCAGCCGATTGCTGCCGTCGACTGTGACCGGGCCGCGGCTACTGAAGCTGGCGATCTGGTTCTCGCTGGTGGTCGCTCCCACCGACACCGAGGCTGCATAGATCGCAGGCGGAGTGTCCACGGTCGAGCAGTTCGGTCCGCTGTTGGCGGCTGCCATGGCCGGAAAGATTCCCGCAGCCCGCACGGCATTCACGACCTGGAGGAGCGAGTTCGTCGAACAGCCTTCGCTCGGCGGGCAGATCCAGGAGTTGTTCACGGAGTCCGGCGCCTTGGTGGGATCGCCCTGGTCGGGATGACCCACCGGATAAGGGGCAATCAGAAATTCAAAGCATTCGCTGTAACTGGTGGGTGATCCGGTGCCGTTGGCGTCCATGTTGCGGCAGGCAATCCACTTGGCGCCAGGCGCCACGCCCAGCACGTTGTTGCCGCCGTCGTACCCCGCCATTTCACTCACCGTGAACGTACCGTGCGCGTTGGGATCAACTGGGGTTGGCGAATGATCCGGGCTGGCGTCGTGCCAGTTGTAATCGTGATTGACATTGTGGCCGTCCCAGCCGCGATACTGATTTTTGAGTGCGGGGTGGTCCCACTGCACACCCGTATCCGCGCCCGCTACCACCATACCCTCGCCGTGCACGCCCAACTTCCAGACCTGGGGTGCTTTGACCTTTTGCACATTCCACTCAACAATCGGTGTGTCGTGTCCCACGTCATAGCCGGTGTTTTGAGGCAGGGCGGTGCGCACGTGCGGGTTGGCGGCGATCTCAGCCACGTCGTTTCGTGCTGCCAGAGCTTCCATCAGCGAACGGTTGCCGGTGACCTTGATCATGTTGACGATATAAAACGACTGATACGGGATTCCACGCTGGCGAAGAAAGTTGAGAATTGGCCCTTGCGTCCGGTCGGCAACCGCATGCAGAGCGCCTACCACAAAGCGTCCCTTTTCGATCTTCGTAGATAGTGCCGCGGCGGGTTTCAAGTCGGCCTGTTCGCTCAATACGACCAGGGCTTCGGTCGTTCCGCCGTTGGCCGTCTCGTTCAAAACGCGAGGAGAAATCTTGTCAGTCTGAGAGGAGGAAACTGGCCGGCTGAGCAAGAGCGCGCCCACCGCCAGCAGTACGACACACAGCAACCATCTTCGTAGGGTCATGAAACAGGCTCCTTATGGATTTGACTGAGCAAGTAAGGTCGACTCCTGGGATCGGAAAGGCATGAATGACAGGGGGAGCACCGCTTGCAGGGCGACTGTAACCCCGTTCAGTGCGGCTGTCAATGTGCAGAATCTTGCACTCAGGAGCGACGAAAATTGTGTGGAAAATCCGCTGTCAGCGTTTCTGGTGGCTGACGCGCCAGATGGAGTTTGACCCGTCGTCGGTCACCAGCAGCGAGCCGTCGGAAGCAACGGCTACCCCGACCGGACGGCCCCAGACGTCGCCATTGGGCAGCACGAACCCGGTCAGAAAATCCTGATATTCGTGGCTGGCGTGCCCGGCCTGATGAAGCGGAACACGAATCACCTCGTAGCCCGCACGCACCGATTTGTTCCAGGAACCGTGCTCGGCGGCGAAAATGTCGCCGGAGTACTCATCGGGAAACTGTTTGCCGTCGTAAAAAGTGAAGCCCAGAGATGCGCTGTGAGGCTGCAGCAGCACGTCGGGGACAATCGCCTTGTCCTTCAGTTCGGGATGCTTGCCCTTGTGCCGCGGGTCCTGATGGGCGCCCATGTACCACCACGGCCAGCCATAGAAGCCGCCGTCCTGCACATGGGTGATGTAATCGGGCACCAGGTTGTCGCCCAGGCCGTCGCGCTCATTCACCGAGCACCACAACTCGCCGGTTTGAGGATTTACTCCCAGCCCGCCGCCGGCGTTGCGAATTCCGTAAGCGTAGACCCGCATCCCCGAGCCGTCAGGATTGAACTCGAGGATATCGGCCCGGTTCCTCTCCTCCGCATTGGTGTCGGGATCGTCGACATTGGAGCGGGAGCCCACGGCGACGTACAACTTCTTGCCGTCGGCGCTGAATTGCAGATCGCGCGTCCAGTGCCCGGCAACCGGCAAATCGAGGATATGCTGAGGCTGCCCGCTCGCCGTCATATCGCCGTTTTTGTAGGCGAAGCGGACCAGTTCATTCTCATCGCCGATATACAACCACTGCGGGTTGGGACCCGGCGGGTAGAAAGCGATTCCGTAGGGCCGGCGCAATCCGCTGGCAAAAACCTGCATCTGCTCGGGCTTGCCGTCCGCCGTGATGCCACGAAAGACGCGGATGCGCCCAGGCTCGCTCTCCGCCACAAACATGTCACTGTTGGGGGCACGGCGAATGCGGCGTGGGTTGTCGAGCCCGGCGGCGTAGATCTCGACTTTGAAACCGGCAGGGGCCTGCGGCCGGACATCGGCGGGCCGTGCCACCATTTGGGCATCGTTGTCGGCGGATCGGGTGGCGTAAGGCTGAGGCAGGTCGGCCACGGTGATCTTGCGGCTCTTGCCCGGTTCCTCATCGCGGAAATCAATGAACGGCGGCTTGGTCCGCGGCCGGTTCAGTCTGGCGATTTCCTTTGAAGTGGAAGGAGGCGCGGTGTCGGCGATCTTTCCTCCGCTCAGCGCGCGGACGTAGCTCACAATCTTCCACCGTTGCTGCTCCGGAAGGCGCGCCCAGGAGGGCATTCCCTTCTTAGCATTTCCCTTGGTAATAAACCAGAAGACTTCACCTGAGGTCACAGAATCGAGCCGCCCGCGCAGCGGAGGAAAGTAACTTACGCCCTCGCCACGATTGCCGTGGCAGCGGGCACAGCGTCGCTGATAAAGCGGCTGGCCTTCGGCTACGACCTGGTCTGAGCCTTCATATGGATTTTTCAGCTGTTTGGCCGAGTCGGGAGCGTTGTGAAACGAAGGATTGTCGGCAAAGGACACTCCGCCGAGCAGCGCGCTCATCAGAAGAAGAGGAATGAGGAGACGACGGTGCAATTTGATCATTCTCGTATGCATCAGGGGGATCGGGTCCTGCTTAGGCAGGTCCCACTTAAGACTTTGATGCGGCGGGGGCAAATTCGTCAACAAGTGAGCGGACAGCGAGGTAGTTGGTAGCGCTATCGCTCACGCCTGCTAAGCGGCTCAAGTTCGATTCCCGTAGCGGGAGCCTGCTGGCGAAATCCCGAGCGCCGCGAAGGACCTCTACTGCAGAACGTTGAGGGGATTTTGGTAGCGCTACCGGGAATCGAACCCGGGTTTGAAGATTGAGAATCTTCCGTCCTAACCCCTAGACGATAGCGCCATCCGGGCAGAAATCGATTATACCAGCGGGATGACATCTTGCAGTGGGGGTCTGGTAGCTTTGCCGGGCTTTCCATAAACTCGCTGCGGTTGAAATTTCCCGTAGTGATCAGGTCGAACTCTGCAGTGAGATCCTTCGCTCCGCCTGAAAAACGGCTTCGCTGGATGACTCGGTGGGTTTAGATTCCAACGGAGGCACTACCAAATTCCATCCTTCCGCTTGACAAACCCGGATTGCCAGAAGATAATTCTTTAGGCGAATAAAAAGCGAATACACGCCCGATTGTTCCCTGAAAATTTGCTCGAGGGGTCCCATGTCGTCTTTTCCACTTTTTCCCGCATCCGTGCCGCGACGCCCCGTTACGGCTGCCTGGAAGTCGCCGGCAGGGGTTTTCGAACATCTTTCTGCGTTGCCCAAGCCGGTTGAGGTCATACCCGCGTCCCGGCTTGCCGTCCGCCTGGCGCCGGAGATGGTTGCCAGCGGGGTTGCTGCCATCGACTTGCTCACCGGAGGGCTTCCCCGCGGATGTTTAACCGAAATTTGTGGAACGGCCTCCTCGGGCCGCACCAGTTTTCTGCTGGCCGTGCTGGCGGCGGCCACTCGGCGAGAAGAGGCGTGTGCCCTGGTGGACGTGAGTGACTCTTTCGACCCCGCCTCCGCGGTGAAAACGGAAGTGGATTTTAAGAAACTGTTGTGGGTACGCTGCGGTGTTCCAAAGAAAAACCGCAGCGATTTTAAGAACCGGGGCCTCGAGGACAAAAAGAGAAATGTATCGGAGACTCCTGCCGAGCAGGCGCTCCGCGTCACCGACCTGCTCCTGCAGAGCGGCGGCTTCGGGCTGGTGGTCATGGATCTGGGCGATGTATCGCTCAAGATCGCCCGCCGCATCCCGCTCACCTCATGGTTCCGTTTCCAGCGCGCGGTGGAGCACACCTCCACGGTGCTGCTGGTGATCACGCAGGCGCCCTGTGCGCAGACTTGCGCGGCGTTGCTGATGAAGGTGCAGGCTCGGTCATTGGTGAAGAAGCCATCGATCAGCTTTCAGCTTTCAGAGACAACGTCTCACGCCCAGCTTTTGGATGGATTGCACGTACAAGGAGAACTTCTGCGTTCGCGGCTGGAACGCAAACCGGCCGGATCGGTTACGGCATTCGAGACCCGGGCAACACAAATTTCGTGAGCGCACAGCTGCGTTACAACCATGGCTTTTGCCTGCATCTTCGTTCCTGATTTTCCGGTGGAGGCGCTGTTGCGTGTCGAGACGGAGTTGCGGCCGCAGGCCCTGGTGGTGCTTGAAGGCAAAGCGCCCTTGCAAAAAGTTTTTGCCATGAACGAAGCAGCACGCTCAGCCGGAGTTACTTCCGGCATGACCAAGCTGCAAGTGGAAGCTTGCGGGGGACTGGCGTTTCGCGCCCGCTCGGAGATCCAGGAGGCTTCCGCGCATGCCGCGTTGCGGGATTGTGCGCAGTCGGTCTCTCCGCAAGTCGAAGATGCAGGCCTGGACACGATGGTCCTCGACCTTGACGGCCTGGAATCGCTCTTCGGGCCGCCCTCCAGGATTGCGCGTCATCTGTGCCGTCTTGCATCGGACATGGGAGTGTCCGCCAATGTTGCGGTTGCCGGCAACCCGGATACCGCCATGCTTGCTGCCCGCGGGTTCGTGGGCGTGACCGTGGTTCCCGCGGGAAAAGAGGCAGAAACGATCAGCAGCTTGCCGGTTGAAATCCTGTTTGCAGGGCCAAAATTCCCCGAAGCAGAGCCGTCGCTGGAGACGCTCCATCGCTGGGGGATTCGCAACCTGCACGATCTTGCTGCCTTGCCGGATGTGGCGCTGAGTGAGCGCATGGGGCAGCAGGGCGTCTACTGGCAGCAACTGGCGCGCGGCGCAACCCGTCGCACGCTGGTTCCGTTCGAAGACACTCC